>Ga0194111_10002241_pt1 | contig 23424 bp, 18 predicted proteins | sample TA2KigC300mmetaG_FD_146194 | JGI IMG/M metagenome (GOLD analysis project Ga0194111, IMG submission 146194) | Freshwater microbial communities from Lake Tanganyika, Tanzania - TA2015033 Kigoma Deep Cast 300m | ecosystem: Environmental > Aquatic > Freshwater > Lake | place: Tanzania: Lake... | reverse complement strand
AATTCTTGTTTGTCCATGCTCCCCATGTTTGCACATGGGAAATTAATTGTCAACACTTAACGTTATAGTACTAATCACTGATTACTGATTACTGGTCACTGATCACTGGTCACTGGTCACTGGTCACTGGCCACTGATCTGCCGCTCACTTGCTTTTGCCTGGATAGTGGCTAAAATAAGCGCGAACCCATTTTCCGAGGTGCCTCATGGCCAACATGGCTTTCTTGTTTCCCGGACAAGGCTCCCAGTACGTGGGCATGGGGGTGGATTTGTATAACGCCGATGCCGGGGTTCGGGGGCTTTTCCAGCTATCCGAAGAGATAACCGGCCTTCCTTTAACCACCCTCTGCTTTTCCGGGCCCATGGAAGAGCTTACCCAGACGGTGAATCTCCAGCCGGCCATCACCCTGGTCAATCTTTGTCTCTATCAGGCCCTAAAGGAAGCCGGAGTCACTCCCAACGCGGTTTGCGGCCACAGCCTGGGGGAATACAGCGCGCTTTACGCCGCCGGGGTGCTAAGCGCCGAAGACACTATCGCCGCGGTCCGGGAAAGAGGCCGCCTGATGCACCGGGAGGCCCAGAAACATCCCGGCGCCATGGCCGCGGTCATCGGCCTGACACCGGAGAAACTGGCGGGACTGGTGGGTAAAGTGGTCCAGGAAGGACCCATCGCCCTGGCCAACTTCAATACCCCGGAGCAGGTGGTAATATCCGGCTCTCCGGAAATGGTGGCCCGGGCCGGGAATCTGGCCAAGGCCGAGGGAGGCCGGGTAATCCCTTTAAAAGTCTCCGGGGCCTGGCATTCGCCTTTGATGACCGGAGCCAACGAAGATTTCGCCGCGTTCCTGGCGAAGCTCGATTTTAAGGTCCCTAAGCTGCCCATTTACCTCAATGCCACTGCCCGGCCCGAAGAAGACCCGGAGCGCCTGCGCCAGGCCATGTCCCGCCAACTCACCTCACCGGTGCGCTGGGCCGACCTGATCTTTAACCTCAAGGCCGCGGGAGTGGATACCTGGGTGGAAGTGGGGCCAAAAAATGTCCTCACCGGCCTGGTTAAGAAAATCCTGCCCCAGGAACCGGCGGAAAATTTTTATAACGTGGAGAACCTGGAAAGCCTGGAAGCCTTTGTGGCAGGGCGTCGCGGCGGAAGCTGAGAAGGTTTTCGGTTTTAAGTATTATAAGTTCTTGCAGCTCTTTTCAGGTTAGTTAGGAAAAAATTAACCACAAAAACACTAAGACCCCAAGGGTCGCAAAGGAACTTTTTAATGGCATCCTGGTTCCCAGGATGCCATTAAATTTTCTTGGTGAATCTTTGTGCCTGGGTGTCTTGGTGAATCTTTCTCGTGCCCGCTTCAACCCAACTTATACCATTTTCTCTTTCAAGTGCAACAAACTTAATCTGTAACTTATTGATAATCCGTAATTATCTTTACCGAAAACCGAAGACCGGAAACCGTATTATTTCTCATCCATCCGGGTCACCGCTTCCCACTCCGGGCCGGGGGCGGTTTCCAGGTAGTTTAGGGCCAGCTTCAGGTAGCGGGAGCTGAGGGGGTCCCGGGGGCGCAGTTCCAAAGCAGTCTGGAAGATGGGGGCTGACTCCCTCCACTGCCGTTCCCGGTACAGGGCCAGCCCTTGGTGATAGAGTTCCAGGAAGCGGGCCAGTTCCGGAGAAGGCTCCCCCTCCCCCATCACTTCAAAGATTCCGGAAGCCTGTCCCTTGCCTTTGACCCGCACCCGGTCCAAGTCCCGGATGATAAGGATGCCGTCCAGGGCCTCCGCGGTGGCCTGGCTGATAATGATGCTGGTGCCGTAATATTTGTTCAGGCCTTCCAGGCGGGAGGCCAGGTTGACGTTGTCCCCCACCGCGGTGTAGTCGAAGAGGCGGTCCGAACCCATGTTGCCCACCGCCACCACCCCGGTGTTGACGCCGATTCCCACGGCCAGGGGCGGCCGCCCCTGGGCTTCCCACTCCCGGTTGAGCCGCTCCAGGGTGGTCACCATCTCCAGGGCCGCCCGGCAGGCCTGGCCGGCGTGGCCCGGCTGTTCCAGGGGCGCGCCGAACAAAGCCATAATCGCGTCCCCCATGTACTTATCGATGGTGCCCCCCTGGTTGATGATGATATTGCTCATGGGGTTCAAGAAGTCGTGGAGCAATTTCACCAGGGCTTCAGGCGCCAGCTCCTCGGACATGGTGGTGAAACCCCGGATGTCGCTGAACAGAATGCTGATCTCCCGGCGTTCGCCCCCCAGGCGCAGTCGCTCCGGATTCTTCAACATGTCTTGGACTATGGCGGGGGCCACGTAAGACTCAAAAGCCTGCCGGATTCGCACCCGTTCCTTCTCTTCCGCCAGGAAGCGCTGCATGGTGATGCCCAGATAGACCAGGACGATTTCCGCCAGGGGATAAAATAGTTCCATTTGCCGGCCCGACCGGAACATCAAATAATTGCCGGCTATGTAAATTTCCATCAGCACAAAGGTGAAGAGAAAGCCCCAGGCCGCGGACAGCCGGGGAAGAACCACGCCCATTAATACGCCTAGGATCAGCACGGTGAACAGGCTAAGGGGCAAAGCCCAGGGCAGGGGGCGCAGGAAATTGCCCTGGAGCAGGTTATCCATCACCGTGGCCTGGATCTCCACCCCCGGGCAAACGCCGGAAAAGGGGGTAACCCGCAGATCGTAAATCCCCACCGCGGTAGCCCCCACCAGGACAATTTTATCCTTGAGCACGTGGGGCGGCAGACGCCCCTCTATGACTGCGGCCGCAGAGAAGGTAGGGATCCTGCCGGGGGGACCCAGGTAGTTGATGAGCAGGCGCCCAAAGCGGTCGCAGGGAATAATCCGCTTGCCCAAGCGAATTTCCTCCACCCCCAGCCGGGACAAGGTGAGGCTCAAAGGCGGGCGTTCCAGATAGTGAGCCACCGTCACCAGGGACATGGGCGCAAACACGTCGGGGCCATAGAGAAGGGTCAGGGGTAACCAGCGGATGGTCCCGTCCTGGTCGGGAATCATGTTGAAGTAGCCGTCCCCGGCCGCGGCCGCGGTGATTACCGGCAGGTTAAGTTCCACCGCCGCGGCCCCCAGAAGAGGCAGGCGAGAGGGCTCGGTGTCGATATAGCGCACCATGTTGTAGGTGGAGGCGCTGATAAAGGAGGCTCCCAGGAGCCGGCTGGATTCCGTTTCTCCGGTAACGCCGCCCACCCCCCGGAAAAAAAAGCCCAGGATGGTAGGCGGCTTCTGGGCCAGGACTGCGGCCAGCTGGCGGTCCACGTCAGCCAGCTTTTTTTCTTCTTCCAGCAGAGCCTGGATTTCCCGGGAAGCCATGCGGCGCCGGATCATTTCCTGTTCCAGGTGGTTAAGAGTGCGGAGCGCCGCGGTTTCCTGCTTCTCTGCGAAGATGATGTCCAGAGCAATGACCCGGGGGCCGGCTTCCTTGACCTTTGCAAGAAACTTGGCGAAGTCCTCCCGAGACCAGGGCCAGCGGCCCACGGCCTTCAGGCTGTCATCGTCAATGGCCACGATGACCACTTCCGGCCCGGGCGTCTTGGGCCCCCGGTAGCGGAACTTGAGGTCGTAAAGTTTCAATTCAAAAGTTTCGGTAAAGGTGGGCCTCCAGACCAACAGCGCCGTCATGAGCAGGGTGACCCCGGCCACCCAGCGGACGATGGGGGAGCGGACGATGGAGGTTAGAGCGCGCCACATGGCAGGAGGGGTTCCAGTGTTCGTGTGACCTTAGCGATTTTTATCAAAAATGAAGGCGGCCATATCCGCCCTGTTTGTTCGGCTAATTAACATTTTATGCCATTTCTACGAGATTTTTCATCAATTTATTCACGAGCGATTCATGTTTCTAAGGCCCCCAAAAACATGAGTCTCATTCTTCTGGTTCCCAAGTAGTTGAACATGAGCTTTTGGCTCACCCATAAACAATGAAAATGTATAACAGCCGCTCCCGACGGTTCTGGGGATGCACACCTTTAACGTCCGGAATAAGTTGTCATATCGGGCATAAGGTGTGGCGGGCACGGAGGCCCGCCCCACCCAGTAGGGGCGCCCCGGCGGGACGCTCGACACAGGCTGGCAAGCCTGTGCCACCAGGGTTTTTACAGGGGGGGCTTTTTTTGATTATTCTCCCGGATAACCGTTAGATTTGGGAAAGCAAAAATTGAAAGTCGTTCCCTTCGACCCTAACCATCAATCGCCACCGGCCCCCTGGCGGATGGATTGGTAGGTTACCTGGGTCAGGGTTTCCAATTCTTCGATGGAAATGCACAAAGGCGGCATGAGGACGATGACGTCCCCCAGGGGGCGGAGGATGGCCCCCAGTTTCCGGGCTTCCAGGATGACCCGGTGGCCGGTGCGCCGGGCCGGGGGAAAGGGTTCCAGGGTTTTCTTGTTTTGAACCAATTCAATCCCTACCATCATCCCCCGCTGGCGGACATCGCCCACGTGGGGGTGGTCCGCCATGGCCGCCAGGCGGTTGGTCAATAACTCGATCTTTTCCAGCAGGGTTTCCAGAATCCGGTCTTTCTCAAAGAGGTCCAGGCTGGCCAAGGCCACCGCCGCGGCCAGGGGATTGCCGGTGTAAGTGTGGCCATGGAAGAAGGCCTTAAACTCGTCAAATTCGTAGAGGAACGCGTTATAGATATCATCCGTGGCCAGGGTGGCGGCCAGGGGGAGATAGCCCCCGGTTAGCCCCTTGGCCAGGCACAGGAGGTCGGGGTGGACGGCTTCGTGCTCACAGGCGAACATCTTGCCGGTGCGGCCGAAGCCCACGGCCACTTCGTCGGCGATGAGGAGCACGTTATATTTCTGGGTTACTTCCCGAACCCGGGTCAGGTATCCGGGGGGCTGGGGCAGCATGCCCGCGGCCCCCTGCATTACCGGCTCCAGGATAACCGCGGCCAGCTCTTCATGGTGGGTCGCCACCTGCTCTTCCAGGATGGTGAGACATTGGAGGGAGCAGTCCTCCCGGTGAGGGCAGCGATAGCAGTAAGGACAGGGGGCCTCCAGGGTGTCGAAGAGCAGCGGGTGGAAGATGTCGTGGAACAGGGCCATGCCGCCCACGCTCACCGCGCCCAGGGTGTCGCCGTGGTAGGCCTGGTTCAGCTTCAAAAAGCGCTGCTTTTGGGGCCGGCCCCGGTGGCGCCAGTACTGGAAGGCAATCTTCAGGGCCGCTTCCACTGCGGTGGAGCCGTCATCGGAGAAGAAGACCTTGGTGAGGCCGGGGGGGGCGATTTCCGCCAGGCGCCGGGCCAGGATGATGGCCGGAGGGTGGGCGATTCCCAAGAGGGTGCTGTGGGCCAGCTGGTCCAACTGGACCTTAACGGCCTCATCCAGTTCCCGGCGCCGGTGGCCGTGGACATTGCACCACAGGGAGGAGACCCCGTCCAGGTAACGCCGGCCCTGATGGTCATAGAGATAAACCCCTTGGCCCCGGGTGACGATGAGGAGTTCTTCATCCCGGAAACCCTTCATCTGGGTGAAGGGGTGCCAGAGGTGGTCCCGGTCCCATTGGGCCAGGGTGTCGTAGTCGTAAGGCATGGCGGCTCCCAAGTGCAGTGACCAGTAATCCGTAATCAGTGAGCCGTAGAAGAATCTTGTATTGCTAAAACGACTAACGGCCAACCGCCACCAGCAAACAGCAAATACCTAACACCTAAATGATAAGTGGTCGCTGCCAGCTGTCAACTGATTACTGGTCACTGATTACTGATTACTGTTTACTGGTTACTGCAGTTTGACGCCGGGGGTCCACCAGGTTGAAGCGCCGCATTTTATTGAACAGGGTGGTGCGGCTGATACCCAGGTTGTGGGCGCAGCGCTGGCGGTTCCAGTTGCAGTTTTCCAGGGTCTCCAGGAGAATCTGTCTTTCCGCCTGGGCCAGGGCTTCATCCAGGGACAGGTTGCGGGTCGTCAGGGGCGGGGGGGCGGCTTCTGCTTCATGAAGTTGGGGCGGCAAGGATTCGGGGACGATGAAATCTCCAGGGCTCAAGATCACGGCTCGTTCCATAACGTTCTCCAGCTCCCGCACATTGCCGGGCCAGGAGTACTTGAGGCAGAGCTGCAGGGCGCTCTTGGAGATGCCTTTGATCTGTTTCTGGTGCACCTGGTTGAAGACCTGGGTGAAATGGTCAATGAGGGGCGCGATGTCACTCAGGCGCTCCCTTAAGGGCGGGATGGTCAGGGAGACCACGTTGATGCGGTAATACAGGTCTTCCCGGAATTGCTGTTTCTGCACTTCCTCCAAAAGTGAAGTGTTGGTGGCGGTAATGATGCGCACATCCACTTTGATGGGGACATTGCCACCCACCCGTTCGATGACCTTTTCCTGGAGGACCCTCAGGAGCTTGATCTGCAAGGTGGGGGAAGCGCAGTTGATGTCGTCCAGGAAGATGGTGCCGCCGCTGGCCTCTTCAAATTTGCCCTTTTTATCCCGGATGGCGCCGGTGAAAGAGCCCCGCATATGGCCGAAAAGTTCACTTTCCAAAAGAGACTCGGAAAGCGACCCGCAACTGATCTTGACGAAAGGCCCATCCCGCCGGTAAGAATGATTATGGATGTAGTGGGCCAGCATGGACTTGCCGGTGCCCGATTCTCCAGTAATGAGCACCGTGGCCATGGTGTCGGCGATGGCGTGGACCAACTCCAGGAGTTTGTCCATCTTGCGGTCGGCAAAGATCAGCCGGTCTTCCAGCAAAGCCCAGGGCTTCAGGCGCTGTTTCAGGGACTGGTAAGAGGCCAGGAGGCTTTTCTGTTCCAAGGCCCGTTTGATGGTGAGCTTAAGGCGCATGTCATCAATGGGCTTGGTGATGTAATCGTAAGCCCCAAACTTGATGGCCTCCACCGCGCCGTCGATGTGGCCGTGGCCGGTAATGAAAATGATGGTGGTGTCCGGAGCCCGGCCTTTTAATTCCTTCAGCAGCTCAATGCCGTTTAAGCCGGGCATCTGGATATCCGAAACTACCAGTTGGTAATGGCTTTCCCGCAGTTTGGCCAGAGCCTCGTTGCCGTCAAAAACTGCATCCGCGCTATAGCCCTCTATGGTTAGCATCTCCTTCAAGGACTCACAAACTATCGGATCGTCATCTACAATCAGGAGGTCTTTAACTGGCATTCCTTCCTCTCACTCACGTGGGGCAGGATGATCTTCACCGTGGTCCCCTGTCCCGGCTTACTTTCCACTAACAGGTTTCCCTTATAGCGTTCCAGGATTTTTTGGCATATGGGCAAGCCCAGCCCTAGGCCTTCCCCGGTTTTTTTGGTGGTGTAAAACGGCTGGGAGATCTGCTCCAGTTCCCTGGCGGAAAGGCCCAGCCCGCTGTCCTGGAACGCGATCTCCACCTGCCGGTCGTGCAGATACCCGTCCACTTTCAGGTGGCCGCCATGGGGCATGGCCTGCAGGGCGTTTTTGATAATATTGATAAAGACGTAATAGAGGTCGGCTTCTACGATGAGTTCCTGGAACTCCGGCGGGGCATGGAATGCCACCTGGACCCGCTGATCGCTGGCCTGGAACATCATGATCTTCACCGCGTCCTGGAGAAGATTATGAAGATTATCCATGGTCTGGGGCGGAGCTTTATAAGGATTGGCGGAGAACATCAGGGAGTTGAGGCTCAGGGCCATCTTTTGAAGACCCTTCTGGGCTTCCGAAAGGTAACGCTCCACCTCTTTGGCGTCATCTTTCTTTATCAAGGCCAGGGAGAGATAGCGCCGGATGCCGTCCAGAGGGTTGTTGAGTTCATGGACCACGCACAGGGTGAGCTTGCCCATGATGGCCAGGTGCTCATAGAGATGGAGGCGTTGCTTAAGGTGTTCCATTTCGCTCACATCTTCCACCAACAGCAGCCCCCGATTATTTTCCCGGTCCGTGACCCAGGGGAGCATTTTTATCCGGAAAAACTTTGCCACCTTATCTTGGAGCAGGGTCTTGAGGGTGGCAAATTCCTGGGGTTGGTGGGTAGCCAGGACCTGGCGGAAGGCCTCCTCCAGCTTCTCCTGATCCTGAGAAGTGAGTCCCAGATACGGAAAGACTTCCTTGCCGGTGAGATCGCCTTTGAGGGTAACCAGGCGCTCCATGGCGGGATTGCACTGCATAATTTTTAAGTTTTGGTCCAGAAGGCCCAGTCCCAGGGGGATGTCCTCATGGGTCCAGGGGGTGGCTAATTCCTCCGGAACCTTCCGGGATTCCAGGATTTCCACGAGAATCCGGCCCATCAGCCACGCCAGGAAGAGGTCCCGGGGGGCGAAGGGCTGTTTATCCTGGCGGTCGGCCAGGTTCATCACGCCCCAAAATCTATAGCCCGTTAAAGGTATAACCATAAAGCTGTTGGTCTGATAATAGGGCCGCAGGGGCAGGAGGGGAAACCGGGGATCCCTTTTGAGGTCGGGGACCAGCAGGGGACGACGGTTGGCAGCCACATAGCCCATGACTCCCTCAGTGGCGCTCACCGCAACGCTGGCTTGGGTTTGGACCTGGGGGCCCGAGGCCGCCAGCAGGCTGAATTTACCCTGGACGTCATCCATGAGGAAGATGGAGCTGCAAGTGGCCTGGACCAGGTCCCGGGCGGCTTCCAAAAAGCAATGGCCGATTGCTTTTAAGTCCTGTTCTTCCCAGACCATTAGCCGCAAATTGCGGAGAATGGCAGCCTGGGGGGAGTCGGTGATCAAATCCAGGGCCTGCCACCCCAGGGCTTCGGCCCCCTGGAAGACCACTTCCAGGTCCCGCTGAGCCCGGCACAGACGCTGATACTCCAAGGCCCGCTCAATGGAGTGCTGGAGGATGTCCAGTTGCAGCGGCTTGGCCAGGTAATCAAAAGCTCCCAGCTTGGTGGCGGTGACCGCGTTCTGGAAGCTGGCAAAGCCGGTGAACATGATGGCCAGAGTCTCAGGATAGTTGACCCGGAGGTGCTGGACCAGTTCCATTCCCCCCATTTCCGGCATCATCAGGTCCGTGAGGACCAGGTCATAGGTTTGGGCCTCCAGCAAGGCACAGGCTTCTTTGCCATTGCTGGCGGTCTCCGCCGAATAACCGATAGAACTCAGGAACTCAGCAACCATCTCCAGGACGGCGGGGTCATCGTCTACAACCAATATGCGGGGTTGATCACTCATAACTTTTTCTCGCAGGTGGGGAGCCGTCCCTGAGTCTCCCGCCGCTCGGTGAGCCGTAACCCGGATAATCCGGGTTACGAGGATAAATGACCGTACCGTTAACTATATCCAAGTATCTATAATTTTTCTATAAAATAAAAACCCTGATTAATTTCAATCGAATGGGAGAAAGACAATATTTTGAGGAATTTCATGGCCTTGCTGAAAACCCTGGGAGGAACTGGCGTCACGAGGTCTTTTGGGAGCGGGAGCATGGAACTCAAGTAAGATTGTTGTGTAAAAAGTATTAAGATATTAAAATAATGCAGAATTTATCTATTTCACCTCCTTTCTTGGTTAGTTCAAAATATTAACTTACGCAAATGTTCTGCCAAAAGAGTAGCCGGGGCAATTATGGCTGAACTTTGGGAAGCCTTTAGGTTTCTATCGTAAATAGGCTCCAAGGGATCTAGGGTCCAAAGGGCTTATTGGTTCTGGGGACATTTCCCCCAACCAAGGGGCAATCTTACCCAAGTCCGGGCCGCCCTTTAACAGGCTGTCGAAAACCCTTCTTTTGTCATCCTGAGCGAAGCGAGGACCTCAACTACCTGAAAAGACGAGATTCTTCGCTTTATATGAAAATATCCCGGGGGGCGGGCCTCCGTGCCCGCCTTCCGGTGGGTGGCAGTGGATGGTGGCCCCACCTTTCAAGGTTTAATTTTCATTGTTCGTTGTGACCCTTAGGTCATGAGAGTTCGCTCAGAATGACAAATATAACTAGGAGTTTTTTCACAAATTGTTAGTTTTTCAATCTGAAGAACCGGGCTCGGGGAAGTGGGGCCAGTTCCTTGCCCGGCAATTGCCATTTTGGACTTGAATTTTCTGTCCAAATAGGCAATATAGAAGTGTTAGGCATATCTTAATCTTGCCAACGCGCCCAAAGCGGGCGTTTTTTTGCCCTTAGCCAGAGTCGTTTTCAGATCCCGGCGATTTTTCTAATATAGCAAGGAGTATCCTATGTTTCTTGATCCCATCTTGGGATGGTTTTCCAATGACCTGGCCATTGACCTGGGCACCGCCAACACCCTGGTCTATGTGAAGGGCAAGGGCATTGTCTTGAGCGAGCCTTCGGTGGTGGCGGTGCGCAAGAACTCCCGGGACCGCAACCGGGTCCTGGCGGTGGGCCGGGAGGCCAAAATGATGTTGGGCCGCACCCCGGGAAATATCGTGGCCATCCGGCCCATGAAAGACGGAGTGATCGCGGATTTTGAAATCACCGAAGCCATGCTGCGTCATTTTATTCGCAAGGTCCACAACCGCCGGTCCCTGATCCGGCCCCGCATCATCGTCTGCGTGCCTTCGGGCATCACCCCGGTGGAGAAGCGGGCGGTCCGGGAGTCGGCGGAGTCCGCGGGGGCCCGGGAAGTTTATCTTATTGAAGAGTGCATGGCTGCGGCCATCGGCGCGGGGCTGCCCATCACCGAGCCCATCTGCAACATGGTGGTGGACATCGGCGGCGGCACCACGGAAGTGGCGGTGATTTCCCTGGCGGGCATCGTCTATTCCAAGAGCGTCCGGGTGGGGGGGGACAAGATGGACGAAGCCATCCTCCAGTACGTCAAGCGGACCTACAATCTTCTCATCGGCGAGCGCACCTCGGAGATCATCAAGACCACCATCGGCAACGCGTTTCCGGGGGAACGGGAAACCATGGACGTGAAGGGCCGGGACCTGGTGACCGGCATTCCCAAGATTATCAATATTGATTCCGACGAGGTGCGCACGTCCATCCAGGAGCAGATCGACACCATCGTGGCCACGGTGAAGACCGCCCTGGAACAGACCCCCCCGGAACTGGCCGCGGACATCGTGGACCGGGGCATCTACCTCACCGGCGGCGGGGCCTTGCTCAAGTATCTGGATATCCTGCTCCACCAGGAAACGGGCCTGCCCATCAAGCTGACGGATGACCCCCTGGCCACTGTGGTTCTGGGTTCGGGGCGGGCTTTGGACAACCTGAATATTTTGAAGGAAGTCATGTTGGATTGAGGCGGCTCACTTGCGCCCCCACCGCCGTTACCGCACCTTCCTGTTCATTGCTGCCGCCCTGCTGCTGACCGTTTCAGTGCTTTCCCTGAGTTTGAAGCGCGCTCCCATCCTGAAGAAAGTGGAGGGGATGGTGGTTTCCCTCACCGCGCCGGGGCTTCAGGGACTGCATTATCTGGGCCGCATGGTGAAGGGCGTGTGGGAAGGATATTTTGCCCTCCTGGAGGTGCGCCAGGAAAACACCGCGCTGAAGCGCCGCCTGGAGGAGTACGCCCAGAAGGAAGTGAGCTACCAGGAAGCCCTTCAGGCCCTGCAGCGCCTGGAGGGCCTGCTCAACCTGAAACGGCAGTTGGCCCAACCGGTCATCGGCGCCCACGTCATCGCCTATGACCCCTCCTTGTGGTCCCGTTGCGCCATGCTGGATCAGGGGCAGGACCATGGGGTGAAGACCGGCATGCCGGTGGTGGCCGTGGAGGGCATTGTGGGCCGGGTGGTGGAAACCTACCCCGGCTATTCCAAAGTGATGCTCATCGTGGACCGCAACAGCGGCGCCGATGCCATGGTGCAGCGCACCCGGGTCCGGGGCATTCTCCAGGGCCGGGGGACCAACCGCTGTTCCCTGGACTATGTCCCCAAGACCGCGGACGTGCAGATCGGGGACCTGGTGCTGGCTTCCGGCCTGGGAGGTGTCTATCCCAAGGGCCTGGTCTTTGGCACGGTGAGCGCGGTCAATAAGAAGAATCCGGGGGTCTTCCAGGAAATCGAGGTGCTCCCCGCGATGGACCTTTCCGCCTTGGATGAAGTCCTGGTGGTGAAAGTGGTCAACCTGGCCATTTCGGAAAAATGACGGCGCCCTTTCTCCTCTTCACCCTGGTGGGTCTGGGGTTCTTTTATCTCCAGAACCTGGTTTTTTTTCCCAACGTCCGCCTGCGGCTGCTGGCGCTGCTCATTTTCTTTGTAGCTCTCAGGCCGTCCCTGGCCCTGGCCGTTTCCGTGGGTCTGGCGCTGGGGCTGCTCCAGGACAGTTATGCAGCCACCCCCTTCGGCCTCCACCTGGGGACCTTCCTGGTGCTGGTGGCAACTGCCCGGTTCCTGCGCCCCCGGATGCTGCTCCAGAAGGTAGGGTCCCTGATGCTGGCCAGCCTGGCCGCATTGGTCATTCAGGAGGCGGTGTGGCAGCTAATTATGACGGTCTCCCGGGGCCCCAGCTTGCCCCCGGCAGACCAGCTTAAATACCACGGCCTGGAAATCCTGGGCACCCTGGCCCTGGCTCCTCTCATGGCCATCCTGGTCAAAGGGCTGGAAGCGGCGCTGCGCCGCTGGGGCTGGCGGCCCCCCCGGGAAGGGGCTTTATCAGTGAGCAGTGAGCTGTGAGCTGTGAGCAGGGGTCAGTAATCAGTAATCAGTAATCAGTGATCAGTGGTCGTGGTCAGTGGTTATGGAATAGGAAAAATCGAAGACCGGAGACCGGAGACCGGGGTTTTCCCTGTCTTCCGTCTCCCGTCCCCCGTCTTTTTCACCGAAAAACGAGAACCAGAATTGATGGAACGTCGGAATCCTTTAGGGTTCCTGGGTTTTCAATACCTGGGAGGCGCTTCCGGGGGGCTGATGACCCCGGAGGAACAGGACCGCATCCGCCGGATATTTTCCGGGGTGGCCCTTTTGGTCCTCTGCCTCTTCGGCCTTTTGATCCTGCGCCTCTGGTTCCTCCAGTTGGTCCAAGGGGAGGAAATGCGGCAGCGGTCGGAAACGAACCGCATCCGCCTCCAGGACTTGCCTCCGTGGCGGGGCATGATCCTGGCCAGGAGCGGCCAGGTGCTGGTGGCCAACCGCCCCAGCTACGAGGTGGCGGTGGTCCTGGAAGACGTTCCCGACATTCCCCTCCTGGCCCGGCGAATGGGTGGGTTGCTGCGCTTCGACATCAAGCAGTTAACCGCGCAACTGGAGAGCGCCAGGGCCGCAGGGCTCACTTCGGTGCGCCTGCGGGGCGATCTGAGTTGGGAGGAGATGGCTCTGGTGGAGACCTTCCAGCCGGAGCTGCCCGGGGTATTTATCCAGGTGCAGCCCAAACGGGAGTATCGCCAGAAAGGACTGGCGGCCCACGCCCTGGGTTATCTGGGGGAAATTTCGGAGACTCAGATCAAAAGCGGCCGCTTTCCCGGCTACAAGATGGGGGACTATCTGGGGAAATGCGGAGTGGAAATAGCCTGGGAGAACTACCTCCGGGGCAAACGGGGTTACCGCCGCATCGAGGTGGACGCTTACGGGCGGGAATTGGGGCAATTGGACCAGCTTTTTCCCACCCCCGGGGCCAATGTTTATTTAACCTTAGACATGAAGCTGCAGCAGGAGGCCGAGGCCTGCCTGGCGGGGAAGACGGGGGCCATCGTGGCTCTGGACCCCCGCAACGGCAAGGTCCTGGCCATGGCCTCGTCCCCTTCGTATTCCCAGGAAGCCTTTGAGCGGGGCCTCACCCCCCAGGAATGGCACAAACTCAGCACCCACAAGGACCACCCCCTGGAGAACCGGGCTTTGAAAGGCCAGTATCCCCCGGGTTCCACCTTCAAAATCGTCATGGCGGTGGCGGGACTGGAGGAGAAGGTTATCACCCCCGGCACCATGGTTTACTGCAACGGGGCGTTGCCCTTCGGAAACCACGTATTCCACTGTTGGCGCAAGGGGGGCCACGGGGGCATGAACCTGCACAGCGCCCTGGTGCAGTCCTGCGACATTTACTTCTACACCTTGGGCCGGCGCCTGGGGATTGAACGCATCGCCAAATGGAGCCGGCGCTTCGGCCTGGGCCAGGCCAGCGGCCTGCACCTGGACAAGGAGATGCCGGGTCTGGTGGCTTCCACCGCCTGGAAGCTGTCCCGGTTCAAGGCGCCCTGGCAAGAGGGTGACACCCTGTCTGTGGCCATCGGCCAGGGGTACAACCTCACCACTCCCTTGCAAATGGCCCAGGTGGCCGCGGCCGTGGCCAACGGCGGGGTGCTCTATGAGCCCCAGCTGGTGGAGAAAATCGCAAGCCCCGCGGGAGAGATCATGTTCCAGGCCCAGTCCTTGGTGAGATCCCGGCTGGAGGCCAAACCGGCCACCGTGGCCGCGGTGCAAAAAGCCCTCTGGGGAGTGGTGGCCAACGGCACCGGCAAGGCTGCCAAGCTGCCCCAGGTGGAGGTGGCCGGCAAGACCGGCACCTCCCAGGTAGTGTCCCTGGAAAAGGAGAAAAAAGGCGGCAAGGGGACCCAGAACCACGCCTGGTTTGTAGCCTACGCGCCCGCGTCCAATCCCCAGGTGGCGGTGGCGGTGATCGTGGAACACGGGGGCGGCGGCGGCGCGGTGGCCGCACCTTTGGCCCGGCGGGTGCTGGAGGCGGCTTTCCCCGACCCCCGCCTGGCCCATTCGGGGGGCGGAGGATAGAGTGATTGGGGGGAGGGGGTAAGGGCGGGCGCCCTTAGCCCCCTCCCCCAAGAATCTTCAAAACTCCGCCACCCAGCCTTCTTTCCAGCCATGCTGGCCGATGAGGCGCACAAAGCGGCAGCCGCCGTGGTATTCGGTTTTCAAGCCCTCCTTGGTCTTGCGCACCAGAGTCAGGGTCTGGGACCACTGGTCGCCCACGGGGATGATGAGGCGGCCGCCCAGGCCCAGTTGCTCGGTGAGGGGCCGGGGCACCTGGGGCGCGCCGGCAGTGACCATGATGGCGTCAAAGGGGGCTTCTTCCGGCCAGCCCAGGGTGCCGTCGGCCACCTTGATGTGAACGTTGGCATAGCCCAACTCCTCCATGACTTTTTGGGCATTGGCCGCCAGAGACGCGATGCGTTCGATGGAATAAACCTGGGCCGCCAGCTTCGCCAGGATGGCCGCCTGGTAGCCGGAGCCGGTGCCGATTTCTAGAACCTTGTCCGTGTCCTTGACCTCCAGGATTTGGGTCATCAGGGCCACGATGTAAGGCTGGGAGATGGTCTGGTCTTCGCCGATGGGCAGGGGGTAATCGTTGTATGCCTGGTCCCAGAGATTGGCGGGGACGAACTTATGGCGGGGCACCTGGCGCATGGCCGCCAGCACCCCGGGGTCGGTAACGCCCCGGCGCTGGATTTGAGTTTCCACCATGTCCCGGCGAGCCGCGGCGAATTGGTCTTCGGTCATGTAAGCGTTTTCCGTTTTCCGTTTAAAGAACATTATTGCTGGTAAAAAAGTTTTTAGAAAGCCCCGATGAGGGAGAGTTTCGGCCTGCGCTTTCCCTGCCGGAATCTTTGGAATATTTTATTATTATATGAGCATAGAAAGAGAATGTCGATACCACCCGGGGCGGGAAGCGGTGGTGGAATGCCAGAAGATGGAATTCTGGTACTGCCAGGAATGCCTGGATATATGCCGGGCCTGCACCGATCCCTGCCTCTATTGCAAGTTCCGCCGGGAGTGCGTCATTTGGGAGCTGTGCCGCCAGGAGGCGAGAAAGCGGTGCAAAGAGGAAGCGGTCAGCGGTCAGCAATACTGATTAAAAGAAAATTTTTGGCTGAAAGCTGAAAGCTGACTGCTGACCGCTTAAATTCGCCTCACCTTGGCACCAGCTCCACCCGCCGGTTCTTGGCCCGGCCCTCCTCCGTGGTGTTGGCCGCCACCGGGGCCAGATAGGCCACGCCGTTGGGGGTAAGGCGCCCGGGAGCAATGCCGTGCTCCCGGGCGAGGGCCGCCACCACCGCGTCGGCCCGCCGTTTGGAGAGGTTCAGGTTGAAGTCGTAGCCCCCCACGTTATCCGTGTGGCCCACCACGTGGAGCTTGAGGTTCGGCTCCTGCTTCAGGAGCTTGGCGATCTCCTCCAGGGCCGGCCGGGACTCCGGCTTGAGGTCCGCCTTGTTGAAGTCGAAGAAAATGCCGTAGAGGGCCACCCGTCCCGAGGCGGCGATGGCCTTGGACATCTCATCGGCCTTCACCAGCACCATGTCCTGGACCATGGGGCGCACTTCGACGATATCCACCGCGGCATAGGCCCCCCGCTTGGCCCGGTAGACGGCGTCGTCCCTGGCCCAATCCACCGCGATGACGTAAACATAGACGTCCCCTTCGGGGCGGGTTAATTTGGCGCTGGTGACTTTGACCCCCTGGGGGTCCGCGGCATAGAAGATGTAATTGCCGCGGTTGGTTTTGATGTTCAGGTTCCCAAAGGGGGCCAGGAAGTTGACCCACTGGACGGCCCCAGGGTCTTTGGTGGAGTCATAGAGGATTTGGAAGCCCTGCCCGGTGAGCTCATTCTGGTAATTGCGGATGAGTTCGGTGGCGCTGGCGTCGCCCGCAGCTTCGTACCAGAGGCGGGTGCGGGCCCCTTCCAGCTTCAGGGGCGGCTGAACGAATTCCCGCCGGCCGGTGGCCAGATTATAGGTCTTGAAGGTGGAGGTCTGGAGCTCGTACTCATCGAACCGTTTCACCTCATAGCCCACGATCTCCGAACCCCGGAAGCGCTTGAGCAAGGGGTGGTCCTTGGCGCCGGGGAGATCCGCGGCGAAGACGGCGGAGGAGAGGAGAGTAAGAAGAATGATGGATACAAAGAGTGTGGACTTTCTTGCCATCAGTCCCAGCCTAGTGGAAATCCCTTTTAGGTTCATGCTGACCACCCCCTCATAATTACATTGTGTCAGTCCTTTTAAGTAAATGGTGTCTGTACCTAATTTACTCTAATTTACTCAAGGTCCGCAGGCCGTTAACTTTTAACCATTGAGCCTCTTGCAAAATTATGTAGCCGCAGGCTTCAGCCTGCGCCGGCACAGGCTAGAAAGCCTGTGCTACCTGATATTTCTTTGAGCAGCAAGGGAAAATTACGGCCTCAAAATGAATTTTGCAAGAGGCTCCATTATGTCTACATTTGCTCCTCTCCCCTTATTCCATCCTCCTTATCCGAACCTCGATCTCTTTATTATCTTTCAGCAGGTTTACCACTTTTCTCGTATCGGTTTTGCCGAAGTGGTAAGGGTAAAGGATTTTGGGTTTGAAGGCCTTGGCGGCGTCAGCCACCATCTCCGGGGTCATGGTGAAGGGGAGGTTCATGGGCAGGAAGGCGATGTCAATGTTTTTGAGGGCCTTCATTTCCGGGGTGTTCTCCGTGTCGCCGGCCACATAGACCCGCTTATCGCCAAAAGTAATGACATAGCCGTTGTCCCGGCCTTTGGGGTGGAAAGGCTCGCCGCTCTCCCGCTGGTGCACCAGGTTGTAGGCGGGGACCGCTTCGATGGTTAGGCCGGCTACGGTCTTGACCTCGCCGTTTTTCATGATGATGCCACCGGAAACCTGGCCGGCCGCAGCCGGATTCAGCACGATTTGGGTACCCGGCTTACGCAGCATGGCGACTATCTTGGGGTCCAGGTGGTCCCGGTGCTCGTGGGTGATGAAGATCAGGTCCGCCTGGGGGAGTTTGGCGTAATCGGCAAACATGCCCGCCGGGTCCACGTGGATGACCTTGCCCCCGAACGCGAACATCAGGGTGCCGTGGCCGATGAAGGTGATCTCCAGGTCCCCGGCGTTGGTTTTGATGACATCCTTTTCAAAATTCTTTTGGGCGTTCACCGCGCTCACCCCCACCATCATCAAGATAGACATAATCAGGCATAAACGGGTCATAATTCCTCCGAGGCTTAACCATTGATATGTGGGTTAGCCGGTTCTTTGCCAATCCTCTGGTGTTTAAAGTTCAATGCTCAAGACCGATGCCAGGGCTGCGGAGATTTCCCGCATCTCGGCATCGGTGAGCTTGCCCAACCGACGCACCAGACGCTCCTGTGAGAGTGAACGGACCTGGAAAGTATCGGCGGCGGAAGGTTTAGCCAGACCATTTTCCGGACTAGGGTTAAGGCGCACCAACCAGGGGGCTTGGCGGAAATGCTCCTTCCAAGAGATAAGAGGAACAATAACTTTCAAGGGTAAGAGGCCCACGGCGTCGTCATTGACAATGACGGCGGGGCGGGTCTTTTTCAATTCGGCGCCGAGGGTTGGGTCAAGATTGATCAGCCAGACCTCGCCCCTACGCATGAAAATCCTCGGCATCCAGGGCGGTGAAGGCCGTTAACTCGCCGCCCGCGGCGTAATCAGCTTGCAGGGCTTGGGCGGCCGCGGCCATTTTTTTCTTGCGGAGGGCCAAAGGCTCAGGTTCGGGGGTGCATTCCAGGTCAGCCCTCAGTTGCTTCACTGCGGCCTCGATGACCGCCAGTCGCTCCGCGGGGGTAAGCTTCTGCAACTCTTTTAAAAAGTCAACGCGTTTCATGTCTGCTAATCTCCGGCTGATGGTACTCCAGGGATGCCAGGTGCTTCACATCTCCTCACACATGGGGAAAATCATAATTTCTTTTGCGGGGTTATGCAAGGGAACTATTCAACCGGTTAAAGTGATGAGTCGTTTAATCAGAACGCGATTTTGGTGGAATCTTCCCCAACTTTTCCAACCGTGACTCAATTGCCCCACGCGTCCTCTTATGACTATTCGCCAAAGCGACGATAGATTTACCAGAATCATATTCTTTGCAAAGTTCCTGATCTTCTGCCTCGTTCCATGGCTTACCTGCACGGTCAGGCAAATTATTATTTCTTTTCTCCCTTTCTTTCAACCTTTGTAGCGCATTGATTGCAATGAATAACGCTCGGACAACATCTACATGTTGAAAGGGGCTACCGGGAGGGAAGGTCTGACCGGTAAACGGGCACTGTCCTTCTGCAAGCGATTGTACAATTTTTAGTGCTTCAGAAGTAGTCATTTATTATATCCTCTGTCTCTTTAAACCTTCTTCTCCCACCGTAGCAACTCCGTCACTTCCGCCAGCGTCCTTCCTTCCTTGATTTCCTCTCTTATTCGATTCTCCTTCTCTAACACGTCCATGGCCCGGTTGGCGTATTCCACCGCGATTTTTTGGGGGAGGACCGTGACCCCATCGTCGTCGCCCAGGACCCAATCGCCGGTTTCCACCTGGAGGTTGCCGATGCGGATGGGGACGCCGATTTCCCCGAAGCCCCGGGGCTCCCCGGCATTGGGCATGACCAGGCGGGAGAACGCGGGGAAGCCCAGCTTGACGATGTCCCCGGAATCCCGGAGCGCGCCGTCGATGACCACCCCGGCCAGGCCCTTCTGCAGGGCCGAATGGGTGGCCAGCTCGCCCCAGATGGCCGGCCCGACGCCCCCGGCGGCGATGACTAGGACGTCGCCGGGCCGGGCCAGGTCAATGGCCTCCACCGGCTTGGCCCAATCGCCGGGGTAGGTGCGCACCGTCAAGGCCCGGCCCGCCATGCGGATGCCGGGAAAGAGGGGCCGCAGGCCCTCCAGCACCCCGCCCCGGTGCAGGGCGTCGGAAAGGTTGGCCGCGGAGACCATCTCCAGGACCCCACGGATTTCTTCAGCCCCGGCCCGCTTGAACAGGGTGGTGGGGATGACCGCGCCCTCGTCCAGTGCCCGGCGGATCTCCCGGGTGGCGGCCGCGGGGTCTTTGGCCTTGGTGATGGCCCCGCCCACGATGACGTAAGCGGCGCCGTGGGCCACGGCCGCGGCCGCGGTCTCGGAGTTGATGCCTCCGGCCACCCCCACGGGAATATGCACCGCCTGGGCCACGGCCAACAATGTGGCAAAGGGGTCCAGTCCCCGCATCTGCTCGTCAATGGCCACGTGTACGGAGATGTAGTCGGCCCCAAGTTCTTCGACGCGTTGGGCCCGGGCCACGGGGTCGGGCACCGCGATGAGGTCCACCACGATGCGGGCGCCGTAGTTTTTCCCGGCCTGGATGCACTCCTCGATGGTGGCGTCGGACGCGGTGCCCAGGACGTCGATGAGGGTGGCGCCGGCCTTGGCCGCGGCCTCCACCTCGATGCGCCCCGCGTCCATAATCTTCATGTCCGCCACTATGGGCTTGCCGGGGAACAGGCGCTTCAATTCCCGCACCGCGTCCAGGCCTTCGCTTTTGATAAGGGGGGTGCCCGCCTCAATCCAGTCCACCCCCGCGGGCACGGCCAACTCAGCCACGTTGAGGGCGCGGTGCAGGTCCACGAAATCCAAGGCTAACTGGAGGATTACAGTCATAAGATTTCCTCAGGTAGTTTGGGGGGAGGGCAGGGAGCAACGCTCCCTGCCCTCCCCCCAAGCCCCCCTCCCAACCCTTCAAGATGCCTGGGAAGGCGGGGCCTGTGGCCCCGACTTCCCAGGGTAGTTTTTCATGTCCTTAAGGGATTGGGGGAGGGGGTAAGGGCGCCCGCCCTTAGCCCCCTCCCCCAAATCTCTCATTCCAAATCCGTATGGCGGGACAGGACCTGGCCCTGGTCCCGGCCCAGGCGTTCCTGATAGAGGAGAAGGACCACGGCTTCCAGGAAGAGGAACGCGGCCTGTTCGAAGAGGCTGCCGGGGCACTGCACCGAGGATGACTCCTGGGCCAGGGTGAGCTTGGTGGTGCCAGGGATGATAATGGGCACCTGGGCCTCCCGGCCGATGGTGGAGTCGGGGTTGACGGTGATGGCCAGGGTGCGGGCCCCCACGGCGTTGGCCCGGCGCAGGACTTCCCGGGATTGGGCGGTCTCGCCGGAACCGGACATCACTACCAGGAGGTCGCCGGGCTGGATGCGGGGGGTGATGGTCTCCCCCACCACATATACCGCGAACCCCAGGTGCATGAGGCGCATGAGGAAGCCCCGGAGAATAAAGCCCGAACGGCCCACAGCGCACCCGAAGACCCGGGGCGCGGCTTCCACTTCTCGCATCAGGGTCTCGGCCATCTCCGGCGTGAGCTGGGAAAGGACTCCCGACAGCTCAACCCGCATCTGGTCCAAGGCCTGGGAAAACTTCGCGTCCATGGGAGACACAGAAAAAAAAGCCTCCCGGTAAGTGTGCGGAAGGCGCATGGCTTCCCTCCTTTCCGGTCTCAGTCCAACTCGTTTGGATCCAAGCCACCCTAAAGGTGGAGGGTTTGGAATATCATTACCATAAAATTTGAGGAAATGCCAGAATTCTTCGCATTGAGGGGAAATTTCTTGAGGAGAACCGGAAAGGAGGCCTATTGCCTGTAGGGGCGACCCGGCGGGTCGCTCGCAGGTTGCCTCCTGGCCGGGGCGAGCCAGCCGGCGCCGGCTGAAGCCTGCGGCTACATTTTCAGAGAGATTAGAAGGGCAGAATGCACCGGCTTTTTTCTGGGAACTGGGAACTGGGAACTGGTTTTCGGTTGCGTTTGAAAGATTACCGGGAGAAACTATTGCAAGGCATCTTAGAGGCATTACCTTAGAAAAATACCAGCATATAAGGCCCACCCCCAGAGAGGTGAAGCGACATGGGAAGATATGAGGACAGCAAGAAGTGGAGCGGGGAGAAAGGGAAGAAATTCGGACATGCCGGCCGGGTCAGCGACCCTTACCAGCCGGAAGAGGGCCAGGAAGCATCCCTTTGCACCAGTTGCAACGCCCTGTACCAGAGCAAGCGCTGGTTTGTGGACGAAAAGCTGGCCCGGCAGCTGGCGGGCACGGATAAAGTCAAGGAGGTCACCTGCCCCACCTGCCGCAAGGTGAAGGACAAGTACGCCGAGGGTATTCTCACCTTGAGCGGGGAGTTTTTTAAAGAACGCAAAGAAGAAATTATTACCCTGCTAAAAAATGAAGCGGCCCGGGTGGGGAATCGCAGCGTGGACGACCGCATCATCCAGATGATCGAAGAGGGCAAGGATAAAATGGTGGTGGAGACCACCACGGAGAAGCTGGCCCAACATCTGGGCCGGGCCATCTACCGGGCCTATAAGGGTGAACTGGACTTTAACTGGGCGGAGATGAACAAGTTCGTAAGAGTGTACTGGTCGCGGTAAAGCTTCACCACAAAGACACCAAGAACACAAAGTTTCACAAAGAATAAAAATAAATTAGGTGGGCCCGCCGGCCCACCTAATTTATTTCTTGGTGAAATTCTTGGTGTCCTTGGTGTCTTGGGGGTGAATTATTCGGCTTCGACTAAAACCAGGTTCACGTGGCGGCGTTTGATGTCCACCGCGGCCACCCTTACCTGCACCTGGTCCCCCAGATGAAAGGCCCGCCGGGTGCGGCGGCCCAGGAGGCGCATGCGGGTTTCGTCGAATTTGTAGTAGTCGTTGGGGAGGTCCACCAGGCGCACCAGGCCTTCGGCATAAATTTCGTTCAGGGATACGAAGAAGCCGAAGGCATTGACCCCGGTGATGCGGCCGGTGAATTCTTCTCCCACCCGGTGGGCCAGGCAGCGCACCTGCATGCGGGCCAGCATTTCCCGTTCGGCCTCGATGGCCTGGCGTTCCCGGTTCGAAAGGTGCCGGGCCATGGCGTCAAGATCATCGGGGTCCAGAGAGAAGGGGGGCCGCCGCCGCCGTTCCAGGTGGGCCAGCAGCAGGCGGTGCACCTGGAGGTCGGGGTAGCGCCGAATGGGGGAGGTGAAGTGAGTGTACCATTCCGACGCCAGGCCATAGTGGCCTAAATTTTCTCCGGCATAGCGGGCCTGCTTCAGAGAGCGCAGCAGCATGAGCTGCACCATGGGGGCGTAAGGGGTCTGGCGCACCTCATCCAAAAAATTCTTGAGCGCCAGGGGGTTGCGGTGGGCTTCCCGGGGGAGGTCAAAGCCCAGGTGCTTCAGAAAAGTGCGAAAGGCCGCGATTTTAACCGGGTCGGGGCGTTCGTGGACCCGGAACAGGGAAGGCTCCCCCAGGTAAGCGGCCACCGCTTCATTGGCCGCGATCATGAATTCTTCGATGATCTGGTGGGAGAGCAGGGAATCCACCCGGCGCACGTCCACCGGCCAGCCCCGGTCATCCAGGACCACCTCGGCTTCAGGGATGCTCATGAGGAGGCTGCCCCGCTCGCCCCGGCGCTCCCTAAGCAGCAGACAAAGCTCCTCCATCCAGCCCAGCATTTTGAGCGGGGAGTGGTATTTGCTCCGTAGCTTCCGGTCTTTTCCGGTGAGCAAGTCATGTACGATTTGGTAGGTGAGGCGGGATTGGTTCCGCACCACGGCCCGGACGAATTTAGAGCCTTTTAGATGTCCCTGGCGGTCGTAGTCCAGGATGGCGCACACCGCCAGGCGGTCTTCATGGGGGACCAGGCTGCAAAACTTGGTGGACAGGCGCTCGGGCAGCATGTGCACCGCCCGCTGGGGGAAATAGACGCTGGTGCCCCGCTGATTGGCCTCCTCATCCATGGCGGAGTCCGGGGTGACAAAAAAGCTGACGTCCGCAATGGCCACGTACAGGGTATAATGGCCGCCCCGTTTCTTCACCACGCAGACGCCGTCGTCGAAGTCCCGGGCGTTTTCCCCGT
>Ga0194111_10002236_pt1 | contig 23470 bp, 19 predicted proteins | sample TA2KigC300mmetaG_FD_146194 | JGI IMG/M metagenome (GOLD analysis project Ga0194111, IMG submission 146194) | Freshwater microbial communities from Lake Tanganyika, Tanzania - TA2015033 Kigoma Deep Cast 300m | ecosystem: Environmental > Aquatic > Freshwater > Lake | place: Tanzania: Lake... | reverse complement strand
GAGATCGTGGTCGGGGAATGGCTCGCCGAGGATCTCGACCTCTCCCCCGGCGGCCGGGTCACGCTGGAGTACTTCGTCCTCGGCCCCGACCAGCGCCTGGCCGAGACGTCGCGCGAGTTCCGGGTTTGCTCCGTGCTGCCGGCGGAGGGCGCGGGCGCGGACTCGTCGTGGATGCCCGACTTCCCCGGCATCCGCGACGCCGGCCGCTGCGGCGACTGGACGCCCGGGATTCCGCTCGACCTGAAGCGGATCCGGCAGAAGGACGAGGATTACTGGGCCGCGCGCCGCGGCACGCCGAAGGCCTTCGTCACCCTCGCCGCCGCGCAGTCGATGTGGTCGAACCGCTTCGGCGCGGTCACGGCGGTGCGGTGGCCGCCCATCCCCATGCGGCAGGGACCTGCCCTCCACAATCCGCCCGGAGGAGCCGGGACCGGCGGAACGGCCGGCACGGAGGCCGGCCATGCCGCGCTGGCCGCCGCCATCCTGTCGCGTCTTCCCGCGGCCTCGGCCGGGCTCACGTTCCGCCCGGTACGCAGCGAAGGCCTCGCCGCCGGACAGGGCGCGACGGACTTCACCGGCCTCTTCATCGGGCTCGGCTTCTTCATCCTCGTCGCGGCGCTGATCCTCGCCGCGGTTCTTTTCGGACTGGCGCTGACCGCGCGCGCCGCGGAGACGGGCCTTCTGCGGGCGCTCGGCTACCGGCGCGGGGCGATCCGCGCGATCCTGCTCGGCGAGGCCGCGCTGGTGGCCGCCGTTGCCGCCGCCGCCGGTTCGGCGGCCGGCATCGGCATCGCCGAGGCCATCCTCGGCGGACTGCGAACCCTCTGGCAGGGTGCGGTCGGAACGACGGCGCTCGGGCTGGACGTCCGCCTCCCCACCGTGCTTGGCGGTGCAGCCGCCGGCCTTCTCGCATCTCTCGGCGCCGCGTTCGCCGTTCTCCGCCGGCAGGAGTTCCGGTCCGTGCACGAGTTGCAGTCCGGCGGCGCCGAGTCCGCGACTCCCCGGGCGCGCCGGACGACGACGCGATTCGTCCTTGCGCTTGTCTGCCTCGCCGCCGCCGTCGGGGTGCGCCTTGCCTCCGGCGACACCGCGGGACCCGGCGCACGGCTGGGCGCCGGGGCGCTGGCCCTGACCGCGGGACTGCTTCTCTGCGCGGCCGCCCTCGCCCGCCTCGCGACCGGCAGCGGCACGGGGACGCCGGATCCGCGCGTCTTCGGCGCGCGCAACTGGGCGCGCCACCCGCGCCGGAGCCTCGCGGCGATCCTCATGCCCGCGTGCGGGATCTTCCTCGTCTTCGCCGTCGGCGCGAACCGTCCGCAGGTGCACGACCCGGAGTCGCGCGGCGCCGGCACCGGCGGCTTCGCGTTCCTCGGCACGACGGCGCTCCCGCTGGCGCGCGATCCGGGCTCCGCGGAGGGCCGCGCGCTCTACGACCTTCCGGCCGGGGCGATGGACGGGGTCCGCGTGCTCGCCCTGCGCCGCCGGGGCGGGGACGACGCGAGCTGCCTCAATCTCAACCGCGTCTCCGCCCCGCCCCTCATCGGCGTGCCCGCCGCCGCGCTGGACGGCCTCGGAGCCTTCCGCTTCACGGCGGTCGCTCTGGGCGTCGATCCGGCGCATCCGTGGACGAGCCTCGCGCTCGACCGCGGACCCGGCGTGCTTCCGGTGGTCCTGGACGAATCGGTCGCGCTGTGGAGCCTCAAGGTCTCGGTGGGCGACCGCATGCCGGCGGTCGACGAACGCGGCCGCCCGCTCCAGGTGGAGATCGTCGGGCTTCTGGCGGACTCGGTCTTCCAGGGCAGCCTGCTCGCGGACGGCGACCGGCTGCTCGGCGCGTATCCCTCGGCGACGCTGCAGATGCTGCTCGTCGACGCGCCACCCGCGAAACGCGACGCTGCGCGGCGGGCGATGGAGGACCGGCTCGGGGACCTCGGGCTTGATCTGTCGACGACCGCGGCGCGGCTGGATGCGTTTCTCGCGGTCCAGCACGTCTACCTCGAGATCTTCCTCGCCTTCGGGGCCATCGGCCTGCTCATCGGCGCCGCCGGCTTCGGCGTCGTGGCCAACCGCAACCTGATCGAGCGCCGCCGCGAGTTCGGACTGCTCCACGCCCTGGGCTACCGTCGGTCCCGCCTCCTGCGCGGCGCCGTCGCGGAGCACACGGCGCTCGCGGCCCTCGGCCTCGCCGTCGGCGCCCTCGCCGCGATCCCCGCCATCCCGCCCGCGGCCGCGACCCTCGTCCCCCTCGCCCTTCTCCTGGCCGCGATGGCCGCCGTCGCAACGGTCACTTCCGCGCTTTCCGCGCGCGCGGTCCTCTCCACCCCGGCGCTGGAGGCGCTGCGGGAGGAGTGATGCCGAACGCACCCGCAGGATGCCGGTTCCGATCCCGACGCCCCGGTCTCCATGCGGCCCAATCGGATCATGCGCTCGACATCGTCGCTGTCGCGCGGACGGAAGCGTTGCACGGCGGCGCGGACCGCGGCCAGCCCGTCGTCCGGCGCGGCACCGAGCATCCGCGTGATGTCGGCCAGATCCTGGACGCGTCCCGCGGCGGCTATCTTCGGTATCCGCTGGCACCCACGCATCTCCCGCGGTAGACTGCGGCGTCGACGTCGCTGGGGGAGCCCCGAAGGGCTGAGATCCGCGGACGCGGAAACCCCGGGAACCTGATCCGGGTCATGCCGGCGTAGGGAAGCGGCTGCGGTTGCGCCTCCCCACTCCCCTCCTCCGGATCGATCGCGAGGCGCCATGAGCATCGAGACCCAGATCGAAACCGCCCGGGCCGGCCGGATCACGTCCGAGGTTGAGTCCGTCGCCCGGAGCGAACGCGTCGCCCCGGAAACGCTTCGCGACGCCGTCGCCGCCGGGCGCGTCGTCGTCCCGGCCAACCGCCATCACGAGGGCCTCGAGCCGATGGGCATCGGCCGGATGCTGCGGACCAAGGTCAACGCGAACATCGGCAACTCCGCGCTGACCGGCGGGCTGCCGGACGAGCTGGCCAAGCTGCGCGTCGCGCTGGAGCACGGCGCGGACACCGTGATGGACCTGAGCACGGGGCCGGCGGCGCCCGCCATCCGCCGCCGCATCCTCGCCGCCTGTCCGCGGCCCGTCGGCACGGTGCCGATCTACCAGGCCGTCGCCGACGTGCCCGAGGCGGCGGACCTCACGGCCGACGGCCTGCTCGGCGTCATCGAGGCGCAGGCGCGCGAGGGCGTCGATTACATGACCCTCCATGCCGGCCTGCTTCGCGCCCACGTGCCGATGGCGCGGCGGCGGCTGCTCGGCATCGTCAGCCGCGGCGGCGCGCTGCTCGCGCACTGGATGGGCCGGCACGGCCGCGAAAACCCCCTGTTCGAGCGGTTCGACGAGGTCCTCGCCATCTGCCGCGAGCACGAGGTGACGCTTTCCCTCGGCGACGGCCTGCGCCCGGGCTGCCTGGCGGACGCGTCGGACGAGGCCCAGTTCGCCGAGCTCGAGGCGCTGGGCGGCCTGGTCCGCCGCGCCCGCGCCGCCGGCGTCCAGGCCATGGTCGAGGGCCCCGGCCACGTGCCGCTGGACCAGGTCGCCGACAACATGCTGCGCGAGCGCGAGGCGTGCGACGACGCGCCGTTCTACGTCCTCGGCCCCGTGGTCGCCGACTGCGCCCCGGGCTACGACCACATCACCGCCTCCATCGGCGGCGCGTGGGCCGCGTTCCACGGCGCGGCGATGCTCTGCTACGTGACGCCCAGCGAACACCTCGGCCTGCCCGACGCGAACGACGTGCGCGAGGGGGTGGTGGCGTTCAAGCTCGCCGCCCATGCGGCGGACGTCGCTCTGCGCCGCCCCGGTGCGCGCGACCGCGACGATGCGATCTCCCGCGCCCGCGCCGCGTTCGACTGGGAGGGTCAGTTCGCCCTCGCCCTCGACCCGGGCCGCGCCCGCGACATCCGCTCGCGATCGCTGGCGGCCGCCGGCCCGCTGCCCGCGGCCCCCGGAGGCGCCGCCGACACGCACTACTGCACCATGTGCGGCCCGAAGTTCTGTCCGATGCGGCTCCGGCAGGGGTAGAGGGGTTTCCGGGTTTCGCGGCCCGCAGGGCCTCCGTGCGGCGCCGGTCGCAACGGAACTCCCCGGTCGTCCCGCGATCGAGGGGCGCGGGTCCGGGCATTCCTCATCCCGCCGTCTCGCCGTCGAGTTCGACCGGCGGGACCTCGACGAACTCGACGGGGCACTCGGGGAGCGCGCGGAGGAACCAGCGGCCGTACCATTTGTCGGCGATGCGGCGGTCGAGGACGACGATGACGCCGGTGTCCGTCGCGGTGCGGATGAGGCGCCCGATACCCTGGCGGAACTTGATGACGGCCTCGGGCAGGCTGTACTCGCGGAAGGGGTCGCCGCCGCGCTGCTGGATCCGGTCCAGCCGCGCGCGCACGACGGGCTGGTCGGGCACCGCGAACGGCAGCCGCATGATCATCACGTTCGACAGCGCCTCGCCGCGCACATCGACGCCCATCCAGAACGAGTCGAGACCGAACAGGACGGCCCCCTGCCCCTTTCGGAACTCCTCGAGCATCCGGTGCCGCGACAGCCCCTCGCCCTGCACGAGCATCTCGAGGCCCTCGCGCTCGAGCGGGCCGCGGACGAGCGCCGCGACCCTGCGCATCGACGCCGCGCTGGTGAAGAGGACGAAGGCCGAGCCGCGCGTGTGCGTCGCGAAGTACACGACGGCGCGCGCGGCGGCCGGCGTGTAGGCGTCGTCGTCGGACGGCTCCGGCATCCGGTCCGGGATCCACACGCGCATCTGGCGGGCGTAATCGAACGGCGAGCCGACGCCGAGCCCCTCGCTGCCCGCGGCGCCGACGCGTCCGAGGAAGTAGTCGAGGCTGCCGTTGACCGCGAGCGTCGCGCTGGTCATGACGACCGACGGCACCGAATCGAAGAGCGCCTCCTTGAGCACCGGGGCGACCTCGACCGGCGCCGAGTGGAGCACGAGCTGGCGGCGGCGGCCCTCGAGCTCCATCCAGTAGACGTGGTCGTCGAGCGTCTGCCGCAGGAAGGCGTCGAGTTCGGCGGCGAGCATGCCGGCGCGCCGGGCCGACTGCCGGAGTTCGGCGGAGAGATCCTCGTCCTCCATCTCCTCCAGCAGCATCTTCAGTTCCGCGGCGAGCTTCTGGAGGTGGCCGGTGACCTGGGTCTCGACGGCCACGGGCTCGAGCAGCCGCCGCTGCGTCTCGCCGGCGTGAAACCGCGCGGCCTCGCGCAGGTCGTCGAAGAGCCGGGCGACGGCGTCCCACAGGAGCTGGACGGTGTGCGACGGCGCCCCGCTGCGCAGCAGGGCGAGCAGCCCCTTCCCCGTCTCGGGCACGTAGAGCCGGCGCAGCAGGTGCTCGAAGGCGAAGTGCGACAGGCGCAGGCCGAAGTGGTCGCTCGCGACGTCCTCGACGGTGTGGGCCTCGTCGAGCACGACGGCGTCGTACTCGGGCAGGAATCCGGCGTCGCCGCGGCGCAGGCCGAGGTCGGAGAAGAGAAGGTGGTGGTTGGCCACGAGCAGGTCGGCGGTGGCGACCTGCCGCCGGGCGGCCATGAAGAAGCAGGTGCGGTACTCGGGGCACTTCGGCCCGCGGCAGTTGTCCTGCTCGGCGCAGACCGCGTCCCAGACGCCGGGCGGCGGCTGGAACGGCAGTTCCTGCAGCGCGCCCTCGCGGGCCTCGTGGGCGGCCCAGTCGCGGATGCGCTGGAGCCAGTCCTCGGCGCCGCGGTCGAACAGCGTGGGGCCGCCATGGATGGCGCGGTCGAGCCGGCGGCGGCAGAGGTAGTTCCCGCGGCCCTTGACGAGCACCGCGTTGAACTCGACGCCGAGGTGGGCGCGCAGGAAGGGGATGTCCTTCGACATCAGCTGCTCCTGCAGGCTGATCGTGCAGGTCGACACGACCGCCCTCCGTTTGCGCTCGACCGAGGCGAGGATCGCGGGGACGAGGTAGGCGAAGCTCTTGCCGACGCCGGTGCCCGCCTCGACGGCGATGTGACGGCCGGCGGCGAGCGCGCCGGCGACGGCGTCGGCCATGCGGAGCTGCTGGGGCCGGTGCTCGTAGGGGAACGGCTCGCCGCGGCAGCCGGCCTCGAACGCCCCGCCGGGGCGGAAGAACTCCGCGACGCGCGCGGGGAACTCCGGCGGCGCGGCGGCGGGCTCCGCATCCTCGACGGGCATGATCACGCGGGGACTATACCAGAGGGGACGGACGCGCCGCAGCCGCGGCGCGACACGCGGACGCGCAGGGTCCCGCCGCGCCGGTCAGCCAAGGCACTCGAGAACCGCGACCAGGGCGGACTCGATCCGCTCGAGGTCCACCAGGAGGGTCACCAAGCCGGCGGGCTTTCCGACGCTCCCGGACCGCCCCGGACGGGCGCCCAGTCCCGCGTAGCACGCGGCGAGCCCGCGGCGGAACACCTCGTGGCCGTAGCGTTCGTGCGCGAGGGCCGCGCCCGCGGCGCCGAGCCGCGCGCGGAGGTCGGGATCCGAGGCCGCCTGCGCGGTGGCGCGGGCAAAGGCCTCCGGATCGGCCGCGGAGAAACGCGCGGTCGCGTCGGACAGGATGATCCGGTTGGCCGGGGTGTCGGTGGCGACGATGGCGCGGCCCGCCTTCAGGAAGTCGAGGAGCTTGAGCGGGGCGTTCGTCCCGGCGAGGCGCGGCGAGAGCAGCAGATCGGAGGCGCAAAGCAGGTTGGGAACGGTCTCCGGCGGAACCGTCCCGAGGAAGGTGACGCGCCCCGCGACGCCGGCCGCCTCCATCTGCGCGCGACGCGCCCCGATGTCGGCGGGCGTCCCGCCGACGATCGCGAATCGCAGCCGGGGGCACGCCCGCACGGCCGCGGGAATCGCGTCGAAGAGGAGGTCGATGCCCTGGTACACCGCAAACGACCCGATGTAGGTGGCGACGATGTCGTCCGCGGCCGGCGCCAGTTCGCTCCGCACGCGCTCGACGCCCGCCGCGTCGGCCTCGACGCACGACGAGGGAACGTCGGAAACGGCGTGCACGGGCCTGCCCGGAGCGAAGCGGCGGACCTCGTCGAGCATGCCCAGCCCGGTCAGGATGATCGCGTCCGACCGGCGGATCGCGAGGCGTTCGACGGCGCGGTAGAGGCGCAGCACGGCATTCCGCAGTCCTCCGCCCTTGTGCGAATCGGGATCGCTGTGGATCTCGAACACGGTCCGGGCGCCACGCAGCCGGGCGAGCACGACGCCGATCGCCCCCGCCTCCTCGACCGAGTGGATCACGTCGTAGCGCCGGCGCACGACCATCGCCAGGGCCTTCGCGAGGAGAAGGACGTCGTAGACGGCCTTCTTCAGCGAGGGGCCGATGGCCATGGACCGGATGCCGAAGAGATTGGGGACGCGGACGACCCGGACACCCGGGGGCAGATCGATCGGCTCGCCGACGGGCATGGCGAGGAGATCCACGCTGTGCCCCGCGTCCGCCAGCGCGCGGATGGTCGCCGCCACGCGGATCGGGGAGCCCCGGCACTGGAAGAACGGCTGCGGATCAAGAAAGAGGATGCGCAGGCCCGCGCCCCGCCCCCCCCCCGTGTCCTCCCCTGTCGAGTCCTTCTCCATGCTCCCCTTTGCGATCCCCGGATCGCGCCCGCACGATAAGCAATGGGAAAGCGCTCCGCCAGCCCCGATTCTCACGGGCGCGCACTTTTTCCTACGGTCCGGGGCCCAGCGCGGGTAGGATGCGCGGGGCGCCGGAAGGCCGGCGCGGCACGGAGTGCACGAAAGGAAGAGGGACGACGATGGCGGGGACGCAGGGGGGCTGGACGCTGGTCACCGGGGCCGGCGGGTACGTGGGCGGGGCGCTGGCGGCCGATCTCGCGAGGCGCGGCGAGCGCGTGCGGGCGATGGTGCGCGACCGCTCCGCGGCCGGAGCGCTCGAGAAGCTCGGCATCCCGGTCGTCGAGGCGGACGTCCGCGACGCGGCGTCGCTCGCGCCGGCGCTGGAGGGGGTCGTCCGGGTCCACCACATCGCGGCGCTCTTCCGCCAGGCGGGCTTCCCGGAGAGCGTCTTCCACGACATCAACGCCGAGGGCACGCGGCGCATGCTGGAGGCCTCCATCGCCGCCGGCGCGCGGCGCTTCATCCACTGCTCGACCGGCGGCGTGCTGGGCGACGTTCGCAACCCGCCCGGAACGGAGACCTCGCCCTACAACCCCGGCGACATGTACCAGCGGACGAAGCTCGAGGGCGAGAAGATCGCGATGGAGGCGTTCCGCTCCGGCCGCATCCGCGGCGCGGTGATCCGCCCGGCGATGATCTACGGCCCGGGCGACACGCGGAACCTGAAGATGTTCCGCATGATCGCGCGGCGCCGGTTCTTCTACGCCGGCCCGTGCAAGCACGTCCATTTCATCGACGTCCGCGACCTCGTCCGCGCCTTCGAACTGGCGATGGAGCACGAGGAGATCAACGCGGAGGTCTACATGATCGCCGGCGAGAAGGCGGTGCCGCTGAACGTCATGGCGGAGGCGATCGCGAGGAACCTCGGCGTGCCGCCGCCGTGGCTGCGCCTGCCGGTGAAGCCGCTGCAGTGGCTGGGGTCCGCGTGCGAGGCGGTCTGCACGCCGCTCAACCTGCGGCCGCCGATCTACCGCCGCCGCGTGGACTTCTTCACGAAGAACCGCCACTTCGACGCGTCGAAGGCGGCGCGCGACCTGGGCTTCAAGCCGGCGCGGACGTTCGACGACGAGGTGGCGGACATCGTCCGCTGGTACCGGGAGAACGGCTGGGTCTGACGACGGCCGGCGGGGCCGTCAGGCGGCGCCCTTCCCCGCCCGCACGCGGGCCACGATCAGCGCGACGACCTCGTCCACCGACATCGACGTGGAGTCGATCACGTCCGCGTTCAGCGCGATCTGCAGGGGGGCGTCCTTGCGGGTGCGGTCCCGCTGGTCGCGGCGGGCGAGCGAGTCGCGGACGACCGAGGGGTCGGCATGCCCCTCCATCTGCTCGAGTTCGAGCGCGCGCCGGCGCGCCCGCTCGTCGGGATCGGCGTCGAGATAGAACTTCCACGGCGACTCGGGAAACACGACCGTGCCGATGTCGCGCCCCTCCATCACCAGCGACCCGAACCGGGCCGTTTCGCGGAGGCGGGCGACGAGGAACGCGCGCACCTCGGAGATCGCCGCGACCTCGGACACGCGCTCGCGGACCGGCTCGCAGCGGATCTCCAGCCCCGGGTCGACCCCGTCGAGGGCCAGGCGCACCGCGCCGTCGGCGACCGACAGCTCCCAGCGGCAGCGGTGCATCCACGCGACGACCGCCTCCGCGTCGCCCGGCGGGACGCCCTCGCGGACGGCCTTCCACGTCAGCGTGCGGTAGAACATGCCCGAGTCGACGTACACGAAGCCGAGCACCTGCGCGACGCGGCGGGAGACCGTCGACTTGCCCGAGGCCGAGGGACCGTCGATCGCGATCTGGAGTCCGTTCCGCATCGTCCCCTCACTTCGTCAGCGTCTTCAGGTCCGCCCAGAAGCCCGGGTAGGACGTGTCGACGCACGCGACATTGTGCACCACCGACGGCGCAGGCGCGAAGAGCGAAAGCACCGCCAGCGACATCGCGATGCGGTGGTCGCCCTGGCTCCGGAGCACGTCCGAGGCCCGGAGGACGCAGCCGCCGCGCACGGTCATGCCGTCGGGCCGCTCCTCGACCTCGACGCCCATCTCCCGCAGGCCGGCGGCGGTGGTCGCGATGCGGTCCGATTCCTTCACGCGCAGTTCGGCCGCGTCGCGGATCACGGTCTCGCCCTGCGCGAGCGCCCCCGCGACGGCGAGGATCGGCAGTTCGTCGATCAAGTTGGGGATCTCGGTCCCGGCGATCGTCGTGCCGCGGAGCGGTCCGCCGCGCACGGTCACGTCGCCGACGGGCTCCCACGCCTCGCTTCCCGCCTGCGGCTCGATGCGGACGTCCGCGCCCATCCGCGCGAGGACGTCGAGCACCGCGGTGCGGCGGGGGTTGAGCCCGAGGCTGCGGATGGTGACCTCGGCCCCCTCCTTCGCCGCGGCGGCGACGAGCCAGAAGGCGGCGGAGGAGATGTCGCCGGGGACGCTCCACTTCCCGCCCGCGATCTCCGGCCCGGAGGCCCCGGCGCCGTCGAGCGAGACCGTGAGGCCCTCGACGCGCAGCGGGAGCTTCATGGCCCGGAAGAGGCGCTCGGTGTGGTCGCGCGTCTCGACGCGCTCGCGGACGACCGTCGTCCCGGTCGCGCGCAGCCCGGCCAGCAGGATGCACGACTTGACCTGCGCGGAGGCCACGGGCAGGTCGTACGCGATGCCCTTCAGCCCGCGGCCCTGCACGACGATCGGCGCGCGGCCGCCCGGGCCCTGGAGTTCGATCGCCGCGCCCATGCGGAGCAGCGGCTCGTGGATCCGGCCCATCGGGCGGGACCGGACGGACTCGTCGCCCGTCAGCGTCGCCCCGATGCCCGCGCCCGCGAGCAGGCCCGTCATCAGCCGGATCCCGGTCCCCGAGTTGCCGAGGTCCAGCGGGCCGACCGGCGCGAGCATGCGTCCGCCGTTGCCGCGAACCTCGAGGGCGCCGCCCTTGAACACGGGGCTCGCGCCCAGCGACTGCATCGCGCGCAGCGTCGCCAGGCAGTCCCCGCTCTGGAGGTAGTTCCGGATCACCGACCGGCCCTTCGCGATGCCGCAGAGCATCGCGAGGCGGTGCGAGACGCTCTTGTCGCCGGGCATCTCGATCGCGCCGCGCAGGCGGCGGCAGGGGGCGACGGTCACCGAAGCGGGCGATGCGCTCATGCGGGCTCCTCCGTGCTGACGCCGCGCGCCGGGACGACGCGCCGCCGCGCTTCGCGGGCCTCCGCCAGGAGGCGGCGCACGCCGTCGAAATCCCCCGCGCGCAGGCGGCGGACCATCTCCGCCAGCGCGTCGACCATCGCCTCCAGTTCGCCGGCGATGGCGTCGCGGTTCGTCAGGGCGATGTCGTGCCAGATCTCCGGCGAGCCCTCCGCGACGCGCGTGGTGTCGCGGATGCCCGGACCGCACAGCGCGCTGACCGACTCGCCGTCGAACCCGCCGCGCCCCGCGCAGAGCGAGACCAGCGCGGCCGCCATGTGCGGCAGGTGGCTCGTGCGGGCGATGATGCGGTCGTGGTCGCCGGCGTCCATGCGGAGGACCTGCGATCCGACGGCGGTCCACAGTCCCTCGACCGCCGCCACGGCCTGCGCCGGGGCCCCGTCGGGCGTGACGACCGTCACGGCGCCCTCGTACAGGCCGGCGTACGCCGACTCCATGCCCTGCCGTTCCGAGCCGGCGATCGGATGGCTGCCGACGAAGACGGCCGGGCCGCCCGCGAGCGCCGCCCGTGCCCGGCCGGCGATCCATCCCTTCGTGCTGCCGACGTCGGTCACGACGGCCCCGGGCTCGAGTCCCGGCGCCGCGCGGGCGATCAGGTCCGGGATCGAGAGCACCGGCGCGCACGCGACGACGATCGCAGCGCCGCGCACGGCCTCCGCCGGATCGTCGTGGACCTCGTCCGCCGCGCCCATGTCGAGGGCGAGCCGGCGCGTTGCCTCCCGGCGGGCGAAGGCCGCGACCGCGCCCCGGTGACCGCGCGCCTTCAGCGCGAGGCCGAGCGAGCCGCCCATCAGGCCGAGGCCGAGAACGGCGATCCGGTCCGCCGGCTTCATCGGGCCGCCTCCGGGGCCGCCGCCCCGCGCTGGACGACAGCGGTCAAGGCTGGGTCCCCTCCGCCAGCACGAGCCGGAGCTGCTCGAGGAAGAACTCGTTCTCGGCCTTGGTGCCGACGGTCACGCGGACGTAGTCCGGCATGCCGTAGCCGTCCATCGGCCGCACGATGACCTTCCGCCGCTGCAGCTTCTCGAACACCTCGCGGCCGCGGCCGACCTTCACGAGCATGAAGTTCGCGACCGACGGGACGAAGTCCAGGCCGAGCGCGCGGAACGCCTTCTGGAGCTGGGCGAGGCCGGACCCGACGAGCCGGCGCGTGCGGACCACGTGCGCCTCGTCGTCCAGCGCCGCCAGCGCGGCGGCCTGCGCGGGCGCGTTGACGTTGAAGGGCTGCCGGACGCGGTCGAGCGCGCCGATCCCCTCCTCCGTCGAGACCGCGTAGCCGATGCGCAGCCCCGCGAGGCCGTAGGTTTTCGAGAAGGTGCGTAGGATGAAGACGTCGCGCCCCTCGCGGGCGTAGCGCAGCGTGTCGGGCTGCCGCTCGGGAGGAAGCAGCTCGATGTAGGCCTCGTCGAACACGACGGCGACGTGCGCCGGCACGCGCTGCATGAGACGGTCGATGGCGGCGCCGTCGACCATCGTGCCCGTCGGGTTGTTCGGGTTCGCGACGAAGAGGAGGCGCGTCTGCGGCGTCACGGCGGCGAGCATCGCGTCGAGGTCGTGCGTGAAGGCGCGCATCGGCACGGCGACGGTCGCGGCCTGGTAGAGGTCCGCGACGAGGCGGTAGACGATGAAGGCGCCGTCGGCCATGACGACCTGGGTGCCGGGCTCGAGGAAGGCGTGGCCGAGGAGCGCGAGGATCTCGTTGCTGCCGTGGCCGACCAGGATCTGCGACGGCCTCACCCCGAGGCGCTTCGCCAGCGCCTCGCGGAGGTAGAACGAGCCGCCGTCGGGATAGAGGTGGACGCCGGCCGCCGCATCGCGCATCGCCTTGATCGCGCGCTTCGAGGGCCCGAGCGAGTTCTCGTTCGAGGCCAGCTTGACGATGTCGGCCGCCGAGCCGAAGCCGAACTCGCGGGCGACCTCCTCGATCGGCCGGCCCGGCTCGTACACCTTCAGCGCCTTCACCCACGGCTTGATCTTCATCATCGGAACATCCTCGCGTCCCTGCGCGTCCCGGCTTCGTCCAACCCCTGGACGCCCGGGTCCTCCGGGCTTCCAAGGGTTGGAACGTCCCTCACTCGTCGCGGTCGTGGGCGCGCGGGTAGGACCCCAGCACGCGCAGCACGGCGCACTCCGGCGCGAGCTGGTCGATCGCGCGGCGGACGGCCGGGTCCTCGGCATGGCCCTCGACGTCGACGTAGAAGCAGTACTCCCACGCCTTCGTGCGGTTCGGCCGCGACTCGATCTTGCAGAGGTTCACGTCGTTCGAACTGAACGCCGACAGCGCCCGGTGCAGCGCGCCGACCCTGTGCTGGACGGCGAAGAGCATCGAGGTGCGGTCGTAGCCGGTGGACTTCCCGCACGTGCGGCCGACGACGAGGAACCGCGTCGTGTTCCCGCGCATGTCCTGCACCTCGCCCGAGATCACGTCCAGACCGTAGGTCTCCGCCGCCTGCACGCTCGCCAGAGCCGCCCCGCCGGGTTCCGACGCGGCGATCTCCGCGGCGCGCGCGGTGCTCGAGACGGGGATCAGGTCGACGCCGGCCATCTCGGACTGCAGGAACCGGCGGCACTGACCGAAGACCTCCGGCTTGCTGTAGATCTTGCGGATCTGGTCCTTCGGGCTCTTGGAGAGCAGGTGCTGCGCGATCGGCAGGTAGATCTCGGCGACGATCTTGAGCGGCGTCTCGGCGAACTCGTCGAGAGTGTGCGTGACGGCGCCCTCGGTGGAGTTCTCGATCGGCGCGACGCCGTAGTCGGCGTAGCCCTTCTCGACCCAGGTGAACACGTCGCTGATCGTGTCGCACGAGAGGTACTTCACGCTCGCCCCGAACCGCTGGCGGGCGGCCTGGTGGGTGAAGGTGGCCGGCGGGCCGAGGAAGGCGATCTTCAGCGGCTGCTGGAGCGAGATCGAGGCGGACATGATCTCGCGGTAGATCGCCTGCAGGGACTCGTCGGGCAGCGGGCCCTCGTTGCAGCCCTGGGTCCGCTCGAAGACCTGCTTCTCGCGGTCGGGCGCGAAGATCGAGCCGCCGGTCTCGCGCTTCGAACGACCGATCTCGATCGCCACGCGGGTGCGCTCGTTGAGCAACTCGACGAGTTGCCGGTCGAGCTTGTCGATCCGATCCCTGAGTTCGTCCAGATTCATCCGTCGCCGGGCGCCGGGCGCCCGCCTCCGCGTCAGGTCTTCACCGTCTCGCCGTCGTCGGTCCCGTCGCCGCCGGTCTCGTCCGCGTCGTCGTCGCCCTCATCCTCGTCGTCGGATTCGTCGTCGTCAAACTCCTCGTCGTCATCCCCGTCGTCGCGCCAGCCCTCGGGCACGTCGTCGTCGCCGGCCGCGGGTTTCGCGGGGGCGGCGGGCCCGCCGTCCGCGGGGGGCGTCGCGCCGTCGTCCGCGTCCTCCGCGGCGGGGGCCGGCGGGCGTGCGGGGCGGCGGCGGCGGGGCGGCGGGGAGACGCGCAGGTCGTCCTCGTAGTCGTCCGGCCGGATGGCGTCGGTTTCGTCCGGGGACGGCGGGGCGGCGCCCGCGGGGCGGGCATCGGGCAGGTCGCCGGCATCCTCCTGCTCGGCGACGGCCAGCTCGGCCGTCACATCGTCCTCGCCGGGCCGGTCGGTATCGATATCGGCCTTGAAGCCCGTGGCCTCGCCCCCGGCGCCGTTGCCCGTGCCGAGGTCGAGCTGCCGCTGGGCGTCGTCGCGCGCCTTCTGCTCCTCGCGGCGGCGGAGTTCGTCCGTGCCGGGCAGGTCGTCGAGGTTCTTGAGGCCGAAGTGCTCGAGGAACTTCTGCGAGGTGCCGAAGAGCCACGGGCGGCCGGGCAGGTCGCTGCGGCCGGCGATGCGGATGAGCTGCATGTCCAGCAGGTTCCGCAGGATCTGGTCGACGGCGACGCCGCGGACGGCCTCGATCTCCGAACGCATGACCGGCTGGCGGTAGGCGATGATCGCGAGCGTCTCGAGGGCCGGCGGGGTCAGGCGCTGCGGGCGGCCGCGTTCGAGGAACGTGCGCAGCCACGGGCCGCAGGCCGCCGGGCTTTCCAGCCGGTAGCCCTGCGCGACCTCGGCGAGGCGGAGCCCCGAGCGGGCGGTTTCCAGGTCGCGCCCGAGGGCCGCGACGGCGGCGGCGATGTCGGCGGCGGTGACGGCGGCGTAATCGCGGGTGAACCCGCCGGTCCGCTCCGCCGTCTGCGCGAAGACCTGCAGGATCTGCTCGGCGGAAACCGGCTGGCGGGCGGCGAACAGCACCGCCCCGACGATCTCCTTCAGTTCCGGTAGTACCTCGACGTCCGACATGGCTTTCCCCCGCCCCCTTGCCGACCCCTACGCCTCCGGCGCCCGCCGGATGATGATCTCGCCGAACTGGCCCGCCTGCGCCACGGAGAGCTGGCGGAGGCGGATGAGTTCGAGCATCGCCAGGAACGTCACGACGATCTCGTGGCGCGAGTGCATGCGCCCGAAGAGCTCCGTCAGCGAAACCTGGTCCCTCTCGCGCATCATCTCCATCAGGTGGTCGATCTTCTCGCCGACGGTGAACCGCTCGGAGAAGATCTCGCGCAACTCCTCGGTGCCGACGCGCTGCAGCGCCTTCTGGAACGCGCCGAGGAGGTCGAAGAGGCTGACGTCCTGCAGCGCAACCTCGGAGGTCGGCCCCGGCACGGCCGGGTCCGCCTCCCGCGTGAAGACGTCCTCCTGGCGGTGCTCGAGCACCTGGAGGAACTGCGCGGCGTCCTTGAACTTCTTGTACTCGACGAGCTGGCGGACGAGATCCCACCGGGGATCGCCCTCCTCCTCGTCCTCCACCGCCGTCCGCTCCTCGACCGGCAGGAGCATGCGGCTCTTGATCATCATCAGCGTCGCCGCCATCACGAGGAATTCGCCCGCGATGTTCAGGTCGAGCATCCGCATCATGTCGAGGTAGGACATGTACTGCGTCGTGATGCGCTCGATCGGGATGTCGTAGATGCTGACCTCCTCCTTGCGGATGAGGTACAGGAGCAGGTCGAGCGGCCCCTCGAAGACATCGAGGCGGACCTTGTAATCCTGCGGTTGGGTGCTCATCGGCCGCGCTGCCTCACTCGATCCCCACGGCGCTGCGCGCCGCGCGGAGGGTGGCGACGGCCAGCGCCCGGGCGCGCCCGGCGCCGCGGCGGAGGACCGACTCGACGTAGCCCGGGTCGGCGGCGAGTTCCGCCCGCCGGGCCCGCATCGGGGCGAAGTGGGCGTCCAGCTTCCCGTGCAGTTCCTTCTTCACCGTCCCATAGCCCAGCCCGCCGGCCCGGTAGCGGGCGGCCATCGACTCGCGTTCGTCCGGCGAGGCGAAGAGACGGTAGAGCGCGAAGAGGTTGCAGGCCTCCGGATCTTTCGGATCCTCCAGGCTCCGGCTGTCGGTCACGATCCGCATGATCCGGCGCTTGGTCTCCGCCGGGTCCCCGAAGAGCTCCACCGTGTTGCCGTAGGACTTGGACATCTTCTGTCCGTCGAGGCCGGGCACGACCGCCACCTCGTCGCGGATCGAGGGCTCCGGGACCGTGAAGACCGGGCCGTACTGGTTGTTGAACTTGATCGCGATGTCCCGCGTGACCTCGACGTGCTGCTTCTGGTCGCGCCCGACCGGCACCACGTTGGACTGCACCGCAAGGATGTCCGCCGCCATCAGGACCGGGTAGGCGAAGAGCCCGTGGCTCGCCGCGATCCCCTTCGCCAGCTTGTCCTTGTAGGAATGGCACCGCTCGAGCAGCCCCATCGGGGTCACGACCGAGAGCAGCCAGGCCAGCTCGCACACCTCGGGCACGTCGCTCTGCCGGTAGAAGGCCGTCCGCTCCGGATCGAGCCCGCAGGCCAGGAAATCGAGGGCCACATCCCGCGTGCCCTCCCGCAGGGCTGCGGCGTCGCCCACCGTGGTCAGCGCGTGGTAGTTGGCGATGAACAGGAAGGCCTCGCCGCGCTCCTGGAGTTCGAGCGCCGGCTTCATCATGCCGAAGTAGTTGCCGATGTGCAACTTACCCGACGGCTGTATTCCCGAAAGAATCCTCATGGCCTTATCGTTCCCGTTCAAGATGGGCGAACCGGCGACGCTAGCAAGTCCCGGCTCGTTGGAAAAGGGAAAACCGGCCCTACTCGTCGTTGGGGGAGAGCTTCCGGTACAGCGTCGTCAGGCTGACCTTCAACGCGACGGCGGCGGCCTCCTTGTCGCCGTCCATCTTGTCGACCACCATCTGGACGTAGTCCCGCTCCTTCTGGCGCAGGAACGTCTTGAGCGATCGGCCCCGGAACTCCTCCGGCGCCGCCTCGCGCGAGGACGGCGGGGCGTCCTTCGCATGGGCCGCCCCCTCGACGACGCGGGCGGGGAGGTCGTCGCGCATGATCGACTCGCCGCGGAAGAACGTGAGGGCGTGGCGGATCGCGTTCTCGAGTTCCCGGACGTTGCCGGGCCAGCGGTAGTTCTCCAGAACCGTTTCGGCGGAGGAATCCAGCTTCGGGACCGGCGCCCCCGCGGGACGCTCCCGGCGGAGGAAGTGCGAGACGAGCGGAATGATGTCCTCGCGCCGCTCGCGCAGCGGGGGCAGGCGCAGGGGGATCACGCTGATGCGATAGTAGAGGTCCTCGCGGAACGTTCCCTTCTCGATCAGCTTCTCCAGCGGCTCGTTGGTCGCCGCAATCACCCGCACGTCGACGGGATAGGACTCCGTCCCGCCGACCTTGCGGATCGTCTTGTCCTGCAGGACGCGCAGGAACTTCGCCTGGATGCTCAGCGGCATGGCGCCGATCTCGTCGAGGAAGATCGTGCCGCCCTCGGACGCCTCGAAGAGCCCCGTCTTGTCGGACGAAGCCCCCGTGAACGCCCCCTTCACATGGCCGAACATCTCCGATTCCAGCAGCGGCTCCGGCATCGCCGCACAGTTGACGGGAATGAAGCGCTTCGTCTTGCGCAGGCTGTTCTCGTGGACGGCCCGGGCCACCACCTCCTTGCCCGTGCCGCTCTCGCCGATGATCAGCACCGTCGCCTCCGTCGGCGCGACGCGCTCGATCATCTCGCAGATCTGGCGCATCTGCACGCTCTCCGCGACGATCGCCGAGAGCCGCAACCGCGCCTCGAGCTGGGCCTTGAGCCCCACGTTCTCCACCACCACCGCCCGGTACTCCAGGGCGCGGCGCACCGTCACCAGGAGTTCGTCCACCTTGAACGGCTTCGTGATGTAGTCGAAGGCGCCGCCCTTCATGGAATCGACGGCCGTCTTGACCGACCCGTAGCCCGTCAGCAGCACCACCGGCGTCTGCGGCCGCGCCTTCCGCATCAGCGCCAGAAGCTGAAGCCCGTTGACCGGCTCCATCCGTATGTCCGTGAGCATCAAGTCGTACTCGTCTTCCTCGATGGACTTGAGCGCCGACTCGCCGTTCGCGTAGGGAACGACCTCGTACCCCTCCTTGCGAAGGATGGTCGTCAGCACGCTCAGGATCGCCGGTTCGTCTTCCACCACCATCAAGCGCGGCATCGTCAGTCCCCTTCCGAATTCCAGGCAGCCTCGCGGCTCGCCGGCAAGAATACCCCCAAGCTTCCCGCGAAGCAACCGGGGTTCCGCCCCCTGATTATCTCTTTCTACAAATCTGCCAGCCGTGAACACCGATTCTGAACAAGGGCAGGGATTGACCCTGTGGCACGGAAGGTGCTTCCCGATGGTTTGCGCGACAGAAAGATGAAGTTCAACGTGGCACCGCAAAGCGGATTGGGATAGGATGAACGCGACAGGAAACCATGAAGCGGCGCTGGACATGAACGGACGGCCGATCAGCCCGACGGGAGCGCGGGGGCGGACACCGGCACCGACGCTCGATCTCGACATCGAGGAGTCGCAGTCGCTGGATTCCCTCGTCGGCGTGTTCTGGATGATCGAGGAAGCCCTCGGCGATAACCAGAATGTCGTCCGCCTGCCCTGCCGGCTCTTTCTCGAGAACCTCCCGGAGAACCTGCGCGGCCCGCTGTGGGCCGGCTCGGGCTTCCCCGAGGTGGTCGTCGAGGTCGACCCGTGGGATCTCCTCTGCAAGATCAAGATGGGGCGCGTGACCTATCCGCTGGCCCGGATCCTCGCCGACATGCCGTCGGGCTGGATGGCCGGCCCGCCGGACGCGGAGGTCCCGCTGGACGTCGCCCGGGTCACGGAGGCCCTTCCGGAGAACCTCCGTTCGGCCCTCGCAACGCCGTGAGCCCCTTCGCCCCCGTGCCGCCTCGCGCCGTTCTCCTTGGCATCGCAGGGCTGATCGCCTCGGCCTGGGCGGCGGCCGCCGCGGACGCCCCCGCCGCCACGACCAACCGCTTCGACGCCGAGATCCGCGCCATGGCCCGCCGCGATGCGACGAATCCGCCGCCGGCCGAGCCGGTCGTCTTTGCCGGCAGTTCCAGCATCCGCCTGTGGAAGACCCTCGCCGCGGACTTCCCCGGCCGCCCGGTGGTCAACAACGGCTTCGGCGGCGCGAAGATGACCGACCTCCTCCAGGCCTTCGACCGCGTGATCGCGCCCTACAAGCCGCCGGTTCTCATCCTCTACTGCGGCGAGAACGACGTCGCCGCCGGACGCGACGCCCTCGCCACGGCCGACGACTACCGCGTCCTCTTCCGCCGCTGCCGCGAACTGCGCCCGGACATGAAGATCGCCGTGATCCCGATGAAGCCCTCGTTGAAGCGGTGGGCGATCTGGCCGGCGCTGCAGACCGGCAACGCGCGCATCGCGCAGCACTGCCGGGAGGCGGGCGTCGACGTCATCGATGTCGTCCCGGAGATGCTCGGACCCGACGGCACCCCCCGCCCCGAACTGTTCATCGCCGACCGGCTCCACATGGGCGCCGACGGCTACCGCATCTGGACCCGCCTCGTCACGCAGTGGCTCGACGCGAAGACCGGCCGCGCCGTCGCCCCCTGACACCTCAGCCCGGCGGCAGTCCCAGCGCACCGGCGATCGCCGGGGCGATGTCGGTCAGGTCCCGCACGGCGGCCCGAACCGAGTCCGCCCCCGTCCCCCGCGCCGCCAGCGGCACCGGGTTGCGCGTGTGCGTCCGGACGCCAAGATCCTCGATATTCCCGTGGTCGCTGGAGAGCAGCACCAGACGGCCCGGCGCTTCCGCGAACCGCAGCGCGGTCTCCAGGAAACGGTCGTACCGCGACAGCACCGCCTCGGCGCGGGACCGCTCGCCCGAATGGCCCGCGCGGTCCGTCTGGAAGAACTCGAACAACGTCAGATCGTGCTCCTCTGCGATCGCCGCCAGGTGCGCCCCCGCCTCCGCCGGGTCCACGAGCGGCCCCTCGTACCCCCGCGGCCGCAGCCCTTCCCGCGTCAGATCCTGGTAGACCGCCCGGTTCGCGGTCAGGTCCGAGGGCCCCCGCATCGGGACGCCCGCCGACAGCGCGGCGACCGTCGTCACCGACGGCCGGCGGATCGCCGCGATCGTGACCGCATCCATGAAGTACGCGTTGGCGAACGTCGCCCGCCGCCCGGCCGCCGACGCCCGGCGAAGGAGATTGCGCGACCGCACGATCTCCTGGAGCGCCGGTCCCGGGAACCCCTCGACGTGGCGACCCATCGCGCGCGGCGCGTTGACGCCGGTCAGCAGCGCCGCCTGCCCCGTCGCGCTCTGCGGAAGACCCGGCACGCCCAGGCACGCATCCACCGGCACCGCCTCTTCCGCCAGCCACCGCGCCAGGACCGGGCACGCGCCGCCAAGCACCGGGTTGACCGCCGGATCGGATTCTCCCAACCCGAGCCCATCGACGAACAGCAGCAGCACGCGCGGAGTCATCCGGCCGTAGCATCGCCCATCCCGCCGCCCCCGTCCAATCCCCCTCGCAATCGAAGAGGCAAGGGCCGATGCACGACCCGCACCCCCCCGCCCCTCCGCCCTCCGCCCTCCGCTCTTCCCTCTCCGCTCTCCGCTCTTCCCTCTCCGCTCTCCGCTCTTCCCTCTTCGCTCTCCGCTCTCCGCCCTTCGCCCTCCGCTCTTCGCTCTCCGCCCTTCGCTCTCCGCTCTCTGCTCTCCGCCCTCCGCCCTCTGCCCTCCGCCCTCTGACCTCTGCCCTCCGCCCTCTGTCCTCCGACCTCCGCCCCTCCGCCCTCCGCTCTTCCCTCTCCGCTCTCCGCTCTTTGCCTCCTCGCCCCGTCCTGTTACAAGAGCCGGACCCGGGCCCGCCGGATGCGGGCGGGAGTCACTCATGCGGATCGATGGAATCAAGGCGGTCGTCTTCGACTACGGCAACACGCTCATCGAGTTCAGCGCCCGCCAGGCCCACGCCTGCGACGCCCGCCTCGCCGCCACGCTGACCTCGCTCTACGGCCCGCACGACCCCGCGGCCCTGCGCCGCATCCGCAGCGCCGACCGCAGCGCCCCCTACGCCGGCGATCCGCCCGAGTACCGCGAGAACGACCTCCCCGCCATCACCCGCGCCGCCGTGGCCGCCCTCTACGGTCGCGCCCCCACCGGCGGCGAACTGCAGACCCTTCTCCGGGCCCGCTTCGACGCCTTCGTGGAGGTCGTCGCGGCCGATCCCGACACCGTCCCCGTCCTTGAACGTCTCGCCTCCCGCTTCCGCCTCGCGCTTCTCTCCAATTACCCCGACGCCCCGGCCATCCGCGAGAGCCTGCGACGGACCGGCCTCGCCCCGTTCCTCGATCCCGTCCTCATCTCCGCCGACCTCGGCCGCGTGAAGCCCCACCCCCTGCCCTTCCGCCTCATGCGGGAGGCGCTGGCGCTGCCGCCGGAGCAGATCCTCTACGTCGGCGACAACTGGCTCGCCGACGTCCAGGGCGCCCGGCGCGCCGGCTGGCGCTCGGTCTGGGTCACGCGCTGGGTGCCGCCCGAGGAGATGCCGCGCACCGCCGGCGATCTACCGCCCGATGCCGTGATCCCGGCCCTTCGCGACCTGCCCGCGCTTCTCGGGCCCTGAGCAGGACAGCCTTGCCGCCGGACGCGCCCTCGGGTATCCATGCGGCGGACCCCAGGGCGGAGGCGGACATGAAGACGATGGCAACGGCGGCGGCGGGCGCGGTCGGACTCGCGGCACTCGCCGCGGAAGGAGCGGAACCCATGAAGGCACGGACATTCGCCGAGGACGCCGCATTCCTCGCGCGGCACACCGACCTGGTCGTGCTCTCCTCCCCCGACGGACGCGCCAGGGTCGCCGTCGCCCCGGCCTGGCAGGGCCGCGTCATGACGAGCACCGCCGGCGGCGACGCCGGCCCGAGCTTCGGCTGGCTCAACGACCGCGTGATCGAAGCCGGCATCCTCCCGCCCGACCGCCGCGCCGGAACGCTGGAGGAGCACATCCACATCTTCGGCGGAGAGGAACGCTTCTGGCTCGGCCCCGAGGGCGGACAGTTCTCGATCTTCTTCCCGCCCGGAAGCGCCTTCGATTTCGCATCGTGGAAGACCCCCGCGCCGATCGACACCGACGCCTTCCGCCTCGTCTCGAAGTCCGCCACCGCCGCCGCCTTCACCCACGACTTCGACCTCGTCAACTGGAGCCGGACCCCCCTCGCCTGCCGCGTCGACCGCACCGTCCGCCTCCTCGACCGCGCGGCCGCCGCGGACGCCCTCCGCGCCGCCCTGCCCGACGGGCTCGAGTTCGTCGGCTACGAAACCGACAACCGCCTCACCAACCGCGGCACGAACGCGTGGACGCGCGAGGGCGGCATGCTGTCGATCTGGATCCTCGGCATGTACAAGCCCTCGCCCTCGACCACCGTCGTCATCCCGTTCAAGGCCGGCCCGGAGTCGGATCTCGGTCCGAAGGTCAACGACACCTACTTTGGCAAGGTCCCGCCGGAGCATCTCGTCGTGAGGGACAACGTCCTCTTCTTCCGCGGCGACGGCACGCGGCGCGGCAAGATCGGCATCAGCCCGGCGCGCTCCCTGGGCATCGCCGGCAGCCTCGACGAGGCCGGCGGCGTCCTGACCCTCGTGACCTACAGCGTTCCGGCGGAGCCGGCCGTCTACGTCAATTCGATGTGGGAACTCCAGAAGGACCCGTTCAGCGGCGACGCGCTCAACGCCTACAACGACGGCTCCCCCGAGCCCGGCAAGCCGCCGCTCGGCCCGTTCTACGAACTGGAGACCTCGTCCCCCGCCGCCGCCCTGCCGCCCGGGGGCACCCTCCGCCACGTCTCCCGCACCTTCCACCTCCGCGGCCCCCGCGCCGCCCTCGACGCCCTCGCCCGCGCCACGCTGGGCGTCGGACTGGAGACGATCGAGCGGGCGTTCTGACTCCGGCAGCGCGGAGCACCCTCCCAAAACGGCCCGGCAAGGCGCACGAATAGGTTGCCCGGCGCCATCGGCGATCCTACGATGGAGGCGGCGACGATGGTGCCGGCGACGTCCGGCGGCGGGAAGCGGAAGGCCGTGCCGCGAAGCACGACGGGGCACGGAAACCTGGTTCGGCAGGAGAGACGGAAATGATCGGGAGAAACCCGTTTGCGACACTCGGCGCGATGGCCCTGGCGATTCTGGCAGGCGCCGGCCCGACCCAAGCGGACGACCCCCCGGCCGGAATCGTGGCCTGGTGGCGTGCGGAGGGGAACTCGCAGGACAGCAGTGGATCGAATCACGGAACCATGATCGGCGGCGCCGCGTTCTCGAACGGCGTGGCCG
>Ga0194111_10002229_pt1 | contig 23502 bp, 24 predicted proteins | sample TA2KigC300mmetaG_FD_146194 | JGI IMG/M metagenome (GOLD analysis project Ga0194111, IMG submission 146194) | Freshwater microbial communities from Lake Tanganyika, Tanzania - TA2015033 Kigoma Deep Cast 300m | ecosystem: Environmental > Aquatic > Freshwater > Lake | place: Tanzania: Lake... | reverse complement strand
GGTGAACCCTTTCTATGATGCCGTTGTGAAGATGATGAATAGACGTGAGTTTAAGACTATCAGGAACTGTTGAAAGATGCAAGGAATTTGTTGTCGAACAGTGGCGCCCGGCAGGACGGTCGTTCTACAAGTCATGTCAGTAAGGTACCTTCAGCGATCCGACCCCCAACCGAACCGCGACGCCTCCCTGGTGCCCATCGGTTCGTTTGAGATACACAAGAATCGGCGGCGGGAACGAACGGGACGTTGCTGCCGGGAGCGGTTGCTTTCAAGGAGCGACCTCAGATGCGCGATCTAGAATAAAGGTTCCGCCGGAGGATCAGCTGGCGCACGGCATCGGGAACGAGATACCGAACGGACTTCTTTGCCGCAATCCTCTTTCGGATCTGCGTCGACGAGATCTGCAGCAGTGGGCCTTTGATACGAGCGAGCGGCCTGCCTCTCGGAGCGCGTGCACGCTCGAAGCCGGGTCGCGAGTAAACCGCCGGGGTTGCCAGGGAAAGAATTTCACGAGGTGATTTCCACTGCCAGAATTGACCAAGAGTGTCGCTGCCGATGATGAGATACAGCCGCGCATGCGGATGGCGTCGCTTGAAAACTCGCAGCGAGTCGACGGTGTAGGAAATGCCCTCTCGCCGGACTTCGAGATCTGAGACAGAGAAATGCGGGTTTCCCCTCACCGCGAGTCGCGTCATGTGCAGGCGATCGAATGCCGTGGAGGCGTGATTTCCCTTCTTGTGCGGTGGTGTGAATGCAGGCACAAAAACGACCCTGTCTAGCGCAAGCTGTTGCCGCACGAGTTCGGCGATGATAAGGTGCCCCATGTGCGGAGGGTCGAACGACCCGCCGAAGATCCCGATTCGACTCAGACGTTTCATTTCTGGTTCAAGACTGTTTCGTATACTCGAAGCGTCTCTTGTGCAGCCTGATCCCATGAAAACCGACGGATGTTCCTCTTTCCTTCTTCTGCAAGTCTCCTTCTCGTTTGTGGCTCCGACAGCACGGTCCGGAGTGCGTCCTCAAGTGATTTCGGATCCAGCGCCTCAAAGATGAGGCCCGCCTCCCCCACGACCTCTGGCAAAGAAGACGTATTGGCTGCCACAACAGGGGTTTCGCATGCCATCGCTTCCACCGCTGTGAACCCAAATCCCTCGTAGAGTGACGGCAAGACGAGCACCTCCGCCTCACTGTAGCAACGGACCAACTCCTCCGTGGCAAGGTGTCCCAGATCTCGAATGCGGCGTCCAATGCCAAGTGTCTGTACGAGCTTCGTCAGGTAGTTGTTCTTTGACAAGAGTTCACCGGCGAAGACAAGGTCAAGGTCCTTGTAGCTTGCAGCGATCCGCTCGAAAGCTCTGAGAAGCGTGGGGATGTTCTTGTGGGGCTTGATGTTGCCGACGTAGAGGACATACGGATTGCGCAGGCTGAAGCGCTCCCGGAATGCATGAATCCTCCCCGGTTCCAGCACTTTCTGGAATCCGGGCTGAACACCGTGATGAATAGAATACACCTTACGCTCATTCACCTTCAGTGTTTCGACGACATCCCGCTTCGTGTGCTCCGAACCGGTGATGATCGCACCTGCGTTGCGCGCCACGTGCCAAAGGACGATTCGAGCATAGGCTTTCTGGACAGCGGTAAAGTATCGGGGGAATTTCAGATGGATCAGATCGTGAACCGTCACCACCGACTTGCCCACGAGGCCCACTGGCAATGTGTAATGCGGCGCGTGAAACATGTCTACACCGAATCCCCTGACCTGATAACCAAACAAGAAGAGCTCACCGAGAGAGTACTTCCTGTGGTGGACGGCCTCCTTTGTCCAGCGAGCAGGACAATCGACACGTGAGAAATCATCCTCTGATACAAGCAGCGAATACCTGTGCGGCGAGTCCAGCTTGGACAACGCGTTGGAGAGATTCTGAACGTACGTCCCTATTCCGAAGTCAAAGTATTTGCGCGCATCGATGGCAATGTGGGCCATGCGGGTTCAGGCGTACGTGGTCAAGCCAGGGTCCATTTCGAATACCCGCCAAGAATATAACCAGTCGGACCTCGAAACTCAAGCGGGAGCGCTTCGCGATGAGCTTCTCGATTTAACTGTGCTCGCTGCAAAGCCTTGACTAACCATCGGATTTTCGGTATCATTGTTCCGGCGCAAGCTGAAGAGGGAGACACCGACACAATCTCCCGACAGCGAATCGCCGATCGACCATCCGACAAATATCTCCTCGCCATCTTTGCAAGAACGAATCCAAAGTCGCTCCGTCCTTCGCAATTCACTCCTCTTGCTGGGATTCCACGTTCTGACAAAGCTCCTTGCGTTTGTTTCGTTCATCCTGCTGGCGAACTATCTCGGCACACAGCTCTTCGGGATCTACAACTACTCGTTTGCTCTTGCGGCCTTGTTCATCCCGCTCTGCGACCTGGGAATGGATACCTATCTGATGCGCGAGGTGCCTCGCCTTTCGGCTGATCAGATTCCCCGACAGCTTGGCGCGGCCTTGGTGTGGAAGGGTTTTCTGACGTTCCTGGTCTTCATAGCGCTGTCGATCACCGTCAGCGTGCTGGATTCATTTGGCAGCGAGCGCTTCTTCGTGGTCGCGCTTGCGGGGCTCGTGACGCTTCTGAGGACTTACTGGACGACATTCGGGTCCCTGTTCCGTGCGATGAACAGGGTGAGCTACGAGACGGGCTTGCTCTCGCTGGCCCGTGTTGCCGAGTTCACCGTCATCGTTCTCTCCGTCTGGTTCGACACCGGCCTTTTGCCCCTCCTGTCGGTGCTCGGACTCGTGAATCTCGCATCGGTCGCTGCAACGTATGTGCTCGTCCGTGTCCGGTTCACCCATCCGACCCTTCAGCAGGATTTCAATTTCATGCTGACCATGCTGAAAGGAGGACTGCCGTTCGCACTCACAACGATCTTCACATCTGTCTACTTCAATTTCGACACCGTTCTGGTGGCGAAATTCATCAGCGATGAAGCCGCCGGAATATACCGGGCCGCGTACAATCTTATCCTTCCATTGATGATGATCACCGCGGCTGTAAGTGGCGCCGTCTTTCCTTTTGTCAGTCAGAGCTATGGGAACTACAAGGAGGACGTTGCACGTGTTCTTGAACGAAGCGCCACACTTCTTCTTATGATTGCTTTGCCGGTCGCGGTCATAACGACCTTCCTCTCGGGCGAGATCATTGCCCTCTTGTTCGCGCCCGAGTACGCTCCGGCTGCGATCTGCCTATCGATTCTTGTCTGGTTCATTCCGGTTGTCTACCTCACAAACCTCTTCGGAAATTCTCTGGGGGCCATGGACCAGCAGAGGTTTGTCCTCAAAGTCACGACCGTCAACGTCATCTTCAATGTCGTGGCGAACCTCATAATCATTCCCCATTATGCCCAGGTCGGCGCATCGATCACGACTGTGTTGACTGAGATCCTGGGACTCAGCTTTCTCCACACTCGGATGCGGAAGGAAATCCAAAGACCTGTCGCTCTCAAGTCGCTCGCGCGCATCTGTCTCGCCAACCTTGCGGTCGTCCTGTTCCTTATTATGAGGCCTGAGCTTCACGTGTTGCTGCTGATGAGCGCCTGCGTCATCATCTATGGAGCGGTCCTGTTCCTGGTCAGAGGCATCACGACAGAGGATCTGAGGGAACTCGTCTCGGTCGTACGCGCGAATCCTCCAACTGTTTAGAGCGGGACGACAATGCGTATCGCTATCGATGGCAGGACAATCGTGAGCGGCAGGACGGGCGTAGGCGTTTATGCAGAACGGATCGTACGGTCACTTCTCGGAATTGACCGAGCCAACGAGTATTTCCTGTTCCTCGTTGAGCCGGTCAAAGATCTCCATGCACCCAACCTCAACACGATCTTCATCGAGGGTTACGACCGGATAGGACGCAACCGCTTCTGGGAAAATTTCCTCTTGCCGAGGTTCATGGCCAGCCATTCCGTCGATCTATTTTTTGCACCGGCGTACGCGCTGCCCGTACTGCCGTTCGTGTATGCGAAACGGAACCGGCTGAAGCGTCCCCGTTTCGTCGTCACGATTCACGATCTCATCGGCTTGCTGCATCCCGAAACCTTCACACGCAAAATGTACTTCTGGCAGAAAATCTTTGTTGCCAACGCCGCCCGTCGGGCCGACAAGATCATCACTGCATCGGAAGCGACAAAGACCGACTTGCTCGAGCTCCATGCCGTTAACGAGGAACGGGTCACGGTCATCTATCACTCGATCGATGAGGACTTTGTGCCGATAAATGACCGAAGACGTCTGTCAACTACGCAAGCGAAGTACGGACTTCCGGAAAAGGCTGTGCTCTACGTGGGGACGATAGAGCCCCGCAAGAACATTGTCGGCCTGGCCAAGGCATTTGCGATGCTCACCGCGGAAGAACGAAGTGACTTCACACTCATCATCGCCGGAAGGCCCGGTTGGTATGTCGAATCGATCCACGAGGAGATCGGACGGCTTCAGCTTGGGAGGCGGATTCGGTTCCTTGGATACGTGGATCGCCAGGATCTTCCCGCCCTCTACAATCTCTCGACCGTGTTTGCATATCCTTCTCTCTATGAAGGATTCGGATTTCCACCCCTGGAGGCGATGTCCTGCGGCATCCCGGTTCTATGTTCGAATACCTCCTCGTTCCCCGAGGTGGTGGGCGACGCCGCGATCATGGTCGATCCACACGATCTCGGTGGGATGTCGAAGCAACTGGGGAGGCTCCTCAGCGATGCGAGCTTGCGGAACGAGTTGGGGAGAAAAGGGATTGCACGTTCCAGGCAGTTCAGTGCCCAGAAGACTGCCCAGGCTACGCTCAGGGTATTTCAAGAAGTTGCGGATCGATGAGCGGGATAGTTGTTGAAAACCGGGCACAGCGCCGGGAAAGGCATTGATGGAGAGTCCTTATTTCTACAGGTCGTTTTCTGCGTAAGAAAGCGGGATGCTTTTGGCCCGGATGATGAATTCCCTCACCTTGGCCGGATCCTTTTTCCCCGGACTGCTCTCGACCCCGCTGCTGACATTGACGCCGTACGGCCTCACAAACCGCACCGCCTCTTCAACGTTATCGGGGGTGAGGCCTCCCGAAAGAATGATCTTGCCATATTCCTTCGCCTTGATGGCGATGTTCCAATCGAACATCTTCCCTGTTCCGGCGTGTTTCCCTTCCTTGTGAGCGTCAAGGACGAAGGCGTCAACGATATAGTTCCGCATGACTTCGACATCGAAATCATCGCTGATCTGAAATGCTTTGATGACGCTGATCTCGTAGCTGACAAGATCATCGGGTCCTTCGCTGCCGTGGAGCTGCACCGCGCTGAGCTTCACATGGTTCACGATGTCGTGGATGAACTTCGCCGACGCGTTCACGAAGACGCCAATCTTCGACACGTGCTCAGGCATACGCAGCGAAATCTCCGCCGCCCGAGGGTGAGAGATGAAGCGGGGGCTTTCGTCGTGGAACACAAAGCCGATAGCATCGGCCCTACAGCGCACGGCGTGCAGCGCGTCCTCAAGACTAGTGATACCACAGATCTTCACGAACAGGTCTTGCTGCATGGCTATCGCGAAATGTGGTTACGTCGCTCGGCTGGATCGCAGCGACACTCGGCCATCCATACGGCACACGAGCGAGGGCTACTCGGAAGGTAGGTCGGGTGCAGCCGTCGGCAGGCGGGTTACCCGCACCAGGCGAATTCGCCGGGCCGACTTCGCGGCGATCGTGAACACGAGGCTGCCAAACCTGATCTCCTCGCCAACATCAGGAAGCCTGCCGGAGGTCTTTTGGAGGAATCCTGCGATCGTGTCGTAATCCGGCGATTCCGGAATCTCTGCACCGAGCTGTTCGTTGAAATCGCCGATACTCAAACGTGCGTCTGCGATCTGCGTACCGTCTTTTGCGGGTTCAAAGCTCTTGGCCACCTCGTCGTATTCATCATGTATTTCGCCGACGATTTCTTCAACGATGTCTTCCATGGTGATGAGACCTTCCGTGCCTCCGAATTCGTCCACGACGATGGCGAGATGGGCTTTCCTTTGCTGGAATTCCCGCAGTAATTGGCTGATCTTCATGGACTCCGGGACAAAGAAGGCGGGCCGGATGATATCCTGAAGCACGATCAGATCCCGATGCTCAAGCAGGCTGAGCAGATCTTTGCTGTAAACAACCCCGATGATGTTGTCAAGGGTCCCATTGTAGACAGGCAAACGGGAGTAACCTTCTTCGATGACTTTGTGGATCAAAGCATCCCGGGGCATCGAGATGTCTACGGCGAGAACATCTGGGCGGGGAACCATGATCTCTTTGACCGTAGTATCCGTGAACTCAAAAATGCTCTTGATCAGCTCATGCTCGGTCTTGTCAATCGCACCGCTGATGCTCCCCTCTTCCAGGACCCGCTTCAACTCCTCTTCGGAAAGCCGGCCCTTCAGGAGTCCCAACTTGACAAGCACTGCTTTCAGGAATTCTGTCAACGAATTCAACGTCAGCCTCTTCTTGAGGTCGCGACGTGCATCTCGTCGCATTCTTCATTTTCAATGTAAAGCAAACGGGAGGAAGAAGCAACCAACGCCGTCCAACTCACTGAAGTCCCTTCTTCATCTCCTGATAACGTTTCGAGAATAGATTGGCTTCGGCAATCTGAGGATTGCCCATCTGATTCATCATCTTCTGCACATTCTCCACCCGATCCTGCGGCAACGGATGCGTTGAAAGCAGGCGCTCGAACGCTCCGCCGCGCCGAGAACTCGCATCAAGCACCTTCTCGAAGAAGAACCGAATTGCGCCGGGATAGTATTCTGTTGATTGCATGTATCTGATCGAGTAAATGTCGGCTTGTGTCTCATCCCCGCGGCTGTTCGCCAGCAGGCTCAGACCAGCAAACAGGTTGGCACCGATCCGTGCTGCATCGGACGGTTTGTTCCCCAGAACAACCGCAACCAACAGCTCTAATCCGAGAGCTTTTGTCATCCTGCCCGTCGCATGGCGAAGTTCAGCGTGGGCGATTTCGTGACCTATCACGCCGGCCAGTGTAGCTTCGTTGTCAAGGAATTTGATCAACCCTGTATAGACGTAAATGTACCCGCCCGGGGTACAGAAGGCGTTGATGGTGCTGTCGTCGTTGATAACCTCATACTTGTATGCAAAGACTTCCTTGTACTTGATCTCCGAGGACGCGAGGATCTTGTTGCCGATTTGCTCGACGTATGCCTTGATGGCCGGCCTGTCTTGGAGAATCGGATACTCCTTGGGGTTCTTGCGAATCTCCCGCTCGATTTGTAAGCCCAGTTCGATATCCCGTTCAGGCGGAAAGATGTTCAAGCGCTTCAGACTCTCCAATGACCCTGAACAGCTCAGACTCGTGATCGAAAAAGCAACGGCGAGAGCGAAGTTTCTTGTCACTGTTCTCATACCAGTCCACCCTTAGTAAATGACCCGTTCCAAGAACAATCCCTTTGCTGGCGGAGCCATGCCTGCCTCTCGGCGATCCCGCGCATCGAGGATTCTCCCGAAATCCTCAAGAGGTCGATAGCCGCGTCCGATTTCCACCATGGTTCCCACCAAGGCCCTCACCATACCGTAGAGGAATCGATCTGCCATGATCTCAAACACCAGCAGTGAGCCCTCGCGTTTCCACCCGGCTGTCAATACACTGCAGCGGAAGTCCTCAGCCCCTGAATTCGCCTTGCAGAACGATCGGAAATCCTTCTCACCCACAATCAGCGCCGCGCAGCAGTTCAGAAGATCCATATCCAAAGCAAATCCACCGACATACCATGAGTAATTCCGCCGCAGCGCCGTCGGCTGAAGAGCCAGTTCGTATCGGTAAACACGTGCCTTTGCGCTGTAGCGGGCATGAAAACTCTCCTCCACGTTCCCAGCCGACAGAACGACGATATCCTCTGGCAGGACGCCGTTAAGACTCTTGACAAGACCGCGAGGCTCGACGTCTTGTGATGTTTTGAAATTCGCTACCTGGCCTCGTGCATGAACACCCGCGTCGGTTCTTCCTGCGCCAACGATCTGAACACTCTGCTGCAGAATCTGGCCAAGCGCGCCTTCAAGCTCCCCCTGGATGGACCGCCCGTTCGGCTGAATTTGCCAGCCAACGTAATCCGTTCCATCATATTCAATGGTCAGCTTGGTGTTCCACATAGCCCTGTAAAAGAAAAATCCCGCTCAGCCCGGCGGGATGCGATATGTTGCCGTATGGGAGCCTCAGAAGTTTTTCGTCAACGTCAACTCAATGCCGTGAGCGGTGGGCAATCCGCCGGCAACCCGTGCATCCAAGCGCCACGACTCACCCAGACTGGAAGCCCGATTGTAGTCGGCAACCGAGCGGACTGCGGAAAACGCGGCGATCAGCCTGTTCAGCACCATGGCCGCGATGACAAATTGGGAATTCCTCAGAACCTCATCACCCCGTATCCGCAGGTCCTTGTATGCCAGACGATTTGCATCGCTGTCCCATTGCCAGCAGAAAGCTCGTGAAGCATCATAGAGCTTCTCGTCTTCGCGATTTCGCAGCTTTGCCTCGTTATAGTCCCGAAGGCTGTTGAAGTTGCCAATGTCGACCGCAAACTGATCATTCTTCCCGTCGAAGTCAGCGTCAGCGTGCTGCGCTGCAAAAGACCGCGCGTCTCCTCGGAGCCAACTACTACGGAGCCGAAAACCGGCATACGTGATCCACAGACCGGTCTCCCCTATGAGGTAGAACTTGCCGGTGGAGAAATTATCCGCATACAGATGCCCCATGCCCGGAAGGAGAAGAGAATAAACGACAGCCAGAGTCACGGACTTCTGGCCCTGAGAAGGAGATTGAAGGTGAAGTTCGACCGGACGGTGCGCGGGAAAACCACGCGTCCGCGTGAAAAGCGCTTCCCGTACGTCGGTCTGTGCAGCGGCAAGCTGAAACAGTGTGACCGAGAAGAAAAGGGCACACCTCGAGATAAGGTTCAGGCGCACGTTGCCTCCTTGCATTGCTTTGGACGAAATCTGGATCGCTGATCAAGCGAGGTATCAATAATTTCGCCGATGCACCCTCCATTGTCGATGTGATGAATCGTGACTTTTCGAATCTGATTTTCCAGTTGCCGGTCAGTCTTGACGTTCACACGCACGTACTCGCCGGAAAGCCCCGTCATCCACCCTTTCTCCCTTTCTCCTTCGAAGAGAACCTCAGCCGTCTTCCCGGCAAATCCCTCATAGAACGCGCGGCGCTTTCTTTCGCCCAGAATCCTCAGGCGCTCGCTCCGTTCGTGACGCACTCTTGGTTCAATTTGGTTTGTCATTTGAGCGGAAAGGGTCCCCGGGCGCTCCGAGTAAGTGAAAACGTGAAGATAAGAAACGGGCAAGTCCACGAGGAAACCATACATTTCCTCGAAAAGCACATCTGTCTCACCCGGGAAACCAGCGATAACATCAGCGCCGATCCCGGCTTCAGGCCGCGCCGCTTTGATGGTGCAGACTCGCTCGGCATACACATCCCGCGTGTATCTGCGCCTCATCAGCTTCAGAACTTCATTAGATCCAGCTTGAAGCGGAATATGGAAGTGCTTGCACATCACGGGGTTGTTCAGCCAAAACTCAAGCAGTCCATCCGTAAGAAGATTGGGTTCGATCGAACTGATCCGGAGCCTTTTGAGACCTTCCAGCGCAGTTAGCTGACCCAACAGGCCCGGGAGATCCGAGTCTGTCTTGCTCCCGTAGTCCCCAATATTGACCCCTGTGAGAACGATTTCCTTGTAGCCGGCCCCTAGAATGGCTCTGGCTTGAGCAAGGATGCCCGTGGCACCAGCACTCCGGCTTCCCCCTCGTGCTAGGGGGACCGTGCAAAATGAGCAGCCGTAATCGCATCCATCTTGGATTTTCAGAAAAGCCCTTGTGCGGTCAGAGAAGCCGAGGGATGAGGCGGCATCGAAGGTATCCAGTTTGTCAACGGGTGAGACGACACACCTAGCCGCCCCGGTTTTCCGGAATCCGTCCGCGAACTGAAAGAGGTTAAACTTCTCTTTGCTGCCAAGGACAAGGTCGACCCCGGGAATCGCGGCCATCTCCTCGGGCTGAAGCTGGGCATAGCATCCCACAACGATAACGTACGCCTGCGGCGATCCCCGCAGGGCTCTTCGGACAATTTTCCGGCATTCTCTATCCGCCCGCTCCGTCACGCTGCAGGTGTTGATCAGGCAGACCTCGGCCGGTTCGTCGATACCGACAATCCGGTATCCCCGCTGGAGAAACTGCCATCCGATTGTCGACGACTCTGCGTAGTTGAGCTTGCAGCCTAGAGTATGAAGGGCTACGCGATTCATAGATACAAAAAAGAGCTGTCCGAAAAATACGAACAACTCTCTTTTCTCTTCTCCAAACCATTACGTATTGGATGATTCGTCAGGACTCGACTCGCTGAACATCGAGGAGCTCGTCATCACATCCTTGAGCGTCATGGGCGAAAGCCTGTGTGAAGCAACATACTCGTCAACGATTTTCTGTTCCTTGCCCCGAAGGAACTCCAACACCGAGAGGACGATCTTCTTGTTGTCCTTGTCGAACTCGATGACATGCAGGGGAAGCGTGTCGCCCACATGGAATGACTCGGAGATATTCTTCACCGGGGTCTGGGAAAGCTGAGACAGGGGGACAAATCCGTCTACACCCAAGGGGAGTTCGACGATCACGCCCTTCTCAATAAGGCGAACAATCTTGCCGTCGACCGAAGTGCCTACCTTGTAGGTCGTCTCAAAGACCTCCCAGGGATTGTCCTGAATCTGCTTGTGCCCGAGCGAAATGCGCCGCTGCTCGACGTCGATGCCGAGAATGACGACTTCGATCTTGTCGCTCTTCTTCACGACTTCTCCCGGATGACGAATCTTCTTCGTCCAGGAGAGATCGGAAATGTGTACCAGACCATCGACTCCCTCTTCGAGCTCAACGAACACTCCGAAGTTCGTGAGATTTCTGACGGACCCCGTATGCCTGGACCCGACAGGGTACTTCTGGAGGAGGTTCAGCCATGGATCCGGTTCGAGCTGTTTCATGCCAAGAGAGATCTTCTTCCCCTCCTTATCGAGCGACAGGATGACGGCGTTCACAATCTGACCCATCGAGACGATTTGTGAGGGATGTTTGATGTGCTGAGTCCAGCTCATTTCAGAGATGTGTATCAATCCCTCGATACCCTTCTCGATCTCGACGAACGCGCCGTAGTCCGTCAGAGAGACAACCTTGCCCTGCACCTTCGTGCCCACGGGGTACTTGAGCCCGATGTTCTCCCACGGATGCGGCATGAGCTGCTTCATCCCAAGCGAAATGCGCTTCTTTTCCTGGTCGAAATCCAGAACCACAACGTTTACCGTCTGATCGAGCTTGACGACCTCGGACGGATGGCTGATTCGTCCCCAGGAAAGATCGGTGATATGCACGAGGCCGTCGACACCTCCGAGATCCACGAAGACACCGAAGTCCGTTATCGCCTTCGCGTGACCTTCCAGAATTTGCCCCTTCTCAAGGCTCTCCAGAATCATCTTCCGTTGGCCGGCAAGCTCTTCTTCAACGAGCACCTTGTGACTGACAACCACGTTTTCTGAAGGATGGTTGACCTTGACAACCCGAAATTCCATTTCCCGCCCAATAAACGCGTCGAAATCGCGCACCGGCCTCACATCGATCTGCGAGCCTGGGAGGAACGCGTCAATGCCGAGAAGATCAACCACGATTCCACCTTTCGTTCGTCGTACGCAACGCCCTTTGAGGACTTCGCCCGTCTCGAATGCCTTCACAACCCGCTCCCACACCCGCATAAAATCAGCCCGTTTCCGCGAAAGGATCAGCTGGCCGTCCTTGTTTTCGACGCTCTCAAGATAGACCTCGACATCATCGCCGACCTTGAGTTCTTTGATATTCGGGAATTCGCTGATCGGAATCGCTCCCTCGGACTTGAATCCGATATCGACTGCGACGTATGACTCGCCGATGTGAACAACCCGACCCCTGACGATCTCGCCTTGGCTGATGGAGCTCATTGTCTTTTCGTACAACTTCGCAAGCTCCTGGAATTCCGCTTCGGAGTATTCTCTCTCCTCGAGACCGTTCTTGCCTTTCATTGCTTCAACCATTAATCCTCCAAAAATAATGCACTGCTACATCTGGTACCATCAACCGCTCTCCCCTCGCCGATGCCAGTCATCAACACATCGCTGAGTGGTAGAGCAGTTGGACCGGTGTGTTCTTCGTGCTTGTGATTTATGGATGACTGTTCGATTACTTATCCTGACCGACCGCTGACCGCTCGATGACGAATTGCTGCTCGATCGCGAGCTTCACCTTTTCCATCAGCCACTGCGGAGTTGACGTTGCGCCCGTAATGCCGACGGTATCGATATTCTCAAACCACGCCGACTGCAGCTCCGGAACGTCTTCGATGTAATATGTACGCGGGTTCGCATCCTTCGCAATTCCGTACAGGACCTTCCCGTTCGAGCTTTTTCGGCCAGCGACAAAAATCACAACGTCGTTTGCCCGCGCGAACTCACGTATCTTCTTGTCCCGCCCGGACACTTGTCCGCATATTGTGTCCTTGGCATGGAACTCGATCGCTTCGTCCTCAATGGATCCGACGACGAGGTCCTTGATGCGCTTCTGCAACTCCTCTTTGATTGCATGAAACGTCGGCTTGTCCATCGTCGTCTGTGAGAAGAGCACGGTCTTGCGATCGAGCCGGACCTTTTCAATCTCCTCCAAGGTTTTGATCACAATGGCCTCACCATTCGTTTGGCCCGTTAGCCCAATGACTTCAGCATGCTCCTTCTTCCCGAAAATGACAACCTGATAACCATCAACATAGAATTTTCGAATACGCTCCTGGACTTTTGTAACCACGGGACAAGTCGCGTCGATGACGGTGATACCCAACTCTTCAGCCCGTTTGAATGTCGAAGGAGGTTCCCCATGGGCCCGAATAAGAACCCTTCCCCCCTTCGCCTTTTCCAGGTCACTGACACTGATCGTCTTGAGGCCTTTCTCCCCCAGCCGCTGGATCTCCACGGGATTGTGGATAATGTCTCCCAGAGAATAGAGATCCTTTGATTCCCCGAGCTCCTGTTCGGCAATCTCGATGGTACGAACGACTCCCCAGCAGAACCCCGAAAACCTGTCTATCGAGACTCTCACGATAACCTCTTCAGAATCTTTTGTGCCCGACTCACGACGAACTGGACCTGCTGCTCAATCGTCAAGTCCGTTGTGTCCAGTTCGATGGCATCGGGAGCCTTTCTCAACGGGCTGGCATCGCGCGTCGAATCGAAGCGGTCACGCTCAAGTATCTGCTGCTCCAGGGCTTCCGAATCGACGACCGATCCTGCCAGCTCGAGATCCCGCTTTCTCCGCTTCACGCGCTCCGTCACGTGAGCCACCATATAGATCTTGAGATCTGCATTCGGCAGCACAACCGTGCCAATATCCCTCCCCTCCAAGACGACTCCCCTTCTCTCCGCCATCCTCCTCTGCTCACGAACGAGCACATCCCGTACCAACCGGTAACTGCTCACGAGACTGACGCAATTTGTCACGCTTGGTGATCGAATATCCGTCGTTACATCCCGTCCATCCACATAGATCCTACTGCCAGACCCTGATCGCTCGAGGCGGATTTGCGTTCCTTCCGCCAATTCACCGATCTTCTGCACATCATCCAAAGGGATCTTCTCTTCCAGAACGCGGAGAGTCACGGCTCGATACATCGCCCCCGTATCGATGTGCAGATAGCCGAGACGCTGAGCGACGAGCTTTGCAGTCGTGCTTTTGCCTGAGGCCGCAGGTCCGTCGATTGCTATGATGAGCTTTCGCAAATTTTGCAACTTTAGGCTTTAAATATAACCAAATTCCGGCATTGGAGCAAACGTTATCCCGCCGCCCAACCAGCACCGCCAGCAGAAACGAAATCACTCCAGAGCGCCATCTTGCCCCGACCGGGACATCGTTGCTGCGTTCACGGACCTTTGCGACTGTCCCAAACCAGTCAGCTCGCTATCATGGTGCGAACTGTTGCAGCCGCGCCCGGCGGGCCATTGCGCGACTGCTCGCCAGGTTTCTTTTCCCGCAATTTTGGCGTATCATCGACCGGAATGCGAAAACTCACCCACGCTGAAATCGCGTCTCGACGGGCAACCCTGGAATCGATTCGCCCCACTGATCGGCTGCCCGTTACGGTCGTTGTCGACAACGTCCGGAGCCTCTACAACGTCGGTTCCATTTTCCGTACATCTGATGGTGTGCTCCTTCAAAAGCTAATTCTGACAGGATTCACACCGAAGCCACCGAGAAGAGAAATCGAAAAGACCGCTTTGGGAGCGACGCGGAGCGTGCCGTGGGTGCATGTGAAACAACCTCGGGACGCGATCATTCGCGTTAAACAAGAAGGCGTCAAAGCATACTGCCTGGAGCTCACGGACTCAACCATACCCTACTACGCAGTCAAACCTACCGACTTCCCCCTTTGCCTGGTTATCGGCAATGAAATCACGGGTGTCTCGAAAGAGGCAATTAACGAGTGTGACTGTGCACTGGCGATTCCCCAGTACGGGATCAAGCAATCTCTGAACGTCGCTGTGGCGTATGGCATTGCGATTTTCGAGCTCAACAGAATCTGGCGCAGCGCTCATCGCTTGACTCAATAGGCCATTGTGAAGAAGTCTTCCTTTTCGTGCGTATGGATCCGGAGAATCCCTGCGCGGACGAGCTGGATAAGGATTCTCGAAGCCCTTCTGTCTGAGATGTTGACCAGTTTGCCGAACTGCTTAACCGTGATCCTTTCATTCTCGTCCAGATAATCGAACAAGCGCCTTTCGTTGTCCCCGATGCTGATACGCAGTGGCGGAGCATCGGGACCCTCCGACCTCAGGATTTTGACGACCTCCTTGCTCGCGACAACAGTCTTGTCGTTCACTCGGATCAGGACCTTCTCGTGATCGCCGCCGTTATCATCACCGCCGAGAAGCGAATGAGGCTTCTCGTGGCTCTCCTCAATGGACACTGCGATGATGTCCTTACCCCGGTACGAAATGATCTCGATCGTCGGCTCAATAGGTGGATGGCAGAAATACCGGCCGGCCGTCTGGATCATCTCGACTTCCGATTTTTCGCTTTCGACACCGATGATGCCGGCGTCATCGTCAACGCCAAACAGGATCGTCCCACCCTTCGTGTTCGCGAATCCGATCAACGCACGCGCGATCTTTTCAGGGCTTGAGACTTTCCGTTTGAATTCGAGCTGGAATCCTTCCCCCTCTTCCAACAAGAGCTTGAGTTCTTTCGTATTCATAGCGATGACACAACCTCTTCTAGAGCCCCCGCGCCGTCATCCGTTCGAGGATGATACGGGTGCGTCGCAGAACGTACCGTGATTCCTGGTCGGCTCGAAACCGGCGAGGGCTCGGAATGATTGCCGCGAGCCGGGCTGCTTCTTCGCGGTTCAGGTCCGCTGCCGACTTACCGAAATAGTGCTGCGCCGCCGCTTCTATGCCATAGATTCCCTTCCCCCATTCAATCACATTCAGGTACAGTTCGAGGATTCGCGATTTGCTCAACGTCTGCTCTACGTACCAGGTAAGGATCCACTCCTTCAACTTCCGCAGAGGATTCTTCGAGGAAGACAGGAACAGATTCTTCACAAGCTGCTGCGTGATTGTACTAGCGCCCCTTGCAGGGCGACCTTCTTTGATATTCCGCTCGATGGATTCGCGAAATTCGAACCAGTCAAATCCTCCATGCGACCAAAAGGTTCCATCCTCGGCAACAACGACGGCATCGATCACATTCTTCGGAATTCGCCGGACCGATATCCACCGTTGGGTCGTTTTGAACGGCTTTCCCTCTTCCCTCGCTTGCGCGGCGTGCTCGCGCATGAAGGCCGTTTCAACGGGATTCACGGTCCTGAGACGGCTGACGGCGCCGAACGGAAGCGCCACGATCTCAACGAACAGCCACATGCCGGCGAGAATCACGGCACTCCGTACTTTGTGCCCCTTCACCCAGTTGAAGGCGCGAGCACCTGCAGACCTCAGTAGTTCCTTGATTCTCATCTCAACAACTCGGCGAACGCTTCCGGCTATCGAGGAAACCCTGCAACATAATTGCCGCAGCCATCGCGTCGACGCGACCTTTGTCTTCCCGCCGCTCTTTTCGCTTCGTACCCATCATCACCATCGAGTTGCGGGCGAGCGAAGTCGTGAACCGCTCATCCCATCTGACGATCTCACGATTCGTGTGGCTCTGAAGGTGGCCGATGAATGATTCAACCTCCCGGGCCTTCTGCCCCCGCTCCCCTTTGAGGTTCAACGGCATACCCACGACAATAAGGTCGACCTGCTCGCGAACGACGATCTCCTTGATCCGCGAGATGGCGTAACGGTCGTGGGGGATTGTTGCGAGTGACTGCGCGATCGTCTGCAGGGGGTCACTGATGGAGATCCCGATGCGCCGCGAGCCGAAATCAATGCCGAGAATTCGTCCCAGTGTATTCAACTCCCACGGAGGTTTCGCGTCCTGCTCGATGGCATCACCCGCTGAACCGCTCTACTTCAAGGATGCCTTCGACTTTTCTGATCTTCTCCATCACGCGCGAGAGATGATCCGTGTTCTTGACGTATAAAATGATCTGGCCCTCGAACATCGAACCGCGCGAGTCGATGTTCACGCTTCGGATGTTGGTATTCTGGTAGGTTGAAATCGCGTGGGTCACATCGCTCAACAGGCCGGGCCGATCTTTTCCAAACAATCGCAAAGCGGCAATGAAATCCGCACCATTCGCCGGAGGCCAGCTTACTTCAACGATTCGCTCGCTCTCGGCCATACGCTTTGACACCACGTTCTTGCAGTCCTTGCGGTGGATCTTGATTCCCTCACCGATGGTCACAAAGCCGATGATATCATCACCGGGGATGGGATTGCAGCACTTCGCATACTGGTGCATGAAGTTGTCGGTGGTGCCAAGGATGGAGATACCGCTGGTCGCCTCCCGGGCAGTGCTGATGAATTTCCTGAACAGCGACTGTGGCTCTTCCGCTTCTCGTGCACTTTCGGTACTCGTCGCAGCTTTCGGCTGCGTAATAAACTGTTCAATGAAGACATCCGGATTGATCTGACCATCGGCAATCCTGACGAGAAAAGCTTGCACATTCTCAATCCGAGCCGCGTGGACCAGCCTGGTGAGCTCATCCTCGTCGAGGCGGAGCTTGTGTCGTTTGAGCCTCTTTTCCCAGAGATCCCTCCCAGCGTCGGTTTTCTTCCTCAACTCTTCACGAATCCACCGCCGGATATGCGATTTAGCCTTATGCGTGACGACGAACTTGTCCCAATCCGGATTAGGGCTCTGGTTCTTCGATGCTATGATCTCGACCTGATCGCCGCTCCGCAGCAGGCTGTTCAAGGGCACGATACGCCCGTTCACTTTTGCCCCGATACAATGAAACCCGACATTCGAATGGATCTCGAACGCAAAATCAACAGGCGTAGAATTGCGCGGCAAGATTTTCAGGTCGCCCTTCGGGGTAAAGACGTAGATTTCGTCCTGGTAGAGGTTGAGCTTGAAGCTCTCCATAAGCTCCTTGGGTGTCTCGTCACTCTTCTGCTCGAATATCTCCCGCACCCAGTTCACCCAGCCTTCCAGCTCTTCGTCGATCGAGCCTTTGCTTTCTTTGTAGATCCAGTGCGCGGCAACGCCTTTTTCGGCAACTTCGTGCATGCCACGGGTCCGGATTTGCACTTCGACGAGTTTCCCACCCGGACCTACGACTGTCGTGTGGATCGACTGATACCCGTTCTTCTTCGGAATCGAGATGTAATCCTTGAAACGCTCAGGGATCGGCTTGTAGGTCTCAGAAACAACGCCGTACACGATGAAGCAATCGTTGTTGTCCTTCGTGTCCAGAATGAATCGAACAGCGAACAGGTCGTAGATCTCATCCAGCGGCTTTCCGCGCTTCAGCATCTTGTTGAAGATGCTGTACAGATGCTTTGGCCGCCCCTCCACTTCGTACACGAGGTTCTCTTCTTTAAGCCTCTTGTCGATCGGCGCTGTAAACTTCCTGATGTACTGCTCACGCTCACGTCGACGCGACTTAAGCTGGCGGGCGATCTGGTCATACTCCACCCGATGGAGGAACTTGAACGAAAGATCCTCGAGCTCCCATTTGACCTTTGCCAGTCCGAACCGGTGAGCAAAGGGCGCGTAAATATCGAGAGTCTCGCGGGCGAACCGCTGTTGCTTCTCGACAGGCAGATACTCCAGCGTGCGCATGTTGTGCAGACGGTCTGCGAACTTGATCAGCATGACACGAATGTCGTTGACCATCGACAACAACAGCTTGCGATAGCTCTCGGCCTGTGTAACTTCGTGACTGCGGAAGATGTCTGTGATTTTCGTTGAGCCATCGACAATCTCGGCCACCGTATCCCCGAATTCGTCGCGGATATCATCGAGCTCAAACTTGGTGTCTTCCACAACATCATGCAGCAAGGCGCTGGCAACGGAGACGTCGTCAAGCGGGATTTCTTTGGCGACGATCATGGCAACTTCGTACGGATGGTGGAAGAAGGGCTCGCCCGATGCACGGAGATCGTGTTTGTGCGCCTCAAGGCTCATGGTGAATGCACGACTAATCAGATCTTCATCAACGGTGTGAAGATTCCTTCGACATACACCGATGAGGTCACCGAGTTTTTTCTGGTATTGACCGTCAACCATACGCTAGTTCAGAACGCTCCTATCAATGAATATACGTATCGCGCCTGAAATATCAAGCACCCGGAAAGCGCTCATTTCCTCAGTTCCTTCGGACTGCCAGAGTTCGTGCAATCGCGCGGGCCTGGAGAAACTTGTCCTTCGCCCGTGCCTGCAAGTGTTCAGGCAGGCGCATCTGCTCATAGGAGAGGATCAGCTCCAGATGGTCCCGGACACCCGAAGTGTCGGAGAGAGCCATTTTCATTTTCACTAGATTGAGCCGACACACGATCTCATTGTAATGATTGTTGCCGTCGTCGACAATGCTCTCCAGAAGTCGCTCATAGGCTTCCGCCGCTTGCCGGTACCTCTTCCCCCTGTCGAGAGCGGTTGCCAAGGCAAATAGAAAAATCCGGTTTCTAGGGTATCGCTCCAGTCCCATCCGGGCGACCTGCTCGGCCTGCTCGTACCGCTCAGCATCGAGGCAGATGCCTGTCAACGCCGTGATAGCTGTGTAACGATTGTAGACACCAAACCGGATCGTCTGGTCGACGTAGTTATAGCCTTTTTCCCGATCATCACCGAGAAAAGGCAGCCAGTTGAAGTACTCAGTGCGACGGCTTCGCCAGTAATAGAACGTTCCGATACCGGCATAGGCATCGTACAGGGTAGAGTCGAGTGCAATCGCCTTCTTGAATTCGGAGACGGCGGAAAATCCTTTGAGTGCCCCACCAAACCAGTTGCCACGGTATACCCGGGCATAGGAATCGTACCCGTACGCCATCCCGAGGAAGAAGTGTCCCCAGGGCGACGATGGGTCACGTTTGATCATGTATTCAGCTTTCTCGACACCCAGCTCCAGCAAGGAATCAAATCTGGACTCTTCAATTTGTAGCTCATAGTCCATGGCGCGCGACTGCATAACCGCTGCCTGATACAGATAACCCGCCGGATGTTCAGGAAATTCCCTTGCGGTGAGCCGGAAAAGAGAGTCGGCCTCCGGGTAACTCTGGTTCAGCGTATGCTGGATTCCTGCCAGGATCAGAGTATGCAGCGAGTTGTTATCAGATTGCCCCCCGTCCGCAACCGACGTCCAGGACAAGCACACTATGAACATCCACATGAAACCATATCTGCGGCTTGTCAGCTCATTCCGTTCCAAAGACACGCTCTCCATTCACATGGCCTGCGCCTGTTGTGCTTATTTGGCTTTGAACACAAGTGTAAGAGGAACACCTTCGAAGCCGAATTGCTCCCTGATCTTGTTGGTAAGATACCTTTTGTACGATTCCTGTACAAGATGGGGCTCCTTACAGAAGAAGGCGAAGGTGGGGGGATTCGTCCTTACCTGTGTGATGTACTTGATCTTGATCTCCTTGGGGCTCGACGACTTGGGAGGGTTCCGGTCAATGTGAGGAAGCAAAGCATCGTTCAGCGCACTCGTTTCAATTCGCTTGCTTTGCTCTTCGTGAATCTTCTTCGCGCGTTCGATGACCTTGTAGATGCGCTGCTTTGTGAGGGCTGAAATGAACAGGATGGGAATATGATCGTACAGACCAACCTTCTGTTTGATGAACAACTCGTAGCTGCGCGCTGTGTCGGTTTCCTTGTCCACCAGATCCCACTTGTTCACAGCGATGAGACAGGAACGCCGTCGCTCAAGCGTTGTTTCGACAATATGCAGATCCTGCGCGTCGAGCCCCCGCTTCGCATCAAACAGGACTATGGCGACATCGCTTCGCTCGATGCTTCGCAATGTTCGAAGAGCGCTGAAGAATTCGAGGCTCTCCGTGGTCCTTCGTTTCTTCTTCAGCCCCGCAGTGTCAATGAGAATGAACTCCTCCTTATTGTATCGGAGGATCGAATCGACGGGGTCACGTGTTGTTCCTGGGATCTCCGTGACAACTTGCCTCTTCTTCCCCAAGAGCGCATTGACGAGTGATGACTTGCCGACATTGGGCTTGCCGATGATGGCCAGCCGAAGAGGCTTCGCGCCTGCATCTTCCTCCCCATTCTTGCCGAAGGTCGAGGTGATGACATCCAAAAAGTCACCGATTTGCCGCCCCGCCAGTGCAGAAACGGCCATCGGTGCGCCCAGGCCGAGCTCGTGAAATTCTTGCGCGTCGATCTCACGTTTGGCAGAGTCGACTTTGTTCGCGACCAGATAGATGGGTTTTTGCGATTTCCGAAGGACCCGGGCGATCTCACGATCCAGCCCGACAACACCTGCGACGGCATCCACGACGAAGACGACGACATCCGCTTCTTCGATAGCGATCTGTGCCTGCTCCCGTATGGCCCGCTCGAAGACATCGGAGGAATCCGGCACGAATCCTCCCGTGTCTACGATTGTGAACTGCTTTCCCGCCCATTCGGCCTCGGCATATTTGCGATCTCTGGTGACGCCCGGGAGGTTGTGGACGATGGCTTCCCGTACACCAAGAATCCGGTTGAACAGCGTCGATTTTCCTACGTTTGGGCGACCGACGATGGCTATGATGCTGGAGGGCATAATACTCTCGTACTTCTCATACAAAACTACTCAAAAATGGCACGAGATTCAATGAAGGAACCGCAGATGAGGAGAGGCGGGATGTCAGGGGGCCGGCTCTAAGACTCTGGCTGAGAAAACGCGGGACTTCCATCAAACTAGGCTGAACCTCCACGGGGCTCTCGGATTTGTCCGTCCCACAAAGTGGACCGGGATCTCGTTCCGATGCTCTCGCATCGGAACGGAAACCCACGGCGTCTTGGTCCCGGACTACACAACCATTGCCAACTCCTGAGAAAAGACATATTTCAACCTTCTTGATGCGCAAGACCCCGATGAAATGGAATAAGCCGATGAGTGACGTCACAATAGCGTCAAGTCGATTTTCACTGACCTTGGAGGCAACTTCGTGGGAAAAACTAGGATTTACTCGTCGCGGTGAGTTTCAAGGGGATGGTGTCGGCGACGTCTGTGTCGGCTTTGCGCCTTCCATCAAATCGGGCAGCCCAATTCGGCTCAAGTAGTTCGAAAACCTTCGTGATAGGTCTTCCCTGAATAGCTCGTTAATCGTTGCCAGGTAACATGACTGATATTTCGCCAAGACCCACTCAATTCCAACGGCATAATATGTTTTGAAGTCGATCAATAGATCTGGCACCTGGAGGTCTTTGTCTTCTGACAAAAAATGATATCTATCAACATTATTCTGCTTGATTTGCTTCCACACTTCCGAGTGCTTTCTCTCCTGCTTGATGCCAAATACTTTCTCCATATGCTCACCCTGTCGCGCCTGCTCTGCGAGAAACGCAGGCAACAACAAAATGTTGGGCAAGAATTGGTTACGCAATTTCTCATCTGAAGAGACTTGCTCGTTAAGAGAGAAGTGCAGGTCACAGTCCTGAGAGATCACCACGACGTAGGGGAAATAGCATTCCACCACGTCATCCATCGCGACTACGGAAAGAAACTTCAAGTCGCGAAGAATATCTCCTTGACAGATCCTTGCGCAGTTGTGTTTTTCGTACTGCCTAAGTATCTTGCTCTGCAACATGTCCAACTTTTCTGATTCTAGCCTCTGTTTTCCTGTATTTTTCTCCATCGATTTTGAACGACTTTGCTTCCTGTTTTTCTTCCTCTTCCACGGGTTCCACCCCCTCAATCACTTCCTCGTTACCAATGGCGGGAGGAGTAGATTTCGCAAAGTACTTTCTGTCTCTCTCTACGATTCTTGTCATCGTTGTGTCTCCATGATTTCTCTCAGCCGGTCTTTGATACTCATTTCAAAGAGTTCCTGGATCTCCCGATGAAACTTGCCAACGTAATTGACTACCTCATTCTCTGAGACTATTTCTGTGTAGCAGTCGAAGTCTAGTATAAACTCCTTGCGGCTGATCTTTGCAGGGAATTCACTATTGAAGATGCCGTAATTAAACGTGAGCTTGTGATCCTCCTTCGTCAGAATCGTTTGCCCCATTATCCGAGAGATTTCGGATTTGTCTTTGAAGAAGTCTTCTTTCAAATGGCCCAAGGGGACATACACCAATTCCTCCCATTCCAAGGGATTCCCTTCATCCATCTTGATTTCGTTGATGAATCGCAATCCCATCCTTGTGCAGTTTACGGGAGAATAGGCTTTGAGGAATGCCGGAAAAGTCTTCTCAATCAACGCTCTCAGATTCTCAAATGTATCGTACTTTTGAATTTCTATGACAAAGAAATCCGAACAAATGCTAAGCTTCTTGGTACCCTCTTTGTCCGCAAAGTCCCAAAGGGTCATCGCACGTTCTTCATCCGTCCTGCCTTTCGGGGAAATTGTGGTCTTGTACGCCATCACCTTCCTTGGCTTGAGAAATAGATGTTCTTCGCTGAGCAATGCTTGGAAATCGGATACCAATCCCTCGTTTATTTTCAAGATGGTCGAATAGTCTACGCGAAAAATCACTTGGGTGATGTAGTTCTTCGCATAGCAAATATTTTCGAGTTTGTCCATATCGAATCTAGCTGTTAGACGACGGATCCAGCGGGAAAGTTCGGGAATTGATAATGACCTTGCTCTTACGGCACCAAAATGTAATTCGCAAGGGGCAGAAATGCAATGACGTGAAACCCAAAAGCTTCCGGAAAGCAAGACATATGTTATTGACTTACACTATACTTACAACGGTGAGAACGGCGCTCAAAAGTGGCCTTTTTCGTCGGGGCGGTGGGATTCGAACCCACGACCTCTTGGTCCCGAACCAAGCGCGCTAGCCAGGCTGCGCCACGCCCCGAAATACTGTCTTTCGAA
>Ga0194111_10002226_pt1 | contig 23518 bp, 17 predicted proteins | sample TA2KigC300mmetaG_FD_146194 | JGI IMG/M metagenome (GOLD analysis project Ga0194111, IMG submission 146194) | Freshwater microbial communities from Lake Tanganyika, Tanzania - TA2015033 Kigoma Deep Cast 300m | ecosystem: Environmental > Aquatic > Freshwater > Lake | place: Tanzania: Lake... | reverse complement strand
CGTTGTTGACAGCGATGCCCACGAGCATCACAATCCCCACCAGCGCCATGACGCTGATCGTCGTGGCGGTGATCGCGAGGAAGAAGAACACACCGATGATCGAGAGCGGAACCGTGAACATGATGATGAGCGGATCTACCAACGACTCAAACTGTGATGCCATGATCATATACACCAGCAATACAGCGGCCAAAAAGGCCAGTCCCAGATAGAAGAACGCCTCTTGCTGGTCCTCGGCCGTTCCGCCTATGACCACCTGATACTCCGACGGAATCGGCGTGTCGGCAATGATCTGGTTAATAGCCGAAACCGCCGACGAGAGGTCGATGCCCGATAACCCGCAGCCAACGGACACAAACCGGTTCTGGTTCTCCCTGAAAATCGTCGGAATCGACTGCTCCTCCGCGATTGTCGCAACATCCTTCAGCCGCACCCTTCCGCCCGTCGGAAGCGCCAGCTCGATCTGCTCGAGGGACTCCTTCTTGTTCCGGTATTCCTTCGCGAACTGCACGAAGACGTCGTACTCGTCACCCTTCTCGTGATACTGCGACGCCACACGGCCCTGTATGGCCGTTGAAATGTTCGCGGCAACCTGCATCGTCGAGAGTCCGTAGTGGTTCAGCAGATCCTTGTTCAGATGAACCTGCAGCTCTGCAGTCTCTTCTTTCGTATTGAGCGAGATGTCCACCAGGCCCTTCACTTTCTCCATCTTCGCCTTCAGCTCGTTGGCGATGGTCTTGGCGCCGTTGACGTCAAAGCCGATCACCTGGACCTCGATCTCCCGCTCCGTCGTGAACGAGGCGTTTTCCTGAAATATATAACTAATGCCGGGCAACTGATCGAACTTCTTGCGCATCCTGTCCTGGATCTCGAACTGCGACGCCTTCCGCTTCTCCCGCGGCGTGAGCTTCACCATCAGCTCAATCGTGCTCGACGTGACGCCGAACGCTCCAAGTCCTTCCCGCTGACCATAGAAGATCGAGAGCTGCTCGAATTCATCCTTGCCGACAGTCTCCCTGATGATGTCTTCGAGCTTGTAGGCATACATCCTCGTCTGCTCGATCGGCGTCCCCGAGGGCGATTCCATGATCGCGTAGATCATCGCCTGGTCGGTTTTCGGCATGAACTCGCCACCGAGCAATGCCGCTACGCCGAGCGACAAAACAAAGGCGACGAAAACGGAAACCAACACCGTCTTTCTGTGATAAATAGCCCAATGCAACACCTTGCTGTAGTTCTCAGACAGTTTCACCAACCAGCCGGCCATCTTGTCTTTCACGCGCGTCAACCGTCCGGGCTTCGGAGTCGCGTCGAGCTTCAAAATCCTCGTCGACATCATCGGAACGAGCGTTACCGCGACGAGCAACGAGACCGCAAGACTGTACGTAATCGTCAACACCATATCCTTGAACAACTGCCCGGTGATGTTCGGCACGAAGAGCACCGGCACGAACACAGCGATCGTCGTCAGGGTCGATGCGGTGATCGCCATCCCGACCTCGCTGGCGCCGATGTTGGCGGACTCGATCATGTCCTTCTTCATCTCATGGTGCCTGTAAATGTTCTCGAGCACCACGATGGAGTTGTCCACAAGCATGCCGATTGCCAGCGCAAGTCCGGCCATGGAGATGATATTGAGCGTCACGTTTGCTGCAAACATCACTGCAAATGTCGCGATGACGGAGACCGGAATGGAAACCCCCATGATGATGCTGCCGCGGATGTTCCGGAGGAAGAAGTAAATCACGAGAAACGAAAAGACGAACGCTATGACGGCTGAATTGCGGAGGTTGCCGACCGACTGAAGGATGAAATCGGACTGGTCCCAGATCGGAACCATTGCTGTCCCCTCCGGCAGCGCGGCAAGGATATCAGGCAGAGCTTCCTTGACTCTCCTACTTGTGATGATCGTGTTGGCGTCCGACTGCTTCGAGACAAGGAGCATCACCCCTTCGCCATAGTCGGCACGAACCTCGTTCGTGTTCTCCTTGAAACCGTCCTCCACGGCGGCAATGTCTTTGACATAGACCGGAAGGCCGTTTTTGTAGGTCACGATCGTCTTCTTGATTTGATCGAGCGAGGCGTACTCGCTCAGGACCCGGAGGTTGAAGTTCTTTCCGCGGGTCTGAATCGTGCCCGAGGGCTGTATGCCGCTCCCGAACTGAATCGCCTGCGTCACGTCGTTAGGGGAGAGGTTGTACGAAGCGAGGAGGACGGGATTGATGCTGACGTTGATCTGCCGCTGTGATCCGCCCATCGTCTGCACCGATGCGACGCCGTCAATCCGCTCGAGCATCGGCTCGATCTTGTCCTCGGCCAGCCGCCGGAGCTCGGCGGGACCGAGATACGAGGAGCTGAGGCCGAAATACGTGATCGGCATCATCGAGGGATCGAACACGAACACCATCGGCTCCGACGCGTCGGCAGGCAGGAAGTCGCGGATGTAGTCCAGGTTCTTCCGGATATCGCTCTCGGCCTGATTCATGTCGGTTCCGTACTTGAACTCGAGCATGATGACGGAGGTCCCCTTCGACGATTGCGAGCTGACCTTCTTGATATGCTTGACGGACGAGACCGCCTCCTCGACGGGACGCGTGACGAGCGTCTCGATATCTTCGGGTCCGACGCCGGAGTAGCTCGTGATCACGCCGGCAAACGGGAACGTGATGTCGGGGAAGAAGTCGATCTTGAGCTGGGTTAGTGCGAAGAAGCTGAAGAAAATCACCACCGCATAGATCATCACCAGCGTAATCTGTCTTCGGATTGAAAATTCTGTGAGCAGCATGATGGACAGCGTCCCTATTCTATAACGTTCACGGGTTGACCGTCTTTGACAATGTTCTGACCGACGATGACCACGGAGTCACCGACTGCGAGTCCGTCGGTGATCTCAATCTGCCCGTCATTGGCGATGCCTGTTTTGACTTCCTTCATCTTCGCCGTGTAGTTTTGAATTACGTAGAGGAAGAATCTCTTCACGGTGTTCTGAAGGCCCGTCTCCCTGTTGACGCGGATCTCCGTCTGAGAGATCAGCGCCGTCTCCGGAATAACGAGACGATTCGGATTCAACTGCGTCTCGATAAGAAACTCCCCGAACATGCCGGAGGTGATCCTCCTGTCGCCTGATATGAAACCGATCTCGACCTCCAGTGCCTTCGACATCTGGTCAATGGCGGTGTTGATCTTGTCTACCCGGCCAAGATATCCCTTGCCGGGAATCGTCGGAAATTGGATCCGGACCCTCTGACCAATTTTCACCTGCTGGATGTCGGAGCCGGTGAGATGAACTTTGGCCTTCATGCGTGAGACAGAAACGACTTGCACAACCGGCTGTCCAGCAGCGACGGTCTGGTTTTTCTCTACGTGGATCGCCGCAACGACTCCGTCGAATGGCGCCTTGACGAGACTGTAATCGTATTGTTCTTTCGCCTGCTCATACATCGAGCGCGCCTGTTGCAGACCTTGGTCCGCAGTCTCCTTCGCGGTTCTTGCCTGCTCGAACTGCTGCGGACTGATCGCCTTCTCCGCGTAGAGCTTCGTCATCCGCTCAAAATCCGTTGCGGCCAGCTTCGATTGGACTTCCGCCGTCCTGAGAGCGGCCTCGGCGATTTCCAGTCCCTTCTTGAGGAGCTCGTTCCGTTGTTCGACGAGGACCTGATCTTTCGCAACGGCCTGTCCCGGGCGGATATTGATCTTCTCCACCCGCTCGGTGGTCTTGCTGTACAAGATGACATCCTCGTCGGCCGTTACCGATCCCGTGGCGCGGACATATTCGGCGATAGACTCCGCTTTCACGGTGTAGATCTTGACCGGCACAGTTTTCGCTGCATTTTCCTCTGCCTTCTGTGAACAGCCAGCTGCGATGAGTGCCATAAGTATGAGTGTTGACAACAACTTGGTGTGCATGCTATCCTCGAGAGCTATTTCCAAATTCTGTCCAATATTCCAACCGATTTCATAAGTGCCAGCTGGCTGACATTATAACGATACACTCCCTGCAGGTAATCGCCTTTGCTCTTTGTGTAGAGAAGCTGGGCGTTCAGAACATCCAGCTGGCTGCTCATCCCCTGTGAATACAGGAGGTTTGAGATCCTGAGGCTTTCGTTGAATTGATCGAGGGCGTCCTTCAGGCCCTGCAGACTCTTCGATGACTCCATATAATTGTAGTAGCTCTGTTCCACGTCGAGCTCGATCCCGGCCCGTGCCTGCTTCACCATCAGGTCCATCTGGTCCGATCTTATCCTAGCCTGTTGATAGTCAAGTATCCGTTTTCCTCCCTGAAAGAGCGGGAACGAGACTGAAAGGGTGAGGGATTTTGATCTGATATAGTCAGACCATGTGACGCGAGGGTTCTCGAGCGGCGCCATATGATCGACGGCTCCGACGAGCGTCACCGTCGGTGTGAATTGTCCCATGGCCAGGTGCACGCCCGATTGTGCCACTTCCTTTTGGTACTGCAGAGCTTTCATGTCGTTTCTGTTCTCGTTTGAGAGGGCCTTGAGATGCTCGAGCGACATCGCGGCGAACTCGTTCAGGAATTCTTTCTTGTCGAGATCGCCGACAACGACGAGCGAGTCGGGCAACGGAATGTCAAGCAGCGTCTTCATCCGCTGTACTGAAAGCCTACTCGCGGCAAGTGCAGACTCAAGCATGGGAAGAGTGGAGGAGTATTGAGCCCTTGCCCTCTGGTAGTCGAGCTCTGTGGCTTTCCCAACCTCGTAGAACTTCTGAATCTGCTGGAGGTTCTGTGCGGCCACGTTGACGGCATCCTCTGCGGTTTCTGTGAGCTCGTTGGAGAGGATGATACCGTAGTACGCCTGCATCGCGTTCAGAACGGTTTCTTCCTCCTTCCCTTGGAGTTCCTCTGCCAAAGACTTTTTGATCTTCCTCTGGATGGAGTAATTGATCCATCGGCTCCCGCCGGCAAGTATCGGAAGAGCGAGGTTCAACGAGTGTTGGAAAGTGTACGGAGTCCCTACCACGAACCGCTGGCCCATGAAGACGAAGACTGGCAGCTCGAGGTTGTGCTGTGCTACGCCCTGATAGCTCAGGGAGGGGAGAAACAGCGTGAGCGATTTCAGCATCTCCAGGTTCTGAGTCTCGTAATCGAGCAGTTTCGATTTCAGACTGAGGTTGTCCTTCAGAGAGATATCGACGACCTGCTTCCAGGAGAGTTGAATGATGCGTTTCTCGGGTTGTGCCAGCGTTGTGGTCCATGCCAGCAACATCGCGAGAAAGAGAGTGAAGATGGTTCTGGTTCGTATCATAGCCATGACCTTTGCAGTTCCAGCGGTGAGTGTTGCCCGGTGCTTCATACAAACTTCATCACTCGATAGTTCGATATTCATTATTGGATATTCAACCGGCGTCGAGGAAAACCAAAGAACAAGGAAATCGGGCTTGAGCCCCGGCTTGGATAGCTCAATCCTTCACTTCCCGATAGAAATTATCCCAGAGTGTAATCATTTCCTGATCGACATCCTCGAGGTTACCGTTGAGCAACAGGTGTAATCCAATCCCGTCGTTCGAATAGATAAACATCCTCGCGATCTGTTCGTCGGACATCGGAGATCCAAACTCGCCGCTCGCCCGCGCTTTTGCGACCATCGACGTCCATGCATCGAGTTCCTTCTGCTGTGTTTCCCGCAGCTTGCCCCGGAATCCGGGAAAAAGGTTCAATGCGTCGAACATGAGCGTCAGAATGTTGATGTTGGCTTTCGTGTCGGTGTATTGCTTGAAGGCTATGAGCGTCTTCTTGAGCAGCTGAGCGTAGTCGTGATAGAAGTCCCAGAGGGAATTCTTGTTCAGCTTTTCATAGTCGATGACCATGTGATCGAAGAAGAACGAATTGACGACCTCAATGAAGAGCTGCTCCTTGCTCTGGAAGTGGTGATAAAACGCTCCCTTGGAGAGTCCGGAAGCAGTCACAATCTCGTTCATCGTGACCTCTTTGAAGCTTTTCTGGAGGAAGAGGCTGATCGCGGTTTTTAATATGTTTTCTCGAGTATTTTCCATAAACCGACCGGTCGGTATGTCCATATATAGACTCTTACGCCGGGAATATGGGGAAGTTTCATCCTGGCAGAAAGAAGCGGAGAAGGGCCGCAGAATGGGCTCGGAATGGGCTCTTTGAGTTCCGTGCGAGGGGAATACCCCGTTCTAAGGCGGCTGGCCCAACGGAATCGGCGCGGGGGGCTGGTCACACGCCCCACATACTTTTTGGAAAGATGGGTTAGCCAACCCTTCAGGATCTTCCCCTCCTTCAAAGTAAAGACTAGCAAGGTCGGTCCGTTGTTTGGCTTCCTTCGTAAGATCTCCATTGGAGCATCTCCCAGCGGTACGGTTCTCCTTTTGCCCGCTTTCACATGGAATGTTGATGTGGTCTCTACAGTGACAACTCCCCTCGCAAGGTCCACGTGATCCCAGGTGAGGTTAGTTATTTCCGACCTGCGCATACCGATTGAAACAGCAAACAGGACGATCTCTTTTATCCAAGGCTCTCGAATCATCGACACCAATTTCAAGAAATCCTCTCGCCTAAGATATGCCGGTGCTTTCTCCGGAACAGGCAGACGCTTCATCCCAGCAAATGGGTACTGATCGATAAGCTTCTACATCAGGGCATGGTTCAGAGCAGACCTAACGGGGCGCAGTTCGAGATTGATTGATGCAGGCAGTATCTCTTGCTGCAGTCGTTTGACCTTATACAAATCGATGTGTTGAGGGGTGAGGGAAGACAGTGGGACATCCCCAGTTATTGTGCACAGGTGTTCGAGAGCCCGCTCGTAGATCTCTTGAGTGCTGGGTGCGCATATGGCTTTGATGTAGGGAAGGAATGTGGCAAGAAAGGATTCGTAGGTTGCTCGCTGTTCCCGGGTTCTTCTTTCATAAGTATCCGCATTGAACGAGCGAAGAAACACGAGCGCGTCAACCTTTCGCCTGCAACGAGTTGATACTTTACTCCTCTTCCCTGCTTTGGAGGTATACCAGACGTGATAGATACCGCCGGCGTGCTTGGCAAGTGTCATCATAGTAGGCCCGCTTTCTGAGACGCGATCTACTATGATTGCTACGGGTTAAGTGGATTCGATTTAGGTGGGAATAATCTTCATGTACCTGATCTCGCCCAAGGCAGGTGCTCTAACCGGGCTGAGCTACACCCCGAACGAGATCAACAATTATCAATCAATGATTCCTGAAAAAGTTAGTCAATTTTGGGAGGAAGTGCAATTAGCGGAGTCTTGCCAGCCACAGCTCCGGGTTCTGCTTCTCCCGCTCCTTCCAAATCTCGAAATGCAGGATCTGGCCCTGAACCGACTCACCGCTCTTTCCGATCGTCTCGCCAGACTTCACCTTCTGCGCCTCAACGACAGAAAACTCTGAGAGATGTGCGTACAGCGTCCGAAAGCCGCTGTAGTGGTTCAGGATAACCACATTGCCGAAGCCGGGAATGAAGGTGAGGATCGAAACTTCCCCGTCGGCAACGGCAACGACATCTGAACCCAATCGAACACGGATGTCGATGCCGGTGTTTTCCGTCACCGTTTTGAGCACGGGATGTACCTGATTGCCGAACCGGGAAGCGATTGTTCCCGATGAAACCGGCCAACGGAGCCTTCCTTTCTGCACAGCGAACGATGAAACCGACCCTGGCTCAACTCCTGGCACAGGAGTGGGTTCAGCGGCCAATCCCGCGCGCTCACGCGCCGCAGCTTCCCGTTCTTTCCGGATCCGCTCCTCTTCGACCAGCTTTGCGATGATTCTTTCGATTTCTTGCTCGTACTGACGCCTGCGTCCCAGTTCCTGCTGGAGTTTTCGTTGGTCTGCCCGGATGTCAGCCAAGGTCTTTTGCCGCAGAGCGGCTTTCTGCTTGAGCGATGCTTCTTGCGATGTCTTCTCCGCAAGGAGCCGGCGCTCACGATCGAGATTGTCCTGGAGTCGTTCGTTCTGCTCCTCCAGATCTGATTTGTTCCGGAGAATCCTGTGCAGATCCTTGGCCCGCTGCTCTGAAAATCGCTTCAGATACTCGATCCGAATATGGAGCTGGTTGATCGATCTGGAGGAAAAGAGAAGCTCAAGATCATACACCCGCCCGTACTTGTAGACTGAGCGAACATATCTTGCATAATGCGACTTCAGTGACTCCAGCTGTGCTTCCAGCTCACTGATCGAGAGCTTTGCATCCCCGATGTCGCTTGTGATCTGTAGCTCCTGCTCGCGCAGCTCCTTGATGAGTCGCCGGATCAGGCTCACCTGCCGCTCAAGGTTATCCAGGCGCTCCAGCGTCGACCTCTCGCGCTTTTCGCTCTCCTTGAGCTTTCGTTCGAACACTTCGATCTCGTTCCGAAGCGTGGCAAGTTCTTTCTCCCTGTCGGCTATTTCGCGGCTAGTAGTACTCTGGGCTCGGGCCTGCCCAGAGGCAAGAGAACCGAAAAGGAAAACCATCAGAAGCAGCCCTCGGGCGCGCATCATTGTATCCAGACTCGTTGGGCATTCTTCGGTACGTCGAGCAAGAAATGCAACTCGCCCGCGTTCACCATCATGGTTGAGAAGGAAATTGACACCGCGCGACGCTCTTTGAACTGGAGAAACCGGATCTGGTGAGGCAGGGAGGTCCCTTGAATGGAGCGAAAATTGCTGAACCGCTGCTCGAAGACCGGTTTCCCGACACTGTCCAGATGCTGGATTTTGGCTATGAGCAGCGAAGAGGGATCAATCCAGTAGCGCCGGCTCCTACCGTTGCGCTCATAGACGAGGACGAACTGGTCCTCCTCCACAGTGAGTGCGTCCGGAGCACCCTGATCCTCGGCGAAGAAGGATCCGCCGGTCAGGAGGTTAATGAGCTCTTCGAAGTCTGTGTCAATCCGGAAGATTCGGCGGAGGTTAGAATTGTTCATGGAACCGGTTATCAGCCGGTTCTGAAGGCTGCTGTAGAAGTGGAAATCCTTGGGGGTGAGCAAAGCAGCCCCGACGTCAATGCCGAAGGGTCCCTCGAATTTGATCAAAACGGAGTCCGGCTTGCGAAGCGCCAGCTCAAATGATCCTGATTGGGCTATCTCCGGGGTCTCAACAGTGATATTGCCCGTGCCTTTGAGGGATTGCACACGCTGCTGGTTCTCGTTTACGCTCTTTCGGACCCGCTCGGGCGTCGTCGCTCCTGTGACCACACGTGTCGACGCGGTCGGTGCACACCCGGCTGCAGCGACAAGAGCCAACAGCAGAATAGCGTCGCGTCGAAGCATTGTCACAGCGTTCCCCGGGAGAGCTTCTCGCGCAACGCCTGGTTCGCCCCATTCATGCCCAGCGCATGCTTCCAGAACTGCTCAGCCAAGTCCTTCTGACCGAGCTTGAAGTAGACATCACCCATATGCTCATATACCGTGGCGCTCGCTCCCCCCACATCAATCGCCCTAGCAATGTAACGCTTGGCCTCTTCGAACTTCCCCATCTTGAAATAGATCCAGCCGGCTGTATCGAGGTACGCGGCATTATCCGGCTCTGCAGCCACGGCCTGCAGGGACATCTCTAACGCACGCTCGAGCTGAACACCACGCTCAGCCATACTGTAGCTGTAATTGTTGAGAACAAGATGATACTTGGGATCGATCTCCAGTGCATGCTCGTACAACGAGTCGGATTCGGCGAATCGCTTCAAACCGTCAAGCGTGAGGGCGAGGCTACTGATGCTGTTGAGGTCATCCGGCTTGAGTTGCAGGGCATGACGCAGCTCCACAATTGCCTGTTCTGGCTGCTCCAGGCGACTAAATGCAAGCCCCCTCAGCAGGTAGACCCGAAAGTCTTTGGGGATGGATTTCCTCGCCTGCTCCATCGCCTCGAGCAGCGTCTTATACTCCCCTTTGTCAAGATACACCGTCCCGAGATACCACCACGCATCGCCATTCCACTCGGCAAGTTGTGTGACTCGCTGGACATAGTGCTGAGCCAGTGAATCGTTCTTTTCCGTGGCCGCGATCATACTGAGGTACCAGTACGGCCGCCAGTCGTTGGGAGCCTGCTTGCTCAGTTTCTCAAAAATGGGCTTCGCCTTTGCCAGAAAGGTTGAGTCTCGCTGAATCTGCCCGAAGTAGGCAACCCCAATCCGCAACTGGATTTCCGGATGGTTCTGGGCTTGAGTGAGAAGTCTCTGATACAACGCCAGGGCACGCTCGTATTCCCGCTGCTCAAGATAGATGTCTGCCAGTGTAGCCAGTGCCTCCGGATTGTCTTCTTCAGTCTCAAGGATCCTTTCGAGGATCTTGATGGCCTCCTTGATATTCCCAGCCCGACTATAGGTCTCGGCCAATTGTCTCTGGAGGATCCTGTTGCTGGGATCAATCTCCAGCATGCGCTTGTATCTTTCAGCTGCCTCGCTGAAGCGGCCAAGGGAACTATAGATCTCTGCCGTCTGGTAGAGCACTTCCCAGTCTTCCCCGCTGCGATCGAGGATTCGATCGTAGATCTCCAGTGCCCGGAGGGGCTTTGTCGCTTGACACAGACGTGCAAGACTGAACCACCCGCTGGTATAATTCGAATCGATGCGCACGATTTCCTCGTATTCCTTGATCGCTTTGTCTGCCTCTAGTGCACTAAGGTAGATGCTGGCGAGGTTTTCCCGATAGATGATATTTGTGGAATCAAGGCGTACGCACTCGCGGGCGGCCTGGGCGGCTTGCGGAAACTTGCCAAGAAGGGCATAGTCCCTGGAAATCGCGTAATATATCGCAGGACTTGGATCATACTCCTTAGCCTTCTCGTACTCAGCCACCGCCTTAGCGTATTCCCCCTTAGCATCGTTAACTGCACCTTCGATGAAGTGGCTCAGCGCGCGGTCCCGGTTGATCTCTTTTATCTTCTGGGCAGCGGACGTATCTACCCGGGCTTCTTGCTGTGTGGTTATACTCTGTCTGACCGAGCTGCAGCCAGCAACAATCAGCATAACCGCAAGTAGGACTGCAGAGCAACAGTATGCACGGATGTTCATCATTCACAAAAATATATTGAATACCACCCTGAATAACAAGCAAGTACTGGTTTGTGTCTCGGGGCCTGATCTACATCATGATGCTCCATCCACCGCCTTGCCTCAAGAGCCGAAAGAAGGTATCTTGTGATCAGAGCACCTATTACCAGAGCATCGTGGAATCTCGATTATACCATCTGGCTCTTGCCTGGAATTGGCGGCACGATGAGGATTTCATTCGCCTGATCGAGGAAGCGGCACATGCGCGACAACTCACGACGTATCTGATCGGTCAGCACAATCTTGACGACACGGTCGATCTCCTGCGTCAGCGGAGAATTGAATTCCGCGCCGTGCTGGACCGCGCATCCGATGAGGACGAGCGCTTTCAGTCCCTTGCCCATGTTCTTGCGCGTCACTCAGCAACTGTCGATTCTTCTCGCCAGCTTCTGATCATCAATCCGTACGACAGACTGAAGCGCGCATCCGACAAAGCGGCAATGCACCTGGAGTTTCTCTCTCGCGGACTTGCGGTACCGTACACGATCATCACCTCACCCTATGCCCACAAGCGAGAGGTTGAGCTCTCCCTCACAGAACTGGCCAAACTCGGAAGACCGTTCATCATCAAGCCGGCTAACACAACGGGGGGTGGTATCGGCGTCGTGATGGGCGCTGAATCGCTCAAGGACGTCATCGAAACGCGCCAGCACCACAAGAACGACAAGTATCTTCTCCAGGAGAAAGTGAACCCGACGTCCCTCGGCGAGAAGAGGGCCTGGTTTCGGGTCTTCTATGCCTTCGGCTCCACCATCCCTTGCTGGTGGGACGACCAAACGCATGTCTACGATCTGCTAACAACGGAGGAGGAGAGATCGTTCAAACTCACCCCGCTTCGGTCAACCGCGCAGATGATCCAGGAGATCTGTCGGCTCGACTTCTTCTCAACCGAAATCGTGTGTCTGCCCAACGGGAAATTCGTGGTGGTTGATTATGTGAATGAAATGTGCGATATGCGGCTCCGTTCGCGGTCCGCCGACGGGGTTCCCGACGCCGTTGTTCAATCCATCGTTGACTCGTTGGTGGATTTTGTCCACAGGCATGTCACGGAATAGGCGAGCTGATTCCCGGCCGTAAGAGTTTCCGGGTCAAAGTTCACTTACCCTCAAAGTTGACTTTAAATAGTTCCAAGAATGTATTGTCTTGTGAAGCCTTGACTTTCAGGGAGTGGTTTGATACATTTCCACAGCGTTTTTAATCGTCCGCCCAAATGCCATAGCTTGGAGGCCTTATGAGTCTCGTAACGTCGAGGGGGAGACCGAGCTGGATGAATGCGCTGTGCTTCCTCGTGCTTCTGACCGGCGTTCTCGCCTGGGTTGGTTGCGAATCGAGTGAAGCAACGCGCCAAGAGCAGGATCAGGAAGCGCTGGCAAACTTGGTGGGAGATCGGAAGCCTGAGATTACCCCTCCGGCACCGCCAGTAGATCAGCAGAAGCTCACGGCCCTGGAGGCTGAGAACACCAACCTGAAACAAAAGATCACCAAGCTGGAACAGGACAACACCACGCTCAGTGCACGCCTCTCAGGGCTTGAGGCAAAGCTCCTCGCTGAGCGAGCACAAGCTGAAAAGGCCGTGACGCCGAAGGTTCCGCCTGTCGGGACATCGTACGAGGATGGGATGAAGGCATTTGGCGAGAAACGGTACGATGACGCGATCCAAGTGTTCCGGGCGTTGCTGGAAAGCAACGTTGCCGAAGATCTAGCAGACAATTGCCACTACTGGATCGGCGAGTCGTATTTCGGGAAGAAGAGCTACGCAGAGGCTGAAAAAGAATTTGAAGCGGTACTTCAATACAAAATCTCTGAGAAGAAAGCCGATGCTCTGTTTATGATGGCTCAATGCTACGAGATTATCGGTGACAAGGCAAAAGCCAAGGAGACGTACGAGAAAGTTGTGAAGGACTATCCGACGAGTGACTTGGTGAAGAAAGCGAGAGAACGCTGGGGAAGGTTATAGGATCAATTCCGCAACGGAATACAAGAAACCCCTGAGATCATTTGGGGGTTTTTTGTTTTTGCACCATCCCGATCGGATCATGAACGGAAGAAGCCAACGTGCTGCTTGCTTTCCAATCATTTGACGTCTGTTGAATCTCAACTGCGACCTTACTATATTGACGAAGGATGAGGTTCTTCAAGGGCGGTACAGAGACCGCCCTTCTCTGTGTTGTCACCGATGGCAAAGATCCAGACAAAATACGTATGTCAGTCATGCGGTTATGTCTCGCCCCGCTGGGTGGGCAAGTGTCCGAACTGCTCGGAGTGGAACACGTTCGTCGAGGAGGCACCTTCGCCTTTAAGGGTCTCCAAGAAGCCTGCCGGAGCTGCCTCCAGAATCGAGCCCATCCCCATGGAGCGCCTGGAGACGATCGACGCCCCGCGCATCAAGACGAACATCGACGAGTTTGACCGTGTGCTTGGCGGCGGGCTCGTCCCGGGTTCCCTGATCCTGCTCGGTGGCGACCCCGGCATCGGAAAATCGACGCTCATGATGCAGATGGCTCTTGAGATGAAGGGGCTCGTCGTGCTGTACATTACCGGCGAAGAGTCCGTTCAACAAATCAAGCTGCGGGCCGAGCGCCTCCAGGCGAAGGAAACCAAAAGCATCCTCCTTCTTGCCGAGACCAACCTCGATTTGATCCTCGATGTCATCGAGCGAGGCATCCCCGACCTTATCATCGTTGACTCCATCCAGACGATGTATCGCCCCGGCCTCGAAAGTGCACCGGGGAGCGTAAGTCAGGTTCGTGAATCCACCGCCCTGCTTCTCCGGTTTGCAAAGACGGAGAATATCCCGGTTTTCGTCATCGGCCATGTTACCAAGGAAGGGATGATCGCAGGTCCGCGCGTCATTGAACATATGGTTGACACCGTCCTGCAGTTCGAAGGTGAAGCGCATTACGCATATCGTATCCTCCGCGCTCTCAAGAACCGGTACGGCTCGACGAATGAGATCGGCATCTTCGAAATGCACGACACCGGGTTGCGGGAGGTGAAGAATCCTTCAGAGGCGTTTCTTTCCGAACGCCGATACGGGACGTCGGGCTCGACGGTCGTCTCAAGCATCGAGGGTTCACGTCCCATCCTGATTGAGGTTCAGGCTCTCGTCACCCCGACGAGCTACGGGGTCCCACAGCGCAATACCACCGGCTTTGACTACCGCCGGCTTTCCCTGCTGCTCGCGGTGCTGGAAAAGCGGGTCGGTCTCCATCTCGGGAGCTATGATGTCTTCGTGAACATTGCCGGAGGCGTCAAGATCGATGAGCCAGCGATCGACCTCGGTATAGCTGTATCGATTGCATCAAGCTTGCGCGACGTGTCTGTGGATTCCTCCTCCGTTGCAGTGGGGGAAATCGGCCTCGGCGGAGAGATAAGGACCGTTGGCCAGATTGAAAAGCGCGTGCAGGAAGCAGCAAAGCTCGGGTTCAAGAGGATCGTTGTGCCCCACAACAATCTGAAGAGCCTCAGGCCCCACGATGGTATCCAGATCGTCGGCGTGTACTCGATCAACGAAGCGATGGAGGAGCTGCTGGGTTGAGGACGCCATGAGCGAGAAGCAACACATGCGCTTCATGCGAGAGGCCATTGAGCTTTCGCACAGGAATATACGCGACGGCAAAGGTGGCCCCTTCGGCACTGTCGTTGTCAGGGATAACGTGGTCATCGCCCGAGGGACGAACCTTGTCACGTCAACGAATGATCCGACGGCACACGCGGAGATTGTGGCGATTCGCGAAGCCTGCCACACGCTCGGCACGTTCCGACTCGATGACTGCATCATCTACACGTCGTGCGAGCCATGCCCGATGTGCCTCGGGGCCATCTATTGGGCACGACCGAAAGCGATTTACTACGCGAACACACGAGATGATGCCGCATCGGCCGGATTTGACGACCGGTTTCTCTACGAGGAGTTGCCCCGCCCTCTTGCCGACCGAAGAATCCCCATGATCCAGTTGATGCGAGATGAAGCTCTTACCGCATTCCGCGCGTGGGAAAAGCTTGAAACTAAAGTGCGGTACTAAGGGCGGATGGCGTACAGTGGATCGACTGTGTGGGCCTGGTAGCGCTCGCCCTCTGCTGGATCCCTCAAACCGTCGAAACCATCCGACGTGGTCGCTGCCTTGTTAGCCTCGTGTTCCTTGTTCTTTCTTCTGTGGGCAGTTTTGGTCTCGCACTCTACGCACTCAGCCTTGGTGACCCGGTCTTTGCCGTTTGAATCACCACTACGACGGTTGGCGCGCTCATCGACATCACCTACAAAGTGTTCCCACGAGAACGAAGTGAGAAGCTACCATGACGAAGCTCGTCCTGGCTACCCGGAACGTGAACAAGATCAAAGAGATTCAATCCATCCTGAAGGACCTCAAGCTTGAGTTCCTCACTCTGAATGATTTCCCCGGCATCCCCGACCTGATCGAGGACGGATCTACCTTTCAGGAGAATTCCCGGCGAAAGGCCCACACCGTCTATCAGCATACGAAGTTACTATCCCTCGCAGATGATTCCGGTCTGGAGGTTTTCTACCTCAACAAACGTCCGGGTGTGTGGTCAGCGCGGTACGCCGGCGAAGGTGCTACAGACGATGAGAACAACGAAAAGCTTTTGAAGGAAATGCGAGGTGTTCCACCGCGTCGGCGGAGGGCGCAGTTCCGCGCCCTTTTGACGCTGCTCGGCGACGCTTTCGAGGAGAGCACCGAAGGAATATGTGCCGGGAGGCTTGGTGAAGTCCCGCGGGGAACCTACGGCTTCGGCTACGATCCGATTTTTATCCCGGACGGCTTCACGAAAACCTACGCTGAACTCACCGCCGAGGAGAAGAACACTATCAGCCACCGGGCGAAGGCTTTGGAGAAGATGAGAGAGGTTCTACGAAGAAAAGTGCAGTCTGGCTGACCGGCAATGATGCGAGGCCGCCGGCGCCGCGACCAACGGCTTGATTTGCCCGACTCAGTCGGTCGGGGATGAGTTCACGCTTTGAGTTTCCCGTCGATTGTGGCAAGAAGGAGTTCAAGGTCGAACGGCTTCTGAATAAAGCTGTCAACGCCCATCCGCACACCTGCACGGATCACAAACTCGTCGCTCACACCGCTAATCAGCAGGAACGGCAAGTCCTTCAATTTTGGATTGTCGCGCACGCGCTGATAGAAATCAATACCATTCAATTGCCCTTCAGGGAACAGGAGGTCAGCCAGGATCAAGGACGGCACTTTCTGCTCAAGCGATGCCAGGGCCTCTTCAACGGATTCAGTGGTCGTTACGTCGTACCCGTAGCTCCTCAGCGTCGCCGCCAGAGAGAGCAGGAACGCTTTGTCGTCATCGACCAGGAGGATCGCAGCTTTCCCCGGGGGAGCAGCTTTAGCCCAAAGGATCTTCGCCTCCGCGCTCACGTGCTCTTCCATGCTGATATTGTACTTCTCGCGCATCATCCGGAGAACTTCGCTCCCGTTCTCCGACACGGTGCCATCGGTCCAAGCAATACGCAGGGCTTCGACATAGGCGTCGACGTGAACCTGCTTTTCCAGGTCCTCGTGCTCTTTCTGTGAGATCTTGAAAATCTGACGGATCTTTTTCAGTTCCTTCGCTTCCTCGCTTGTGATCTTCCCATCGAACCACATTTCTTTCAACAACTCCCGATACATTGCCAGACTGGCACGATCACCTGCCGCCGACTCCTGAGCAGCAGGCTCTGGCTGCTGCGCGAGCGGAGTGGCGGGTTGACGTTCTTCAGTCACCGGCGCAGTTTTCTTCTCCTCCCTCATCAGGTTCTGAATGCGATCAGCAAATGACTGGGCGTAGTAGTTATGCGGATCGATCTCGTACACCTTCTGCACCTGTTGTTGAGCGAGGGTGTACTTCTTGGCTTGGACCAACTGTTCGGCAGCCTTCAGCAACAGGCCGATCTGCCGGAGCTTGGCTTCTTCCTGCGCGGCCGCTGCTAGACGCTGGCGGGGGTCTTTCTGCGCCCTTTCTGCAAGAGACCGCACCCGCTCAAGAAACGATCGCGCGTACAGGTTCCTTGGCTCAAGCCTCAGCGCCTGCTCGATTTGCTGAAGGGCATCGTCATATCTCCCTTCCTTAACAAACTGGTCGGCGGCCCGAAGGTGCTCCGCGATCCGTTCTTTGCTTGAACTTGCTTGAGTGCTTTTCTTTCCGATCATCCCTTTTTTCCGCTCTTTCTAGTAAGCTATCTATTTCCAAGTTGAAAATCAAAGATGCAGGTCACAGACCCGCCTTCACCGGCGCACAGGGAATTTGCCAATGGATTCTCGCCCCTTTTTTGATATATTCATATTGATGACTTCCCGTCCGACCGTGACGATCGATTCCTCCCACACCAGATCTCTGGAGTAAACATGAAGAAGTCCTTGGCGCTTCTAGCCCTTCTCCCGAATCTCATTTTGGCACAGACAGCCATCCCTTCCCCGGAATCATTCTTCGGATTCCCCGTCGGCGGCTGGCACCTGCGTCCGGATCAGATCGCCGCCTATCTGACTGCGCTTGACCAGGCATCTGATCGGATAACGATGGAAGAGTATGGGCGAACCTACGAAGGACGTCCCCTCATCCTGCTGACTATCACTTCACCGGAGAATCACCGGAACATTCGGGCAATCAAGGAGCAGCACCAGGGGTTATGCAATCCTTTGACCTCGACTCGTCTTTCGCTGGATATTCTTCCGGTCGTTGTATGGATGGGCTACAGCGTCCACGGCAACGAGCCGAGCGGCAGCAACGCTTCAGTCCTCGTCGCCTACCATCTCGCCTCGGAACAGGGCACTGAGATCGAAGGGCTCCTCAAGGAAACCGTCATCCTGCTCGATCCGATGATCAACCCCGATGGCCTTGCACGATTTGCGCAGTGGGCAAACACGCACCGGGGCAAAAATCTTGTCCCTGACCCTAACAACCGGGAACACAACGAACCGTGGCCGAGCGGGCGCAGCAATCATTACTGGTTCGACCTGAACCGTGACTGGATGCCCCTTCAGCATCCGGAGAGTCGTGGCCGCCTGGTGAAATACTACGAGTGGATGCCCAATGTACTGACTGACCATCACGAAATGGGGACGGGTGCAACGTTCTTCTTCCAGCCCGGCGTACCGACCAGGAACAATCCCCTCGCGCCCAAGAGGGTTGACGAGCTGACGAGGGCGATCGCACAACACCATGCTCAAGCGCTCGATAGGATCGGCTCGTTGTACTACACGCAGGAAGGATTCGACGACTTCTACATCGGCAAAGGATCTTCTTATCCAGATATCACTGGATCCATTGGCATTCTTTTTGAGCAAGCGAGCTCTCGCGGCCACGTGCAGGAAAGCATCCATGGGGACGTGAAGTTCCCTTTCACCATTCGCAACCAGTTCACAACCTCGCTTTCCACTCTAAGGGCAGCACGCGAATTGAGGAAAGAACTGCTTGCACACCAGCGGGAGTTCTTCTTGTCCGCCTTGCGGGAGGCAGAACAATCGCCAGTGAAGGGATACATCTTCGGCTCGTCCTCCGACCCCGACCGAACGTCTCACTTGCTCGATATCCTGCGCCGGCATCAGATCGAGGTGTACAAACTGGCAAAGCAAATTCGCGCCCATGACACCGCATTTGATCCTGGAAGCGCTTATGTCGTACCGACGAACCAGAAGCAGTATCGTCTCATCACATCCCTCTTCGAGCGCCGGACAACGTTTGCAGACAGTCTGTTCTATGATATCTCTGCCTGGACGCTGCCCCTTGCATTCAATCTCCCCTACGCCGAACTCAAGACTCTCCCGCGTGATGTACTTGGAGAGAAAACCGATGCTCCGACGTCTTCAAAAGGGAAACTCGTCGGTGGCAAGAGCGAGTACGCGTACGTGTTCGAGTGGAAGACCTACTATGCTCCTCGAGCGCTCTATCGCTTGCAGAAAGCGGGCATTCGCACGAAGGTCGCCACAAAACCTTTCGAGGTAGTTACTACTGAGGGAAAGAGGTCTTTCGACTACGGAACGATCCTTGTTCCGGTCGGCATCCAAAAGGATCAGGCCGACACGCTGGAGAAAGTGTTGGATACTGTGACACAGGAGGATGGCGTTCACATTTACGCTCTCTCCACTGGTCTGAGCGCGTCCGGGATTGATCTCGGCAGCTCAAGCTTCGAGTCCCTTCAACTGCCCAAGGTGATGCTGCTCGTGGGATCTGGAGTCTCTTCAACGGATGCTGGGCAAGCATGGCATCTGCTCGATCAGCGGTTCGACATGGAGGTCAGCCTGGTGGAAGCATCGCGACTGGGCAGAACCGACCTGGGCCAGTACAACGTCATCGTCTTGGTGAGCGGCAGCTACCCTGCTGACTCCGCAAATGTTGCATCCCTCCGCCAGTGGGTTGAAAATGGTGGTACACTGGTCACAATGGAGAACGCGTGCGAATGGGCGGTGGGGAACAGGCTCGCTACCGGGAAATTCCGACGAACCGATGCGAGCCGGAGAGATACCGTCACAAGTCGGCGCGCGTATGCAGACGAATGGAAATACTCCGGCGCACGTCGCATGCCCGGCGCCATCTTCGAACTGAGCATTGACAGGACTCACCCTGTTTTCTACGGCTTTGATGGCGACAAGCTGAGCATTTTCCGTGGCACCACGATCTTCATGGAGCCATCGGCGAACCCGTACGCCACGCCCGCCGTTTACACGCAACAGCCGCTGCTGAGCGGCTACTTGCATCCAGACTTCGAGAAACCGATCAAGAACTCCGCTGCCGTGGTTGTCAGCGGACTCCGATCAGGCCGAACTATCTTGATGACCGATGACCCAAACTTCCGCGCCTTTTGGTACGGAACAAGCAAGATGTTTCTCAACGCCTTGTTCTTTGGCCAGATTATCAGATCCAGCAGCGCGCGAAGTGGAGAATAGGGAGCCGTTCCCACCATTACATCTATTTGCTGCGAATAGGGATAGAGAGGTTCAACTCCGGGTCCGACCGCCTGGCGATTTCTTCTTGATGTTTGTCGAAGCCTTCTGTAGCCTCGTACATCGGAATATCCACGACCTCTCCAACCCACCTCTTAGCAGGAGGATGCTATGAAAAAAAGAGTCTGGATCGGTTTCGTCGCCGTGTTCATCACGCTCCAAGTCCTGGACGGGATTGTGAACTTCATCATCCTCGATCCCGCGTACAGGTCCATCTCCCACCTTTTGCGGCCCGCGGGAGAAATGAAGTTCTGGATCATTCCTGTCACCGGCCTCTTCTTCTCGTTCTTCTTCACCTACATTTTCTCCAAAGGGTATGAAGGAAGGGGACTGCTGGAGGGTGTTCGCTACGGTCTTTATATAGGACTCATGTTTGCACTGCCGATGGCATACGCGAGCTACGCGATGATGCCGATACCCTATTCGCTTGCACTACAATGGTTCATCTACAGCACGCTTGAATATATGATCGCGGGCATAGTGCTCGCTCTGATCTTTAGACCGAAGGAGCAAGCACCCCCCGCTGCGTGACTGCATTCTCGTTTGTCGGAACACTCACGAAAGCGTCGGAACGACGACGCCTTTCAATTTTCCTATTCATCACGTTTTCGTTGATTGAACAGAGAGTTCTTTCTACATTTATCGCACCAATCGATAATCCTCTCCATACCAACTAATCACGAGGTAGAATGATGAAACGGACATTTGCCAAGCTGTCATTTGTCGTTGTTCTGTCACTGGCTGTCCTTGGCGGTTGCGCAACATACCAGGCTGCCAAGCCAGAGCTGGGCGGTCAGATCAATCTTGACACGGTCAAGGCCGGGATGTTCGACACCGGCAGGATGTGGACGTTCGACTACCCCCCGATTGACTATTTCAAGACGTCCTACGGCTTTGCGCCGGACGAGGCGTGGTTCGAGAAAGCGCGCCTCGCCGCTCTCCGTCTACCCAATTGCTCCGCGTCCTTTGTTTCTGAGGATGGACTCGTTTTCACCAATCATCACTGTGCACGCGGTGCGCTCGACCGGGTGAACAGAGAGGGCGAAAACCTGCCCGAGCACGGGTTTTTTGCATCCACACTTGCAGAGGAGCGAAAGGTTCCACGGCTGTACGTAGACCAACTGGTCCTCATTGAAGATGTGACCGACGAGGTGCAGAAGGCATTTGAAAGCGGCAGGAACGATGACGAGCGCGTTGCCAACCGGAACAAAGCCATCGAAGAGATCGAGAAGCGCTACCAGGACAAGACGAAGCTGAACTGCAACGTCGTTTCGTTCTACAACGGCGGCAAGTTTTCTCTCTACGGCTTCAAGCGGTACAATGATGTGCGCTTAGTGTTCGCCCCTGAACTCCAGTTGGGATTCTACGGCGGTGATTGGGATAACTTCACGTACCCACGATACGATCTTGATATTTCATTCTTCCGCGTGTATGATGACAACGGCCAGCCGCTGAAGAGCTCGAACTACTTCAAATGGAGTGCGCGGGGAGCAACGGAAGGCGAAGCGGTGTTCGTCATCGGGAATCCCGGCCGAACCAACCGGCTCTTCACCTACTCCCAAATTGAATTCCAGAGGGACTATGCCTATCCATTTGTGTCGAACAACCTGAACAATCTCGTTCGCATCTTTTCCAGCTATCTTGCCAAACACCCCGATCAGAAGCTCCAGTATCAAACGCAACTCTTTGGCTACTCCAATTCGCAGAAGCTGTACGTCGGAAGAGTAAAGGGACTGCAAGACCCGATTTTGATGGCAAAGAAGCGGGACTTCGAGAAAACGTTCAAGAAGGCTGTTCTCGACAACCCTCAGCTCAGGCAGGAGTATGGTCACCTGTGGGATGAGATCGCTGGCCTCCAGATCGACAAAGGAAAGCTGTTCAGCGAAGTCCAGAGCTATGGATACGTAGGTGCTGGCCGGTCGGCGTATTTTGGTCTCGCTGCTCGTCTGGTTGAGTTCGCCAACCAGCTCAAACTTCCTGAGGATCAGCGCGGACCGGTGTATAAAGGAAAGGCACTGGATTCCCTGAAGATGAGATTCTATTCGGCGATCAATACCGAGCTTGAGCAGGAGATCCTCTCCCTGCAGTTAGCGAATATGAAGGCTGCCTTCGGCGACAGGAACCCGGCATTCAACAAGCTGCTTGCCGGACAAACGCCGGCAGCATCTGCGGCGGGATTGGCACGATCGACAGTGATGTCCAGCGAAGACCAGGTAAAGCAATTCTTGAACGGCAATCCTGACAATATTCTCCAATCGAGCGATCCTTTCATTGCCTTTGTGGCATCAACATCAGAACGGGCGAGCGAAGTGCGTGATCGCTACAACGAATTGGTGTCCAGGGAGCAAGGGAAGGTGCAGTTGCTCGGGCGTGCCCTGTTCGGACTCTATGGAACATCCATTCCGCCCGACGCAACGTTCTCTCTGCGCATCGCGGACGGCGTGGTGCGAGGATATGAGTATAACGGTACGCTGGCACCTTATTTCACCACGTTCTACGGAATGTACGATCGACATTACGCCTTCAACAAGAAAGATCCGTGGGATCTTCCTGACCGGTGGAGAAATCCGCCTCCGTCGTTCGACATGAGCACACCGCTCAATTTTGTATCGACGAACGACATCATCGGCGGCAACTCAGGAAGCCCCGTGGTGAACAAGAACCTCGAAATTTGCGGCATCGCCTTCGATGGTAATATCGAGAGCCTGCCGAATGACCTTATCAGCACGGACGAATACATGCGCTGCGTCTCCGTCCACTCGGCCGGAATTCTCGAAGCACTGGATGACATCTACAAGGCTGAGCGACTGGTCAACGAGTTGAAGACGGGCAGGATTTCAAACTAGAAGTCTGAACAATATTCAGGGGCAGCAAGCATTCGCTGCCCCTTCATGTTTTCCTGCCCACCAAAGTGATGCACAAAGGAACTCAGCAGCCCGCATCGGAGTTTGCAGGGCAATAGCCTGCGATTACACCAGATGTCGCATAGGGCCTCGCGACGTACGCATCCTTTCCATGATCTCTCCGACACAAGGGTCTCCTGCTCTGTGATACTGCCGTTCTCTTCTTCCCGGCAGCATCGTCACAGGACTCGCGAAGCAAATTCGCGATTTCTTCGTGGCTTCAACTTCACGCTGTCCCGAATCTCACGGTCACCTCGTGCGCAAATTGCTCGTCCTTGGGTCTTGAGAGGGAAGCTGCACCGTTGATGTACTCCTTTTGATCATTTCAGCTACGGAAGTCAGGACATGCTGCCCAAACATGGAACGCTCCTGACATCTCATGGTATCCGGATCGTGGTTACACCGGCTACGTGATTGAATACGGCGGGAAAACGATCTTCCCGTCGCTCCTGTCGAACCGCGCGAGTTCATGCAACGTGTCCACGTCGATCCAAAAGAGGCTGTGCAGATTTTTGAAGATGTCAGGGCTTGGAGCCCACTCCCGGGTATGCACAAGACATCCTGGAGAAGGTAATTGAGAAAAACGGCTATCGCGATCGGATTAGGATCCTCGAGATTGGAAAGCAGTGGATAAGTGACCAGTA
>Ga0194111_10002222_pt1 | contig 23533 bp, 20 predicted proteins | sample TA2KigC300mmetaG_FD_146194 | JGI IMG/M metagenome (GOLD analysis project Ga0194111, IMG submission 146194) | Freshwater microbial communities from Lake Tanganyika, Tanzania - TA2015033 Kigoma Deep Cast 300m | ecosystem: Environmental > Aquatic > Freshwater > Lake | place: Tanzania: Lake... | reverse complement strand
TAGTTTCTTCAGCGCCAAATTCTTCGCCTTTATCTGAAGGTTATCGATTGAAATCTATTCGTTTTTACAGTGCCTGTCAATCTTGATGACCTCGTAAAAAGTCTGAATTACCTTCATTATGTCATTCCGGCGAAAGCCGGAATCCAGTATTTTCAAATACTTATAAATACTCTGGACTCCGTTTTTCACCGGAGTGACGACTTTTTACGAGATCATCAATCTTTACCTTAAAACAGAAACAGTAGTTCTGCTCCCTCTTTCATTCCCCTCCCGTCCGGGCTTTGTCTATCAATGTGAATTATTGTAACAGTTTAGGCATTTGAAAAGCTGGCAAATCCCCCTTCATCCCCCTTTTTTTAAAGGGGGAAAAGGCTGAATCTTTTATCGAATTCCAATAAAAAACCTTTCCTCCCTTTGCAAAAGCCTGCCTGCGGTAGGCAGGGGAGGTCGGGAGGGATTTCTGGTATGCCTGAGGCGGATCAAAACGCTAAACTGTTACAAATTATTCAATTTATTTAAAAGAGAAGGTGGGCGAGCCCATTTGCCGCTTGACAGTTTGCTGAAAATGCCGTTATATTTCAGAAAAAATGTAACACTTTAGTTCTTTGAAGAAAGGTGTGTCAACAAGGCCAAGGGATTCCAGGGCCCGGGGGCCAGACCGGCCCGCTTGGAATCATAAGGCGCTGATTTCTCAGTGGATGGAGCGGGGAAGATACTCCCTGCCTCCTCCGGAGGAAACGGGCTTTTATCCTCGAGGACAAGGGGAAACCCAACCGATGCTTCCGGCGCGTTCCGGCCTGGCCCCCGGGCCCAAACAGAGGCGTTGCCGCCATTTTTTAAAAACTCTAAACTGATACGAAAAAATTAATTCCGGAAAAAATCGCATGGACTTTTCCACAATCGTTACTGCGCTTCAAAACCCTGAAATCTACCCCGAACAGCCCAGGAAGGTTGAGTTGGTGCAGACGCATGTTTCGGCCATCTTCCTTACGGGCGAGCATGTCTACAAGGTAAAGAAACCCGTGGATTTCGGCTTTCTCGATTTTACTACCCTGGAGAAGCGAAAATATTATTGCCATCAAGAAGTGGAGTTAAACCGCCGGTTGTGCCCGGAAGTTTACCTGGGTGTTGTGGAAATTCGCTCCCGTAAAGGCCAAATTTTCCTGGGGGAAGGGGAAGGAGAGATAATAGAATACGCCGTTTTAATGAAACAGCTTCCCCAGGACTGCATGATGGATCGTCAATTAGCCCGGGGAGGCATCACCTCCGCTCTCCTCCGCAAAATTGCCGCAAAAGTGGCCCTTTTTCACGCCAACGCCGCTACAAATACGGAAATCTCCTCTTATGGCGGGATAGAGACCATTCGGAAAAACGTGGAGGAAAATTTCACTCAGACCGAGAAGTACGTGAGCCTCTCCCTCTCTTCGGCAACCTTCCAGGATATCCGCGAGAATAATCGTCTTTTTATGCAGGCCAAGCTTCCTCTCTTGCAAAAACGCATCTCTTCTGGAAAAATCCGCGATTGCCACGGGGATTTGCACCTGCAGCATGTCTGTTTGACCGATGAAATCCTTATCTTCGATTGCATCGAATTCAACCAGCGCTTCCGTTATTCTGACGTGGCTGCCGACATTGCTTTTTTGCTGATGGACCTCGACTTCCACGGCTATCCCCTGCTTTCCGCGGAACTGGCGGCCAGCTACCTGGACATGTCTCGGGACTGGCCTCTCTTTCTGCTCCTCAATTTTTATAAATCGTACCGGGCTTACGTGCGGGGTAAGGTCATCAGCTTTCGTTTAGACGATACGGGGATTTCGGCGGAGGAAAAAGATTCGGCCCTGCAAGAAGCCAGGCGTTACTTCCGTCTGGCCCAGCACTACGCCAAAAAATTAACCCGACCGGCGCTTTTCATCACCAGCGGGTTGATCGGCACGGGAAAATCTACCGTTGCCAGGGCTCTCTCTGGTGCTCTCGATTTAAAGTGGTTGAGCTCAGACATTATCCGTAAAGAGCTGGCCCATTTATCTCCCCAGGAGAAACGTTTTGAAAAGTTTCATCAAGGAATCTATTCCCCGGATTTTTCCCGCAAGACCTACCAGACCATCTTGGACCGGGCCAAGGCACACCTGGCCTTCGGCTCTTCTGTAGTCATAGACGCCTCCTTCAAAAAAAATATGGACCGGAAGGAGGCCTGGTCTCTGGCCCGGCAGATGGATGCTGATTTTCTGCTGATCGAATGCCAGTGCTCGGAAGAGGAAATCCGCAAGCGGCTCGCCCGCCGGGCTTCCGATGAAAAACAACCGTCCGACGGCCGCTGGGAGATCTTCGCCGAGCAGAAAAGTGATTTTGAAAAAGTGGAAGGTTTAAGCCCCGACCTTTTTCTTCCTCTGAACACAAAGTCTTCTGTCGAAAACTGCCTGGGGGCCATTTTTCGTCACTTGTTGCGAGGGGCAGGGAGGGAATTATGGGATCAATTAAGAGTTCATTCAAAGCAGTTCTGCTTTTAGCCGTGGGGGTATCCTGTTTGGCGGGGTGCGCGACCGATGAGCAGGCCAAGCAGAAAGCCACCATCCATTTACGCCTGGGCTACCAGAATCTGCAGGAGGGAGACTCCACCTCCGCCTTAAGAGAGCTTTTGCTGGCCGAGAAATTCAACCCCAAAGACCCGGAAATCCACTTTGGCTTAGGCTGGGCTTACAGCGCCAAGGGGCGTTTTCTTCAGGCCCTGGAACATTTCCGCCAAACCCTGGTTCTCGACCCGAAATTCACCGAGGCCAAAAACGCCATGGGGGCAACCTACTTGGAGATGGGCAAATGGGATGAGGCCATCCAGGAATTCGAGGCGGTCTTAAAAGACATCCTCTACATGACGCCATTTTATGTGCTGAACAACATAGGCTGGGCGCACTATAAAAAAGGAGACCGGCCGAAGGCCATCGAATATTACAAAAAGGCCGTGGCCATGAAGCCGGATTTCGGCCTGGCCTATTACAACCTGGGCCTGGCTTATAAAGACAACCAACAGACCGAAGAGGCCATTGCCGCCATGCGTTCGGCCCTGGCCCAGGCGCCCAGTTTTTTAGAAGCCCACTTCCAGCTTGGCCTGCTCTATTTCAATTCTGGAAGACGTGAGGAGGCTCGAAAATCTTTCGAGGAAGTAGTGCGCCTTGCCCCCCAGAGCGAGAATGCCCGCCTGGCTAAGGAATACCTGGACTTTTTGCAAAAGTCAGCCAATTGATCAGATAATTCCCATTCCCTGCAGAAGGGAAAGCATGACCGATGCGGCCAGAACAGATCCAATCTGACCTCCGGTGTTCGCGCCCATAGCGTGCATAAGAAGGTAATTCTTCCTGTTGGCTTTCTGCCCTTCCGCCTGAACGACCCGCGCCGACATGGGGAAAGCCGAGATTCCGGCAGCTCCGATCAAAGGATTGATTTTACCTCCGGAAAGAATCTTCATCAATTTGGCCAGAAAAATTCCCGCGGCCGTGTCCAGGGAGATGGCCAACAGACCCAATCCCAGAACCATCAGGGTCTGAGGTTTCAGGAAGACCGGGCCGGCCATCGTCGCCCCGATGGAAATTCCCAAAAGCAGGGTGACGATGTTGGCTATCTCGTTCTGTGAGGCTTTGACCAGCCGGTCGGCCACCCCGCTTTCCCTAAGAAGATTCCCCAGCATCAGCATGCCCATCAGGGGTGTCCCCATAGGGGCAATCAAACAAGTTACTAACGTTACCGTGATGGGGAAAAGGACCTTTGCCGAACGGGAGATTGACTTCTTCTTGTAGGTCATCACGATCTTCCGTTCCTCAACCGAGGTCAGGGCCCGCATGATCGGGGGCTGAATGATCGGCACCATGGCCATGTAGCAGTAAGCGGCCACGGAGACTGCACCCAGCAGGTGGGGAGCATACTTGGAAGTCACGTAGATGGCCGTGGGCCCATCGCAAGCTCCGATGACCCCGACGGCCACAGCTTCCAGTTGGGTGAACCCCAAAAGCAAAGCCAGGAGAAGCGTGAGGAAAATCCCGAATTGCCCTGCTCCTCCCAAAAGAAGGATGCGGGGGTTCTCCAGAAGGGGGCCGAAGTCGGTCATGGCCCCGATGCCCACGAAGATCAGGCAGGGGAAAATTTCCGTCAATACCCCCGCCTCGTAAAAGTAGCGAAATAACCCTTCCGGTTCCATCATACCGGCCAGGGGAATATTCACCAGAATGGCCCCGAAGCCTATGGGGATCAGCAGAAGCGGTTCCATGTTTTTCTTGATCCCCAGGTAGAGAAGAACGCATCCTACCATGATCATTACGCCGTTGGTCCACTGCAAGTTGGCAAACCCGTTCAAGAGACTGAGTAATCCATCCGTTATCATAATTGTTTCATTCACCCTTTCCTTTCGCCCCTGGAGGGAAAAATTTGTTCAGGGCATCGATCACCAGGGTGATCAGGAAGAGGATAAACATTGTTCCGCTTATCCCGACTACGGTGAGGGTTAAGCCAAATTCTAAATTTGTCACCTTCTTCTTACCTCCTTTAAAAAATACGCTATGCCATTTTTTAACCCCTTGGCGCTTCTTGTCAAGCTAATTTAATTGTATATGGAGCTTCTTGCAAAAGTCCGTAATTTACCCTTCGACAGGCTCAGGGTGAACGGGCTTAGGTTGAAATTATTTAGTTTTTCCGTTCGTGGTGAGCTTGTCGAACCACAAAAAAAAACTTTTGCAAGAGGCTCAATGAATTTCCTTTTTGGACACGGATGTACACAGATTATCAGGATAAACTAAAAAGAAAATAATTATCTGCGTAAATCTGCGTCCTATTAGATTTTCCGCGCTCATAGTTCCACTTCCTGGCCGAGGCCTTTTTCCGCAGCGCGCTGCCAGATCGCCTGGGCGACCGCGACGTCCTGTACGGCATTTCCCACGGATTTGAAATAGGTGATCTCCTGATCACTCCGCCGCCCGGGCTTTCTCCCGGCGATTACTTCGCCGAGCTCGGCTTGAATATCTGACTTTCGAATGAGGCCCTTATTCAAGGGAATGATTAAATCCCCAGCCTCCTCCAGACAGGCTTCCACCGAATCTACGAAGATTTGCGAGCGAAGGATAGTCTCCTCATCTACTTCCTGCATCTCTGGCTTGAAGGCCCCAATGGCATTGATGTGCGTTCCCTGGCCAAGATTTTTTCCAGGGAAGACCGGCTGGCTGGAGCTTGTGGCCGTAACCACTATGTCTGCTCCGGCCAAAGCCTCTTCCGGCGAACGCGCTTGCGCTATTTCCGCATCCTGATCCAAAGGGTTTAACCGAAGGAGGTTGATCAGGGCCTCTGCCTTTTCAGGAAGGACATCGTAGATCATGATTTTTTCTACCTTGCGCACGGCCCGTACTCCCATCACCTGGAAAAACGCCTGGCCGCCCGCACCAAACAAGGCTAACTTTTTAGAGTCCCCGCGGGAGAAGACCTGAGTGGCCGCCCCCGTTGCTGCCCCGGTGCGCAAGCGGGTTAAGTGGGTGCCCTCAAAGACGGCGGAGGGCCCTCCGGTCTTCGCGTCAAAAAGGACCACCAGCGCTTGAACGGCCGGACGCCCCTTTTCGGGGTTTTGAGGGAGAAAGGTGACGATCTTGGTCCCCAGGGCGAAAGTTTCACTCAGATAGGCAGGCATCGTCAAAGCTACTTCTCCCGGGTTCTTCAAGTTTAAAGAAGTGCGCACCGGGGACTGGGCTTGCTTGCTGGAAAGCTGGACAAAGGCTCTTTTGACCACTTCCACGGCCTCGCTCATAGATAGGCTCTGGCTTATGTCTTCTGCCTTAAAGATTTTGATCTTCATTCTTAGATCGCTCCTTTCGCTTTCATTGCCGATATCTCCTCGGCCGAATAGCCCAGAATATCCTGGTAAACCACTTCGTTGGCTGCACCCATAGGAAGGCCGGGAAAGCGAATTTTCCCCGGGGTTTGCAACAAACGCACGGGGATTTCCGGAAAAGAAATTGTTCTTTCGGTTGCCGGATCAAAGACCTTGGCTATGCTACCCCTCTCTTTGACGTGTGGATCATTGGCAATATCTTGCATGTTATAGACCGGCCCGATGGTTACATCTGCTTTCTCGCATTCATCCACCACTTCCTTTAAGGTCCTGCCCTTGATCCATTCTCCGATCACCTGGTTTAGCGCCTTTCGGCTTTCCTTTTGAATCCTTTCCAGGTTGTTCCTGAACCCCGGTCTGGTCTTCAATTCCGGGTGGCCTACCAGGTCCATCATCCGCTCGAAAGTGGCCTGGGAGCTGGCCGAAAGGGCGACCCACTTTCCCTCTCTGGTCTGAAAGCTATTTCTGGGAGCGGTGAAGTTAGATTCGTTGCCCATAGGTTCCTGAATCTCCCCGCTCAGGTCGTAAATTAAATATTCCGCCCCCAGGAAACTGAAAAGGGGCTCATACAAGGACAGGTCTAATTCCTGTCCGCCTTTCTCGCCCCGTCTTTGTTCACGCAGGGCGATCATCGTTCCCAGGGCCAGATGAACCCCGGCGATCATATCTGCCAAAGCCAGGGGAGGGTTTGTCGGAGGCCCCCCCGGTTGACCATTCTTGTAGGTAAAACCGCTCATTGCCTCAGCCAGAGTGCCAAAGCCGGGTTTACCCGCGTATGGCCCAGTTTGACCATATCCGGAGATTCGTCCGATGATCAATCCTCTATTAATCTCCCAAAGTTTTTGGGCGGAAAATCCCAGTCGGTCAAGCGTTCCCGGGCGCATATTTTCTAACAAAACATCGGCTCTCTCAGCCAACTGGCCGAATATCTTCTGCCCCTCAGGGTGTTTTAAATTGAGGGTTACGGGCAGCTTGTTCCTGGAGGCCACCAGCCAGTAGGGTTGGTATTTTTCCTCCACCATGGCCCAATAACGGATGGCGTCTGGAACTCCTGGTGGTTCAATCTTGATCACTTCTGCGCCGAAATCCGCCAGGAGAGTGGCCGCGTAAGGCGCAGCCACTACGGCTCCCAAATCGATTACCCGAACATCCTTTAAGGGTAATTTTGAGTCCGGCGTTTTCTTTAATTGCTCTCTTATAAAATCATTGATCTGAGAAGCGTCCATGAAATCCCTCCCCGTTATTCCTTACTGGTCACTTATTAACCCTACAACGACAGTTACTTATTAAACTATTGATTTTATATCCCTTTTTTAATATTGGTCGATGTTAAATCGAAAGGACGATTTTATTGTGTTTTCGATAAATTAGCCACAGAGCACACAGAGATCACAAAGTTATTAAAACCATGATTAAGAAAAAGGTATCAGTCTAGAGTTTTGAAAAAAAGGCGGCAACCCCTTTGTTTAGGCCCGGGGGCCAGGCCGGAACGCGCCGGAAGCATCGGTTGGGTTTCCCCTTGTCCTTGGAGATAAAAGCCCGTTTCCTCCGGAGGAGGCGGGGAGTATCTTCCCCGCCCCATCAACGGAGAAATCAGCGCCTTATGATTCCAAGCGGGCCGGCCTGGCCCCCGGGACCTGGAATCCCTTGGCCCTGGTGACACACCTTTTTTCAAAGAGCTAAAGTGTTACAGAAAAAAAGGATAAGTGTCAAGCGTCTAAAGTTATTCCGCCGCAGGCGAACTAAAGTTGAAAAAGGAAATTCCTATACAATCAAGTTATTAACACCCCCACCCCAACCCTCCCCCATCCAGGGGGAGGGAATTTTGGATCCCCCAGTATCTCCCCTCCCCTGGCGGGAGGGGGATGGGGGGAGGGGGATAAAAAAGCAAATTCCTATACAATTAAATTACTGTTCATTTTAAATATGCCGGCTCTTCGGCCCTTAACTAATTTAGAGATGGACTTTAAAAAATAAAGCCGATGCCCAGGACACCCAAAATGGTGCCGGCAACTATCCTTGCCGTCGCTCTTTCTTTAAGAAAGATGAGTGAAAAAGGGAGGCCAAAAAGTGGCGCACAGCAGGTCAGCACCGTTGCTTTGGCAGCCCCGGCATAGCGGAGCGCTTGGAGGAAGAGTAGCCCTCCTAAACCAAAGCCTAAAATTCCTGTTATTGCCCCCAGGGCCACACCGCGAATGGGCAGGTTTGTGAATTGAGGGGGTGTTTTCTGTAGCAAGATAACAACGATTAGGGCAAAAGAAGCAACGGGCAGGCGAATCCCACTGGCCAGGATAACGCTCATTTCCTGGAGGCCCAATTTAAGAAGAGATATGGAAATGGCCCAGAGCAAGGAGGCTAAAAATATCAGGCCAATCCCCAACCCCCTTTTTTCGGAAGTGGAGACAATGAGGAGGATGCGGCTTCTCCCTCCAGGTACGGCGATTAGATAAATTCCCAGCAAAATTAGAGCTGTGCCAAAAGATAAATACCAGGTGATCGTCTCCCCCAAAAAAAGAGCGGCAGCTCCCAAGGTAAAAACCGGCATGGCTGACTGGGCAATGGGGAAAGCGACCGTAACATTGATCAGCTTGAGCCCTCTGATGTACATGGTATCTCCAAGCGAAATTCCGATCAGAGCGGAGATAATCAGGTATATCAAGGAATCTCCGGGAGCTTGCCATAGAGCATGAATCCCCGGGGAAAAGGGGATGATCGCCCAGAAAAAAATGGAGGCGGCCAGGCAGCGCAGGAAGTTTAAGGTCATGGGCTCGAATTTTCCGGCTATTGATTTGGTTAGCGTGCTGCTCAGGGCCCAACAGAGCGCACACCCCAAGGCGCTGATTTCGCCGATCAAAGGATCACCTTTTTTATTCAGGTCTTTTTCTTGATCATGCTGGCAAAAGAGGGAGAATAAGTCAAGGAAAAGGAAGGCAGAGGATTTTTTATTGACAAATTTGGCGCCTCTGCAACAATAACCGCCAGATGCTGGAATAAAAGACATCTTGGGCCATGGTAGTCGCCAAGTTCCATTTTCCTTTAGTAAAAAATTTGTGATCATCCGATAATGGGAGCTTATTGTTGAAACACCTTGTATGTCCTTGGCCCCTTGCCTATCTTTTCGACAATCCCCTCCGCCGTTTGTTGCATAACCCCGAGAAGATTCTCGGGGCCTATGTACATCCTGGCATGACTGTCCTCGATGTTGGGTGTGGTATGGGTTTCTTTTCCCTTGCCCTGGCCCGCTTAGTGGGCAAAGAGGGGGTTGTAATCTCCGTTGATCTTCAGCAGGAGATGTTGCAGGTCCTCAAAAAACGGGCCATCCGGGCCGGGGTGGCCGATCGCCTCCAGACCCACCAGTCTTCTCCGGAGGATCTCGGCCTAACGGCCCGGGTTGATTTTATCCTGGCCTTCTGGATGGTCCACGAAGTTCCTGATCGCGCCAAACTGTTCCGGCAGCTTAAGCCTCTTTTGCCCAAACCCGGTCATCTTCTTATTGCCGAACCGAAGATCCATGTATCTGCCGAAGATTTTCAGGAAACTCTGGATTTAGCTGCCGATGAGGGGTGGCGTCAGGTTGGCAGTGTTCGGGTTCGCTTCAGCAGGGCAGCGGTTTTGCGGGTTTCTCCTTATAGCCTGTGGGCACCAGTAAAGAGGCCGGCGGACTGGTTAAATCTTCGAAATGTCTGGTGGTCCCAACGGGAATCGAACCCGTGTTTTCGGCGTGAGAGGCCGACGTCCTGGGCCGCTAGACGATGGGACCGACTGAAAGGTTTCCTGCCGACTTTCTTAAATTTATTATAGATTTTCTTCACAGTCAAGTTTAAATTAAAATTAGCCACAGAGGGCGCAGAGATCACAGAGTTTTAAATCCATGATTAAGAAAAAGTAAAGAATATATCAAATGTCTAAAGTGATCCCGCTGCAGACTGCACTAAAGTTGAAAAAAGGGTAACAATTTAGCGATTTGAAAAAATGGTACAAAAGCCTTTGTTGAGGGCCGGGGGTTAGAGCGGAACGCGCCGGAAGCATCGGTTGGGGTTCCGCCTGGCCACGAAGACAGAAGATCTTTTCCTCCGGAGGAGGCGGGGGTTCTTGCCCGCCCCATATGCGGAGATATAAGCGCCTTATGATTCCAAGCGTTCCGCTCTGGCCCCCGGCCCCTGGAATCCCTTGGCCTTTACAACACACCTTTTTTCAAAGACCTAAAGTGTTACAAAAAAGGAATTTCCTCTACAATTAAAGTAGGCAGATCCAAGAGGGATCAAGGATTCAATGGTCCCGGAGGGAAAAGGGGGAGAGCATGGAATACCGAACGATAATATTCAAAAAAGAAGATGGGGTTGGAACTATTATTTTAAACCGCCCCAGAGCTTTAAACGCCCTCACCGCCGAAATGATCGATGAAATCCATGATGCTACGAAAAAATCCGCAGAAGACCAGGAAGTCAAAGTCTTAATCCTTACCGGGGCGGGGCGGGCTTTTTGTTTCGGCGCCGACATTTCCGAGTTCAGTCAGGCCAAGAATAACCCTTCGCAGCATTCTGCCCTTGCTCTTCTGGCTAAATCTCAGGAAATCATCCGCACGCTGGTGAATATGCCCAAGCCGACGATAGCCGCTCTCAATGGGTTTGCCACAGGCTTAGGCCTTGATCTGGCTCTGGCTTGTGATCTGAGAATTGCCGCCGAACGGGCCAAACTCGGGGAAGCATTTGTATCCATGGGCTTGGTGCCGGATGGGGGAGGTACTTTTACCCTGCCCCGCATAGTGGGACTGGCCAGGGCTGCGGAACTGATTTTTTCCGGAGAAGCCCTCAGCGCTTCCGAGGCCCTGCGCATCGGCCTGGTCAATCGTATTGTCCCCGCTCAAGAGCTGGAAAAAACCGTTAAGGATCTGGCGGATAAACTTGCCCAAGGGCCTTCCTTAGCTATCGGCCTGGCCAAGCAAGCTCTCTGGAAAAACCTTCGGGGAGATCTTGCTGCCGCCTTGGAACTGGAAGCAGAGAGCCAGAAAATCTGCCTGGAAAGCGAAGATCACCGGGAAGCTGTCCAGGCTTTCCTGGAAAAACGCCACCCGGCTTTTCGAGGAAAATGAGAACTTACTAATGAGTCCCTAATTGATGGCTTCGTAAAAAGTCGTCACTCCGGCCTGCCTGTGCCTGGCAGACAGGTGAAAACCGGAGTCCAGTGGTTTGATAGCTCCATGAAATAACTGGATTCCGGCTTTCGCCGGAATGACGGGGAAAGGGGCTTTCGGACTTTTTACGAGCTCATCATAATTGAGAAGGCATCTTCTGAAAATCTCCCCTAACCCCTCTTTGCCAAAGAGGGGAATTCCTCCCTTTTGTAAAGGGAGGGAGGAGGGATTTGGTTTTCAGTGTCCATACAATTATGGACTGATTAATAAGAGTTGATGAGGGGTAAGGTGTTTGCCCACTTACATGCCGAAAGGATTAAAGGTGCTTCAGGGATTGAATTTTCCACCCAAACCGCGTCAAGGGAAGAACCACGGAGCGAAGGTAGTAAGCCAGCTTGGGGAAATAGGCGATTTTTAGCAGGTTCTGGTATAACTCTAAAAATTCTTCGGTTTGAAAGCGGACGATCCTCCCCTCTTGGGGAAAACCCCAGGGATTCATCCGCCGGGCTTCGGTTTCCTGGTTAAATATCACCTGACAGTCAAAGGGCGGCTTCATGAAAAAGAGAGGCCTTTTCTCTGGATGTGATACCTCCTTTACCTTTTCTATCAACCCCTGGCGCTTCCGGCGAATGTATTCCTGACGTTTTCTCTCGTCTTTATAAATTTCAGGGTCTTTGGCGATTTCATAGGCGACCAGCCAGTCCATCTTTTCTAATACTTCCTGGCAGGCAGCCGGGCATCCGGAGAAAAAACAGACGGGCACATTGAAAGAGGAAAGAACCGTGGCGAAAAGCTCTGCCTCGCCTAATCTTTTACCGTTGACCACAATCTCAGCAATCCGGCTGGTGAGGGTGTGGGAGAGAAAACCGCTCCCGTTCCCGCCGGCGGCGTGAAGTCCGACGAAAAGGGCAAAATCCGCGCCGTACAGCTTCCCGTAGCCAATGGCCGGCCCGGCATAATACCCGGAGACTAACCTAACCCGTCTGTCCAGGTACTTGGGGATCAGGTTGTACCCTGTGCGGTGGAAATCTTTAACGACAACCCCCCTGACCCCTTTCTCGAATAGAACATCAGCAACCGCGTTAATGTCCCTGGTCAACTCTACCCGCGCCTCCTGCCACTCCGGGGTGCCGAGGAGCGTATGGGCTTTTGTCCAGGCGCCGGTCGAGCCTTCCAGGTCGGCGACGACGTAGGCGATTTCCCCTTTCATGCATCTCTGGCTTCGAGAACGCGCTGGCTCACTTCGGCTACGATGCACCAGATTCCGTCCAGGGAAAAGTGCTTCTGAATGGTGGCGTCGAACATGACCGCCACCTGCGCCGGAAACTCATCGTCCCCTTTCCAGAGAACATAAGCCAGGGGGACTTTCGGGAAAACCGTAAGGGCGAAGGCCTTATCACCGAAAAATAGCTCGATCCCGCCCAGGCGGGCTCCGGCGCGAGCGAAAGCCGCGGGATCCTTGCCGAAGGCGGTCTGTATTTCCTCTGTTCGAAGGGCGTGAGGGCCGCGGAAAAAGGTGGTTCCCCCTTTGAGATCCTTCTCGCTGATCCAATTTCCTGTGGCATCTACCTTCTGGGCATTCAGTAAATAGAGGAGGGCCATCAGGTAGAAATAATCCCGCAATTTTTCTTCCTCACAAAAATCCCCGCGCATACAGAAAATCTTTTGCTCTCCGGGAATGATTAAATATTTCTGGTTGAGGATGGGCAGGAAGTATCCCCTCCGCTCCAGGCTGTTTGCGGCCCCGGTTCTTTGACAAACCTCATTAGGATCCTCCTTGGCCAGCTTCTCCCAGTATAGCGCATGCGTTGCCCTTTCATCTTTTTGATTGTCGCTCATCCTGCCCCTCCCCGAAGATAATCGTGCCTTGGCGAATGGTTAGTTGTATTTTTTGTGCCCTTGGAACTCTCTTTCCATGATACCCAATGATCCGTTGAATGACAATTTTTTTCCGCTATTCGGGTGTGCGACAAATTTATGAGTAGATTATCACGCCGCCACCGCCCGATGCTCCCAAAAATCTTCCCAACGGTTGCTCATAATACTGCAGCGCAGGGCGATAATACTATTCGCCCCCCTGACTGTCCAATGCATACCCGACTGTTTCAGGCGCTGCCCAACGACGGTTCGGTACCCTGCCTTAAAGACGCCAGAGCCTACAAAGAGACCTCTCTTCCTGAAATCCGCAGACCGCATCCGTCCCTTGTTCTTCTCAAAATAACCGATCTCCCGCTCACATATCTCTTTATCGTATCCCGGTAGGGATGAGCAACATTTGATGGCATCAATAACCTCTTCCGGCCTGCCATCATCCAGTTCCTTGCGGCGTTCCTCTGTCCACTGATACAGTTTGTCTTTATTCTGCCCGAAGCATGCTTTGGCGACGTTCCAGTAATGTTCCCGCGCATGAAAGAGATCAACAATTTGGGTAGCTCCATAAAATTGTTCATCCGCAATATTCCATATCCAGGGGGCGCCGTCCCCGATCACACAAACCTCCTTCGCCCATTGTTATTTCCTGAAGCTTCTATCCGGTAGAAAGGAACGCCGCTGCCATACTTCAGCATGGCAATCATGGCCCCGGCGGTTTCGTCATACTTGTCGGTACCGACGTTGTTCGGGGGCTTAGCCGTAAAGACCTCGCCGCAGAGGTTGCAGCGCAGCTTCTCCATCTCATAACATCTAAGATACAGTAAATGTGAAAACCTGCTGCCCCCTGCATATATCATGAACGTGTATGACAATATCTTGCTGTAGATGCTTATACGATTGGGCGATCTCTCCTTTACCGGAATCGCTTCCTCAAAAACTTCCCTCAATTTGATCTTTTCAAAAAATGCCGCCAATGGACCGGTGCGCCTCATCGGAAATCAAAAGGTCGAAGTCCGTGGGCGAGAAGAGCCGCCGATACTTGTTGTTGAATTGCAGACTTTGAACGGCGGAAACAACAATCTCCGCCTTGCGCCAGTCGTCGCGATTCTCTTTGTAGATTACCGTGCGGAAGTCGTTCTTGAGAAGCCGGACAAAAGCTTTCCAGGCCTGGTCCTCCAGTTCGAGCCGGTCCACAAGGAATAAAACTCGCTTGGCGTTGCCTGTTCGCATGAAGAGTTTGATCACGGCAGCGGCAGTCAGCGTTTTGCCGGTGCCGGTCTCACCGTCAAAGAAGCGCCAGCCAGACCTCCGGAGAAGGGCGTTGATCAGAATCCTTGCTCTGGCTTCCTTGGGCATTCTCGGTTCTTTTCAGCCCGAAAGAATAAAATTAAGGTATCAATTTAGCATTTTGAAAAGGCATTCCCGGAAATCCCTCCCGGCCTCCCCTGCCTACCACAGGCAGGCTTTTCCAAAGGGAGGAGAGTTTTTCTCAATGCCTTCGATAAAAGATTCCACTTTTTCCCCCTTTGGAATAGGGGGATGAAGGGGGATTTGACCACTTTTCAAAAGGCTAAGGTGTTACAAATTAAGAAGGTTGGCGGCGTCAGTAAAAAGATGTAAATAATTCCCTCTGCCACTAAACCCTGACCCTTATATTAATTCCAGTCCCAGGTATTGATCGATGATCCTCACGAACATCTCCACGCCAAAGGGCAGCACGTCCTCGTCGATGTTAAAAAGGGAGCTATGAAAAGAATGGATGATCCCTTTTTTCTCATTGCGACACCCCAGCCTGAAAAAGGAACCGGGAACTTTCTCAAGATAATAAGCAAAATCCTCCCCTCCCATGGAAGGTCTTATGAATTCCACATTATCCTGGCCGATCCCTCGGGCACAGGCCGAGGCTACCAGGCGGGACATTTCAGGGTCATTGACCAGGGCCGGGTACCCGTATTCAAATTCGCATCGACAATCCATCCCAAAGGAGCGAGCCACTCCCTGGGTCAGTTGTTCAAGCCTGGATTTCAACAACTCTCTAACCTGAGGAGTAAGGGATCGCACCGTCCCCAAAAGACTGACTTCATCGGGGATGATATTGAAAGCGGTTCCTCCATTCACTTTCCCGATCGTTATCACTGCGCTGTCCAGGGGATTAATATCCCGGCTGACAATGGAATGAATTTGGGTAATTAAATGGCCAGCAGCAAAAATGGGATCTTTGGCAAGATGGGGGTAGGCTCCGTGCCCGCCCTTCCCGATGATTTTGATGATGAACCGGTCTGTGGCCGCCAGTCCTTCACGCTCATGGATTCCTACTTTCCCAATGGGCAAGTCCGGAAAGACGTGGGCCCCGAAAATAGCGTTAACTTTTGGGTTCTCCAGGACTCCCTCCTCCACCATCACTCTGGCACCTGCACCGCCCTCCTCGGCTGGCTGGAAGATCCATTTGATATTTCCCTTAACCTGCTCCCGGATCGCCGAAAATAATTTGGCCACGCCTAAAAGAATGGTCACATGCGCATCATGGCCGCAAGCATGCATCTTTCCTTTGACCTTGGAGGCATACGGAACCTGGTTGGCCTCTTCAAGGGGCAGCGCATCCATATCAGCCCGGATGGCCACCGTTTTCCCTTCCTTGTCCCCGCGTAGAACACCGACTACTCCGGTCTTGGCCCATCCTGTTTTCACCTCCAGGCCGAATTTTTCCAACCATATGGAAACCAACCTGGAGGTCTCTACCTCTTCAAACATTAGTTCCGGGTGCATGTGAATCGTTCGGCGAATTTCCACCAGCCAGTCTTTCATGCCGGCAATGCTATCTTTTAAAGCGGCATTCATATAAACTTCCTCCTGTTTTGATTAATGAGCTCGTAAAAAGTTAAAATTTCGTAACAGTTTAGCCATTTGAAAAGCTGTCAAATCACCCTTCATCCCCCTGAAGCTGTGGAAAAATTCAATTTTCGGAAATTAGGGGGTTGAAATCATTGACAAATCTTTCGACATAATCCTCTTTTCTTCGATTTTTTCACAGCTTCCCTTTTTCAAAGGGGGAAAAGGCTGAATCTTTTATCGAATTCCAATAAAAAACCTCTCTTCCCTTTGCCAAAGCCTGCCTGCGGTAGGCAGGGGAGGTCGGGAGGGATTTCTGGTCCGCCTGAGGCGGACTGGTTTCGCAGGAGTGACGGCTTTTTCCATTTTTTACGAGATCATCTTGATTGATAATCTCGTAAAAAGTCGTCACTCCGGTGAAAACCGGAGTTAAGAAAACTTATAACTATTTGAAAAAACTGGATTCCGGCTTTCGCCGGAATGACAGAAAGAGGCATTTTCAGGCTTTTTACGAATCCATCTTGATTAATTCCTGCCCTATTTCTAAAATCGCCGGGCCTAACTGTTATTAGAATCAGCCCCCAATCTTTAATTCTTATCATATATACCAGATGAAGACAATTTTAGGGATTTTTTTCATAAAAAACCCTTTCAAAACCATTTTCCGCAGAGATCATGGGAGAAAAGATTTTGCATGGCCAACCCGCTTAAAGAAAGCAAAGCTAATGGACGATAAGGTGGTCAAAATCTTGGGTTATCTTGCCAAAACCATGCTGAAAAAAATAAAAATCGAGGAATTGCATGAGGGGATGATGATCGTGGACTTAGGCCGCTCCTGGACGAATCATCCCTTCCTGGGCAATCAAAAAAGGATTACTTCACCCAAACAGATCCAGAAACTCAAAGATTATGGAATTCAGGAAGTAATTATCGATGCCGGAGGGGAAATAGACACTGCCCCGGGTCTATCTGAAAAAGATCAAAATCATGCCTCCAGGGAAGATATTGCCGTAAGCATCGAAAGCAAGTGGCCCTCATTACAACCCTCCCCCGGGGAACCATTGGTTAAAGAAATTTCCTTCGCACAGGAACTCCAAGTTGCCCGCGAAGTCCAGCGGGAAGCCCACAGCATTGTCCGGAATTACATGCAGGATATTCGGGCGGGGAAAAACATTGAGAGCAAAAAAGTCAAGCTGGTGGTCAACCAGATGATTGATAGCATCTTTCGCAATCGGGATGCCCTCACCAGCATAACCCGTATAAAGGGATACGACGAATACACCTTTGTCCACTCTATCAATGTTTGTATCCTCTGTCTAACTCTGGGACGCCACCTGAATTTCAGCCGTGAAGAGCTGCAGCAGATGGGTATCGGGGCGCTTCTTCATGACGTCGGCAAAATGAAAGTTCCCGCCCATATTCTCAACAAGCCCGGAAAGGTGACTGAAGAAGAATTTGCCGAGATCAAAAAACATACTCTAAACACCCTGGAGGTACTGGGGAAAGCCGGGGAGATTCCGGATGCTTCCAAGCAGATCGCGCTCCAGCACCATGAACGGTACAACGGGAAAGGGTATCCCTACGGCTTGGTTGGAGATCAAATCAGCCAGTTTGGTCAAATTGCGGCCATCGTTGACGTCTACGACGCCATTACCTCCGATCGGTGCTATAAGGCAGGAATACCGCCCCACATGGGCATCAAGAAGATTTACGAGTGGGCCAAGAGCGACTTCAACCAGGTCCTGGTCGAGAAGTTCATCCAGTCCATAGGGATTTATCCAATAGGAACCCTGGTGCAGTTGGATACGGATGAAGTGGGCTTGGTTTACTCGATTAACCATGAAAAACTTCTCCGGCCTAAGGTTCTGCTTATTTATAAGGACTTGAAGAAACCTTACTCCAGCCCGGTACTGGTGGATCTGATGGAAGAATCAAAGGAGAGCCTGTATTTCAAACGTTCCATCATTAAGCCCCTCGATCCTCTTAAGTGGAATATTGACGTAGATCAGTATCTCAAAGAGGCAATCTCCCTGTAAGAGTTTTACCCTTCTCGCCAAATAATCTGGCATAGATGTTTCCGATTTCATTTGAATTAGCCACAGAGGACGCAGAGATCACAGGGTTTTTAAAACCAGGATTAAGAAAAATGTATCAGTTTAGAGTTTTGGAAAAAAGGCGGCAACGCCTCTGTTTAGGCCCGGGGGCCAGGCCGGAACGCGCCGGAAGCATCGGTTGGGTTTCCCCTTGTCCTTGAGGATAAAAGCCCGTTTCCTCCGGAGGAGGCGGGGGGTATCTTCCCCACTCTATCCACGAAGAAATCAGCGCCTTATGATTCAAAGCGGTCCGGTCTGGCCCCCGGGCCCTGAAACCCCTTGGCCCTGGTGATACACCTTTTTTCAAAGAGCTAAAGTGTTACAAAAAAATAAAGAATTAGGAATTAAGGATAAGTATCAAGTGTCTAAAGTGATCCGCCGGCGGCGGAATAAAATAGAAAAAGGAAATTCCTATACAATTTTATGCGACGCTACATTAGATGGTTCAATCCTTTAACCTCGGGTTCCAGGATCCAAGGTTTCGAGTTTCTTCTTTTCAGGTATTTCCCTTGAACCCTGGACCCCTTGAATCCTTGAACCCTTTTGTCCTTAAAGCAGGGCTCGCACCGCATTCAGGATCCGCTCATAATCAGGCTCCTGAACGATTTCCGGCACCACTTCCACATATCGAATAACGTCCTTTTCATCAACAATGAAAACCGCCCTGGCCAGAAGCTTGAGCTCCTTGACCAGCATTCCGTAGGCCAGACCAAAAGAATGGTCCTGATAATCCGAGAACGTCTTCAGTTTCTCCACGCCGGCAGCCGCGCACCAGCGTGCCTGGGCAAAGGGTAAATCCACGCTGATGGTTAGAATCACAACGTTATCCGCTAATTTCCCGGCCTCTTCGTTGAACCTGCGGGTTTCCATGTTGCAAACCGGGGTATCCAGGGATGGTACGGCAGTGATGACTTTGATTTTGCCTTTATAGGATTGTATGATTGCCGGTTGCATGGAGTTGTCCACCACCCTAAAATCAGGGGCCTTATCTCCTACCTTTACTTCCTCACCCAGCAGGGTCAGGGGATTGCCTTTGAAGGTCACCAGTCCGGGCCGCTCCTTCTCCTTAGGGCCTATCTTGGCCAAAAATTCTTTGACCTTACCTTCCAGCTCGAAAATTTTGTTTTCGGCAATTTTCCTGAACGCTTCGAATTCCCTAACCTTCCCGGCGAGGGCTTTGCTATGGGTTTCTGCTTCTTCTTTAAATTTTTTTGCTTCTCCTTCTGCTTTGTTTTTAAGCTCGAGGAGCGCTTTCCCTTTGACTTCCATCTCCCTCCTTAACTTTTCGACTTCGGCTTCAGCCTGGTTTTTGAAGTCGCTAAGGCTCTCTTTGGTTCTTTGCAGTAGGCTTTTTTGGGTTTCAGCAAGATTTTTTTCTTTTTGGGCCAGTTCTTCCTTGAGTTTTTTGATCAGAGCATCTTTCCTGGCCGTTAGTTTTTCCACTTTTTCTCCGGCCATTGTTTTGGTTTTTGCCAGGAGGCTTTTCCCTTTTTGGGCAATTCCCTTTTTCAGGCTGGAGGCCTTCGGGGCGGCCTTTTTAGCGGCCGTCTTCACCTTCTTTTCCATTTTCTCTGCAGCTCTTTTTACTCCCTTTGCCGTTACCATCCTTGCGCCCTCCTTTCCTGTTAAATCTGCACTCCTAACTTTCCTTAAGACCTTGCCATAGTTCTTATTTATTTTCAAGTGGATTTCCAACCTCGCCCCTATGGAGTTCTTCTATCACTTTGATTCATCAATTTATTGAAAAGTAAAGAGTGATGAACTCGTAAAAAGTCGCGAAAGGGTCATTGCGAGCGAAAGTGAAGCAATCTCGTTTTTATAAGTGCCCGAAAATACAAGATTGCTTCGTCGCCCCGCCAATGCGGAACTCCTCGCAATGACAGGAACAGGACTCTTTACGAATCCATCAAGGAGGGCGCTCATTAAAAGGCAAGGAAACCATTGGGGTTGACTTACCTTTGGCCTTGGGCAATAATGCATTCGTTGTGCCAATTTAGCCTGTTGATAAATTGGCTGAACCTCAAGGCCAAATGAGGGGCGATGACCCGGATTTATCTCGTTCGTCACGGGACGACGGATTGGAATAAAGAGGAAATTTTCCGTGGCAGGATGGACTGTCAACTGAATGAGACGGGCCAGGCAGAAGCGAGGGCCTTGGCTGCTTATTTCCGGAAGGTTAACATTGAAATGATTTACAGCAGCCCGCTCTCCCGGGCTACAGAAACGGCTGGGGCTATCGCCGAGGGGCGGCAGCTGCGCGTAGTCCCTGACCCGGCGTTTATTGATATAGACTTCGGTGAGTGGCACGGCCTCCCCTTAAAAGAAGTGAGAGAAAAATATGCCGAGCTCTACCGAACCTGGCGGGAGAGGCCGCAGGCCGTCACTTTTTTAGGGGGGGAGAATTTGGCTCAGGTGCGCGCCCGGGCCTGGGAAGGTTTTGAGAGAGTGGCGCGCCAGAACCAGGAAAAGACGGTCCTGATTGTCTCCCATCGAGTTGTCGCCAAGGTGCTGATCTGTGCGGCCCTGGGCCTGGAAGATTCTCATTTCTGGCAGATCCAGCAGGATACCACGGCGATCAACTGTTTCGAGCACAGGCCGGGAGGTTTCATTGTCTCTCTGATAAACGACACCTGCCATCTGAAATCGATCCCTGGCGGCGTTTTGCAGAAAGATTTTTAATGAAGCGTTTGAAAGAGAAAATATCCGTTTTCTGGGACGAACGGCTTCGTTTTCAGTTGAGGGCAGCCTGGGACATTTTCTGGGAGGCCCGCCGGGCTTTTTCACAGGATGGATGCATTAACCTGTCCGCAGCCCTGGCTTTTTATTCGATCCTCTCCCTGATCCCTTTTCTATTCCTGTTGGTTTCGGCAGCGAGTTACCTCCTTGGTTCTTCCGAGCAAGCCCATCAGTTGACCTGGTCTTTTTTAGACCGCCTGTTTCCTCAGGCCGGCGCAGTGATGCACAGGGAGGTGAAGGCCATTTCCCAGCGCGCCGGAGTCCTGGGATGGGTGGGGTTTTTATCCATGATCTGGACCGCCAGCATTATTTTATCCTCCCTGGAGTTTGCCATGGGAGTCGTCTTCCGGGTAGAACGGAGGAGGCCTTTTTTGAAGTCCAAAATCTTGGCCCTCACCATTATCCCGGCTTCGGCCCTGATCTTTTTCCTAACTCTGTTTGTAACGGCTTTTGCCGGGGTTATGGACAGATTTGAAATCAAATATTTTGGCCTGAACTTGACTGATTCTGACCTATTCGAATTCCTGGTTGGCTACTTATTTCCGTACCTGGTTCTGACAATTGCCTTCACCTCCGTTTACAAGATTATCCCTAATACTTCGATTGCCTTCCGCCATGCCCTGGCCGGAGGCATGAGCTGTGCTTTTCTTTTCGAGGTAGCCAAACATTTTTTCACCTGGTATATAGGGCGCTCATCTCAGTATAACGTGATCTATGGTTCCCTGGAGGCCATCGTTATCCTGGTGATGTGGGCCTTTTATTCGTCAATTATCCTTTTATTCTGCGCCGAGGTGGTTTCGGCCTACCGCCGCCGGGATATCACCCTTCTGGAAAAAGCCTTTCTTTGAAGCGGCCGGGTGAGAGGCAAAACCGGAGAAGGAAGAAATGTGAATATAACGGAAAAGGGCAATCGGGCCCGCTATCTCTTTTCTTTTTGCGCCTTCCATTTCTTAGACGATGGTTTTGCCGATTCTATCTACCTTCTCCTTCCTTTTATCGCCGCCGAGTTGCATCTTTCCTTCAGCCAGGTGGGATTGCTCAAGGGGGTTTTCTCCGCGTCCATGAGCCTCCTGCAGTTTCCCTTAAGCCTCCTGGGAGAGAAGGCCGGAGAGATGACCGTGATCGCCGGCGGCACTTTTGGGCTGGCCGGGGGATTTTTGTTGCTGAGCATGGCTTTCACCTTTCCGGCAATATTGTTCTCCCTGATTTTGGCCAAGGGGACAAACGCCGGCCAGCACGGACTCGGCTCATCCGCCCTTTCCCGTGTCTTTGAGGAATCCGGGCGGCGGGCCGCGATGGGGACTTATAATTTTTCCGGGGACATGGGAAAAGTATGCTTGCCTTTCCTGGTGGCCTTGATGATCAACCTCTGGGGATGGAGGGAGGCGGTTTTCACTTTATCCCTTGGGGGTTTTGTAGCTGGCGCCGTTCTCTGGATCCTGACCCGAAAGCAAAAGCCTCCATCTCCCTTAACCTTGCCCCAGGGAAAGCCGCCGCTGAAAGCGCCCGGCTGGGGCATTCGCGACCGAAGAAGTTTTGTGGCCCTTCTGACCATCGGGGTGATTGACATCTCAGCGCGCATGGCTTTGCTCACTTTCCTCCCCTTTCTTCTTCTCCATAAAGGGATTCCAGCTTCGCAGGTTGGGTTCGCCCTTACCCTTCTCTTCGCTGGGGGGGCGGTGGGAAAATTTGTTTGCGGGGTTCTGGCGGAATGGTTCGGGATTATTCCCATGGTGGTGGCCACCGAGGTCTTAACCACGGCTGGAATTTTATCCCTGTTCTGGGCGCCCTCTAATGCCACTTGGATTCTTCTCCCTTTTGTGGGCATTGTTTTAAACGGCACTTCTTCCGTGCTTTATGCCACGGTCGCGGAAATTATCTCTCCCGCCGGGCGCTCACGGGGATATGGTCTTTACTACGCCGTCACTTTAGGCTGCGGGGCCATCTCCCCGATGATTTTCGGATTGACCACCGACTCCCTGGGCCTATCCTTTACGATCATAAGTACGGCCCTGATGGTTTTATTCACCCTGCCCTTAAGCCGCTATCTCTTACGACCCACTAGCTTGATTGTATAGGATAGGAATTTCCTTTTCTATCCCCCTACCCTTAATCCCCTCCCGCCAGGGGAGGGTGGATAATGAGGGGATCCAAAATTCCCTCCCCCTGGATGGGAGAAGCTGTGAAAAAATCGAGAAAAACGTGGTTATGTCGATAAAAATATCAATAATTTCAACCCCCCAATTTCCGAAAATTGAATTTTTCCACACCTTCTGAGAGGTTACCGAAAGAGTTCGTTAGAAAATCCTCGTGATGTTCAGAGAGGCGCCTTGATAAATCTCTAAAAATATTGATCAAAAAATAATCTCCTTTTGAGTGTTTTCCTTTCTATAAATAGTCTGAATTAAATCACTAAGCACCGATTTTCGCAGAGCGCATACGATATAACATTTTTCTCTGAATCAGTAAGCCGGATACCAGTAAATAAAGGCCCCTACGCACTCAAGGGTAAGTATTTTGTTATATGATTTGGCGTATAAACGATCCATAAATTAATCTTAAAACAATACCTCCTCTTCCGAATACGATCCTTTAATTTATCCCCCCAGACAAAAAAGCCCTAAAAATCGTTTATTTCCTATATATTTTTTAGAAGCAGTATTTTATCGTTCTCACCTCTCAATATAAGCGTCATATAACATAATGGGTATCATGAAAGATGCCACCTTTTTTACCCACCCCATTCCCGATTGGCAACGACGCTATGAGGCCTTGCTGTTATTTCCCACGATATCGTGGAAGTATGAGGAGAGGGGTTGGCAAGATAAATGGACCGATGGTATAAAGGTGGGTGAAATAGCGAGGTAAGAAATTGACCTTGGAAAAATAACCAAGCGTCACAAAGAGGCCAATCAGAAGGTTTGCAGAGCCCGAAGACCAGCCCCCTTGTGAGCCAGGCAGCCGAAATATCCAGCTACCCTACCTTAACACATTTGAGACCGTTTGGGA
>Ga0194111_10002220_pt1 | contig 23545 bp, 25 predicted proteins | sample TA2KigC300mmetaG_FD_146194 | JGI IMG/M metagenome (GOLD analysis project Ga0194111, IMG submission 146194) | Freshwater microbial communities from Lake Tanganyika, Tanzania - TA2015033 Kigoma Deep Cast 300m | ecosystem: Environmental > Aquatic > Freshwater > Lake | place: Tanzania: Lake... | reverse complement strand
GCCACCTTCGGCCGCGTGGTGGAGCTGCTCAACGCGTACGCCCTGGCCTACCTGCACGTCACCGAGATGGGCCGCGACGCCCCCGGCGCGGCGGGTCCCTTCTTCGAGCCCCTGGACCTGCGGCCGTTGTGGAAGGGCGTGTTCATGACCAACTCCGGCTACGACAAGGCGCGCGCCAACGCCGTGCTGGCTTCGGGCCGGGCGGACCTGGTGGCCTTCGGCGTGCCTTTCATCGCCAACCCGGATCTGCCGGAACGCTTTCGCCGCGACGCGCCGCTCAACGCTGCAGACCAGGCCACCTTCTACGGCGGCGGCGAAGCGGGCTATACCGACTATCCCTTCCTGGCGTCATGAGCCTGCGCTTCCGGATTCTTCCGGTTACCCCCTTCGAGCAGAACTGTTCCCTGATCTGGTGCGACTCCACCAGGCGCGCCGCGCTGGTGGACCCGGGCGGTGACGTCGACACTTTGCTGGAAGCAGTTGAACAGGCCGGTGTGCGGCTCGACAAACTGCTGCTCACGCACGCCCACTTGGATCATGTCGGCGGCGCCCGGCAATTGGCGCTGGATCTGGGCTTGCCGATCCACGGTCCGGAGGAAGGCGACGCCTTCTGGCTGGATGCCCTGCCCGAGCAGGCCCGCATGTTCGGCTTCCCGCCCAGTGAGGCGTTCCGGCCAGACCACTGGCTGCACGACGGCGACAGCGTCGAACTCGGCGACCTGCGCCTGCGTGTCATCCACTGCCCGGGCCATACGCCCGGACATGTCGTCTTCTTCGAACCCGAAAGCCGCCATGCCTTCGTCGGCGATGTGCTGTTCCAGGGCAGCATCGGCCGCACCGATTTTCCGCGCGGCGACCATCAGGCCCTGCTGCATGCCATCCGACACAAGTTGTTCCCGCTGGGCGACGATGTCGCCTTCGTGCCCGGCCACGGCCCCATGAGCACCTTTGGCCAGGAACGCCTGCACAACCCCTTCGTCGGCGAGCGCGCCTGAGGGCCGGGGAACAGCAATAAAAAAGCCGGACCGAAGTCCGGCTTTTTCGTGATGCGACGGACTCAGGCGACTTTCGCCTCGTCGGTGCGCTTGTCACCGGTGTTGTCCACCCAGGTCACCGATACCGTGTCGCCAGCCTTGGCGCCCCCCACCCGGAAGTGCAGGTAGGGGTTCTTGCTCAGGCCGCCGCCCCACTGGGCGTCCATGACCTGCTTGCCGTTCAGCGTCGCGGTCACCGTGGTGATGTGGTGCGCGGGCACCATCTGTCCGGTCTTCGCGTCCTTGCGCAGTCCGTTCTCCATCGGGTGGTTCATCAGGCACTTCACGTCGGCGGCACCGCCGGCCATGCTCGCGCGGATCCTCATGGGTTCTGCCATTTTGCTTCTCCTGTTGGTTTCAATCGGTCGTCAGTCTCTGCAGCACTCGATCAGCCGCCGCAGCCGCCAATGGTGACCTTCACTTCCTTGCTGGCCTTGTAGACCTTGCCGCCCGCCTTGACGATGGCGGTGACGTTGGAGGTGGCACCCATCTTGATGCGCGTGGAGACAAAGCCTTCGGCGCCGTTCATCAGCTTGAAGTCGGCGATCAGCGGCAGGGCGTTCTTATCGGCAACGATGCCGATCGATTCCGTGCCGGCAATCTTGGAGCTGATCTCGACCGGCACCACGGCGCCGTTCTCGGCAATGTCCGGGGCCTTGACGCTGACGTCGCCACTGGCGGCGGCACCGCTACCGCCAATCGAGGCGAGCGCGGCATTGACGTCCTTGGCTTCGAAGCCAGCCTTGTTCCAGTTCGCCAGCGCCATGCCGGGCTTCAGCAGGCCAGCCATCACCGCCACACTCACCGCGGTGGTGGCGCCGGCTCCCTTCAGTACGTTCCTGCGCAGATTGTTCATGCAAATCTCCATAAACGTTAGTTCCAGGTTATGCCCGTTCCGGTCTCGCGACCGGCTACGATGACATTCAACGAGCGCTTAATTAAACGCCAATCAGACGCCCCGGGTGTACATGTACGTCTGATATTTTTTGACTAGTGCGTCCCTGTAATAAGGACGTCCGTCGAATTCGAACAATGACACGAACAAACACGTTTTGTCATGAGGCAAATCATGTTTCCGGACTATATAAGAAGCCCCTAATTCAGCTGCAGACGGACGCCGAAAGGCACCGGGGCCTTGCCCTTGACCAGCCACACCAACGGGATGCCCGGATCCCGTTCAGGAAAGGCGCCTTCCGCGTCGGTGAAATAGACCAGCAGATCGGGCCCCAGGTTCTCACACCGCAACCATTCGAATACCGGACGGAAATCCGTGCCGCCACCGCCCGACAGCGTCTCCGGCAGTTCCAGGGTTTGCCACATGGCGTAGCGCCAGGGTCCGGACGGATCGAGCTTGTCGTCGCAGGCGTGCAGGGTGACCTCGGCGCGCACCTGGGCCTTGAGGGCATCGACCTCGCCGAGGAATTCCCGCAGTTCCTCGCGCGTCACCGAGCCGCTGGTGTCCAGCACCACCACCACGTTGACGCCCTGGCTGTAGAGGCGCGGCATCAGCGCGTCGCCCTCGCGCCGCGAGGTGCGCTGGAAACTGTAGTCGTCGCGGGCCACGTTCATCATGTAGCGTGCGAGCAGGGCGCGCCAGGGCAATTGCGGCGACAGCAGCTCGTCCACCATCCGCTGCATGGACACCGACAGCTTGCCGGCTTGGCGCGCGGCCTGGGCGGCGGCGGCCAGCCGGCTTTTCCACTGCTCGTCGAGCTTGTCCGGGTTGGCGGGTGGCGGCGGCGGTTCCCGCTTCTCGGCGGACTGCCCGCTCTCGCCCTGCTCTTCGGCGGAGTTCGCTCCGGCTTCCCGGCCTTCGCTCGATTCGCCTTCGGACTCGCCCTGCTTGCCCTCTCCGTCGCTTTGTTCGCGTTCCTCGGGCTCGCCCTCGCCGCCCTCGTTGGGGCTGTTGTCGAACAGGTGGGTGTCCTGGGTTTCCTCCGGCGGATCCTCGTGCAGCAGCGGGTAGATCTCCTCCGCCGTCAGGCCCCGGTAGCTGGCGCTCATCAGGGCGTTGTCCGGCGGCTGCATGCGCTCCTCGTCGAGGATCATGTTCACCGCGTAGTCGCAGGCCACGTCCCAGCGGTGCTTCTGCCTGTGGTTGCGGCGGGCGAAGTGGGACAGGGCGCAGTGCATGGCCTCGTGCGCCAGCACGAACTGGGTCTGTTCCAGGGTCAGGCGGGCGATGTAGGCCGGGTTGAAGTAGAAGTTGCGGGCGTCGGTGGCGGTGGTCTTGCACCACTGGGCGTCCGCGGCCTTCAGCGGCAGATGCATGACCAGGGAACCCAGGAATGGCTTTTCCAGGATCAGCCGGGTTCGCGCGGCGGCGAGCTTGGTTTCGAGTTGCGCGAGGTCAGGCATCACCAGCCTCCGTGAGTGAAGTGGCATGGGGTAGCGACCTTTCCGGAGATTGGCGGCCGCATCGTCGACCCGGACACCTTGAATCCCCCCTGCCCCCCTTTTCCAAAGGGGGGAAAACCCTCGCCCGCCTCACGCCTCACGCCTCACACCGATGGCTTGAAGTCGTAGAGCATCAGTTCCGCGACGCTGTTGGCCCAATCAACGAACTCGGGCACGGCGAACAGGGGCTTGCCCACCGCCCGGTGCAGGTCGGTGACCAGCATGACGCCCATCTCCCGCTGCGGATAGCGGCGGGCGTACTTGAGAATGTTGGCGAGCTTGCCCACATCCCCCGCGGATTCCTTGGCCCGTCGCACCAGGGCCGCGGCGACGCCGTATTGCAGGTCGATGCCCTTGGGCACGTCGCCGACCGTGCCGTCGAGGATGCCGTCGATGTCCGGCAGGTTCTCCAGGTTGTCGATGAAGGCCTTCAGCTCGACGCCGCAGGCCTGGCCGACGCAGGCTTGCAGGGCATCGCCGAGCAGGTCCGGGCGCTCGCCGAACTTCAGCAGGGCGCGGTGCGCGTATTCCCAGGAACGCGGACTGGGAAAGGCCACCGGATTGTGGGCCGCGTCATAGTGGAACAGGAGGTCGGGGCGGAAACGCAGAAAGCCGAGGATGCGCGCGTCCATGCCGGCATTCAGCGCCCAGCTGACCCAGTCGTCCAGGTTGGGCTCCACCTCGTAGTGGGTGAAACGGTTGGCCAGCGGCGCCGGCATGGCGTAGGTGACGCCGCGGTCGCCCTGGCGGTTGCCGGCGGCGAAGATGGCCCAGCCGTCGGGAATGACGTACTCGCCCAGGCGCCGGTCGAGGATGAGCTGGTAGGCGGCGGCGGACACCGTGGGCGGGGCGGCGTTGATCTCGTCGAGGAAGAGGATGCCCGCCGGGCCGTGGCGCGTCGCGTCAGGCAGCATGGCGGGCACCGACCATTCGACGTTGTCACCCTTGCGGAAGGGGATGCCGCGCAGGTCGGTGGGTTCCATCTGCGACAGGCGCAGGTCGATGAGCGGCGCGCCATGACGCCGGGCGATGCCGGCGATGATCTGCGACTTGCCCACCCCCGGCGATCCCCAAAGCATGACCGGTGTGTGTTGTCCGTCCGCGCAGCTCATGAACTCACGGTCGAGGATGGTTTCGATATGGGAGGGACGCATGATTCGGTGTCTTCTTCAGGTTATACAAGCTCATCCTGGTAGGCGTCGCCGCCGGCCAGGGCTTCTTCCATGCGCGCCGCCACCAGGGCGGCCTGGATGCGATCCGCCTGCAGCAAGGGCGGCAGCAGATGGCGCACCCGCGCCAGCCAGTGCGGCTTCTCGCAGGCCTGGAGTTCCAGCCGGCGCCGGGTTGCCTCGCTCAGGCGCGGCCATAACAGCAGCAGCGGCGCGAGCCAGCGATGATAATCGTTGATAACCGACTGTTCCAGTCGACTATTCCATTTTTCCCGCACCAGCAGCTCCGGAAATGCCTCCGCCGCGACCGCTCGGCTTCGCCACTCGTACGGCAGTCGCACCCCCACGGCGCCGTGGCCAATGCCGTCCTGGCCACGCTGGAACCATTGCGCCATGGCGAAGGGGCGGGCGGTGTGATTCACCATCTTCGCCAGCATGTCGCGATGACCGCCGCCCGCGTTGGGAGCCAGCGCGTCGCGCTCCGCCAGGGCCGAGGCGCGAAAACCCGTGTAGGTCAGGGTGAAGGGGAACCATTCGGTTTCGATCCCCGCGCCGCCGCGAGGAGCGCCGCGTGCTGTCGACAGCAGCGCCAGCGGCATGCCCTGTTCCCGGTCCAGCAGCCACAGTTCCCAGAGGTCGAAGATGGGAAAAGGCAGGGTGGGACGCGACTCCAGGGCCACCAGCAGATCCTCGAGACCGCGCGGCTGGCCGAGCTTCATGCCGCGTCCCTCTTCCCAGACCCCCACCGGCCGTACCAGGCCGTAGCCGTCGTCGGCGCGAAGATGCCAGACGAGACCGTCGTGGCTGGAAGCGATGGCGCCGCCCACGTCGACATGCTGCACCACCCCCCGGTAGGGGTTCACGCGGCGCAGGGCGTAGTAGCTGGGGTACAAGTCTTCCATTCCCGGGGTGGCTTCGGCACCCCGTCAATTCAATTCGTTCGCGGCGTCGCTATCGCGCTCAACCCAGACTGCGCAGGCGCCGCCGGCCCTCGTCCAGAAGCTGGTCCATGAGTTCCTGGCCCGGACCGGAGAACGCGTCGTATTGATCCTCCAGGCGTTCCAGGACGTCCATCAGTTCGCTCCGGGTGGGCGAATTACGCATGTCGCGCACCAGGTTGAGCAGCCATTCGTCGTCGACCATGGGCTATGCCTCCTCTCGCTGTTGCTGCAAACTTCGCGCAATCCATCCCCCGCGTCAAACATGAATTTCTGTTCCCACTGCGGCGGTCCGGTGCGCCTGGATGTTCCCGCCGGCGACAACCGGCCGCGCCACGTCTGCGAGCGCTGCGGCGCCATCCACTACCACAACCCCAAGGTGGTGGTGGGCTGCATCCCGGAATGGGAAGACAGGATCCTGCTCTGCCGGCGCGCCATCGAGCCGAAGTATGGCCTCTGGACCCTCCCCGCGGGCTTCATGGAGAACGGCGAGACCACCGCCGAGGGCGCCGCGCGCGAGACCCTGGAAGAGGCCGGCGCGCGCGTGGATATCCTCGGCCTGTACAGCATGATCAGCCTGCCGGACATCAACCAGGTCTATCTGGTGTTCCGCGCCAAACTCCTGCACCTCGATTTCACGCACGGCGAGGAGAGCCTGGAGGCGCGGCTGTTCGCGGAACAGGAGATTCCCTGGGAGGACATGGCTTTTCGCACCATCCACCGCACCCTCATGCATTACTACGCCGACCGGCGCAATGGCAGCTATGCGCTGCATGTCAGCGACATCTTCCACAAACCCAGGTAGGGCTGCCGCCGCAGTAAGGCGGCGCACCCTCGCCGCGCTGGTCGCCGCGCTGGTCGCCGGGCTGGCCCTGGCATCGGCGCCTGCCATCGCGGCCGCCGGCCTCGACAAGGCGACCGCCGTGCCGCACCTCGGCGCGCGCGGCCAGGCCGGCTACCGCGATTTCCTGGCCGCCGAGCCGCATCGCGCCTTCGCCATCGCTCCCGGCGGCGGCTGGGGCTGGAGCCAGGCCGCGGCGAGCCCGGACGCCGCCCTGGAGCAGGCCCTGGCGGCCTGCCAGCAACACACCCGGCAGCGCTGCGTGCCTTACGCGCTGAATGCCGACACGGTCTTCGACGCCCGCGCCTGGCCGCGCCTTTGGCGTCCCTACGCCACCGCCGCCGAAGCGCGACGGGCAAGCGTGGGCACGGACCGTGGCCAGCGCTTTCCCGACTTGCTGCTCACCGCTCCAGACGGCAAGCCGCTGAAGCTGTCCGAGTTGCGCGGCAAGGTGGTGGTGCTGCATTTCTGGGCCACCTGGTGCCCGACCTGCCGCCTCGAACTGCCTCAGTTCGAGACCCTGCGGCGCGGCTTCGCCGGCCGGCGCGACATCGTTTTCCTGTTCACCCAGGCGCGCGAGCCGGCGGAGGTGTCGCGCAAGTGGCTGAAGCAGCAGGGGCTCGGTCTGGTCCTGCACGATTCCGGCGCGCGCGGCAGCCGCGACGAGCGTTTCCGCCTGGCCGACGGGCAGACCCTGGCGGATCGGCAGGTCGCCGCCGTCTTCCCCGCCACCTACGTGCTGGACCGGCACGGCGTGGTGGTGTTCGGCCTGAAAGGCTCGGCGGAGGACTGGGGCGAGTACGTTCCCTTCCTCAAGGATCTGCTGAGCCACGCGAAGTAAGCCCTTCCCTCGCGGGAAGGCTCAGTCCACTTTCTCCCAGCCGGTGATCATGGCCTTGATGTGCGCCAGCGGCGTGTGGCCGGTGGTGGTGAGATAGACGTGGGCGATGACGAAGAGCAGGAACACGAAGGCGGCCAGGGTATGGAAGAAGGCCACCCATTCCAGCGACAGGAAGGCGTCCCAGCCCCATTCGTTCCACTTGTCGTAGAACAGGTAGAACCAGCCCGTCACCCAGATCACCGGGCCGGCCACCGCCAGGATGCCCAGATAGGCCAGGCGCTGCAGGGGGTTGTGCTTGCGTTGCGGATTGACGTGGTAGGGGTGCGGCGCCTGCGTAAAGATACCGATGGCGTAGAACTTGATCATGTCCGTCACCTTGTCGAAGGTGGGGATGTATTGCCGCCATTCGCCGGTGGTGAAATGCCAGAAGATGGCGAAGCACCACAGTCCGACCAGGGTCCAGGCGGCGATGGTGTGGTAGTCCACCGCGTTCTCGAAGCCGAACAGCTTGTAGGAGCCGTGCACCTCGAAGCCGGTGACCAGCATGAACAGGATCAGGCCGGCCTGTGCCCAGTGCCAGAAGCGTTCGAAGCCCTTGAAGATGTAGATGCGTTCGCTCATTTGCCCTCTCCTTCACGCGCCTTGGCCTTGCGGCTGGCGAAGATGCGGCCGGCGCCATGGCCCAGCACGCCAAGCAGGGTGAGTCCGGCCAGGCTCCAGCCGGCCAGGTCCATCAAGGCGTTGCCGTGGCGGCCGGGGATGTACAGGCCCGGCACGTTGTCCAGGCGGCCCGGCGCGGCATGGCACTGCCGGCACGCCAGCGCGTCGGCCTTGGGCGCCACCATGTGGGTGATGGGCCAGGACATCTCGGTGCTGACGAAAGCGAACTTGCCGCTGTACTCGGCGCCGATCTCGCGCATGCCGTACTCGATGGCCTTGTCCCAGTTGAAGTTGCTCCACAGCGCGCTGTCGTCCTGGCCGTAGGTGTGGAACACCACCAGCTGGTTGTTGCCGATGTCGTAGGGCTGTTTGCCGACGAAGCGCTTGATCGGCCAGACCTTCGACTTGCCGTCGTCCGGACTGCCCTCGAAGCGGTTGATCTCGACCACCTTGCTCGGGTCCAGCTTGGTCTCGCGCAGGGTGTACTGGACCTCGCCGTTGAACCACACATAGGTGGGAATGACGTTGGATTCGTAGCTGAAATCGCCCTTGCGGCTGTCGTAGGACTCGTGCCCGCTGCTGTCCTTCAGCTTGAAGGGCTTGCCCTTCTCATCCATCTTGCCGGCGGTGGACCAGTCCCACTTCATCTTGGTGGGCTGGGCGCGCGCGAATTCCGGGATGTGGCAGGTCTGGCAGGCCAGCTTGGTCGCATGGCTGTTCAGGCGGTCGGCCTGGCGCGCCTTGTGCGGCTTGTCGCCGTGGCAGGACTCGCAGGTGGCGGGGTTGCCCTCGGCGCGGCCGCGCATGTGCATGCGGGCGGCGTCGGACTTGGCGACGGTGACCCCGTAGCGGCTGCCGGGCACGTCGTGGCCGGAAGTCATGTGGCAGGTGCCGCAGGTGAAGTTGAGGCCGTCCTTGGCCATGTGCACGTCCAGGTACTTGCCCGGTTTCTTCAGCGAGGTGTCGAGATCGCCGTGCTTCACCGCGTCGCCGCCGCCGCCGAGGAAGTGGCAGGCGCCGCAGGTGTCGCGGCTGCTCTTGCCGACCGCGCGCGCCACCTTGCCGAGATCCGGCGCCTTGGCGATGCGCCCCGACTTGGGCGGGAACTCCATGTCCTTGTAGGGCGGATGGCCGGCGAGGCCGGGAACCTTGCGGTAGGTGCCGGTGGTGTCATGGCAGACCAGGCAGTCCACGTTCTCCTGCGAAGTGAAGTCGAACTTCTCGTCCTTCCAGCCGTAACCCACGTGGCAGGCGGTACAGAACTCGTAGTTGGAGGGCACCGCCGTGCAGAAGTTGTTGATGACGTGCTTCTTGCCCAGGCGCTGCTGCGTCTCGGGATTGAGAAACTCCCAGGTCCAGTGCTTGCTCTTGTGCACCTGCTTGGCCGCCTCGGTATGGCAGGTCAGGCAGGCCCGCGTCACTTCCGGGCCGGATTTGAACGGCTGTTGCAGGACCTTGAAGGCGGCGTGGTCGGCGGTGGATTTCGCCGTGGCCCGCGCGGCGGACGCGGCCTCGGCATCGGTGGAGGCCCCGGCCGGCGGGGCGAGGACAAGCGTCAGCGCCAGCAGGGCGCCCAGGAAGGGATTGCGCATGTTTCCTCCGTGCAGGGATGGCGCGAACGAGGGATAAATACGGCGCGACGCGATCAGCAACCGCCGCCGCCACCACCGCCGCCGGTGGCCGGTCCGGCCGCGGCGGGCAGGATCATGGGCGGTGCCGGGGTGGAGGGATCGAACAACAGGAATTTCTTCTGGTCTTCCGCCACCTGGCTCATCACGTCGCCCACCAGCGGGCCGAACATCTTGCCCATCAGGCCGGCGTTCATGGTGCCGATGTAGATCTTGCCGTCATCCTTCTTGTACACGGAAACCTTGCAGGGCATGAGGATGGACAGGAAGCGCACCGTGTCCTCCTTGAGGATGGGCTTCGAATACTTGGTGCTGCACGCCTCGATCATCATCACCGGCAGCACGTTGCCGCCGTCCTTCTGCACCGCCTTGGCGGGGTTGCGCAAACCGGACAACTCCCAGCCGTTGCCGGTCTTCTGGATGTTGTGCTGGATGCGGGCGACGGTTTCCTCCATGCCGAAAGGACTCTGCGTCTCCGTGAACATCAGGCGGCTCATCATGCTGTAGGCCAGGCCCACGCATAGCAACAGGCCGAGTACGACACCACCGAGTACTTTCCACATGCTGTTCTCCTCTTCGCGCTGTTGAGCAACCGCCCGGATGGACGTGCGTGCATTTTGAATTAAATATTTCTATATCGCAATATTATTGATTGCTGATATACCTACAGGCCGCGGAAATACTCCAACGCCTCCGCCAGGCTGCCCACTCCCCTCACCTCCATGCCGGCGATACGGCCCTTGGGCAGGTTGCCGCGTGGACACAGGGCTTGGGTGAAGCCCAGCTTCGCCGCTTCCTTCAACCTTTCCTGGCCCCGCTGCACCGGGCGGATCTCCCCGGCCAGGCCGATCTCGCCGAACACGGCCAGCTTGTGCGGCAGGGGCTGGTTGCGCAGCGAGGAGACCACGGCCATGGCCACCGCCAGGTCCACCGCGGGCTCGGTGATCTTCACCCCGCCCACGGCATTCACGAACACGTCCTGGTCGTAGCAGGGCACGCCGCCGTGCCGGTGCAGCACCGCCAGCAGCATGGCCAGGCGGTTGCCGTCCAGGCCGACGGTGAGGCGGCGCGGGTTGGGGGCGTGGGCGGCGTCGACCAGGGCCTGGATTTCCACGAGCAGGGGGCGGGTGCCTTCCAGGGCCACCACCACGCAGGAACCCGGCGCCTCGCGTTCGTCCCGCTGCAGGAACAGGGCGGATGGGTTGGCGACGCCCTTCAGCCCCTTGTCGGTCATGGCGAACACGCCCAGCTCGTTGACCGCGCCGTACCGGTTCTTGAAGGCGCGGATGAGGCGGAAACTCGATCCCGTATCGCCCTCGAAATAGAGCACCGTGTCGACGATGTGCTCCAGCACGCGCGGGCCGGCCAGGGTGCCTTCCTTGGTGACGTGGCCCACCAGCAGGAGGGTGATGCCCATCTGCTTGGCCTGGCGGGTGAGTTCCTGGGCGCACTCGCGCACCTGGGCGACGCTGCCGGGCGCCGATTGCAACTGCTCGGTGTAGACGGTCTGGATCGAATCGATGACCGCCACCCGCGGCTGTTCGGCCTTCAGGGTGGCGAGGATGGCCTCCAGACGGATTTCCGTGAGCAGGGGTAGATCGGCCAACAGGCCCAGGCGGTTGCCGCGCAGGGCGATCTGCGCGGCGGATTCCTCGCCGCTGACGTACAGGGTTTTCGCGCGGGCGTGGATGTCGGCCAGGGCCTGCAGCAGCAGGGTGGATTTGCCGATGCCGGGATCGCCCCCCAGCAATACCACGCCACCACCGACCAGGCCGCCGCCGAGGACCCGGTCGAACTCGGCCAGCCCGGTGGCCAGGCGCGGCGTCTCCACCGCCTGCACAGCGGAAAGACGCACCACCTCACCGCTCGCGGCGAGGGCCTGGAAGCGTCGGGGCTTGGCCTCCTGGACCGATTCGGAAAGGGTATTCCAGGCCAGACAATGCGGGCACTGCCCCTGCCATTTGCTGGTCTGGCCGCCGCACTGGCCGCAGACGTAGAGGGTGGTCGCTTTCGCCATGCGCGGATTAGAACCCAGTCCCCGGCAAAAACAAAAAAAGCCCGGCGAACCGGGCTTGTTTCAACGCGGCAAGGACCTCAGTCCATGGCGCGGATGTTGGAGGCCTGCTTGCCCTTGGGGCCTTGTACCACCTCGAAGGAAACCTTCTGGTTTTCCTTCAGGGTCTTGAAGCCGGAGGACTGGATCGCGGAGAAGTGCGCGAAGAGATCTTCGCCGCCGCCATCGGGGGAAATGAAGCCGAAACCCTTGGTCTCGTTGAACCACTTAACGGTGCCTGTAGCCATGATGAATATCCAAAAAAAAGAAAAAGGTCACGCGAACCGCGGAACAGTTTGGAGACAGGCAGGTATCGGCAAACGACGACTGACGGAAACGCACTGGCAGGTTCAACGCGCGCGCATCATCTTTGTCGCCGCGGAGCAAGTCAAGAGGAATTTCAATGGCGCTGGCGGGGACGCCTTCATCCGACGCAGCCGTGGTGAACGCCGCGCCGGCCGATCCGCCTTGTCCAACGTCAAGGAAGGACGCCAGACGCGGGCGGAGGATGCGCCCCGTCCCATATACTGAAAGCGCGACATGAGCACCCTAGGCACCTACCTCACGCATGACCACCATGCCTGCGACGATCTCTTCGCCGCCGCCGAGAACGCGGTGGCGGCGGGCGACTGGCCGCACGCTCAGCAGGAGTTCGAACGTTTCGACGCCGGCATGCGCCGTCATTTCAGCATGGAGGAGGATGTCCTCTTCCCCGCTTTCGAGGCGCGCACCGGCATGAGCGGCGGCCCCACCTTCGTCATGCGCGAGGAACACCGGCAGATGAACAACCTGTTGGCGGAAATGGTCGCCGCCCTGGCCAGGCGCGATAGCCAGGCCTATCTCGGCCAGTCGGAAACCCTGCTGATGCTCATGCGCCAGCACAACATGAAGGAGGAGAACATCCTCTATCCCATGTCCGACCAGGCCCTGGCCGACCGGCAGAGCGAACTGTTGGCTGCCATGGAGGCCGTCACCGCGCCATGAGGAGGTGTGTCCGGGCATGAAGCAGGAGGTGCTGGTCGACGCCCGCTGGCTGCCGCCGCCCGAACCCATGGAAAAGGTGCTGCTGGCCCTCGACGCGCTGCGGCCCGGCCAGCGCATCCGCCTGCTGCTGCACCGGGAACCCTATCCCCTCTATGGCATGCTGGAAAACATGGGTTATCTGCACCGCACCCACATGATCGCCGACGGCTGCTTCGAGATCCTCATCGAAGCGCGCCAGACTTGATGCCGGGATGATCGCGCCCGGCCTCGCCCTCGAACAGGCACCGCCGTTTTCCGCGCCGCTGCGTTTCTTTCTCACGGCCCCCCTGTTCCTCGCCGTCGCCGGCCTGCTCGCGGCCTGGCAACCCGACTGGAGCGCCGATGTCCGCGTGCCCTTCGGACTCGCGCTGACCCATCTGCTCACCCTGGGCTTCCTCGGCATGGTGATGCTGGGCGCCCTCACCCAGATGCTGCCGGTAGTCGCCGGCGCGCCCGTGCCAGGCGTGCGCCGCGTCGCCGGCCTCGGTCACCTGGCCTTGCTGCTGGGCACGCCCCTGCTGGCCTGGGGTCTCGCCGGCGGCGGCGAGATGGCCCTGCTGGCGGCGGGCGCCTTGCTTGCCACCGGCCTGCTGCCGTTCCTGGGCGCGGCCAGCCTCAGCCTGCTGCGCGGCCGCGCCCTCGACACCTTGCGCGCCATGGCCCTGGCCCTGACGGCCCTCGCCGCCACCCTGGCCCTGACGGCCCTCGCCGCCACCCTGGCCTGCGGCCTGGCACTGCTGGGCTGGCTGGCCGGCCTGTGGCTGCCAGCCGACCCGGCAGCCTGGCTGAATGTCCACGTGCTGGCCGGAATGGCGGGCTGGATCGGCCTCCTCATCCTGGGCGTGGCCTGGCAGGTGGTGCCCATGCTGCAACTCACCCCCGCCTACCCGCCCCGCCTGACGCGGTTTCTCCTCGTCGCCGCCGGCACGGGCCTGCTGGCGTCATGGCTGCCGGCGGAGTCCATGCGCCTCGCCGGCAAACTCCTCCTTGCCCTGGCCGCCGTCGTCTTCGCCCTCACCACGCTGCGCCTGCAACAGCAGCGCAAGCGCAAGATCCCCGACGTGGCGCTGTCCTATTGGCGCCTGGGCATGGCCAACCTGATCCTGGCGGCGGCGCTGCTGCCGCTGGCCAACTCGCCGGCGCTGCAGGGCCTGACCGGCCTGCTGTTCCTGCTCGGCTTCGCGGTGTCGGTGGTGAATGGCATGCTCTGCAAGATCGTGCCCTTCCTGGCCTGGTTCCATCTGCAAGGCCAGCGCGGCATGCTGGCCAGCGGCCTGCCCAGCATGAAGGACTATCTGCCCGACGCCGCCTGCCGCGCGCAGTTCCGCCTGCATCTGGCGGCCCTCGCCTGCCTGCTGCCGGCGCCCTTTCTGCCCCTCATGGCGGCGCCGGGCGGCCTGCTGCTGGCCGCCTCCGCCATCCTACTGGGCTGGAACCTGACTCGCGCCGCGCAACGTTTCCATGCTTGCGGGGGCCGCTTCTGATCATTCCGCCGGCGGCTCCGGCCCCCTGCCGCTGGCTGGCCCCGGTTGAAAGGCTTATCATCCGGTTCCCGATTCACCTGCTGGGTTACCACCCGCCTCCTGCCTTGATTCCCGTCCGATTCCCCGGATCGCCCCTCGCCAAGGCACTACTCCCTGGAATGCCATGAAATGCGTGGATGATTTTCGCCTCCGTTTAGGCCGGCACGAGCTGGTGCCCATCATGATCGGCGGCATGGGTGTCGACATCTCCACCGTCGAACTGGCCCTGGAGGCCGCCCGCCTGGGCGGCGTCGGCCACATCTCCGACGCCATGGTGCCCACCGTCATCGACCGGCATTTCAAGACCCGTTTCGTCAAGGACAAGCTCAAGCTGTACAAGGCCAACGTCACCAACCTGGCCGACAAGTCCCTGGTGAAATTCCATCTCGGCGAACTCGATGAAGCCACGCGCATGCACGTGCGCCGCGCCATGGACGCCAAGCGTGGCCCTGGCATGGTGTTCATCAACTGCATGGAAAAGCTCACCATGAACGCGCCGAAAGAGACGCTCAAGGTGAGGCTCAACGCCGCCCTGGATGCCGGCATCGACGGCATCACCCTGGCCGCCGGCCTGCACCTGGGTTCCTTCGGCCTGATGGAGGAACACCCCCGCTTCCGCGACGCCCAGCTCGGCATCATCGTCTCCAGCCTGCGCGCCCTGCAGCTCTTCCTGCGCAAGAACGGCCGCACCGGGCGCCTGCCCGACTACGTCGTGGTCGAGGGCCCGCTGGCCGGCGGTCATCTGGGCTTCGGCATGGATTGGGCGGAGTACGATCTCGCCACCATCGTCGCCGAGATCCAGGCCTGGCTGAAGGCCGAGCAACTCGAAATCCCCCTCATCCCCGCCGGCGGCATCTTCACCGGCAGCGACGCCACCGCTTTCCTGGAACAGGGCGCCGGCGCCGTGCAGGTCGCCACCCGCTTCACCGTCACCCGTGAATGCGGCCTGCCCGATCCGGTCAAGCAGGAATACTTCAAGGCCGACGAGGACGACATCGAGGTCAACGGCATCTCCCCCACCGGCTATCCGATGCGCATGATCAAGAGCAGCCCGGGCATCGGCGCCGGCACCCATCCCAACTGCGAATCCTTCGGCTACCTGCTCGACGCCAACGGCCGCTGTGCCTACATCGACGCCTACAACCGCGAGGTAGCGGCGCATCCCGAGGCCAAGAAAATCAAGGTGATGGACAAGACCTGCCTGTGCACGCACATGCGCGACTTCGACATCTGGACCTGCGGCCAGTACACCTGGCGCCTCAAGGACACCTCGGTGAAGCAGGCCGACGGCGGCTACGCCCTGCTCAGCGCCGAACACGTGTTCCACGACTATCAGTTCAGCAAGGACGGCAAGATCCGGCTGCCCGGCTGAAGCCCACGGATCCGGTGAACCCGACGCCGTCCCGATTGCTTCCTTGTACCACGCCGCCCGGCCGCGGCCTGCGCGCGCTCCTCGCCCGCCTGGCCGTCCCGCTGCTCATCGCCGTCCCCACCGCCGTCCCCCAGGCCGTTGCCGCCGATCCGGGCAAGACGGAAGCGGTCCGCGTCGAGGCGCAGCCCGATACCTCCGAATGGCTGGCGCGCGCCCGCCTGCTGGAAAAGCGGCGCGACTGGCCCGGCCTGCTGTTGCTGGGCATGCATTGGACGCGGGTGGACATCGACAACCCGCTGGCCTGGTTCGTGCTCGGCCGCGCCCATCAGGAACTCCGCCAGCACGCCGAGGCCATCGCCGCCTACCAGCGCAACCTGCGCCTCGACCCAAGCGATTTCCACGCCCGCAACAACCTGGGCAACGCGCTGCGCGAAAGCCTGCGCCATCGCGACGCCCTGCTCGCCTACCGCGAAGCGGTGCGCGCCAATCCCCGCTATTTTCCGGCCTGGCAGAACATGGGCCGCACCTATTACGTGCTGAAGGGGCAGGCCGGCATCTTCGACGCGGTCGAGCAGGTGCGGCGCGTCAATCCGGAACTGGCGAGGGCCTGGTACAGCCTGGTGTTGAATCACTACCGCGGTCGCGAAGACATCGCCTCGCGCGAGGCGCTGGAATACCTGTCCCGCCTCAGCCCGGCTGAAGTCGATCAACTCTTCAACCTGCTGCTGGAACGGCTGCATTAACGTGAAAGTCGCGCGGCGACTTCTCGACGCTCCCCTCGCCCGCGGGCGGGAGCCCCCATTCGGGGATAAAAGGGGTTGGGGGGTGAGGCGGGGGTTTCGCGGGGCATGCTCCGCGCACGCCGAACGGGCCCGGAATGCAGTCCGGGGCGCGCCCTGCAAGGGAGGAAAACGGACATGACTTCATGTTTCGCGGCGTCTTCTCAAAGTCATGTCCGTTAGCCGGCCGTCCCCGACGATGACCTGGGACCTCTTCTGCCGCGTCATCGACAACTACGGCGATATCGGCGTGACCTGGCGGTTGGCCCGCCAGTTGGCGCGCGAACATGGCATCGAGGCGCGCCTGTGGGTGGACGACCTGCGCGCGTTCCGGCACATCCGCCCGGAAATCGACCCGAACGCCGACAGCCAGCGCCTGGACGGCGTCGAAATCCGCCGCTGGTCCTCGCTGCCGCCCGCGGAAGAACCCGGCGAGGTGGTCATCGAGGCCCTCGCCTGCGAACTGCCGGAGGACTTCATCGAACGCATGGCGGCGCGGCGGCGCAAACCATTGTGGATCAACCTCGAATACCTCACCGCCGAAGACTGGGCGCGCGGCGTGCACGGCCTGCCCTCGCCGCATCCGCGGCTGCCGCTCACCAAGTACTTCTTCATGCCCGGTTACACCGCCGACAGCGGCGGCCTGACGCGGGAAGCCTGGCTGCGCGACGAGCGCGAGGCCTTCCGCGCCGACCCGGCACGGCAGCAGGCATTCTGGCGCGGACTGGGACTGCCGGCGCGGCTGCCGGAGGAGACCCGGCTATCCCTGTTCAGCTACGAGAACGCCGCCCTGCCCGGCCTGCTGCAAGCCTGGGCGGGGGACACCCGGCCGGTGCAGGTGCTGGTGCCGGCCGGCCGCATCCTGCCGCAACTCGCCACCTGGTTCGGCCTGCCCGCGCCGACCGCGCCGGGTACCGGACTGGCGCGCGGTGCCCTGTCCCTGCACGTTCTGCCGATGCTCGACCAGGACGCCTACGACCGCCTGCTGTGGGCCTGCGACCTCAATTTCGTGCGCGGCGAGGATTCCTTCCTGCGCGCCCAGTTCGCCGCCCGTCCCCTGGTCTGGCAGGCCTACCGGCAGCAAGAGGAGGCGCATTTCGCCAAGCTGGAGGCCTTTCTCGACCACTATTGCGCCGAAATGCCGACCGAGCTCGTCGCGCCGACCCGCGATTTCTGGCGCGCCTGGAACCGCGAGACGGACCTTGGGCCGCTCTGGCCGGCCTGGCGCGCGGCCCTGCCGGAACTCGAACGGCACGCGCGGGCGTGGTGCGATCGCCTCGCCGGGCAAACCGATTTGGCGTCCAACCTGCTGATTTTTTGCAGAAAAAAGTTAGAATAGCGGGCTTTTCAAATCCCCACCCAGGAATTTCCCGATGAAAACCGCACAAGAACTCCGCGCCGGCAACGTCGTCATGGTCGGCAACGACCCGCTGGTCGTGCAGAAGGCCGAATTCTCCAAGTCCGGCCGCAACGCCTCCGTGGTCAAGATGAAGTTCAAGAACCTGCTCACCGGCGCCGCCAGCGAGACCGTCTACAAGGCCGACGACAAGTTCGACACCGTCACCCTGGAGCGCAAGGACTGCACCTACTCCTATTTCGCCGACCCCATGTACGTGTTCATGGACGCCGAGTACAACCAGTACGAGGTGGAGGCCGACAACATGTCCGACGCCCTGCCCTACCTGGACGACGGCATGCCGGTGGAAGTGGTGTTCTACGAGAGCAAGGCCATCTCCATCAACATGCCCACCACCGTGGTGCGCGAGGTGGAATACACCGAGCCCGCCGTCAAGGGCGACACCTCCGGCAAGGTCATGAAGCCCTGCCGCATCAAGCCCACCGGCCACAACATCCAGGTGCCCGCCTTCGTGGAGATCGGCGACAAGATCGAGATCGACACCGCCACCGGTGAATACAAGAACCGGGTGAAGTGAACGACGGGCCCGGCGGTTCGTCCGCCGCGCACCCCATTACCGTGAAAGTCGCGACAGCGACTCTCGAAGCTCCCCTCTCCCGCAAGCGGGGCGAGAGGGGAATGCGGAATGCACAGCATTCCGCCCTCGCAGCCGGCTGGCGATGCATCGCCAGCCGTGGGGCGCGAAGCGGGGGTTGGGGGTGAGGGAACCGTTCATGGCCTGCAGGCGCTTTCATGAACCGGGGCGGCTGATCCGCCATGAACGGTTAGATGTCGCACACCCCGCCAGGGGCAACCGGCGCCTCCGCGCCGTAACTCATGCAGGCCAGATTCTTCAGCACCGTGCGCAGTCGTTCTGTCGCATGCGCCAGATTGGCCTCGATGACCTCCGGGGAAATGCCCTCCGCGCTGTCGCCGCGACCCGCCGCCCAGTTCACGCACACCGCGATGGCGGCGTAGCAGAGGCCGATCTCGCGCGCCAGATAGGCTTCCGGCATGCCGGTCATGCCCACCATGTCGGCGCCGTCGCGCGCCAGGCGTTCGATCTCCGCCCGCGTCTCCAGCCGCGGCCCCTGCACCGCGGCATAGACCCCGGCCCCCAGGCAGGGCTCGCCGGCCCCCCGCAGGGCTTGCAGGCAGCGCTGGCGCATGTCCTCGCAGTAAGGCCAGGTGAAGTCCTGGTGGGAAACCTGCTTGCCGTTGTATTCGGCGAAGGTGCATTCGCGGCCGTGGGTGTAGTCGATGATCTGGTCCGGCACGCAGAAGCAGCCGGGCCCCAGTTCCGGGTGGATGCCGCCGACGGTGGCCACCGACACCACGTGGCTCACCTTCTGGGCATGCAGCGCCCAGATGTTGGCGCGATAGTTCACCAGATGCGGCGGGATGTTGTGGCCATAGCCGTGGCGCGCCAGGAACACCACGGGATGCCCGCCGAGGTCGCCGAACGTGAGGGGGCCGGAAGGCTCGCCATAGGGCGTGCGGATGACCTGCCGGTGGGTGATGGAAAGTCCGGGCAGCTTGGTGAGCCCGCTACCGCCGATGATGCCCAGCATCACTCCTCCTTCAATGCGTAAATGCCTGGCAGGTTGCGCCACAGGCCGTAGGCGTCCATGCCCATGCCCAGCACGTAGCGGTCGGGCAGGCTGAGTCCGACGAAATCCGCCGCCACCGGCTTGTCGCGGCCGATGTCCTTGTCCGCCAGCACCGCGATGTGCACCTCGGCGGCGCCCAGCTCCAGCAGCTTGGCCTTGGCCGCCGCCAGGGTGTGGCCTTCGTCCAGGATGTCGTCCAGCAGCAGCACGCAGCGCCCGCTCAGGTCCTTGCGCGGCAGCACCGACCATTCGATCTCGCCGCCGCGGGTGCCGTCGCGGTAACGCGTGGCATGCAGGTAGTCGAACTCCAGGGGAAACGCCAGCCTGGGCAACAGCTTGCCGGCGAACACCACCGCCCCGCCCATGATGCACAGGGCGATGGGAAGGCGGTCGGCGAGGGCGTCGCCGATGCGGCTGGCAAGCCGGTCCAGCGCCAACTCGATGTCGGTGGCGCCGACAATCAGCTCGGAGCGGTTGAGGATGGACCAGGCGTCGGTGAGCGATTTATCCATGGGCACTGGGTGAAACGATTGCCGTGACGTTCTCCCCCCTTTGAAAAAGCCCCCCGCCAGGGGGCTTTTTCAAAGGGGGGAACAACACTGGAAAGCCCGCCACGCCTAGCCCGCCACCCCGCGCTGGCGGCGCGCCTCATAGAGACACACGCCTGTCGCGACGGAAACGTTGAGGCTTTCGACCTGGCCGAACATGGGAATGCGCACCAGCAGGTCGCAATGCTCCCGTGTCAAGCGGCGCATGCCGGCGCCCTCGGCACCCAGTACCAGGGCGACAGCACCGCTGAAATCGGCGTCGGCCACGGTGCCGGCGGCCTCGTCATCGGTACCGACGATGAGCATGTCGCGGTCCTTCAGCTCGCGCAGTGTGCGCGCGAGATTCGTCACGGTGAGATAGGGCACCGAATCCGCCGCCCCCGAGGCGGCCTTGATGGCCACCGCGGACAGGCCGGCGGAGCGATCCTTGGGGGCGATCACCGCATGCACGCCGAAGGCGTCGGCGCTGCGCAGGCAGGCGCCCAGGTTATGGGGGTCGGTGACGCCGTCGAGCACCAGCAGCAGGGCCGGCTCGGCCAGTTCCTCGAGCACCGCGTCCAGATCCTTGGCGAGCTGGATGGGATCGGCCAGGGCCACCACGCCCTGCGACTTGCCGCGCGCCATTTCCTCGATGCGGGCGCCTTCGGCGAGGACCAGGCGCACGCCCTTGTCCTCGGCGGATTTGATCAAATCCTTGGCGCGGCGATCGCGGCGGGTCTCGTCCAGGTAGATGACCTGGATGCTGCCGGGGTGGTGGCGCAGACGGGAAACGATGGCATGAAAGCCGTGGATGACCTGGCGCTGGCTCATTTGCGCTTCTCGCCCCTGCCCTTCCTGGCCCCTTCCGGCTGGGCCCTTGGCGCCGGTTTGACCATGGGAATCTCGTCCTGCACCAGGGCGAAGTCGATGCGGGTGGTCTCCATGTCCACGCGCACCACCCGGATGCGCACCTTGTCGCCCAGGCGGAAACGCTTGCCGGTGCGCTCGCCCATCATCTGGTGGCGGGCGGCGTCGAAGTGGAAGTAGTCCTGGCCGAGTTCGGTGACGTGCACCAGGCCCTCGACGAAGACGTCGTTGAGGGCGACGAACACGCCGAAGCTGACCACGGCGGAGATGACGCCGTCGAACTCCGCGTTGAGCTTGTCCTGCATGTAGTAGCACTTGAGCCAGGACACCACGTCCCGCGTCGCGTCGTCGGCGCGGCGCTCGGTCATCGAACAGTGCATGCCCACCGCAGACCAGTCGCCCGGGCTGTAGGTCTCGTTCCTCAGGCAGGCCTTGATGGCCCGGTGCACCAGCAAATCCGGATAGCGCCGGATGGGCGAGGTGAAATGGGTGTAGGCCTCGTAGGCCAGTCCGAAGTGGCCGACGTTGTCGGGGCTGTAGATGGCCTGGCGCAGGGAGCGCAGCAGCACGGTCTGCAAAAGCTGCTCGTCGGGCCGGCCCTTGATCTTCGCCAGCAGCTCGGCGTAGTCCTTGGCGTGCGGATCGTCGCCGCCGGTCAGGAAAAAGCCGAACTCGGCGAGGAACTCCTGCAGGGCTTTCAGCTTGTCCGGCGTCGGTCCCTCGTGCACGCGGTAGAGGGCCGCGTGCTTCTTCTTCGCCAGGAACTCCGAGGCGCAGACGTTGGCCGCCAGCATGCATTCCTCGATGAGCCGGTGGGCGTCGTTGCGGGCGGAGGGCACGATGCGCTCGATCTTGTCGTGCGCGTCGAACAGCATCTTGGTTTCCAGGGTTTCGAAGTCGATGGCGCCGCGAATGCCGCGCGCCTTCAGCAGCACCTTGAAGAGCTTGTGCAGGTGGCGCAGCGGGTCCATCAGCCAGACCTGATCCTTGGGCGGCTTGCCCGCGCCGGACAGCCAGTCCCAGACCTGGTTGTAGGTGAGCCGCGCCTTGGAATGCATGACGCCGGGATAGAAGCGGAACTTGCGGATGTTGCCCTGGCCGCCGATCTCCATCTCGCACACCATGCACAGCCGGTCCACCTTGGGATTCAGCGAACACAGGCCGTTGGAGAGTTCCTCCGGCAGCATGGGGATGACCCGGCGCGGGAAATACACCGAGTTGCCGCGTTCGTAGCCATCCTGGTCCAGGGCCGCGCCGGGCCGCACGTAGTGCGACACGTCGGCGATCGCCACCCACAGGCGGAAGCCGCGGCCCTCCGGCTGGCAGTACACCGCGTCGTCGAAGTCGCGCGCGTCCTCGCCGTCGATGGTCACCAGCGGCAGCTCGCGGATGTCCTCGCGGGCCAGGCCGTCGACCGGCTCCAGATCCTTTTTCGTCACGCCCTTGGGCAGCTTCCTGGCCTGCGCCAGCACCGCCTTGGAAAACTCGTGCGGCAGATCGTGCTTGCGCAGGGCGATCTCGATCTCCATGCCCGGATCGGCGTAATTGCCCAGCACCCGCGACACCTTGCCCACCGGCGGCGCGTGCCGGGTGGGCTGCTCGATGATCTCCGCCATCACCACCTGGCCGTTGGAAGCGCCCAGATCCTGGTGATCGGGAATCAGGATGTCCTGGCTGATCTTCTTGTTCTCCGCCACCACCCACTGGTAACCGCGTTCCCGATACAGCCGGCCCACCAGCGTGGTGTTGGCCCGCTCCAGGACTTCCACCACCTTGCCTTCCTTGCGTCCGCGCCGATCCTGTCCGTGCTCGCGCACCATGACGCGGTCGCCGTGCAGCACGCCGCGCATCTCCTTCTCCGGCAGGGCGATGTCGCCGGAGCCGTCGTCGGGCACGAAGAAGCCGAAGCCGTCCTTGTGGCCCTCGACGCGGCCCGCCTTGACCTCGATCTTCTCCGGCAGGCACAGCGCCCCGCGCCGGTTGAACAGCAACTGGCCGTCGCGCTGCATGGCGCGCAGCCTGGCGGTGAAGGCCTCCGCCTCATCGACTTCGATGTCCAGGCGGAAGGCCAGGTCGTCCGGCTCGACCGGTTCGCCCGCCTCTCCCAGCAATTGCAGGAGGAACTCGCGGCTGGGCAGGGCCTGGCCGTACTTGGCCCGTTCACGTTCGAGGAAGGGATCCTGCCAGCGCAGGGATTTCTGGCCGCGCCGGGGCTTTTTTCCCTCGCCGTGCGAGGCCGCCGGGGCAGCCTTGGAAGGTTCGGTTGTGGCTTTGCTGGATGTTTTTTTCGTTGACATAAAAATGGGGAGATCGTTAAGATGCGCGCCTTCTTGGCCCAGGTGGCGGAATTGGTAGACGCACTAGGTTCAGGTCCTAGCGCTCGCAAGGGCGTGGAGGTTCGAGTCCTCTCCTGGGCACCAAGTTAATGTACGAAGAAGTCCAAAGCAGTCCAGAAAGCCGCACAAACTCTTTGTTTCTGCGGCTTTTTTTATTCCAGCGTTGTCTATCGTCGTCCATCATCGTCCAGCAGTTTTTGGTTTACCTTTGGGTGTAACTTACAGTTTTTGGTGTATCTCCGACTACACCAAAGCTCCGATGCAACGGGAGTTACACCAATGCCCAAACAAGCCTTACCTCTCAACGACACCAAGATCAGGGCTGCTCAGGCCACTGGCAAACCCTTGCACCTGTTCGACGGGGACGGACTATTTCTGCTTGTCACCCCGAACGGGGGGAAATGGTGGCGCTTCAAGTACCGCTTTGCGGGCAAGAACAAGACGCTCTCGCTCGGTACCTACCCCGAGATCGGTCTCAAGGAAGCGAGGAACCGCCGCGAACAAGCCCGCAAGCTCGTGGCGAATGGTACAGACCCTGCCGAGGATCGCAA
>Ga0194111_10002205_pt1 | contig 23679 bp, 25 predicted proteins | sample TA2KigC300mmetaG_FD_146194 | JGI IMG/M metagenome (GOLD analysis project Ga0194111, IMG submission 146194) | Freshwater microbial communities from Lake Tanganyika, Tanzania - TA2015033 Kigoma Deep Cast 300m | ecosystem: Environmental > Aquatic > Freshwater > Lake | place: Tanzania: Lake... | reverse complement strand
ATTTTCAAAAGACGCATTCCTCCTGCACCAAAATTTACAATCCCTTCTTTTTGTAAAAGGGTGTTGTTGGGCTCAAAGCTCCATGGAATAAATGCCATGAATCCTTTTGTTTTTTCCTGTAGTTTTGCAATTTTGTAAAAATGTTCTGCTATATCATGTACAGATTCAACATGTCCATACATCATAGTTGCAGATGCTGGAAGGCCAATAGAGTGAGCTTCTTCCATTATTTTGATCCATTCATCACTTGAGATTTTTTTTGGACTGATGATTTTTTTGACAGGATCAACTAGAATTTCAGAACCTGCACCAGGCACAGATTGTAGTCCAGCATCTTTTAATCTTGAAATAATTTCTTTTGTTGATGATTTTTCAACACGTGCAATCATATCTATTTCAGATGCAGAAAGTCCATGTACACCAATTTTTGGATACTTTGTTCTAATCAGTCTAAATGCATCTTCATAGTATTCGATTCCAAGGTTAGGATTGTGTCCTCCTTGAATGAGTACTTGCCTAATCTTAAACAAGTCCCATGCAGTTTTTACTCTAGCTTCGATTTGTTCAAGAGTCAGAGTATATGCTTCATCGTGTCCAGGAGGACGGTAAAATGCGCAAAACTTGCAGTCTGTAATGCAGACATTTGTGTAGTTTAGGATGATGTTATTTACAAAAGATGCTTTTTTGCCAAATTGATTTTGTGTTAATTTTCCTGCAACAAGACCCATCAGGTAAACATCGTCTGACTCTAATAGTCTTATACAATCATCAATATCAGGTCGTTTCCCCTGAAGTGAATTTTCTAAAATATCTCCAATCTCACTTGAATGAATTTGTTCAGTAATTTGACTCAATTAATCTGCATTTGTTGCTTTTCAGATGCTATTTAATCTTTGAGCTGTTACCAAAACGAATCGATTGGATAACTTTTGTGTGATTGATTGTGTTTTGATGATTTCATTTTTTTACGTTATTTTTAAGTAGGGCGCAAAGGGGAGAGTCATTTATGGCATCTGGTCTAGAAATAAGACTCAATCGAATTTTAAGAAAAGGCAAAATGCTTTGCATTCCAATGGATCATGGAATATCAAATGGACCAATTGAGGGTCTAGAGGATCCTCATTCAATCATTTACAAATGTGAAAGTCATGGATTAACAAGTGTGATTATTAACAAAGGAATTCTAAAAACGCTGCCAAGACCAACTAAGATTGGACTCTTGGTGCATTACTCAGCTAGCACCACACTTTCACTATCACCAAACCGAAAAATGTTGACAGGTACTGTAGAAGAAGCCTTGAGACTAGGTGCAGACGGAGTATCATTACATATCAACATAGGTGGCAAAGAAGAACCAGAGATGTTAGAGCAGCTTGGATTGACAGCAGAGCAATGTCACAAGTGGAACATGCCGCTTTTAGCCATGATGTATCCTAGAGGTGAAAATATCAAAAATCCTCACGATCCTGAAATTGTATCACATGTTACAAGAATCGGTGCAGAATGTGGTGCAGATATTGTCAAGACAGTCTATACCGGCGATATTGATTCGTTTGCAAGAGTGGTAAAGAGTGTTCCAGTACCTGTTGTAATAGCAGGCGGGCCAAAAGCAAAAACTGATCGTGATATCTTGCAAATGACTGAAGATGCAATGAAGGCAGGAGCAAAAGGTGTAACTTATGGACGAAATATTTTTGCACATAAAAATCCTGAAAAAATGGTACAGGCACTAGCCGCAATCATATTCAAAAAAGAAACTGCAGAGGAAGCAGCAAAGAAAATTGAGCAAAAGTAGAGAATTAATTATTTTACCTAAAGTGGCAAAAAATCAATTAGGTAAATTCCTTGCACAATTAAAAAATGAGGGAATAAACATTGCTTATGTAGATCCAAAGATTCTTTCTAAAACAAAAACAAAGATGGCGTCATTATTTCCATCGCTTTCTGCAGACTATGTTATACTTGACAAAGACATTTCAAAGCCTAAAAGGAAAAAGGCTGGGCGTAAATTCAAAGTCTTATCCAATGCAGACATAGAAAAAATCCTAGATTCTGCAAAAAAAGGCCTAGATTTTGTAATAGTTGAGGTAAAAGACTGGAAAATAATTCCACTTGAGAATATTATTGCAAAATTGCACAAGATACATACCAAAATTTTTGCTATAGCAAAGGAGCCTCAAGAGGTGCGTAAAATGTTCTCAATACTTGAGATAGGTGTAGATGGTGTTATTTTTGAGACATCATCGATTAGTGAGGTAAGAGAGGCACTGGTTTATCTTGGTTCAGGAAGTTTTGATTTACAGACAGCAAAGATAATTGACATTAAAGGAGTGGGGGACGGCGAGCGAGTCTGTGTAGATACTGCATCGATGTTACACAAAGGAGAGGGAATGTTAATTGGAAGTAGGGCAAACTTTTTGTTTCTAGTTCATAATGAGTCGGTTGGTTCTTCGTTTACATCGCCTCGACCATTTAGAGTAAATGCAGGGGCAGTACACTGTTACACGTTATCACCAGATGGCACTACAAGGTATCTATCAGAGCTTGAAACTGGTTCTGAGGTTTTAGTTCTTGATTCAAAAGGAAAAGCACGACGTGCTACTGTTGGAAGATCAAAAATTGAAAGAAGACCAATGCTTATGATAAAAGCCCAAGTAGGGGATGAGGTTGGAGGCATAATAGCTCAAGATGCGGAGACTATACGATTTGTAAAATCAAATGGTCATCTAGTATCTGTAACTCACTTAAAGAAAGGAGATTCGGTTTTAGTATACTCAAAGCCTGCCGCTGGCAGACATTTTGGCATGGAAGTATCTGATGAGTATATTCTTGAAAAATAGACAATGTCATACAAAACATGTGTTACAATAGCTGAAAAAACGCCAAAAAAATTAATTCAAACTGTAAAAAAAGCTATAAAAAAATCAGATTATGTCGAAATTAGATTTGATTTTCTTAGTCCTAGCCAAGTTCCAGAATCATTAGAATTAGTAAAAAAATATTTGAAAAGATCTGTTTGTACTCTACGACCAAAATCTGAAGGAGGTAAGTTTCTTGGCAGTGAAAACGAAAGATTATCTATTTTGAAATTAATTGCAGAATACAATCCATTTCTTTTAGATGTAGAATATAACACATTAAGAAAAAATAAACAGTTTACCAGATATATTCAGAAAACAAGAACAAATTTGCTTGTATCATGGCATGATTTTAAGAAAACACCAAACGACTCAACTTTAAATAGAATTCTAAACCAAATGTCAAAATTTTCAAAAAATATCAAAATAGTAACTACAGCACGCTCAACAAATGACTCTTCACGCGTATTATCGCTGTATAATGTAGCAAAACTGAACCTAATTGCGTTTGCTATGGGCGAATATGGCAAAATGTCACGCGTTCTTTGCCTTTTTCTTGGAAGTCCCTACACCTATGTTTCGTTGGGAAAAGCAATAGCACCTGGCCAGTTTAGTTTAGATGAAATAAAATCTATTATCAAAGTCTAGTTTTCAAAAACTTGAATTTCATGATAAATAGTTTAAATCAATCTTTTCTTTGACAATTCTAAATGACAAAAACTTTTGCTGTGATAGGGGATCCAATTGATCATTCGCTTTCACCAAATATACATAATGCAGCATTTCGAGAACTTGGCCTAGATTGTACATACATTGCATATAGAATACCAAAAGGCGAGCTTGCTGCAGGAATTGAGTCCTTAAAATCAATTAAAATTGCAGGATTCAATGTAACAATTCCACACAAAGTTGAGATGCTAAAATATTTGGATTGGATGGATGACAACTGCATTCTCATAGGTGCAACAAATACAGTATCAAATGATAATGGAAAACTAAAAGGATACAATACTGACATGGATGGATTTCTTGATCCTATAAAAAAACGAAACATTGCAATAAAGAATTCAAATGTTTTATTGCTTGGTGCAGGAGGAGCTGCCAGAGCAATTGTTGTTGCTTTTGCTAAAGAAAAAGCATCAAAGATAACAATATCCAACAGAACAAAAGAAAATGCGATAAATCTAGCACATCTGGCTCAAAAACTTGGGATCGTTGTAGAGACAAAATCATTTCAAGAAATCGATGCATCTACACAATACAAATTCATTATTAACGCAACTTCAATAGGTCTAAAAAATGAAACCACACCTATTCCAAAGGAATGTATCAATAAAGATACGATTGTTTATGATATTGTTTACATGCCAATGAATACAGATCTTATTGTACAGGCAAAGAAAAACAATTCAACAATAATTTATGGTTATGAGATGCTTTTAGGACAAGCTGCTCGCTCATTTCAAATATGGCATGGCATTGATGCGCCCTACGATGCCATGAAAAAGGCATTACTTGGAGGGTTTTGATGTCAATAGTAAAAGCTAGCCTTCATGGGGCAATCTCTATAGTTAATGCCATTGCCACAGGAAAAGGAGCTACGCTGGGGGTTTCGCTTAAGGTAGAGACAGAAGTAGAAGCAACTTCTGGAAAAGGAATAGTGATAGAGTCAGAGACAAAGAATCTTAGTTCGCGACTGATAAACAAAGTCGTAGAAAAAATAGTACCAAAAAATGATCTTGAAAAAACAAAGATCAGAATCACATTAAATTCTGAAATTCCAACTGGATATGGGCTAAAAAGCTCAAGTGCAATATCGTCTGCAGTTGCATTGGCATGTGCAAAATTGTTCAATCCTAGATTAGATGATTCACAGATACTTGTTACAGGAGTCGATGCGTCCATGGAAACCGGAGTTAGTATTACAGGTGCATATGATGATGCTTGTGCATGTTACTATGGAGGTTTTGTTGTTACTGACAATTACAAAAGAAAAATAGTTCATTCAGAAAAGGGTCCACGAAACCTCTCAGTCGTAATTTTTATTCCAAAATCACGTAAACGTGGAAATATCAAAAATCTAAAAACGCAAAGTATGATTTTTGAGCAGGCATGGAATCTTGCAAAAAATTCTGATTATTGGAATGCTATGATTTTAAATGGACTTGCGACATCGTCAGTCTTAAACTCTGATCCTAGAATAATTGCAGAACTTGTTGAGAGAGGTGCGTTGGGAGCATCGGTATCAGGAAATGGCCCTTCCATTGCAGCAGTTGCCAAAAAAGATAACATTTCAAGTATAAAGAAAGTTTTTTCATCACTTGAAGGAAAAACCGTAGTTTCTGACGTAAATAACAAAAAGGCGGAAGCATATGAACTGTAAAATTGAAAAATCAAAAATTAGTGGAACATTAGTTTGTCCACCAAACAAAAGCTATACCCATAGAGCAATTTTTCTAGCATCACTTGCTGATGGAAAAAGCACTATCAAAAATGTGCTTTATTCACGAGACACTAATGCAACCATCTCTGCATGCAAAAGTTTTGGCGCTACAATAATACAAGACAATTCAAACCTCATAGTAAACGGAATCAAAAAAATCAAATCATCTTCTGAAATCGATGCTTCAAACTCTGGAACAACAATACGCATTGCGGCTGCCATATCGGCTCTAGGTGAAGGAAAAACGGTGCTTTCAGGAGACGAAAGCCTCAGGCAAAGACCTATGCAACCTATTTTGGATGCGCTAGAATCTATTGGTGCAAAATGTTCATCTAAAAATGGCAAACCGCCACTTGCCATTACAGGCAAAGTTAGAGGAGGAGAAGTAACAATTCCTGGAAATATATCGAGTCAGTTTGTTTCTGCCTTGATGATAATGAGTCCATTAACAGAAGAAGGTCTTGTTTTGAACATAGATGGCGATTTAGTATCAAAACCATATCTTGATGCAACAATTGCAGTTATGAAAAAATTTGGCGTTACTGTAAAGAATATCAAATCATACAAAAACTATGCCGTTTCTCAGCAAAAATACAAACCAACGACGTTTATTGTTCCTTCTGATTTTTCGAGTCTTGCCATGTTGCTTTCAGCATCTATCTTAGTTGGAGATAATATTACAATTAAAACAACAATTGATGAATTACCACAAGCAGATAGAGCAATTTTTGATATTTTAAAAAAATTAGGAGCTACTGTGAATATTGAAAAAGATATGGTGTCTGTGCAAGCTCAAAACCTAAACGGTGGCAAATTTGATTTGAGTGATTCTCCTGATCTTCTCCCGCCCCTTGCAATTCTTTCACTCAAATCTTCAAAGCCAATACACATATTCAATGTGAAACATGCCCGATACAAAGAAACTGATAGAATTGCAATTCTTGCAAGAGAATTAAAAAAGTTAGGCATCAAGGTGGAAGAAAAAGAAGATGGTTTAATTCTTGAATTAACATCTAAACTACATTCTGCTGATTTGAATTCTGAAAATGATCACAGATTGTTCATGGCATTTTGTATTGCAGGAATGTATGTCGGAAACTGTACTGTATCAGATCCAGAGTCAGTTGATGTTTCATATCCTGATTTTATTTCTGATTTTAAGAAAGTTGGAGGAAAGATTTTACTTTCGTAATAGTTTAAACTGCAAGTATAATCTAGTCATAAACTCCTTTCAAATGCGTATAACAGTACCAATTAATTATCGTTATAAGCATCTATGATGAGGTCAAATTATTGGCAGGCAGTTCTATCGGTCAGAGACTAGTTTTAACTAGTTTTGGGGAAAGCCATGGCCGATGTGTAGGTACAGTGCTTGATGGCTGCCCTGCAGGATTAGAACTGGATGAAAACGACATTCAAAAGATGCTTGATTTAAGAAAGCCTGGTCAATCCCTTGTCTCAACACAAAGAAAAGAAGAAGACAAAGTAGAGATTCTATCGGGAGTTTTTCGAGGATATACAACTGGTGCACCCATTGCGATGATTATTTGGAATGCTGATCATGATTCACGTGCTTATGAACAGCTTAGAACAAAAATGAGACCAGGGCATTCAGATTATCCTGCCTTAATAAAATATAAAAAATTCAACGACTTTCGTGGAGGTGGAAGATTTTCTGGAAGACTAACTGCCACTCATGTCATGGGCGGCGCAATTGCACGAAAATTACTTAAAACTACACTTGGTGTTGAGACTAATTCTTACACATCACAGATTGGAAAAATACGAGTGCAGAAGGTAACTCAACAAATGATGAAATTAATTTATTCAAACGAGGTACGCTGTCCAGACAAAAATACTGCAAAAAAAATGCGAGATGCCATTCTTGTTGCCAGAAAAAAAGGAGACTCTCTTGGAGGCATAATAGAATCAGTTACAATTAATCTGCCAATTGGACTAGGTGAACCAATTTTTGGCTCATTAGAATCGGATCTAGGAAAGGCGCTTTACTCAATCCCTGCTGTAAAAGGAATAGAGTTTGGTTCTGGTTTTGTAGGAGCTGAGACATTTGGTTCTCAAAATAATGATCCTTACATGATAAAAAATGGCAAGGTTGTGACCAAAACTAACAATGCTGGTGGGATACTAGGAGGTCTTTCAAATGGCATGCCAATAGTTTTACGCATAGCATTCAAGCCGGCTTCATCAATATCGAAAAAGCAATCTACCATCGATATAAAAACAAAAAAGCCCACTAGTCTACAAGTTACTGGCAGACATGATCCTTGTGTTGTTCCACGTGCACCACCAGTTGTGGATTCACTAGTTTCGTTAGTTCTAGCGGATCACGCATTGCAAGGTGGCTTCATAAAACCTGTTTTGTAGTGTTATGTCACATATAGACGAATTACGAAATAAAGTAGACGAAGTCACGCTTGAAATGATCAAGCTGTTAAAAACACGAACAGATATTGCAAAAGAGATTGGCAATATCAAAAAAAATCTTGGACTTGGCATAACAGATCAAACCAGAGAGGAACAATTACGAGCAAAAATTATTTCATTATGTCATGATATAGGACTAGAGGAATCCATTGGTACAAAATTTTTAAACTTTCTATTAACCGAGTCTGTAAAAATTCAGTCAGAAACAAAACAAACGCATCTTTCAGTTTTTTTAAAAGCAAAGGCACTTGAAGAAGAAGGGAAAAAAATTATCCATATGGAGGTAGGAGAACCTGATTTTTCTCCTCCAAAGATTGTCAAAAATGCATTAGAGGAAGTCTATGACAAAGGTTTTGTAAAATATGGTCAAGCCAAGGGGATGCCAGCCTTTCGCACTGCGCTTGCAGAATCAGTTGCCAAACAACATGGAACAAATACAAAACCAGAAAACATCATAGTTTGCCCCGGTGCAAGGTTTGCAGTTTATCTCTCAGTTACAACACTTTTGAATGCAGGTGATGAGGTAATCGTAATAGAACCTGCATGGCCTGCCTACAGAGAATGTGCACAAAATTCTGGAATAAAGATACGTTCAGTTAAGACTACACTTGAAAACAAATGGGAGCCATCAGTACAACAAATTTCTGAAGCAATTAATTCTAATACAAAGATGATTGTTTTAAACTATCCAAATAATCCAACAGGTAAAATATTACCACCAAAGCTTCAAGATAAAATTATAGAACTTGCAATCAAAAATGAGCTCTACATATTAAGTGATGAAATTTATTCACAATACACATACAATAAAGAATGGAAAAGTGTTCTTTCATACAATTATAAAAAAAGCATTGTCACACAATCATTTTCTAAATCTCACTCAATGACAGGCTTTAGAATAGGTTTTGCGATTGCAGATTCAAAAATAATAGACAAAATGGCAAAGCTGCAAGCTTTGTGTTTAACAAATGTATCAGAACCAATGCAATATGTTGCATTACAAGCACTCAAAGCTGATACAAGCAATAATTCTATTAACATGAAAACTAGGCTAAATACTGTGATTCAGAAAGCAAAAGATATGAAATTGGATTTTGTTGAGCCTGATGGCGCTATGTATCTATTTGTAAGATTGGGAAATGATAGTTTTGATGCAACAAAATTTACAAATGAAGCGCTGAATTTTGGACTTGCACTTGCTCCTGGTGAAGCTTTTGGAGATTACAAGAATTTTATCAGAATTTCTACAGGCATAGAAGAAAAGAATCTAATGGAAGGGATGTCTCTATTAAAAACGGTACTAGATAAGAAATGAAAAAGAAAATTACAATACTTGGAGCTGGAGGAAAAATGGGAAAATGGTTTTCAAATTATTTTCTTGACAAAGGATATGACGTGATTGTTTATGATTCAGAAGCTGAGATTAAAGGCAAGTCATTTATCAAAGCACAGTCTTTGGTTGGTGCAGTGTTAAATACAGATTATGTAATGCTGTGTACGCCTACAAGACGAACCCCAGAAATTATTAGATTAATCGCAAAAGAAATGAAACGAGGTTCTTATATAATTGAGATTTCATCGCATAAAACAAAAACGGCTACCTCGCTTGCAAAAATTCCATCAAAGGTCAACCCAATATGCATACATCCGATGTTTGGACCAGGAGCAAAAAAAATTGAGAATCAAAATATAATTTCTGTACCAATCAAGGATGCAAAAAAAGAACTAGCTGTCGCAAAATCACTTTTCCCTGGAGCAAATTTTGTAACTATTGATGTTATTGAACATGATAAGAAAATTGCAGTAATTTTAGGTTTAACGCATCTTATTAATTTGGTTTTTGCAAATGTTATCTCAAAAGATGACAAAATTTCTTTAACTGAAAAAATGTCAGGGACTACTTTCAAGGCCCAAAAAATATTAGCAGAAAGCATACTTACAGAATCACCAGACTTGATTGAAACGATTATTTCAAATCCAGAGATAAGAAAATTTGCCGAAGAGTTCTGGAAAGACTTGGGCAGGATACTAACATACATTCAAGAAGCAAAATCAGAACAAATTATCGAATATGTCACTACCTGCCAAAAGGAATTATCAAAAAATGTGAATTTAGAAGAATCTTATAAAAAATTAACAACTATGGTAAATGCTATTGAAAAATAATCAATATGCGTGCAACAAAAATTGTAACATGTTTTATCATAAATGAAGACAAAATCCTCATCTTAAAGCGAAGTAATAAAGTAAAATCAATGAAAGGACTGTGGGCAGGAGTTAGCGGCATTATAGAAAAAGACGAACTCCCCCTCGCAAGAGCCAAAAGAGAGATTTTTGAAGAAGTTGGATTGTATGAGGATCAAATCAAGCTTTTAAAATCTGAAAAAGAAATGAGTATAGTTTCTCCTCAATACAAAAACCATGAATGGTTAGTCTTTCCTTTCTTATTTAGCACTAAAAATTCGACAATAAAGCTCAATTGGGAGAATTCTGACTATAGATGGATAAGTGTTGATGAGATTAAAAATTTTGAAACGGTTCCTAGTTTAGATAAGGTCTTGTTCAACCTGCTCTAAGTTTTTGTTTTCTTTAGCATACTTTCTTTGTTGTGGCAACATTATATAGACACAAGCTCCCCCACACATGGTGCATGGTACGTTGTTGCCACCTCTCTGTCCTGTTCTACTGTGAATACGTGCAGCCTCTTCAGGATCAATTGATAATGCAAGTTGTTTTTCCCAATCTAGTGTACGACGAGCCTCTGTCATCTGCATATCCCACTTGATTGCTTTTTCACGTAATTTAACAAGATCAGCTGCATGTGCTGCTATTCGATATGCGATTAGTCCTGCCTTTACTTCTTGTGCATTAGGTAACGCCAAGTGTTCTGATGGCGTCAAATAACAAAGAAGATCAACCCCTTCGCTTGCAGACACTGCAGCACCTATTGCACTGGCTATATGATCATGTCCTGATGCAATGTCTGTTACAAGTGGACCCAAAACATAGTATGGTACATCACCGATTAATGATTTAGCTAATCTGACATTTGCGGCAACCTCGTTTAACGGAACGTGTCCAGGCCCTTCTACCATAACTTGGACATCACTTTCGTGTGCCTGCTTTGTTAAGCGTGCAACATTAATCATTTCTTGTACTTGAAGCTCGTCATGAGAGTCCAGTATTGAGCCTGGCCTCAGTGCGTCACCAAGGCTAAATGTAACATCATATTTTCTTGCAATCTCAGTCAGATAATCATAGTGAGAAAAATAGGGATTTTCCTTGTCATATCTTAGCATCCATGCAGCGGTGATTGTGCCACCTTTGCTGACTATACCACCATATCGTTCCACTTTGAGTATTCTTTTTGCAATCTCTTTTGTAATGCCTGCATGGATTGTAGTATAATCTACTCCATCTTTGGCATTATTTTCAAACGCATTGAGAAAATCGTCTTCAGTTATATCAAGTGGGTTTTTGTGCTTTTCAACACCATGATTGTAAGCCTCGTAAATTGGAACTGTTCCAAAGGTTATTGGTGCAGCATCTAAAAGAGTTTGTCTTATCAGTCCAACATCACCACCGTCACTTAGATCCATTATAGTATCAGCATGGTATTTTACGGCAATCTTTGCCTTTTCTGTCTCCTCTTCCAGATTGACCTTCAGAGTAGAGGTGCCAATATTTACATTGACTTTGGTTTTCATCCCCTTTCCAATTCCAATGTTGTGTATTTTTTGGGGTCTAACGTTGTTGCTTGGGATAATTATTGAACCATGAGCTATTTTTGGAATCAGCCATTCTAGTGTTACATCTTCGTCTTTGGCAACAAGTTTCATTTGGTCTGTTGCAATGCCTCTTCTTGCGGCGCTCATTTGTGTGCCCATATAACATAATTACATTTTTACTGGATTTAAACAATAGTCATAATCGATGTTACTATGAATGTGCTTTCTATTGGAGGAAGTGACCCATCAAGTGGTGCAGGAATACAAAGCGATGTAAGGACATTTACGTCACTGGGTGTTCATGGATTAACTGTTGTAACAGCTATAACTAGTCAAAATACTGTAAAGTTTTCTAAAACAGAAGCTGTTTCTTCAAAAATGATTAAAGATCAGCTTGATGTTGTCTTTTCTGACTTTACTGTTAATGCAATCAAAATAGGAATGGTTTACAAAGATTCTATCATCAAAGTAATCTACTCTAAATTAAAAAATATCAAAGCACCAATAGTTTTAGATCCGGTTATACGCTCAACTACGAATGGAAATCTTATTGAAAAAGGAGCTTTAACCGTATACAAAAAGTTACTCCTCCCCCTTGCATTTGTGGTAACTCCAAATGTTTCAGAAGCTGAAAAATTGACAGGAGTGAGGATTTTGACAAAAAATAATGTGCTAAAATGTGCACAAAAAATTAGACAACTTGGTGCAAAAAATGTTGTAATTACAGGAAATCAATTTGAAAAAGGACGTATTGATGATTTTGTTTTAGAAAATTCTACACATTATTATATTTCAGGCAAAAAATTGCAGATAGTTAATCATGGAAGCGGTTGTAATTATTCTGCATCACTTGCGGTAGCAATCGCTTCTGGGAAATCTTTCTGTGAGGCTGTAAAATTTGCAAAAGAATTTGCCTATAATTCAATAAAAAGCTCTCAAAAAATTGGTAAAGGAGTACCAATTACAAATTTTAAAAAATCTGAATTGGAAAAAAGTCTTGAGGAGTCAATACTAGATTTTAAAAATTTAAAAAATATTTACTCGCTAATACCAGAATGTCAAACCAATTTTGTCTATTCAAAACTACATCCAAAATCAATACATGATATTCTTGGAATATCTGGAAGAATAATTAGAACTGGAAAAAGTGTCAATGTTGCAGGAAGTATTGAATATGGTGCTTCAAGACATGTGGCATCTACGATTTTAGCTGTCGCAAAAAAATTCCCGTCTGTAAGATCAGCATTGAATTTAAAATACGATTCTAAAATAATTGAAAAATGTAGACGTAATGGCTTTACAGTACTACACTATGACAGAACAAAAGAGCCATCGCATATCAAAAGTAAAGAAAATTCATCAGTTTTGTGGGGAATAAAAAATGCGATTAAAAATGAGACTGACACACCAGACATAGTATTTCATAAGGGAGATTTTGGCAAAGAACCAATGATCATAGTTTTTGGCAAAAATCCATCCAATGTGATAAAAAAGGTATCAAATATTTTGTGGCATTGTAGGAGAAATTCATAATTCAACATAAATAACCAACTTTTCAAATACCATTTCATGAAGGCAATAATACTCGCAGGTGGGTTAGGTACAAGGCTACAACCATATACTACTTTTCTTCCAAAACCTATGCTGCCATTGGGTGAGAAACCACTCTTAGAGCATCTAATAGAATGGCTTAGGAAAAATGGCGTATCTTCGATTGTTTTGTGTGTGAGTTATCTTAGGAAAACAATCGAAGATTATTTTGAATCAGGTGATAGATTTGGTGTAAATATAGAATATGCGATAGCAAACAGACCTCTTGCAACTGCGGGCCAGCTTAAGACTGCTGAACAGTTTGTCAATGATTCATTTGTATGTGTTTATGGGGATTCTATTTTTGATTTTAATTTACGACACATGATAGAACAACACAAAAAGAAAAGATCTTTTATTACAATGAGTCTTTATGAGTACAAAACAAATCTACCATATGGCATTATAGAAACCAATTCCAATGGCAGAGTAACAGCATGGAATGAAAAACCTGAGATTCATGGAAATATTAACATCGGATGCTATGTTATGGAACCGCAGGTATTTTCTCTTATTCCACCCGACAAACCATTTGGTATGGATCAGGTAATTAAAAAGGCGTTAATCTCTAAAAAACAGGTCAGTAGCTTTTTGATAAAGAAGGGTTTTATCGATATTGGAGACAAGGCATCATATAAGAAGGCATATCAGCAATTCCTAGAGAAATTAGGAAATATTTGATAAAGCAATGGGCAAAATAGTAATTCGTGAATTACAAGAAAATGATCTTTTTAATGGATTCTTAGAATCGCTTGATTCGTTACGAAGTGCAAGTAACTTGAATGTCAAAAAAGCAAAGCAAATCTACGCTAAAATAAAATCAAATCCAGATCATGTAATATTTGTAGCAGTATTAGACGGAAAGGTTGTTGGCTCTACTACAATGATTGTTGAACCAAAATTCATTCATGATGGCGGACATGTTGGACATATTGAAGATGTGGTTGTAGCCAAGGAATATCAAGGAAAAGGAATTGGTGAGAAATTAGTCGGTGCTCTTTTAGATTATGCCAAAAAAAACAATTGTTACAAAACGATATTAGATTGTAAAGATGATGTCAAGCCGTTTTATGAGAAAATTGGCTTTAAAAAAGAAGCAAATTGTATGAGATTTGATCATAATTAAAAATACTCTTTTTTTGGTCTTTTCTTTTTTTCCCTAAGCAGCAAAATACCTACTACCAAAACTGGGATTGATACTGAAATAAAAAGTGGTGGCGTTATAGTTACTGCAAATACAAGATGACTTGATTCTATCTTATCAAGTAATGTATATGCATATGTCATTCCCACAAGTAGTACTGCACCCCCTGCAAGTATCATAGCACCTACTTGTTTTGAACCATATTTTTTTGCCATCATAAACGACGTTCCAGCTAAGACCAAGGCAGGTGCCACCCCTATAGATATGAATTGCAAAACTTTTGGTGCCGGCTCTACTTCACGTTGAGGTTCAATCATAAAATCATATAGTGTTATTATTTCACCAACAAATATTACAAACAAACCAAGACTTGCAGCTGCTACATATTTTTCAACTGCCATACAAAATCATTTTAATTTACAATAAATAAACTCAGGGTATCAGACAATACCTACAAGGCCAGCTAGTTCTTTTCGGCATGATGCACCTAAAGATTCAGCTGCTTTTTCTGGCGATATTTTGTTCAAAAAGACACCATAACCACGCTCAAGTCCGGACCATGCGTCTGTCAACGGATAAACTTCAATATGCCAGTGAATCTGACGGCTGTTTTTCTTTTCAGGCGAAAGATGGAAAACCAGGTTATATGAAACATCTTTTATGCTGTTTGAAAGACCTCCCAATGTAGCCCTCAAAATCAAGGACAAATCGTTGATCTCTTTTTGAGTTATTTTAGAAAAACTAGTTGTGTGTTTTTTTGGACATATCCAAAATTCGAAAGGATGTGATGGTGCCCAAGGACAAAATGCAATAAAACCTTCTGTCTGCAGTACCTGTCTTTGGCCACCAGTTTCTGTACTTACTGTTTGACACATCGGACAGACGCCTTTTTCATTAAGAATTTTGTGTGATGCCTCAGCTTCCTCTTCAATTATTGGTGGAATTGTAGAAAAAGTAACCATGTTTATGTGTGGGTGCAGTATGCTTGTCCCAGAGTCTTTGCCATGGTTTACGTATATTGAAACATAGGTGACGCCTTTTTGTGTGTACAACCATCTCAGCCTATCCTGAATAACAACTAGTATGTTTGACCATTGCTCAGTTGGAATTGTTGCCAAAGAGTCCTTGTGGTTTGATGAAGCTACTACAACGTAGTGATAACCATATGCAGGCTCGCTGTATAATGGTCTGTCACTGTAGGTATTTTCATTTGCAGTAGAAACTGCTGGAGTTCTGCTTTCAAATACTCTTACAGACCAATCCTCAACGTAGGAATCCTCGCTATCTTGTAGTCTTTTTAGCATTCCGTCCTTTGCAACTAATGATAATAATGATGGGTTTGTCATTGCCTCATTGCCAGGACAAAATGCGCATTTTTTTGGATCGGTTTTTTTATCACCGTTTGGTGAAACTATAACAAGTCTTTCTAAAACATAATCTTTACGCATATCTCCCATATTGGATAGTGGCAGAATGTGTGTGTAAAAACTTTTCACATTTTTAAAGATCTAATTTTGATATGACAGATCATGCTGGAAGATTTAAAGTGATCAAAATCAAGTGTTCAGCTGGGGCTGGACAGAATTACCGAAAATTCCGATGTTCATATGATTTATGTTTTGTTGGATGGAGTTGGCGATCTTCCTCATCCAGATCTAAAAGGTAAGACCCCTCTAGATTCTGCAGTTACACCCAACCTTGACAGATTGGCAAAAAATGGTACAATGGGCGAGGTAGTTTCTGTAGGTAAAGACATAGCACCTGAATCAGACATTGCAGTTTTTAACATGCTTGGATACAGGTTTCAACATGCAAATTATGTTGGCAGAGGCGTAATTGAAGCCATAGGAGTCGGAATTGATTTTAAGGATGGGGATTTGGCATTGCGAGGAAATTTTGCCACAATTGATGATAATAGAGTCATCACAGATAGAAGAGCGGGAAGAAGAATAGAAAGAGAGGACGCAGTTGAAATATCAAAAGAGATACAAGAAAAGACAGAATTTACAAATCCAAACGCTTCTGTTGTTGTTGCACCAACTATTGGTCATCGTGTGACTGTTAGGATTAGATGCAAAGATGAGATACTTTCATCGGATATAACAAATACAGATCCAGCCTACACCAGAGTTGATGGCATGGGAATTGCAAAAGCGGTAAGTGATTTTTTAAAAATTGAAAAATGTCTACCTTTAAACGAATCACCTAATGCACGCCTTACAGCAGACTTGGTTAACGAGTTTACAGAAAAATCCTTGGTAATTATGAAGCAAAGCATGGTAAACAAAAAGAGAAAACAAAACGGCAAAAAACTTCTCAACAGCATAATTCTTCGAGATGCTGGAAACCGCTATCCACATACAAAGCCCATAAATGAGTTGTATTCTATGAAATTTTCCTGCATTGTTGATATGCCAGTTGAGCTTGGAATTTCTGAAGTTTTAAAAATGAAAGCATTCAAAGCCGGTGGTCTTACTGATTACGAAGAAAAGGCCAAGGTAGCTGCACAGTCTATGCAAACACAAAATGCCATTTATGTACATTTGAAGGGTCCTGATGAATTTGGTCACGATGGTGATGCGATTGGAAAAATGAAAAACATTGAAGAGATCGATAAAAGATTTTTTGGAACCTTACTTGATAATATCGACTCAAGTAAAGTTGCCGTGGTGATTTCTGCTGATCATTCTACACCATGTATAAACAAAGGACACAGTGATGATCCTGTACCATTGTTGGTGTCAGGGAACTTTATAAAAAAAGATGGCACAATAAGATTTACCGAAGCTGAAGCAAAAAAAGGAATTATTGGATTAATTGAAGGTGCAGAAGTTGTTACTACTGCACTTAATCTTATTAAATCGCAAATGTAGTAATTTTTCTAGTCTTTCTTATTTCTTCTGCTTTTCTACGCAAACTATCTATGTCTATGTTATTGTATTTGCCTGATGTGTTTGCAAGTTTTTCTAATGCACGCTCCAAAATAGAAATGCAAATATCATTTTCATTTTTTTGATAGTGAACCAAAGCTGCAGCAACTAAAATTAGTCCCTGTACAAGATCCTTTTCTCCTTCATAACATTTTTTCCAAACTCCCTCAAGGACTTCATGGCATTCCCAGTATCTCTCATTATTAAAATAGAAAATACCCTTTCTTATGGCCTCGTCTTTTTCCAAGTGTTCTTCAACTACATGCTTTGCATGATCCAACTTTGCAATAGGCTGCAGTCTTTTTACAAGTTCATCTAGCTGTTCTTTAGGGATAGAAATATCATATTCTATATACTTGCTTGAAACCCTAGTATCACGTATTGTTGCACTAAGACCAGTACAAAGATTACGCGCCTTAGATAGTAGATGATCAGTATCAATTGGACTATAACCGTTATTTTGTAAGTGTAACATAAAACGGTCCATGTTATATTGGATTTGGGTTTTCTTAAATTTCTTTTAGTTTCAATTAAGATTTATATGAACTATAGAAAGGTTTTGTGATACATGTCGATAATTGAAACTGTTAGTGATGTAAGTAATCCATTTCTATCTAGAAGAGAAATCACGTGTAACTTTGCCGGCCTTGGAGGAAAATTAAAAAAAATAGAGGCAGCAGACATGATTACAAAAGAATTCAAGCTTGATGGAAAAATTGTGATTCCAGTAAAAATGAAAACATTTGCTGGAAAGCCAGTTGTTACGGGTACCTTTTATGTATATGAAGATGAAAAGATAGCAAAGCAACAAGTCAGTCCAGTGATTTTTGAGAGATTGGATAAAGGAAAGAAAAAAGATTCCGCTGTTGAAGAAAAACCGCAGGAGCAAAAAACAGAAGCCACGCCAGCAGAAAAAACTGAACCAAAGGAAGTAAAAGCCGAACAAGAGGAGAAGAAGGAATAATTGGCTGGAAAAAAGGGTTCAAGCCCAACTGTTAACAAATACTACAAGGTGGATGGAGACAAGGTAACACGAATTCGCAAAATCTGTTCCCGTTGCGGCAAGGGAGTTTTTATGTCTCAACACAAAGACAGACATACTTGTGGCAAATGTGGCCTAACAGAATTCTTGCAAAAATAAATTGATTTTTGAAATCTAGTATAGCTTTTTCCTTCTCACAGTCGAGCTTTTTTCTTCTAACTTTTTTAGTTTTTCTAATAGGCTCGGATCTATCTTTATTTTTGCAAGTGACTCAGCTGATACTTTGATAATGTTTGAATCTAGTGTAATGTTTGTTGTTGGAAGTTTTTTTTCAATCCAAAACTTTATTGTTTTGTCTTCTAATTTGAAATCTCTGAAACCGGCTGGAAATTTTTTTGTTATATGTAACAGTAGTGTTTTATCATTAAAAACAGCCTTAGGATCAAAAAGTCTTGTAGAATCTGCATACACATTTTCGAATAGATTTCCAGAGATTTCATCAGATAAGATCTCCATTTTTGACGCTCTGCGTATGAGCTCAAGATAATGAAGAAATTCATGGGCCAAAATCGCATGCATGGTTCCTTTCAGCCCATAGGCAATTAGCGGAGCAGTTAGCTGAATAACAATTTGCAAGTTATCATTTAATATAATTGGGATAGTTCGTGCAAACAGTATCCCGTAATCATAAGAGTTTGAAGAGGTAACTACTGCTGATGGTTCAACGTAGGCAATGGGGTAATTGATTCCTAACGCTTTTTGTATTCTGTTTATGCCAGCTACTGCAATAGGAAAACGTTTCTCAATTAGTGAAACCACTTTTTCTGGCAAAATGCCATTTTGCCTTGCTTCCTTTATTTTTAAAAGAGGATTCAACGATTCAAATCAAAAAGGACGTATAAAAAGTGCTTTGGCAATATGTTTTGTAATTAAATTATTGAGAAAATTTGACAGAAGGTTCACAATTTTGTTTAAACTAGTCTCACTTCATAAAAGTCAAATTCTTTACAGCTGCATTTTGTGCCAAGCAGATCAGTCAAGTTTGGAAATACATCATTTCCTTCAACAAATCGCTTGATTGGTAATCCTCCATCAGCTGTCATAAACAAAGAAAATGAGTTTGAGGAAATCAATTTGTATTTTGCAGTATAGATTGATTTTTTGTTTCGTTTGCTTTTGTCATAAACCGCAATAGTGTTTTTTACTAGGGTTTCGATTGGTTTTAGCTTGTCTTTTATTATGTTATTCTCAGTTTCAACGCGTATCTGAATTTTTGTTTTAAATGGAAATGATGTTTTTGGGTTTTGTTTTATTGGATAAAGGTTGTGTATTACTACCTTATCTTTAGTTATTTTTTTTCCTAGTCTAACATTTCTTTTTTTTGGATTTATTACCTTTACAAAAAAAGGTCGTCCCTTGTTTAATACAAGACTTGATTTATCTTCGCCACCAATCCATGTTATCTTGATTTGATCTGCACCAAATTTATCAAATACAAGTTTTGCAATCTTTCCCTCTACGCTATCAAATGTACATATTCCATGGTTGTTGCATGTACGACAGCCCTTTCCATCACAATTTGAGCAAGGTTTTTCTTTTTGCGGTATGCCACGTTCCGTTTTTGTGTATTTACCAAAAAGAAACAAGGGTTTTGATTTTACTTGATATGAGTCACTTTTGAGATCTATTGTTAGTGTAATTTCAGGGTTAAGATAGTCAATTTGGCTTTTTGTTTTACTTGAAAAATTTTTTGCTATCTGATTTGTAAAATCTGTTTTTACACTATCTATTCCACGTAAATGAAATTTTGATCTAATTTCATCATCATTGTCAACAATTGATGGTTTTAGAATAGAACCTACAAGAAATGTTAAAAATTCGTATTCTGATGATATCTCAATGAGTTTTTCAACAAAGTGACTTGTTTTTAAAAGAAAGTTTTTGCATACAAAGCATTTGTTTGGTTCGTTTTTTTGCAATAACCGATAAATTTTTTTCCCCAGTTGTTCGTGTGATGAAAGATCAAGTTTTTTTGCAAATAATCTTCCCGTACAGGCAACACATAATGAATATTCATCTAAGATTTTTTTTGCAATAGAAAGTGTTTGTGTTAATTTTGAATGTGAAGATTTTTGTTTTTGACTTGATTTGGCTAGTAATTTTGCTTGCAAAACTCTATCCCAGCCCCATTCGGCGTAAAAATCCCTGCATTTGTCTTCCCTTTGATGCTTTCATCATGCTCTTTGAGTTCTTGTAGTTTTTTAGCAACTCCTTTACCTCATGTTCTGGCCATCCCGACCCTCTTGCGATTCGCTTAATTCTTGATGCATTTAGTAGATCAGGATCTGCTTTTTCCTCTTTTGTCATACTTTGTATGATGTATCGCCATTTTTGCACCCTGTCTTCCATTTGTTCTAGCTGATCCTCTTTTACCATTCCTGACAGTCCTGGCATGGTCTCAAGAAATCCCTTTAGTGAGCCAACCTTTGTTACCTCTTCAAGCTGATAGTAAAAATCATCCATGTTCATCTTGCCACTTGACATGCGTTTAAGACGAATGTCATCTGCTTCGCTCTCTAGTCTTTTTGCCAAGTCTAAAAGTGCTTGAACATCACCCATTCCCAAAAGACGACCAACAAATCTTGTTGGAGAAAATTTTTCTAAATCATCAATGCGCTCTCCTGTTCCCACATACATTATTTGTGCACCTGTTGCAGCAGAAGCAGCTAAAGCTCCTCCACCTTTTGCTGAGCTATCAAGTTTTGTTACTATTATTCCTCCAACTGGAACCGTTTTATGAAATGCCTCAGCTTGTGAGTAACATTGCTGACCAATTGTGCCGTCAATTACAAGCAATGCCAAGTCAGGTTCAGCAGCTTTGCTTATCTGCTTCATCTCATCAAGCAGGTCTTTTTCCTCTTTGTGGCGTCCCGCAGTATCAATAAGAACAATGTCAATGCCAGAGTCTGTAAAGTGTTTAAGACCACTTTTTACAACTGACGGCGAATCTTTGTTATTTTCTTCACCATAAACTTCGATGTTTGCCTTCTCACACATTGTTTTTAGCTGAACTAGCGCCCCTGGCCTGAAGGTATCTGCACCAATTGCACTTACCTTGTATCCCTGTTTTGAGAGAAATTTGGCAAGTTTTGCAGTAATTGTTGTCTTTCCGCTTCCTTGAATTCCAAGCATCAATACTTTGTTTAATTTTCCTGGTTTGAATGAAAATTCAGTCTCGTTGCCAAGAAGTTTTGCTAGCTCATCGTAAAGAATTTTTACAATGTGATCTTTTCGTGAAAGACCTGGAGGCGGAGTTTCATTAAGGGATCTGTGTTCTAGATTTTTAGTAATTTCAAGAACAAGTTTTACATTTACATCAGATTGTAGCAAGGCGCGTTGAACATCGCGTGCTAATTCTTTTATTAGCTCCTCGTCAACTCCAGAAGAGCTAACTAATTTTTTTATTGCTGCTCTGAGATTATTTTTTAGACTATCAAGCATTGTGAGCTAATTCTGCCTCCAGTATTTCAAACCTTCCTCTGTATCCATCCCATACTTTGGTAGATTTTTTAATTTTAATTGGATTTGAAAATAAAGGACAGTCAGTTACCAATGTTTCTGCCTCTCCCCCTTCAAAGATTATATTAAATCCATATTTTTCTGACAAGGCTTCAAGTTTTTTTAGATCATCTTGTGTGATTTCTTTTCCAAGCCAAGACTCATCAAGGCCGCCTGCACTTACACTAATTATTATAAAATGAAAGTTTTCCTTGAGAAGGTTTTGCATGTATTCTTTTTGGTTCTTCTTCCATAACGGTGAAACAAGTTTTACATTCAGGCTTTTACAAATACCTTCAAACCGTTTTCTTTGAAATTCACTTAATATTCCACCATGAAGTATTCCTTCAATTCCAAAGTTTTCCTTTGCCTTGTAAAGTATTTCTTGAAGTGTGTTAACTTCTGAATTTGGATTTGTAGAATCTGCATCTATTGATAGTTGTGGTATTCCCATTGCCTGTGATTGCAATTTTGTCAAACGAATGTTTGGAAAATGTAACAGCTCACTTTCATAAGATAGTGGAAATACTGTTACCACACAGCTAATTTGATGCCCTTCTTTTTTTGCTTGGTATATTGAGTAAGTACTATCTTTACCACCAGAAAATAGCGCTGCTAATTTCATAATGATAGGAAATTTCAGATGTAATTTTAAGTGTCAATAACAAAATTGCAAGGGAAAAGCACCGGATGCTTCAATTCTCATAATCTTCATCAAAAATCAGATGGCTTTTCCAAATCATCATCAGCATCCAAATTAGGACTTTATTCGCATAATTTTAGTTCTATCCATTACTTTCCAATATTCAACGTCTTGACCTTGTTGAATTTTGCCTTTGAGTTCATCTTCAACCATGTTCACATCCAATGTCTCAAAGGTTTCTGAATCCATTACCTGGATTGCAGAATCCGTTATTGAAATTATCTGGCCCACTCTTTTGTCAATTAATGGTACATGTACTTGCATACTAACAGGACCTACATGTGGCCGTTTTTGGTTATCAAATATGCCAACACCTACAATCCTTGCTTTTGCAGCCCCATGTTTTCCAGGCTTGCTTGTATCATATTCTACTATACGACAGGGTTCGCCTGAAGGTTGATCTGAGACAGGTAAAAGTATGTAAGAGCCGATCTTTAGTGATCCTAGTTCAGATGGTTTGCTCATGGAAAAACAGATTTTTGGTTGATATTTAACTTTTTTTTATTTTAATTTTTCAAGAACTGAAAGACTAACAAGATTGGTTAGTGTAATCCCTTTTCTACAAATATGACGACGAGTTTCTTCGCAATATTTGTTAACACTTCGATGACTTTTATCACTTGCGACCTCCAAGACTACAATGCTGTCTCTATATGGAAAGGTAAACTTGGGTTCTTTGTTTGAGCAAAGATCCATTGTACCTATGCCAGCTCTTCCAACTTTGTCACGTTTTGCTATTACATCAGCTACATCTTGCATATCTGTATATGATTCACCATACTCCAAGTAATATACAGAAACAAAATTCACGTTTTCAGAACATTCTCTTTCAAATAGTTCATCATTCATATTGAAAATAAACGAAGCTTTTTCCTGCTTAAATTTGTCCATTTCTTTTAGAATTTTTGTATTGTCCTTGAATTTTGCAATGATATAGTGATTAGCCGCAGGGGAAAAATAGGGTCCTCCATCCTTTGAAAAAGTAGCCGTAGCAAAATACATATCTTGAATATTTTTAGATCGTTGCCAAGTCTCTTTTATCTCGATTGATTCATGGTTGTGTAAATAAGGTGCGCAGATATAGCCACCGACTAAAAGTTCTGACGCTGCCACAAATTTAGTTAGATATGTAGTCGATATTTATCGTTTGTTAGATCGCTTTAATAACTATATTTTTATAAATTTCGAAAAATTCGCTAGAAGATACTATACTCCAGGAAAGGATTCTGACAAACCTCTTTCTATTGAATGTGATGAATCCCCAAATATTCTAACAACAATTTTAGCCAGCTTTTCAA
>Ga0194111_10002203_pt1 | contig 23720 bp, 18 predicted proteins | sample TA2KigC300mmetaG_FD_146194 | JGI IMG/M metagenome (GOLD analysis project Ga0194111, IMG submission 146194) | Freshwater microbial communities from Lake Tanganyika, Tanzania - TA2015033 Kigoma Deep Cast 300m | ecosystem: Environmental > Aquatic > Freshwater > Lake | place: Tanzania: Lake... | reverse complement strand
GTGGTGGTGTCGCTATCGAAACTCGCGGGGGTAGGTTCATCGGTTGCTCCTATCGAAAGGATGGGGAGCATTCTACCACCGTTTCTGAGCGTGAAGTAACGTTGTAGTATTAGTGACGTTGATTTGAATCGTTGGCGCGAGTATGGCCAGATTATCACAGATAGTTTGTGGCTGATCGGTGCCCGCGATAAAAGCGGTATGCATAATGGAGATTACCATGGTAATTTTATTCCTCAAATTCCCTACCAAGCAATGATACGCTATACTAAAAAGGGAGACACTGTCCTGGATCCATTCTTGGGAAGCGGCACAACCCTGATCGAATGTAAGCAATTGGGGCGCAATGGTCTTGGGATTGAGTTGCTGACCAATGTCGCGGAATGTAGTCGCGCTAGAATCGCGGCAGAGACAAATCAGTTTAACGTATGGACTGAAATGATTACCGGAGACAGTACACGAGAAGAAACAATTGATCAGGTACGTATGATTCTCGCGCGCCATCAATGCAAATTCGTCCAATTGATCATGATGCATCCCCCATATCACGATATTGTCAAATTCAGTGATAATCCGGCCGACTTGTGCAATGCTCCGACACTTGACGGTTTTCTTGATGCTTTCGGTCGAGTATTACAAGGCACATATCCGCTGCTCGAAGATAACCATTTTCTCGTGATAGTTATTGGCGACAAATATAGCAAAGGCGAGTGGATCCCCCTGGGTTTCTACGCTATGCAAAAAGCGCTTGCATGTGGCTATCGTCTCAAAAGTATTGTGGTCAAAAACATCGTAAACACGCGCGCTAAACGCAACCTTGATAATTTCTGGAGACGTCGCGCGTTAGTGGGGGGATTCTATATTTTCAAACACGAGTATGTGATGTTTCTTCAAAAGCCGAGAGGAGCCAAGCAATGATTTTCTCACCCGAAGAGGTTACCAAAAGAAAATTACAAACCCTACCTCTGGAGCAACTCCGTTCTCTATGCCGGAGTTTGGGACTCTCGGATAAGCACAAATCAGCGGATTTGATCATCAGAGTCTTACGCGCGAAGGTTGATTCAGCGACGATTGACGACTTTATTCGCACCGCGTACCGCACACAAAAAGTATCGCGAAATTATACGCGTGACGATATCCATCGCGAGGTTTCCAAAGTGACGGCTCGCGCCTGGGGTGCGGTGCAAGGCGAATTAGATAAGCATATCCAAACAAACTACGTACGCAAGTATTTGCGCTACACAGAACTGCTGGATGCGGTCGAACGCGGTCTACATGAGACTGTGAAAAATTACGTTCTTGCATCTTGGTACAATCACTGGACTACCGTTGTGATAGAAGATATGCTTGCAGAACAACCTCAAGTAGTTCCAACGGTCAAGAACGTCAAAGAGACCGACTTGTTTTGGCTTGACCAACCATGGGATCTGAAGCATACTAATTTGCCACGGGAATGGTTCAAGGATGGACATACTGTCGAAGAAGCAATCGCGAACCCCGTCTTGGCAGAGGAATACCTCTATCGTTTGCAAGGAGCCCAGCGCTTTGGTGCCAATAATCGCCTATTTCTGATTATGGCAGATACCAAGCGTCCCGAAGAAACCTGGAAACTCAAACGTGATTTCCATTTGATTGCCAAGTCCGTGCAGGAATTTTTTGATGCCACGACAGAGTTTGATGAGGTTTCTTTTGTCTTTGACAAAAAACCATATCTTGCTCACGCGAAAATCCTTTTCATCAGAAAGTAGATAACTCTATGACCAATCACATCAGCGACATCGCGCCGCACGGTGGCGTGTTAGTCGATCGAATCTTGTCCGGCGCGGCGCGCGACGCGGCAATCGCACGCGCAGCGCGCGCGCCCAAAATCGCACTCGGCGCGACGACGATTTGCGATCTCGAACTGCTCGCGACCGGCGTGCTGTCGCCGCTCACCGGCTTTATCGGCAAGCGCGATTACGATTCGGTGGTCGAGTCAATGCGCTTGGCGAATGGCTTGGTGTGGAGCATTCCGATCACACTCGCGGTCACGCGCGAAAGCGCGGACGCGCTGAACATCGGCGAAGAAATCGCGCTCACCGAACCGGACGGGCATCTGCTCGCGGTGATGACGCTCGCGGAAAAATTCGAGTACGACAAGACGCGCGAAGCGCAGAACGTCTATCGCACGACCGACGAAAAACATCCCGGCGTCGCGCGCGTCTACAAACAAGGCGAAATTTATCTCGCGGGCGAAGTGTCCGTGATTGATTTGCCAAACAACTTGGAATTTCCAGAATTTCGCCGCGCACCGCGCGAAACGCGCGAAATGTTCGCCGCGCGCGGGTGGCGGCGCGTCGTCGCGTTCCAGACGCGCAACCCGATTCATCGCGCGCACGAGTACGTGCAAAAGACCGCGCTCGAAATCGTGGACGGCTTGTTCCTGCATCCGCTCGTCGGCGAAACCAAGTCGGACGATATTCCGGCGGATGTGCGGATGCGTTCGTATCAGGAATTGTTGCGCGATTATTACCCGGCGGATCGCGTCGTGCTCAGCGTTTTCCCGGCGGCGATGCGGTACGCCGGTCCGCGCGAAGCGATCTTCCACGCGATCTGCCGCAAGAATTACGGCTGCACGCACATCATCATCGGACGCGATCACGCCGGCGTCGGCAATTACTACGGCACGTACGACGCGCAGAAAATCTTCGACGAGTTCAAGCCGGAGGAAATCGGCATCACGCCGTTGATGTTCGAGCATACGTTTTATTGCAAAAAGTGCGGGCAGATCGTTTCGGCAAAAACCTGCCCGCACGGCAAAGCAGATCATTTGATCTTGAGCGGTACCCAGGTTCGCGAAATGCTCGCGCGCGGCGAGATGCTGCCGGTGGAGTTTACGCGCCCGGAAGTGGCGCGCGTTCTGATCGAGGGTGTCCGCCAGAAAACCGAAAGCGATCAGCCATCAGCAGTCAGCGGTCTCGCTAATAAAAAAAAAGTTCTAATCATCGGACTTGATTGCGCCGAACCGTCGCTTGTGTTCGACAAATATCGCGCCGAGATGCCCAATCTGAAACGATTGATGGCGCAAGGCGCGTGGGGTGAAATCGAATCCACGACGCCGCCGATCACGGTGCCGGCGTGGATGAGCGCGCTCACGTCGAAAGACCCAGGACAACTCGGCGTCTATGGCTTTCGCAATCGCGCGGATCATTCGTACGAAAAAATGATGACGGCAACCTCGCGCGCGTTCACCGAACCAGCGGTGTGGGATTACCTGGGACGCGCCGGTAAACAATCGTACCTGATCGGCGTGCCGCCATCGTTTCCGCCGAAACAAGTCAATGGCGGAATGGTCGGCTGTTTCCTATCGCCCAGCGCGCAATCGAAATTCACGTATCCTGAAAACCTGCGCGAAGAAATTTTGCGCGTCGCGCCGAATTATCTCGTGGACGTGCCAAATTTTCGCACCGACGACAAACGCGCGCTCTTGCAGAAAATCTACGAGATGACGGACGATCATTTCAAAGTGCTGCGGCATTTCATCAAGGAGAAACCCTGGGATTTCTTGATGTCGGTCGAAATCGGCGTGGATCGTTTGCATCACGGTTTTTGGAAATATCACGACGCGACGCATCCCAAGCACGAGCCGAACAATCCGTTCGTCAACTCGGTTCACGATTACTACGTCTGGCTCGATCAACAAATCGGCAGCGTGTTGGAATTGCTGGACGATGATACGCGCGTGATCGTCCTGAGCGATCACGGCGCGAAGAAGATGGACGGCGGGATCGCGATCAACGAGTGGTTGATCAACGCGGGCTATCTCGCGCTGGAAGAAAAACCGCAAGGCGTCATCCCGTTCGAAAAAGCGCGCGTGAATTGGAGCAAAACGCGCGCGTGGGGCAGCGGCGGTTACTACAGCCGCGTCTTTCTGAACGTGCAAGGACGCGAGCCGCACGGCGTCGTTCCGGCGAATGAGTACGAACGCGTGCGCGATGAATTGATCGCGCAAATCTCTGCGATCCCGGATGACAAAGGCAAGCCGATCGCAACGCGCGTCCACAAACCGCAGCAAATTTATCGCGCGACGAAAAACATTCCGCCCGATCTGATCGTCATCTTTGGCGATCTGAATTGGCGCGCGGTCGGCTCGCTCGGCTTGAACGCGCTCTACACGTTCGAGAACGACACGGGACCCGACGATGCGAATCACGCGCAGATGGGAATGTTCATCTATCACGATCCCGCGCGCAATCTCGGCGGACACGAATTGAAGGGCTTGCAGTTGTACGACATCGCGCCGACGGTGCTGAATGAATTTGGAATAGCGGTGCCGGGCGATATGATCGGCAAGGTGATTGAATTCTAGTTTCAAGTTCAAAGTTCGAGGTTGCAGGTTCAGAACCTCGAACTTTGAACCTTGAACCTTAAACATCGGAGAGATAAAATTGACTACCGGATTCACCGTTTGGTTCACAGGTCTAAGCGGCGCAGGCAAAACAACCGTCTCGCGCCTCGTCGAAAAAGAACTACGCGCGCGCGGCTACAAAGTCGAAGTGCTGGACGGCGATGTAGTGCGCGAGAATTTGTCGAAAGGACTTGGGTTTAGCAAAGAGGACCGCGACACAAACATTCGCCGCATCGGTTTCGTGTGCGAAATCCTGACGCGCAATGACGTGGTCGCGATTGCCGCGGCGATCTCGCCGTACCGCGCGATCCGCGACGAAAACCGCGCGCGCGTCGGCGGGCGCTTCGTCGAAGTGTACTGCCAATGTCCGCTCGAAGTGCTTGCCGAGCGCGACGTGAAAGGGCTGTACAAAAAAGCGATGCGCGGCGAAATCAAAAATTTTACCGGCGTGGACGATCCGTACGAGCCGCCACTCAATCCCGAAGTGACGATTGAGTCGGACAAAGAGACGCCGGAGCAGAGCGCGGCGAAGGTGATCGCGAAGTTGGAAGAGTTGGGGTACGTAACGAAAAAGTGAAAGCGAGGGGAATGATATGGCAACGACAGTAGAAATGCGTAATGTCTACAGCGCGCTTCCGTCACTCTTGTCCGTCTCGTCACATGTCTGGATTGATCTAGATGAAGCGGCAGATGTCCTGTACATCAGTTTCCGCAAGCCGCAACAGGCGAACGACAGTGTGATGGAGGACAACTTGGTGTATCATTATGACGGCGAGCGACTGGTGGGTGTGACGATCATCGGCGCACGCGCGATGTTGGCGCAAGCTGGTGATTTGCGAAAGAATTGATGACTGTTTGTCCCCGTTGTCACACACCGCACAACCCAGAAACCACGTGGTGTGAGTGCGGTTATAAATTCGATCCCAGCATCGAAGAAAAACTGTGGCGCATCGAGCCAAATTTCTATCAAGGCAATTTGCTCGCCGCGCGGAATGACGCGTTGCTCGATCAATTCGGCATCAAAGTCGTCGTCTCATTGTTGACCGAACGACAAGCGATTCGGCGCGGGTTGACCGAGTGGCATCCTGCCGGCGCAACGCATCTGATCTTCGATTTGCACGATAATCCGAACGGTGAGCAGATCGAACTTTGGCGCAACGCGATTGACGCGATTGTCGAGAATGTGCACGCGGGGAAGCGCACGCTCGTCCATTGTACGCGCGGCGTTTCACGCTCCGGCATCGCAACTGTGTTGGCATACGCCAAACTACACAACCTCGAACCGCGCCAAGCCGCCGATTCGATCAACGCCGATTTTCCAATCGTCGGCGGTTGGAATCCAAAGTTGTTGCGTTTTCTGCGCGACCAGCTGGGCTTTGCCGCCGAAAAATCAGCAGAAACCAAACCGCAAATGCCGAAATCGGCGCGCGTGTTTCACGGCGTTACGTTCGGCGGTGACGCGATTGTTGGCGATTTCGTGATCGTCGGTCAGCCGCCGCGCGGCAAACGCGCCGGCGACTTGGAAACGCGCATCGGCGCGCGCGCGGTCATTCGCTCGCACACGGTCATCTACGCGGGCAACCTCATCGGCGATGATTTTCAAACCGGACACGGCGCGCTCGTCCGCGAAGAAAATCAAATCGGCAACAATGTCAGCATCGGCTCGCACACGATTGTCGAACATCACGTTGTCATCGGGAACAACGTGCGGCTGCACTCGAACGTTTTCGTTCCAGAATTCTCTGTGCTGGAAGACGATTGCTGGATCGGTCCGAATGTGGTGATCACGAACGCGCGCTATCCGCGCTCGCGCAACGTGAAAGAGCAATTGCGCGGCGCGACGATCCAGCGCGGCGCGAAAATCGGCGCGAACGCGACGCTCTTGCCCGGCGTCGTCGTCGGCGCAAACGCGCTCGTCGGCGCGGGCGCGGTCGTGACGCGCGATGTGCCGGAGGGCGCGGTCGTCGTCGGCAATCCGGCGCGCGTGGTGAAACGCGTGGCGGATATCAAGGAATATCAGTAGGGCAGTGTGACAGTGAGACAGTAGGACAGTCCACGGTCTCACTGTCACACTGTTTTACTGTTCACTGACGATCGGAGGAGAAATGCAATACGTCAATCTCGGTCACACTGGCTTGAAAGTCTCGCGCCTCTGTCTCGGCTGTATGTCGTATGGCACGTCGAAATGGCGCACCTGGGTCTTGGACGAAGAGCCGAGCCGCGCGTTCATCCAGCACGCGCTCGAACTTGGCATCAACTATTTCGACACGGCGGATATGTACGCGAACGGCGCGAGCGAAGAGGTGCTGGGACGCGCGCTGCGCGACTTCGCAACGCGCGATCAAGTTGTCATCACGACCAAGGTGTTCGGTCGAATGGGCGATGGACCGAACGATCGCGGCTTGTCGCGCAAGCACATCCTCGCTTCGATTGACGCGTCGCTGCGTCGCCTCGGCACCGATTACGTGGACGTGTATATGATTCATCGCTGGGATTACGAGACGCCAATCGAAGAAACGCTCGACGCGCTGAACGACATCGTGCGCGCGGGCAAGGCGCGTTACATCGGCGCGTCGTCAACCTGGGCGTGGCAACTCACCAAGGCGTTGTACATCGCCGACGCGCGCGGCTGGGCGCGTTTCGTCGTGATGCAAAATCACTACAACCTGGTTTACCGCGAAGAGGAACGCGAGATGATTCCGCTCTGCCGCGCCGAAGGAATTGGGATCACGCCGTGGAGTCCGCTGGCGCGCGGCTTTCTCGCGGGCAATCGCACGCGCGACAAGCAAGGCGAAACTGCGCGCGCGAAAGACGATCCGTTGGCGTACGAACTTTACTACCGCGACGAAGATTTTACGATTGCGGAGCGCGTCGTTGAACTCGCGCGCCAACGCGGCGTCAAGCCGATCCAGATCGCGCTCGCGTGGATGCTGAACAAGCCGGAGATCACCGCGCCGATCATCGGCGCGACGAAAGCGCATCACTTGCCGGAAGCGGTCGCCGCGCTCGAAATCAAATTGACGGACGACGAGCGCAAGTTCATCGAAGAACCGTACGTGCCGCATCCGGTGCTTGGACATTCATAGTTCAAGGTTCGAAGTTCAAAGTTGAACCTTGAACTTTGAACCTGAAACTTGAAACCTGAAACGGAGTCCCAATGCCCCTTCCTCTCGTAGACCTCCAAGCCCAATACGCCGCGATCAAACCGGAGATTGACGCGGCGATTCAGCGTGTCATCGGCAACACGTCGTTCATTCTCGGCAAAGAAGTTTCCGAGTTTGAGAAAAACTTTGCCGCGTTCTGCCGCGCGAAACACTGCGTCGGTTTAGACAGCGGGACCGCCGCGCTCCACCTCGCGCTCTTGCTGTGCGATGTGAAACTCGGCGACGAAGTGATTACGACGACGCACACCTTTGTCGCAACTGCCGAAAGCATTTCGGTCATCGGCGCGCGCCCGGTGCTCGTGGACATTGACCCGCGCACGTACAATCTCGATCCGCGCGCGGTCGAACGCGCGATCACGCCGCGCACACGCGCGATCATTCCGGTGCATCTCTACGGTCAGCCCGCGGAGATGGATCCGATTTTGGAAATCGCGCGCCAGCACCACGTCCGCGTGATCGAAGACGCGGCGCAAGCGCACGGCGCGGAATATCGCGGCAAGCGCGCCGGCTCGATGGGCGATCTCGCGTGCTTTTCGTTTTTCCCCAGCAAGAACCTGGGCGCGTACGGCGACGCCGGCGCGCTCGTGACGAACGACGACGACCTTGCCGCGCGGGCGCGCTTGTTGCGCGATCACGGTCGCCGCGACAAGTACGAGCATCTCGTCGTCGGCTACGGCTACCGGCTCGACGCGCTGCAAGCCGCGATTCTCGGCGCGAAGTTGACGCACCTCGACGCGTGGAACGTGCGCCGCCGCGCGATTGCCGATTACTACACCGAGTTGCTCACGAATTCAAAAGTCGTGCCGCCCTACGTGCCGCCGCACATTTCGCCGGTGTACCACATCTACGCGATTCGATCCAAAACTCGCGACGCGCTCAAACAGCATTTGAAAGCGCGCGGCATCGAAACCGGAATTCATTATCCGATTCCGCTGCACTTGCAGCCGGTCTACGCCAACCTGGGTTACGCGCGCGGCGATTTTCCAAACGCGGAGCAAGCGGCAAACGAGGAATTATCGTTGCCGATGTATCCCGAGTTGACGGACGCGCACGTGGGGATGATTGCGGATGCGGTGAAAGCGTTCGAGTAAAAAAAGACAGCAGCCGCAAAATTCACCTACAAGGTTCAAAAATGGGCGTGCAAGAGAGAGCAACGTGTAGCAACGTATAGCAACGTGTAGCAGAAATCGGTGCATTAGGAACCGCTTGTAGGCGAGTTTTGCGGTAACTGAAAAAAGAGACACCAGGTTTCTCGAAGAAACCTGGTGTCTCAGTACATCACAGATTGTCATTCTGAGGCGCGCTTTTTGCGCCGAACGCTTTGCGTCCCGCAATTTGCAATTAGCGAGATGCTTCGCTTCGCTCAGCATGACAAAATTGTGATCTACTGTGTCTGCTTTCATCGCGTCAATTCGACGACGAGCAAATCGAGCGCGAGCATCGGCTCGCTCCGTCCGGTTTTGATCGCGATATCGGCGTCCAATAATTTCTGATAAATCGCTTCGAGTTGGGGCAAAGAAAAATTGCGCGATTGCTCCGCCGTTTTCTTCGCGACGAACGGGTGCATTTTCAATTGCGCGGCGGCTTGATCGAGCGGCTTGCCACGCTCGGCGAGATCGCGCAACTGGATGAGCATCCGAAACTGCCGCGTGATCATCGCCAGCAAATAAATCGGCGCGGCGTTGTGCGAAAGTTGATCGTGCAGCAGGCGCATCGCCTTGTCAGTCTCGCGCCGACCGATTGCGTCCACCAGATCGAAAACGCTGGACTCGGTGACGGACGCGACCACCGCGCGCACGTCTTGTCCGCGAATCGGTTGGTTGGCGCGGTACGTCAACAGTTTTTCGATCTCGTTATCGAGCAGGCGCAAATCGTTGCCGATGTGCGCGACAAGTTCGTTCACCGCGTCCGGCTCAATCGCGCCGCCTTTTTGCTTGACGTGTTCCGCGATCCATTTGGGCAACGACCTGAGATCGGGCGCGGAAAATTCTTTGACGTGCGCGCGCGTGTCCGTCGCGGCGTGCTTGATGATCGGATTGTTCTTCGCCAGTGTTTTCGCTTCGACGAAAACCAGGCGCGTCGTTTCCGGCAGGCGCGGCAAGTACGCCGCCAGTCCTTTCGCGAGATCGGGATTCGCCTCCTCCTCGATTGACTCGCCCGACGCGTCCTCCCCTTTTTTGCGGCGCGGATCGAAACGCGCCAACATTCCTTCGACGATGACCAGGCGTTTGTCGCTCAGAAACGCCACTGCGTCGCAGGCGTGCATCAACTCGCCCAGCGCGAGTTTGCGCCCGTCGAAGTGCGCGGTGTTCAACTCGGCGAATTGCGGATCGCCCATTTGCGCGCGAAACTTTTGCACCTGCTCCGCGCGCGAAAACTCGTCCTCACCGTGAAAAATGTAATACATCACGCCCACGCGATATCAACGTGCTGAACTTTGATCTGCCCCATTTGCGCTGCGCGGATCCCGGCGATGCGCGCGCCGCGCGCGTCCGGCGACGTGGTGACGCGTTCCTGGAATTTCGCGCCGAGCGGTTGCGCGACGAACGCGGCAAGCGTCGTCGCCAGAATCACGTTCGGAATTTTATCCACGTGCGGCTTGCGTCCCATCGCCAGAATCGCCGCGAGCGCGGTCAACAATCCGGCGATCACCAGGTTCGTCCCGCAGCGCGGATGAATCGCCAGCGCGCGTTCGCCGTTCTGCAACCGCGCGAGCGCGCGCCGCGCCGCGTCTTCCAATTCCGCGCGCTCGACTTCGCCATAAATAAAAAATCCGGTCGTGTCGGAACGCCCGACGATTCGCAACTGCGAATTGCGTTCGCTCAACAACGTCACCGTCGCGTGTTCGATGGCGTGATGCCGCCGCACGCGCGCGATGGGTTCAGTTTCTAGAATATTCATCATTTCCCCTTGATCGATGCACAATGGTCAATTACCAATTATCAATGTTAATTGACATTTGTCAATTGTGCATTGTACACGGCGAGCGTTTCTGCCGCGCAGCGCGTCCACGAAAATTGCCGCGCTTGCGCGATGCCGCGCGCGCGCATGGCGACGCGCCGCGCGTCGTCGGTCAACACCGCGCGGATCGCGTCCGCCCACGCGTCTGCGTCGTCCGGCGGCAACCGTATTGCCGCATCACCGACGACTTCGGGCAATGACGACGCGTTCGCGCATATCACCGGCGTACCGCACGCCATCGCCTCCAAGGGCGGCAAACCGAATCCCTCGTACACCGCTGGAAACAAAAACGCGCTTGCGCCGGAGTAGAGCGCGGGTTTGTCTGCTTCATCTACCCAGCCGATCAAAGCAAGCGCGTCCTCCGCTAGTTGCGCGTCACGCGCGATCTGACGCGGGTCAGGAAAGACTTCCGGATCGCGACCCAGGTTCACGCCCGCCAACATCAGCCGATAACCCGCGCGATAAAATTCCGGCGCGCGCGCGAACGCCGCGATGATCACGCGCACGTTCTTGCGTTGATCGTATCCGCCGAGATAGAGCAAATATTTTTCCGGAAGCGCGTACTTGCGCCGGACGATTTCGATTTGCGCCGCGTCGTCCTGCGCGCGATAGCGCGCGTCTGCCGCGAGATAGACGACGCGCACGCGCGCCGCGGCGATCTTCAACCGCGCGATGATATCGCGCTTGGAACATTCCGAATCGGCGATGATCGCGTCAGCGCGACGCGCACAAATTGCGGCAAGCGCGGTGTACGCGCGGACGAGAATCGAACCGCGATACGCGGGCAACACGATCGGAATCAGATCGTGAATCGTGACGACGGTGCGCGTGGGCGAAAAAAACGGCGAGCCAAAGTACGGCACGTGCGCGAGCGTCGCGCGTTCGCGGCGACACGCGCGCGCAAACGCGATTTGTTCGAACCACACTTTGTCCAAATTCTCGCGTAGATGCGCGACGGCTGACCGCTGACCGCTGACCGCTGACGGCGCGACCACAACGTAATCATTTTGCGGCGCGCGTTCCTTGAGCGCGGCAACCAGCGCGCGCACGTACTGCCCGCTGCCGGTATTTGGCTGGTCCCAGAAAAAACCGTTGATCGCGATTCTCATTGTGCTCGACCGCTGACGGCTGACCGCTGACCGCTCAATTTATCTCCATACCCATTCGGATGCGCCTTGTGCCACGCCCACGCCGAGCCGATGATCGTTTCCAAATCGGAATAGCGCGGCTGCCAGCCCAATTCTTTTTGCAAGCGCGATGAATCCGCGACGAGTTCATCCGGATCACCGGGGCGGCGCGGCGCGAATTGAATCTCAAAGGGGATGCCGCAGATCCGGCGCGCGGTCTCGGCGATCTCGCGATTCGAATAGCCGCGTCCGGTGCCGACGTTGTACGCGTCGGTCTTATGCCCGCGCGTCAACGCGTCGAGCGCGCGCAAGTGCGCGTCAGCCAAGTCAAGGACGTGAATGTAATCACGGATGCAGGTACCGTCGCGGGTGTTGTAATCGTCGCCAAACAGCAAAAACGGTTTGCCGGTTTGCGCCGCGCGCAGCGTCAGCGGAATGATGTGTCCCTCGTCCGGATGATCCTCGCCGAACGCGCCGTCGAGCGTTGCGCCGCACGCGTTGAAATAGCGCAGACTGATCGCGCGCAAAGGCGTCGCCGCGCCAAGCCACTGCAACATTTTTTCGACGAGATACTTCGATTCGCCGTACGGATTGATCGGCTGCTTTGGATGATCGTCGGGAATCGGCACCTGGGTCGGGTTGCCGTAGACCGCCGCCGACGACGAAAAGACGAGGCGCGTGACATTTGCCTTGCGCATCGCGTCGAGCAACCGAATCGTCTTTTCGATATTGTTGCGAAAATATTTGATCGGGTTGACCACTGATTCGCCGACCGCGATGTATCCCGCAAAATGGATCACCGCGTCGAATGAATCGCGCGCAAAAACATCGGCCAAGAATTTTTCGTCGCCGATGTCGCCGACGCGTAACGGAACGTCCACAGGCACCGCCGCGCGGTGTCCATTCTCCAGCGAATCCGCGACGACGACGTCCATTTTATTTTCGAGCAACTGCCGCACCATTTGGCTACCGATGTATCCGGCGCCGCCAGTAACCAGAACGCGCATTCCACTCCTCAAGTGCAATTGACAATTCTCAATTGTCAATTGTCAATTTTTTATTTCATCAGTCGCTTGGCGACCGTCGCGATCAACTTGCCGAGCCAACTGATTTCGCCTTCATCACAAAAATTCAAATCGTATTCATTGTCCGATAATGTTTGATCGCGCCAGATCACTTGCAGACGCAAAATATTTTCACCGTCGCCCAACGTCACCGCGAGCGCATCCACGCGCATCGCCGAATCAGGTTCGATGTCGAGCGTACGTGCGAAGACTTGCAGGCCGTTCAGGTCCGCGCGCAGTTCTGCGTGCGGGCACGCGACGCGCAAATCGTTGACGATCCACAAATCGCCGCGCACCGTGTCACCTGCGCGGCGCGGAATCAGCGCGTAATCGAATGATGCCAGAATCGGCGCGTATACCTTTTTCAATTCCGCGTACGCGCGTTTGGGCGTTCCATAATAGTCCACGACGCTCCACGAGATCGAAGGCCAGCAATCGTTGAACTGCCACACCGCGACACCCGTCGTCTGCGGCTTGCGTCGCCGCAGGTGTTCAATCGCGATTTGCAAGCCGAATGCTTGTGCGCGCTGGGTTGCGTCAATAAATTCTTCAACGCGCGAGGGGCGAGAGGCGAGAGGCGCGCTCGATTTCCTCGCCCCTCGCTCCTCGCCTCTCGCATACCGTCCCAATTTCTTTAACTCGGCGCGATGATATTTCCAGAGCGCGTGCGGCGCGGTGAGCGCGTCGGTAGGCAAAAATCTTTTCAGCGCTTCAAGATTCGGGAGCGACTGCAAACCAAATTCGCTCAGGAACGGCGTCGCGTCGTCGCGATAATCGCGCAGGTTGGCGGAGCGATGCCAGACGCGCCAGTTGTGCGATTCGTCGCGGTACGGCGACGCGGGCTTGAACGGGCGCGTGCCGTCTTTGTCTTTGACGACCGCGCGCAATTTCTTGACGATGGGCTGATTCGCGCGCGGGCTGAACTCGTTGCCGCCGCACCACACGACGAGCGATGGATGATTGCGGAGCGCGCGCACAATGTCGCCACATTCCGCGCGGACGAAATCGAGAAACGCGCGATCACGCGGAAAATGATCCAGAAGCGTACCGGCGAATGGAAATTCTTGCCAGACCAAAATCCCCAACTCATCACACAGATCGTAGAACGCGCGCTTTTCGCGCAAGCCGCCGCCCCACACGCGCAAAAAGTTGACGTGCGCGTCGCGCGCTTGCTGGAGCCGCGCGGCGTAATCGGCGCGCGTCAATCGTCCAGGGATCGCGTCGAGCGGGACCCAGTTCGCGCCGCGCAGGAATTCGCGCTGACCGTTGACGACGAATTGCCACGGCTCGGCGGTAAGCAGCGCGTGCGGCGCGCGCGCGAGCGAAACATCGCGGATGCCGAAAGTCGTACCCAATGAATCGAGAACGTCTTCGTGCGTGGGGGCTGGCTTTGTCGCTGCGCTCTTCGCAATGACAACTTCGAGTTCGTACAGATTCGGATCGCCGCGATCCCAGGGATTCCACAAGCGCGCGTCGGACAGATCGAATGCGATCTCGCGCGCTTGCGTCCCACGCGTCAAGTTCAAATCGAATTGAAACGTTTGCGCGTCCGATTCAAAATTTTTGCCGCTCACGCGACAGACGACGCGCACACTTTGGACGCCATCTGAGTCAATCGTCAAACGAATTGAAATTGCCGCAACTTTTGCCTTTTGCCTTTTTACTTTTGCCTTGACCCACGCGTCTTCGATGAACACCGAGTGCGCGATCACAACCGCCGCGTCATCCCAAATGCCGCACGTGCGCAAGCGCGGCGCAAAATCCCAGCCGAATTGCATCTGGCATTTCAGCGTCGCGTACCGATCCGGGAACGGTTCGCTCGGCGGCGTGTAGAGCGGCTGGACGAGGCGCGCCCACAGTTGCTGCGCGAGCGTGCGCTTGAGTTTGGGGAGCGCGGCGGAGCCCCAGATGCGGACGCCGACGGATGACCGACGACCGACGACCGATGCTTCCGTCTTTCGTCTTCGGTCTTCGGTCTGTAATTCGTAGATTTGACGCGAAAACATTCCCGCGTGGCGTCCAAGTTGTTCGCCATCGAAAAAAATCGCGCTCTGGTAGTCAATTCCATCGAAAATCAGAAACGCGCGCTCGTCGTTTTCCAATTCAAGATTGAGATCGCGGACGTACCACCAATCGCGCGCGTCAATCCATTGCGACGATTCGTTGTTGTCGGCGAAAAACGGATCGCTGATTTTTCCGGCGCGCAGGAGATCGAGTCGCACGTCGCCAGGGACTTGCGCGGACAACCACTCGGTCACGTCGGCAAGATCGTTCACATCGCTGAACGGTTGCTGCGCGACGGAGCCAAAGCGCCAGTTGGAATCGTTGAGCGAAATGATTTGTTGCATCGTTAGAGCGTTTGTTCGTTCGATCGTTCGTCGTCACCAAGTTACGACCACGCGCGTCGCGCCGCGCGGCAAGCGCGCCGCGTTGCCAATAATCTCGATGCCGTCCGCGTCACCACCCGCGTCGCGCAGCGCGAATGGCAAGTTCCACTCGATGTACTCGGGCGCGGCGCGCCAATCGCCGTTGACGACGAGTGTCGCGTCTCGTTCACCAAATGCAATCGTGAAATTCAGGTTGCCAAAGTACGTCGGCGCGTGTTCCACCTTGATCGCGTTCATCTCCGCACACCAATCCTCAGGCAGCGCGGGCGTCAGGACGAGGTGATCGTCTTCTTCAAACAGCAGCGCGTTGCGAACCGCGAGCAAAAAATCGGCGAGCGCCCAGCCGTGATGTCCGTCACCCATTCCACCGCGCCGCGTGAGCGGGTGAATGCCCTCCGCCCAGGTGAACGTCGGCGACGCGTGGCGCAGAACCCAGTTGATCGTTTTCCACGCGTCCGCGTCGCGTTGGAATAACAAACATTGCGCGACGTGCAGCGACAGGTATGTGCCGAACGCGGAATGACCGACGTGATTGAAATACGCGTCCTCCATCCACGCGATCTCTTTCAGCGCGGCAAGCGTGTCCACGATGCGCGGATCGCGCGCGTCGAACAGCCGCAGTGGATAGAGCGCGGCAAGCGAGCCGATCATCCCCGCGTCGAGGCGGCGGTACGGCGACGCGGGCATCGCGGCGCGACCGATGCGCGCGGCGACACCGGCGAGCGACGCGTCCACGTCCGCGCGAAACGATTCAAAATTCGCGCGCAATTTTTCTGCATCTGATTTCTGTCCCAACCAATCCGCCGCGCGCGCGGCTTCGCGCAACCCTGCCAGTCCCCAAAAATCGTCCCAGTAAAAATAATCGCTGGGTCCCAAATGCTCCGCGCTGGGACCTGGAGGGAGCAAGCCATGATGCAACGACTGCTGACTGCTGACCGCTGACCGCTTTCTCTTGTCTTTCGTCCTCCGTCGCTTTGAATTGATCCACGACGCCATTTTCAACAACGACCAATAATCGCGCGCGAGCAAGGTCGTGTTGCCGCTCAAGCGCGCGTGTTCGACCATCGCCCAGATCGCCGCGCCGTTCGAGTCCCACTCACCTTCGGTCGCGTGCGCGTAGCCGTCTTTCCGGATACGGCGCGGGAACTTTTCGATCACCTGGCGCGCTTCGTCGTGATAACCCAGTTGGTCGAGCGCGTTCAACAAATACGCCGCGTCGCGGAACCAGAATTGATGATACGTGAATGGACCCGGCGTGATCGTATCGCCGTCGTGCAACAACAGCAAGTACGCCTTGTTCGCATCGAACGCGGCTTGCAATTTTTCGTCAGGCACGCGAATCCGCATCCCGTGCGATAAATCTTCGCGCCAGTTTGACACTGTGTTGGAGATTAGAGATTGGAGATTAGAGATTGGTAATTGGTAATTGGTAATTGGTAATTCGTCTTCGTCCAGTTCCTCGCGCTCCATCGGCATCAGCGCGGTGAGCGTTTTGCTTTCGCCTGCGCCAAGTTCAAACCGATACGCGGCGACTGCGGTCGCGAGTCCCGCGTCGCAATGGACGCGCGTTTTGCCGTTGAGATCCGGCAGCACGAGCGCGATATCGCCCGCGTCAAAATTGCTGCACGCGATTGCGTCGGGGCGCGGCAAGAGAACGCCGAGCGCGCGGTTGACGATCACGAGGGATGAACGCTCCGCGTGAAGGATGAGGGATGAAGCGGTGGGTTCAGAATGAAACGCAATATCCCTGACGAGCGCGACGCCTTCGGGGTTGAACGGGCGAATCGCAAGGTAAAGTGTCGCGCAGCGCGCGTCGCGCGATAAATTCGTGACCGTGATTGGTTCGGCGACAAATTCGCGCGCGTCTTGTTCCGTCGCAAAAGATTCCAGACGCACACGCAAATCCTGCGCGCGAAACGTGGTGACGACGCTCGGAAGATTTTCGTGCAACGATTGTTCGATCTCGCCGTCGGCGAGACGCGACGGCGCGAACAATCTGCCGTCCACTTCGATCCACGCGTCGAGCGACCAGCCGTCGAACCAGGGCGTCACGAGTCCGCGCGGATCGACAATCGCCTCGCGCGCGCGGCGCGCGTTGCCGATCATCGTCCAATCGCGATGCGTGTAGTTGATCGTGTAGAGATTCAAGCCGCGCGGCAGAAACCCAGGAGCGCGCGGATCGAATTGGCGCTCCGCCCAGTACGGCAAAATCCAATCGCGATTCGTCGGAAAGAATTTATTATTGCGCCAGCCGCGCAAAACCAAGCGCGCGCCAATCGGGATCAGTTCGGCGGGAAAAGGCAGCGCGGTCTCCGCGCCGCGTCCAATGTGCGCGCTCGCAAAGAAATAATCGAGCGCGGCGGACGGAACGTGAAAACGCGCGGCGAGAAATCGAATGAGGGAACGCGTGAGTGACATACCACAGCATTTTACACGAGAATCGGCGCGACAACAAATATTTGTGCGAAAAGCCAAAGTGAGTTATAATAAGGATTGTAATTATTCCGACGTATCGTCACTTGCTGAGTGCGTCCGTGACGATACGTCATATTTTGACAAAGGATAGCAAAAGCACGAATGGCAAGTTCCGATTTTTGGAGTGCAATCGGCACGACGGCGGCTGATTCTGAACGCGCGTACGCCTTTTTGTTGGAACGCGGCGACGCCGCCTCCAGCCGCGAGATCGCGGCGCACCTGATCGAATGGCGCGTGCGCGAAGAACAGAAACGCTTGGCGGAAGCCGCGGCGCGCCGCGCGCCGATCTATCAACCCAAAGCGACGTACCCCGTCGGGCAGCACCTGATTTTTTCCGAGTTGGATCATCGCGAAGGCGTCGTGACCCAGGTTCGCGCGAGCGACAATGCGCGCCTTGCGCCCTTTCAAGTGATCGCCGTGCAACTGGAAGGCGAAACCGCGCCGCGCGAATTCGCGATGGAGTACACCGCGCCGCATCCGTTGAACGCCGAGCGCGAAGGACTGACTGAAATAACGCTCCGCCCCGAAGAAGCGATTGCCAAGTACGGCGAAACGGTCCGCACCGCGCTGTTGCAGCGCCTGAACGCAGACAAGGAATTCGTGCGGCTCGACGACGGCTGGTTCTTGCGCGGCTTGCTGCCGGAAATTCACGCCGGGTATCTCAATCTCGCCGAAGCCGCCATCGAGCAATCGAACGACGCGTTACGGACGGCGGACTTGCTCAAGATTTTCGAATTCCCCGATACGATCAAACGCACCGCGGCGGCGTTCGCGCTGAACGTCGCGCTGTCCAACGACGGACGATTCGAAGACGTGGGACCCAGCAACAACCCGCGCTGGTTTCTGACGCGCCTGGAACCGGCGGAAGCGCGCGAGCGTCCGAAAATTCTCGAAGTCGCGCCGACGCGGCAATTCACCTTGCCCGGCGAATTGCAAACGATCGCAACGGAATTGCAAGACGAAGCCGATCTCAACGGCGATGCGAATGGCGCGCCCGCGCCGCCGCGCGATGAAATCACGTTGATCCTGACCTATCCGCATCGCCGCGCCGGCACGTTGCCGCTGACGCCTGCCGTGCGCGCACTGCTGCCACAGTTCGAACATCCGCGCTTGCGCTTTCATTTCGTCGACGCGACGACCCAAGAAAAATTTGCGGGCTATGCGATCAAAGACGGTTACTATATCGCGGGCTTGCCGAATTGGTTCAACGCGCGCAAATTGTCGCCGGGCGCGTACATCACGCTCAAGCGCGGCAGCGATCCCTTGACCGTCCTGATCGAACATCAAGCGCAACGCGAGCGCGGCTTGTGGGTGCGCGTCGCGCGCGGCGTCAACGGGCAACTCACCTTCGCGCAGGAAAAGCGTCCGATCGCGCACAAGTCCGACGAGGAGATGCTGATCGTCATCGGCGATCCGGTGGGCTTGGAAGCGGCGGCGCAAAAAGCGCACGAGCATCATTCGCTCGCGACCTTGCTCGAAGAAATTTTTCCGGAACTGGCTAAACTCAGCGGCGCGGGACGCGTGCACGCCAAAACGTTGTACAGCGCGGTCAACCTGATTCGCCGCGCCGGACCGCGCGCCGTCTTGCACGCCTTGACCGAAAGCCGCGCGTTATCGTCCGCCGGCGGCGGCTATTTCGTCCTGAACGAAACGCACCGCTAACGGTTTTACTGCTATGTCGCCTGTCATCCGACCCGATATCAAAACGCTTTTTCACATCGATCCGACCTGGTTCGAAAAGAACGGGCGCGATCTGCGCGAAGAAATGCACGCCGCGTTGTGCGACGAATGTCGCGCGCTGTACCCAACGCCCGATGACGCGCGCGTCGTCGATCGCGTGCATCCGCTCACCGCGCAGGTCACGCGCGTCGACGCGTTGTGGGAATGTCTCGCCGATCACTGTGCGCGCCGTCCCGAATTCATCACGCCTGCCACGCCGCTCACCACGGCAATCTTTCGCGCGCTCTTGGCGAACGGCAACACGCCGCTGTCGTCCGAGCAATTGCACAAGCGCATCCGCAAAAGCAATCCCGCCGGGATTCTGCGCGTGCTGTTGGGCACGGAGATCGAAAACGGCGTGATGCCGTTTGAAGAATCGTAAGGCGTGGCGCGGGACGCCAATGAATGGCGCCCCGCCGTTCATTTCGGATCGAAAATTTTTGGATCGTACAGCCCGGTGCCGCTCCAAAACATCCAGCCCGCGCTTGCCGCCTCGATGGCGGCTTTTTTTTGCAGGCGGAACTGCGTCACGCCAAAGCCGCTGCGCCCCGAGTACGCCTGAATCCACATCCGCACCTTGGTTGAGGTTTTCTCAGCCGCGCGTTTGTAACTGTGGAACACCACTTCGTACGGACACTGGGTCGCTTCGGTGCAATCTTTGATCTGCAAGCCACGCGTCAACAGACTCGACGCCTGCACCCAGGTATCGGGATAAACCATCGGGCAAAGATAGTCCACGTACGGACCCAGATCGCGCAAGCGTTGCCCGGTGTGCTGATCGTCGTCCGTCGCCGTCGTCAAACCGAAGACATCGGCGGAAATGAAAACGCCGGTGGGACGCAATTCTTTTTGCGCGCGCGCCAAAAATCCGACAATCGCTGCGATGCGCGTCTCTTCGTTGTACTCCGCGCCCCAGTAAAAATTTCCCGCCAAGCCGGGGAAACGCACGTAATCGAATTGCACTTCGTCAAAACCGATCGCCGCGATTTCTTTAGCCAGCGCGATCACGTAACTCCCGTTTTCCGGGACGAACGGATTGACCCACGCCGCGCCGCCTGTTTCGAAAAAGACCGTGCCGTTGGGATAACGCACGGCTTGCGCGGGGCGCAGCGTCGCCAGCAACGTGTCCTGGAACACCGGGACGCGCGCGATGCAATAAACGTTCTGCGCGCGACAACGTTCGATCACTTCGGCTAAATCAATGCCGCGCGTGGAATACGCGCCGATTTGTTTCGCGACCGCGTTCGGACTGTCCCAAGCCAGCCGCCCTTTTTCCGATTTTACATCTACGACCAGCGCGTTCAATTCCGTTTTGGAAATCAGCGCGAAGAGATCGCGCACGTGCTCCATCGTCGCGCCGAATGGCACGTGAATTCCTTTGACGACGAACGGCGTCATTTTCAAATCGCGGCGCGTGATGTTGCTCACGCTCAGTTCCGTTTTGCGATACCCCGGCGCTTTGAACGCGAGCGTCGCTTTGGGCGGCACGTTCTCCAAACGATACGCGCCTTGCGCGTTCGTCGCGACGATGGTATTACCCAAGTAAACGAGCGTCCCACTGATCGGCTGTCCGGTCGCCGCGTCGGTGACGACGCCTTCCAGCGTGTTCGGGCGCAGCGCAATTTGCAGATCGCCGCCGAGAAATGGCGCGCCCGCGCTTTCGTAGCCGGTGGCAGTCGCGCGCACTTGCGCGTTCGGCTTGACGCGGCGGAGCGTGCCGACGCCGTCAGCGCCGGTGGTGGCTTTGAGATTGTCGGCTTGGATTTGGGCGTTGGCAAGCGGCTGTTGCGTAAATTGATCGATCACGGTGACGCTCAAGGTGTTCGGGCGCAAACTCAATTCGACGTTGGCTTGCCCGTCGAAAGAAAGCGCGATCGGTTGATAGCCCAGCGCCTGCGCGGCAATCGGCGCGTCTTTTTTGACGTTGCGCGCTTCGACCTTGCCCGCCGCGTTCGTCGTCGCCGTGTGCGCGCCGATCACGATTTGGACGCTCGGCAAGGGGTGTTGCGTCTCCGCATCGCGCGCGACCAGGGTCACGCGATTGTGTTCCAGCGCCAGATCGAGCGCGAACGCGCGCGCGAACAGATCGTCGCCATTCACATCGGCGCGCAGCGGAACATAGCCGTCGGCTTCGACGCTGATCGAATGGATGCCGCGCGGAATCCCCACGGCGTACTCGCCGCGCGCGTTCGTCGTCACCCAACGATTGGCGATGCTGAGACGCGCATCCGCAATGGGCGCGTGAAGGACCGCATCGCTGATGATGCCGGTCAACTGCCGCGTCTCCAGCGCGAGATAGACCAAGAGCGCGGCGACAATGCCGCCGATGAGAATGAGCGTGATTAAGATTCGTTTCAACATTGCGCGCCATTATAACACATTTTCCACAACCCTTCCACAAATCTGGCGTGTTTATTCACCTGCTTGTGGCGCGCGTCGATCACGCCCACGACATTTTGTGTGCGGTTAAAAAAACAAATCGCCATTCACGCGCTATGCACGCTTTGTCCACAGAAAAAAACGCTCCGCGAGCATTTTTCGCGCGGCGCGAATATTTTTTCGTCAATCTTAAAAAGACGACGCGCGTTTTTTCTTTTTAAGGTAAATGGCTTGCGCGTCGCGCTAACATTTGTTACAATGAGATGGCACGGATTTTCCCTGAGGTCTAATGATTATGAATGCGAATGAAATCTGGCACGCCACTCTCGGCGAATTGCAACTGCAAATGACCAAAGCCACGTTCGATACGTGGGTGCGTCCCACGCACGCGATTGCGTACCGCGACGGCGAGATGACGGTGGGCGTCCACAGTCCGTACGCCAAAGAGTGGCTGGAGAATCGTTTGCACACGACGATCGCGCGGACGGTCACGGGGATCGTCGGACGCTCGGTCCAGGTTCTATACATCGTCAAAGACAAAAACTTTGCGCGCGCGCCGCACGCATTGGCATACGCGCCCGGTTCGGAAATGCTGCCGACACGCGCGGAAGAGCCCGAGTCCGCCGGCGCGGGCGAAGATCAGTCCGCGCCGCCCAAACCGCGGGGGGAAACCGCACAACAGCGCGCCCCCGCACCGCTCAATCCCAAGTACACATTTGAAACGTTCATCGTCGGCAATTCGAACCGGCTGGCGCACGCGGCGACGCTCGCCGTGGCTGAGCATCCGGGCGAATCGTACAATCCGTTATTCTTGTACGGCGGCACGGGCTTGGGCAAGACGCATCTCCTCCACGCGCTGGGGCAACATCCGAACGTGCGCGGGCGGCGCGTGCTGTACGTCTCATCGGAAACGTTCACGAACGATCTGATCAACGCGATCCGGAATCAAACGACGCCGGAATTCCGGCGCGTCTATCGCGAGGTTGACGTATTGCTGATTGACGATATCCAATTCATCGGCGGCAAGGAATCTACGCAAGAGGAATTTTTTCACACGTTCAATCATTTGTACTCGGCGAACAAACAGATCGTCATTTCGTCCGACCGCCATCCGCGCGCGATTCCGACGCTGGAAGATCGCGTGCGCTCGCGCTTTGAAGGCGGAATGATCACCGATATTCAGCCGCCGGATCTGGAAATGCGGATCGCGATCTTGCGCACGAAGGCAGACGCGCTGGGGGTCGCCGTGCCGAACGAGGTGCTTGATTTCATCGCGCACAAAGTGCAGAGCAATATCCGCGAATTGGAAGGCGCGCTCACGCGCATCCTGGGCTATGCGCGCTTGATGAACGCTTCGCTCTCGACCGACCTCGCGACGAATGTGCTGCAGGACATTGTGCGGCAGCAACCGCTCACCCTGCAACAAGTACTGGCAGTCGTCGCCGATTATTATCACGTCGAGCTTGCCGATTTGACGGGGCGCAGCCGCAACAAAGACATCGTCCTGCCGCGGCAAATGGCGATGTATATCCTGCGCGAGGAGACGGGCACATCCCTTCCGCAAATCGGCGATATGATCGGCGGGCGCGATCACACGACGGTGATTTACGCGCACGACAAAATCGCGGAGGAAATCGAAACGAACGACCAGCGGCGCCGCGAATTTCTAGCGATTCGCGAGCGGCTCTACAAGCAATAATCCACAGGGAGCAAAAACTTGCCGAGTCAAAAAACTCGGCAAGTTTTATTTTTCCCCAAATTTCGTAACTGCCTAGCCAGATGATGCAAGTTGCGCGCCCAAAATTGGTGGAACATAGGGCACGCCTTTCAACGCTGATTTCAGCGCATCCAAAACACGCTGTCCGTTTTTCTGTGCCGTGGAAATGTAGCTCCGCACTTCACAGAAGACTTGGGCTCCGCCTTGGCTGCGAAAGGCGATGATCTTCGTTTCGGCCATTATGCCCCAGCGATAGCTGGAGCGAGATATGCTTTCGGTTTTGGCTTGGACCGTTTTTGAGCGGGCCAGCCCGGGAGATCCACTCGCTCCAAGACCCAGTCAA
>Ga0194111_10002196_pt1 | contig 23748 bp, 22 predicted proteins | sample TA2KigC300mmetaG_FD_146194 | JGI IMG/M metagenome (GOLD analysis project Ga0194111, IMG submission 146194) | Freshwater microbial communities from Lake Tanganyika, Tanzania - TA2015033 Kigoma Deep Cast 300m | ecosystem: Environmental > Aquatic > Freshwater > Lake | place: Tanzania: Lake... | reverse complement strand
ACTATACACCCCCCGCGGCCCGCCCGCAACAGTTGCATCAGGGTTGAGTTGCATCAGGGTTGGTAGTGGGTCAGTTACGCGGTGGAAACACGCCGGTAGGGCGCGGCGTCCCGCCGCGCCGCGGCGGACCGGGCTTGCCCGCCATAGCCCGCAGGGCGACGGCGGGACGGTCCGCCCTACCTCGCCTCCCTGCATAACTGACCGGTTACGGCAACGCGACGGTTGACCGCGGGAACGATCTGAGGCAGGATGCAAGGTGCGGGAGGATGGACGGATGAGAAAGTTGTGCGTTCCGGCGGCGTTGCTGCTGTGCCTCGCCGCCATCGCCTGCGCAGGCTTCAGGGCCAACGACACGCCGGCCAACCTCGGCGCGGCCGACGCCGTGCCGCTGCGATGGGCTCCCGTGCGGCTGTGACCTCCGCCCGCGCCGGCCGTCGGGGGGCGCCGGGATGAAACGGTCGTTCCTGCACGTGGACATGGACGCGTTCTTCGCGGCGGTCGAGCAGCGCGACCGCCCGGAACTGCGCGGCAAGCCGGTGGTGGTCGGGGCGCCCCCGGACCGGAGGGGCGTGGTCGCCGCCGCTTCGTACGAGGCCCGGCAATTCGGCATCCACTCGGCCATGCCTTCCCGCGAAGCCGGCCGGCGCTGTCCCCAGGCGGTCTTCCTTCCGGTCGACGGCGAGCGCTACGAAAAAGCATCGCGCGAGATCTTCGCTATCCTGGAGACGTTCACGCCGCTGGTGGAGCCGCTCTCCATCGACGAGGCTTTCCTCGACGTGAGCGGCGCGCGTCTGATCCACGGCACGGCGGAGGAGATCGCGCGCAAGATCAAGGAGACCGTCCGCCGGAAAACGGGATTGACCGCGTCCGTCGGCGTGGCCCCGAACAAGTTCCTCGCCAAGCTGGCCAGCGAGCTGTCGAAACCCGACGGGCTTCTCGTGATTCCCGAGCCGCCGGAGGAAATCGTCGCCTTCCTCGCGCCGCTGCCCGTGTCGCGCCTCTGGGGCGTCGGCAAGGTTACGCGGCGGCACCTGGAAAGCGCGGGCATCCGGACCGTCGGGGATCTGCAATCCCTTCCGGCGGACCGGCTGTCACGGATCACCGGCAAAGCCGCGGCCGAGAGCCTGCTGCACCTGGCGCGGGGGGAGGACCTGCGTGAGATCGAGATGGACAGGCGGGAGAAGAGCATGTCGCGCGAACACACGTTCCCCGAGGACTGCCGGGAACGCGAAACCGTGGAAGCCGTGCTGCTGGACCTGGTGGAAGACGTCGGTAACCGGCTGCGGCTGGCCGGGAAACACGCCGCAGTCGTGCACCTGAAACTGCGCTGGCACGACTTCAGGACCATCACCCGCCAACTGACGCTCGACGCGCCCTGCTGCGATGACTTCACCTTGCGGGAAGCGGCGTTGTCCCTTTTCCGCGCGCAGCCGCTGAGCGGACCGGTGCGACTGATCGGGTTCGGGGTCGGCGGCCTGGCCGACGGCGTCAACCGGCAATTGAGCCTGTTCAAGTCCGAAGGGCAGCCGCGCGAAAGGAAAGAGCGGCTGAGCCGCGCGGTGGACGCGATCCGCCGCCGTTTCGGCGAAGAAGTCATAGGCCGGGCGGACGCCCGCCGCGGCGCGGCCCGCGCCGGCGGACGGCCGGGGTGAGATTCCGGCCTCTGACCGGGCGGCGCGGGTGGCTCCGTTCCGGCTGGGCGGCTTCGCCCGCCGGCCGCGAGGGATCAGGCGCCGGTCTGAGGCCTGCCCGCCGCGCCGCACTTGAAGAAGTTCGCCTTATTCAGGATCTTCAGCATCGTATTGCGTTTCATGAAGGTGGCCTCCCTCTCCTGCCCGGCAGGGCTACCTGTCGGCTTCTCTTGACTCCTGGAGCTGCCTGACCTTCTCGGGAAACGTGGGCAGGACAGTGTAGACCCGCTGCACGATCGGGCCGTCCGGGGCGCTGACGGGGACGACCATGACGACGTTCCCCTGAACGCGGTACTTCAGGCCCGCGGAGTCGGCCACGACCTTCAGGGTTTCCTGCAGGGAGAGATGCCGGGCGCTGAACGTGATCAGCGGGTCGCCGGAAATGCGATTCGTGACGCTGCCGGCCCGTGCAAACGGGTCTGCCGGCGCGGCGGCCTGCGCCGCGCCGGAGCCGAGATTCAGAACGATATTGACCCCTTCCTTCTCGGGATCCAATTCCCTGCTGATCCGCACCAGGAACTCAATGACGTCCCGGATGTCCGTCTGGCGGAACTCCAACCGCGGAATGACGATCGTGCGGAGTTTCCGCGCCACCCGGGATTCCCTGGACTCCTCCCGGGGCGCGTCCCCGGCAAAGGCAAGACAGGCAAGCCCGCCTGCCAGCAAGGCCCGCAGAACTGCATTCTTGAGCGCGTTCATGCCGCTGTCCCTCGCCTGCATTATCCCCTATCCTCCGGCGGGGGGGCAAGAACGGAGATTCGTGATTGAAGATTCCGGCCTTTCCGCCCTACATTGCAGCCATGATGCTGGGGGGGCAAGCACGCGCGCTGGTCCGCCCGGGCGCCGCCCGGAGAGCGTGGCCGGCGCTACTCGTCTGCGCCGCGGCGTGCTTCATCCCGACCTCAATCCCAGCCCAAACCGAGCCCGCAGGCGACGCGGAACAGGACCTTCCCGCGATCCGCGCCAAAGCCGAAGCCGGCGATCCCTACTGGCAAGCCGCGATGAGCGCGATTCTGCGCAGAGGGGAATGCGGGGTGAAGATAGACAACGCCGAGGCTTTGAAATGGGCGCGGAAAAGCGCGGCGCAAGGCCACCCCATGGGCAAGTATGAACTGGCGAGCTGCAATCTGTACGGTATCGGTATGGATCGGGACGAGGAGGAAGCAGGCCGCCTGTTCCGACGGTGCTTTGAGGGGGTGCGACAACTGGCTGAGGTGGGCCGATGCCGCGCCCAGTACGCCGTGGGATACCTCTACACCGCGGGACAAGGAGTTGATGCCGACGCGACGCTGGCGGCCCGATGGACGCGCAAGGCGGCCGAGCAGGGGAATGCGAGGGCCCAGTGGAGAATGGCCGGGATGTTCCTGGAAGGTGAGGGTGTCGAACAGAGCGCGGCCATGGCCGTTGAGTGGTTCCGCAAGGCCGCGGAACAAGGCAGCGCCGAGGCGCAGTTCAGCTTGGGCCGGATTCTTGCCGAAGGGCGCGGAGTGCCGCAAGACGGGGTAGAGGCGGCAAAGTGGTTTGAACGGGCCGCCGAGCAGGGATGGCAGAATGCTCTGCTGCGGCTGGGAGACCTGTACTGCGAAGGGAACGGCGTTGCGAAGGACTTGCACAAGGCCATCGAGATCTACGAGAAAGGGATGGCGGAAGGAATATACGGCAGTCTTGGCAAATGCGCTTATGCCTACAGCCAGAAGGGCGACTACGCGGAAGCGGTCCGATGTTATCGGCTCGGTGCTCAAAGAGGGGAATCGGGCTGCATGAACAACATGGGCGTCTTGTACTTGAGCGGACAAGGCGTTGAACGCGACCCCAAGCGGGCCCTTGCGTGGTACGATCTGGCAACGCAGCACGGCTGCGAGACTGGCCCTCGAAATGCGGGTGAGATGTTCCTGTACGGCAACGGGGTGCCGCGCGACGACGAGGCCGCGGCGCGCTATTTCCGAATCGCGGCCGGCCGCGGCAACGGGCGGACGCAAGGCCATCTTCAAGAAGGCGCCAGAGCAGGCAAGGCGCCGTACCAGTTTCAGCTCGCCGATCTGTACTATTGCGGGACGAGCGAACTGCACGACCGCGATTTGAAGGAGATCGAGCCCGACCTCAAGGAGTCGCTGTACTGGTACGCCAAGGCCGCCGGGAACGGACACTCCGGCGCGCGCCGGATGCTGGAGTTGCTGAAGGCGTGGGAACTGGTGTCGGAGCAGGACCTGACCGACGCGCGCCGGCGGGTGACGGAGGAAACGCCTGGTCTTGCCTCCTCTGCCGAAGGACGGGGCGACGGTCAGACCACAACCAACGGCAGCCGCTTCGCGTTTCTCCGCGACCTCGGGCTGCCTGACGTTCGCGGCGCCGTCTACGCGGCGTTGGAGACGGACGGATGGCGCAGGCATGAGATGTGGTTTGCGGACTACCGCGAGGCTCAGCAAGTGCGGAACAAGGCCTGGCTGCTGAGCGAAGACAAGAAAGCCGGCAAGGCGGTCTTGCTGATGGACGGTTGCCGCGTCGTGGAAATGCTCGACCGCAAGGCCTTCGCCAGACGCATGGAAAAGTCGAGCGAGGCCGCCCCTGACCCGGATTCCGGCGGCGAGGACCGGCTGCCGGACGAGTTCCGGGGACGGCCGGGCGGCGGCGCGTTGAGCGGCACGTGGCGGAAAGCGGATCCGCAGGAAGGATTGAGCGCGATCATCGCCTTTCTGAGGAAGGAACCGTCGGACCGCGACAGGGCGGACTGGGCCATGCAGTCTGGCCTGGGCGGCGTGCTGCTCATGGAGGCCGCCCACTTTGACCGGCAAGGCTATGCCGCGCAAGCCGCGAGGATCGCCGATCTGCTTTTCGAGAAGGTCGAAGACCGGCGCACGGTCGTTTTCCAGGCCATGGACAGGATGGCCGACGCCGGTTACGAGAAGGCTTGCGACGAATTCCGCGGGACCGGGGACTGGCAGGCGTTCAACGCTTCGCTTCAGCAACTGCTGGACCGTTTCGCGGCGGGATGGCAGAGACGTCCGGCCGTCGAACGGCTGGCGCGGCGGGTCGCAAAACGCGCGGAAGGGCGCGCGCCCCGCATTTCCGGAGACGGGATCACGGCGGCTGACGCGGAGCTGGCCGCGGAGCTTGCTGAGGCGCAGGCCGGCGATCCGACCCGCGTGCGCCGTGTGCCGGTCGGCGCATGGGTGCTGCGCGCGGAAAGCGGAGCGGACGGCGAAGACGCGGCCGCGCCGCACCTGTTCGACCGCATTGTGCGTCGCGGGATGGCGGCGGTTCCGATGCTCATGGCGCTGCTTGAAGACGAGTGGCTGACGAACACGGAGGCGTGGTGGTGGAGCGGGGAATCCTGGACGGCGGGCTACGACGGCCGGAACGAACCGCCGACGATGACGGCGATTGACGCGGCCTACCGCGGGTTGCGCCGTCCGGCCACGCGCGCCGAAATCGCCGAGTCGCTCCTGCGGCCGCTGCTTCTGCCCGAGCGCGACAGCGCGGACCCGTTCGGCATGCGGCGGGAAGCCGTGGAGACGAGCTCCCTGCAAGATACATGCCGGCGGTGGCGCGAGGAGACGCGGGGGATGTCCGGGAAAGACCTGGCGCGCTGGTACCTGGTGAAGGGCAGCCCGGCGCAGCAATGCGACGCGCTGACCTATCTGGCGCGGTACGGAGACGCATCCGAGCTGGACGGCTTCGAGGACCGCGTCCTGCAGTCGGATGAGCCCTGGATCTATGCCGAGGCCGTCCGGGCGTATCTTGCGAAACGGAGCGAACGCGCGGAGGCGTTCCTCAAGGCCTGTGAAACAAGAGTGCGCGAGGTCATGAAGCGGATGATGGCAGACGCCGAGGGACTGCCCGAAGACTATGTCGATGAATTGACAGAACAGTACATGCGCGCGCTGAAGGACTCCGGCTCGCGCTGAGCTGCCGCCTCGCGGCGGACGAGCGCCCCCATCACAGTTCGATCAGCGTGATTTCGGGCCGGCACCGGAACCGCATGTTGAGATAGAAAGTGCCGATTCCGGGATTGACGTACAGGGGCCCGGCCGGCGTCCGAGAGAGTCCTTTGTCGAACTCCTCCAAATCGAACGGAAGAACCTGTCTGTGCACAAATGGGATCCTGACCTGTCCGCCGTGCGTGTGACCGGCCAGTATCAGATCAAAGGTTTCGCCGTGCGTCTGTCGCGCGGCATCCGGATGGTGTTCCAGCAGAATCCGTTTGTATCCGCGCGGCGTCCGTTCCCCCGCGCAAGCCAACGTCAGCAGCGCGACCCGCTCAGAAGGAACCATGACGGGGTTGTCCGTCATCCATTCCCCTCCGGTTCCGCGAAAAGCCTCGCGCACCCGCTCGAACGAGCGCAGCGCCCAGCGGTCGTGGTTTCCCGGCACGCCGTACAACGGCTTGTTAAACTCGGAGAGAATTTGCAGCGCGCCGTCCAGGAACACGGCCTCCTCGATCAGGTCTCCGGTGAAACAAACCATGTCGGCGTCCAGCCGGTTGATTACGCGCGTTACTCGCTCGAGGTGCCGGGCATCCCCCGCGAAATGGATGTCCGAGACGTGAATGAGCCGCACCGTGGGAGCGGGCGAAAGTGAAACGCGTTTGACACGAAGCCAGTGCGGTTCCACGAACCGGGCATAGGCAACGCACACCGCCGCCAGGAACAGCATTGCGCCGGGAACCGCGAGTGCGCGCAGAAACGCGCGCTTCACCGTTTGAAACAGGTCCCGCTGCAACGACGGAATGACAGCCATGTTCGCGTCCTGCGCCGCCGGAGGCCGGCGAATACGCCTGTCGGGCCTTGTCTCGTGCGGCACGTTCTACCGCATTGCTTCGGACGGACGGGAGTCCGCCCCCTGCTCCGGCTCCCCGGGCTGTGCCGCGCGGCCACTCGTTTCCGCCGCCGGCCCCGCCGTCAGGCCGCTGCCGGCCGGTTTCCGGCTTTTGCGCACGCTCAGCCAGGCGCCGGCGAACAGGAGGACGAAGCTGAGGGCCACGAAACGCCACGCCGTGAATCGAGTGGAGAAGGCCCACGCTCGCTGGACAACCGGCGCGAGCAGAAACGCGACCGAAGGCCAATGTCGCACCCGCAACCATATTGCCGCTCCCGCCACCAGCGCGCCCGCCAGGCTGAAAAGGTCGACCGCGCCGGATCCCGTCGGAAGAAGATCGAAGATGAAGATCATGACGCCCAGTGCCCCGATCCCTGTCAGAATCGGGGTCATTTCACGCCCGAAGACTACGGCAAGCGCCAGAATTCCCATCCCGGCCACACCCGCGACCGCTCCGGAATGCGTCAGCTTCCAGGTTTGAAGGAAAGCCGCGAAAGAGCCCGTCGTGGCGACTCCGATGGTCGCCACAATGACGGCGAGAAGGCACAGAGCAACGTTGCGCCTGACCAGGCCGATCAGCATCAGAGCGGCAACCAGCACGCCGCCCGTGACATGCCAGTTCAAGTCAAGGGGGCGAACGGGCGAGTATCCGACCGTGAGAATGACCCCGAGCAGATACGCTCCGCAGACTACCAGCAGGCGCCGTGACCGCGTGCGCACCCAGACCGCGAGAACCGCCGCGCCCGTGAATCCGAGAAAGGCGGAAGGATGCCAGATCAACCGGACTCCCGATGGCGGCACGGCAATGACAGACTTGCTGAGCACGGCCAGGCCGCAGGCGGCCAAAGGCACGCCGGCAAGGCATGCTTCGAAAAGCGACGCCCTGCGCCGGAGGCTCACGCTGAGCTGCAGCACGACGAGAGACACAACGCCGACCAGCGGCAGGTAGTCCCCCGCGTCTGATGGGACCTCGTAAACATAACCCAGGACATACTGGTGCACGGCGCCCGCGATGAGGAGGATTGCCGCAAACAGGAGCGCCATGCCGGGACGGCACAGGAACGGCAAGCGCGGGGCGGCATCTGTCCGCGCAAGGGCCCAGGCTTCTTTTTCCCCGGCGAGAAACACAATCGCTCCGCCGGCAATCACAAACAGCCATGCTGTGAGCCAGTGTTCCCTCGCCACCGCCCCTTCCACGGCAAGCCTCGCCAGCATCGACCCCGCCCCGAAGTTCCAGGCGAGAATAACCCCAAGCCCCGCCAGCATTCCCCAGTTCAAGGCCAACCTGACATAGCGCCTGAGGACATGGAGCTTTCCCGCGCCAAGCAGGAAACAGAGGAGGCCGATGACTGGAGTCTCGCGCGGCCCGCCGTTCGCCACCGCGCTGAGCGCAATTCCGTCGCCGACAAGAAACAGCGCGACAAGAACGACGAGCGAGACGGCGTCGTCCATGATCCGCGCCCGGATGACGATGAATACCAGGACCCCCAGCAGGCAGATTTCGTAGATATTCAGGGCCGCAAGGCAGGGATAGGCACCCCGCAGGGCATCTGTGCGCGCCAGAAGAGGCCCCAGCAGTCTGGCAATGCCGTAGATTATCGAAAGGGCGCTGAGACAGTAGAGTATGCTGCCCCCGGTGAGGCTGAAGAAGCCGCGCCACACTCCGCCGTCAAGCAGGTTGATTGATGTCACGGGCAAGGGCGGAGGCAGCGACATTTCGCCGCCCCCGGGATTGCGATCCGACGGGGTTTGCATTTCCTTCATAGGGCTCCTTTCTCGCCGTGTCCGCGGGATCTTCCGGTCTCCGGCGAGACCGGGCAGGCGGGAGCAATCCGCCGGACCGCCGCCGTGACCAGGCGCCAAGCCAGGAGCGCCGGAACCAGCAGGAACACGGAAAGCCGGACGACAACGAACGCGCCCGCGCAGGACAGCATCCACCTCGGCACGTGGCCGCCGGCCGCGAAGACGCAGGAGACCACGTCGTATCGCGAGAGGATTTCCCGGAGAACGGCGTGCGCGACCACCAGGGTGACGCTGAGCGACACCGGACCGAGTCGAGGATTCCACCACCTTGTTCGGCTCATCTTTCTCCTGTCCCGTTCCTGCCGTCATCCCCGGGCGTCGTCAGCATCGCGAAGAGAATGGCGTTGCCCAGGGGACCGCCGGACACGTATTCGCGCCGGTCGCCGCGGCTGACGGGCGCGCCGCACAGGTGGGCCGTCGCAAACAGCCGCCTGAAAAAGGCATCGTCGCCGTACCGCCGCGCGCCCGCGATGCTGAAGCCGGTCGCCGAACAGCCGTAGCCGAAGACGATCGGGCCGGAATCTATATCGCCCCGGCCGGTACGCCGGCGGGGATATTCCCGGACGGCGCCGAAGCCGAGTACGCTGCCGGCCAGGGAAGCCTTCAGGCCTTCATACAGCTCGCGGGCGAGCCGCGGGTCGGCGTAATGCAGCGCGATCAGCCCGAGCGCCGTTCCCGAGCCGCGCGGCTCGTCGGCGGGCGATCCGTCAGCCGGATCGACGGCCTGAATCAGGAGGCGCGCATCGGGATCAACGTATTTCGCTCTTGCACGTTCCGTCCACCTCCGGATGGCGGCGCCGTGATCGCTGCCCGTCGCGCGCTGGTGCAGGCCGACGGATCCGATCACGAAGCAGTTGTCCACCGGATAGACCTCTCCCGGATAGGTCTCAAGCAGCACGATCGGGCTGGCGTCAATGTGCCGGACCAGGGCGGCCGTAATGCGGTCGTTCAACCCGGCATAGGAATCTTCGCCGAAAGCGAGCCGATGGAGCCCCAGCAGGAAGTTGAGGTAGCCCAGGTAGGCGGCGTGATGGTTCGGCCCGTCGATGCCGTCAAGGGGGTCCTCGCCCCAGCTTTCCCGGTCGAAGGCGCGGACCTCGTCCGTCAGCATACCTTCGATGCATCGCCGGGCCGGCGGCGCGTGCTGCGCATGCAGCTCGGGATGCTCCATGACCGTCTGGGCGAACCCGATACCCGCCATGAGGTATGAGCCGAAGAGCCATTCTCCGCTGAATTGGCTGACGCCCGTGCGGAAGCGCGACCGCGAGAGGGATTCGTCGCAAACCAGCCGCGCCACGCCGCGGGACAGCCGCAATTGCCGCGCGGCGTCGCCTTCCATCCATTTCGCCGCGCCCCGGCCGCACCAGGCGGCGGGCAGCGTCGCGGTCACGGCGACGGCCGCCGCCGCTCCCGCGGCGAGCCCGACAATTCTGTGCCCGTTTTGCGCCATGACGCAGTCAGACTCGCCTGCCTGTCGCGCCATCCATGCGTGGCCCGGAATCGACGCGCACACGGCCGCGCCGACAGTTCCATCCCCGTGGCGGCGTCAGGCCCGGCCGACCGGCGCGAGGTAGATCGTGAACTCGTCCTGACCGTCCACGCCCAGCAGGCGATCCATCGCATCCTGGTCGTAGGCCGCGATCGCGCACGTGCCGCAGCCGATCGCCTCGCACGCCAGGTAGAGGTTCTGGCAGACATGCCCCGCGTCCAGGGCGATCACCTTGTACGCGGCCGGACCGTACCGCCATTCCATGCGGTAGGGAATCGCGGTCCAGACAAAAGTAACCGCCGCCAGCCCGGCAAAGGTCTGTCCCAGTGCCGCCTGCGCGACCCGGCCGCGCAGGTCAGCCGCGCGCGACACGCCGACCAGCGCGTGCTCGACCGGAAGGTAGCGATACACGCCCTGCTCCAGGGAATCCACGTTCATCGCGCACAGATAGGTCTCCAGCGCGTGGCGGCAGCCGGCCGACGGCACCGTGCGCAGGGCCGTGCCTTGACCCAGCACCTTGCGTACGCCCTGCGTGGCCCACAGCAGGAAGGCCAGCTCGTCCAGGCCGAGCGCGCCGCGCCGGTAGCGGCGGCGGCTTTCGCGGCGGGCGATGGCTTCGACCAAGTCGGCCGCATGCACGCCAGCCCATTCTTCGCGCGCGGGCAGACGCACGTGCGGCGTATCCGGCGGGCACGGCTTCTCGACCGGCGGCGGCGGAACGCCCCGGCTCTGGTCCGTCAGGGAGAAATCAATCTCCTGCCGGACGCTGTCCTTCAGAAACCGCCGCGCCGCGTCCTGATCCCCGCCGTTCGTTTTCATACTTGTGCTCCAGCAGGTCGGCCATGAAGAAATCGAACATGTGCGTGCCCGCGTCCGTCTTCCACCGGCCCACCGCCTCGGGCCGCACCGGAATCCGGGCCAGCGGAAATCCGAGATAGCGCTCCAGCCGGGCAAGCGTCCGGTCCTGGTCGAGCACGAAGTCCTCGAACCGCACTTCCATCCAGTGCTTCGGCTTCGGGGTGGCCTTGACCAGCTCCACCTGGTACTCCCAGCTCGTGGCGCGGCGCAGGCGTACGTCCTCCGTCCTATCGTACGGCACGCCGAAATCCGACAGGTCGTCGGTGACATGCGCCCCCAGGATGCAATCGCGGGGGTCCCGCACCCAGTAGATGTAACGGATGTCCGGGAACATGCGCACGATCCACGGAAACACAAGCGTCGTCTCGGGTATTTTCCAGCCTTTGCGTTCCGCGTCGCTGGCCAGGACGGAAGCCAGGAACGACTCGATCAGCCGCGTGAACGCGGGATCGATCGGCATCGTGTGCAGGGCGTCGAAGTCCCAACGCAGGTTGCCCAGGTACGTCACGTGCCTGGCCATCACCCGGCACGCTTCATACATGTCCCCGGGCGGAATAAGGTCGCCCGACTCGTTGAGCGTGGCGCCCATGAAGACGCCGCTGGCGCTGAGCGTGTGCGACATCGCCCGCGTGCCGGAATGACCGCGGCCGATCACGGTGATCATCATGGGCTCAGAGCACCTTCGACCCGCGCTGGGTCTGATGTTCGTTCGTGTTGGCGTCGGCCTGCAGCTTTTGCGCCGTTGCGATCGAGCCGATGTGCATGGCGTCGTAGGCCTGCTGGGACGACTTGAACGGCCCGCAGCCTTTTCCGTGCCAGTTGAGGTTGGTGCAGATCGGATTGGCGCGCCCCGTTTCCTTCTCGCGGCGGGCAATGTGCGCCTGCATCCGCGCCTCGAGCATGCGCACGACTTCCGGTTCCTGCTCCGCGATGTTGTCGTTCTCCTCCGGATCACGGATCAGGTCGTATAGCTCGACCTCCGGCTTGAAATGGAAATCGGGCTCGAGGGCGTGAATCAGCTTCCACTGCGGCGTGCGCCAGCCGTGCTTGCGCATCCAGGTGCACTCGGTGATGTAGAAGTCCGGCTCCGGCGTCCGCCGGCGCCCCTTCATCAGCGCGACCAGGCTGCAGCCGTCGTAGCTGATGCCGCTCTTCAGGCCCATCAGCTCCAGGATCGTGGGACAGGTATCCTTCATCTGGGTGACGTCGGCGAACCGTTTCCCGGCCGGCACCTTGCCCGGCCACACGAACGCCAGCGGGATGCGCAGGGTGGGATCGTACAGGCCGTGGTGGTCGTAGTAGCACTGGTGGTCGTGCAGGGTTTCGCCGTGGTCGGACGTGATGACCGTCAGCGTGTCGTCCTCCAGACCCAGCGCCGCCAGCTGAGCGAAGAGGTTGGCGATGCAGGCGTCCATGTAGGCCAGCGCGCCGTCGTACTGGGCGATGACGTATTCCTTGTCCGTGCAACCCTCCGGCAGCCAGCTCGTGATGTAGTCGCGAAACGGCTTGAAAGCCTTCATGTCGTTCAGCGAATCGTTCGCCGGGTCGCGCTCGTCGCCCTGGTAGAAAATGCGCTCGAACGGCAGCGGCGGCAGATAGGGCGAATGCGGGTCCATGTGCCGCAGGAACAGGAAGAACGGCTTGTTGGCCGCCGCCAGTCGCTTCAGCTCCGGGACGGCCGCGTTGTTGAGATTCTCGGCCTTGGGGCTGCGCCCGCCCTTCTCCGCCGGCCCCCAGCCGGCAAACTCGACGTACTTCTGGAAGCCGCGCGAGGCCGGGTTGCCGCCGAAGCCGATGCAAACGGTCTGCCAGCCCTTCTCGCCGAGGATTTCCGGCAGGGTGCGCAGGTGCGCGGGCAGCCCGCCCTCGTGGCGCAGCGCCACGACGTTCAGCCCGAACGCGTCCATGCCCGTCAGCATCGAGGCGTAGCCGGGCGTGGTCGGGATGTGCGGGCTGAAGTGGTTCGCGAACGCCGTTCCGCCCGCGACGAATTTGTCCATGTGGGGCGTGGTCAGGCGCGGATAGCCGTACAGGCTCATGTGGTCCGCGCGCAGGCTGTCTATGCCGAACAGAATCAGGTTGGGTTTCCGCTTCATGCCAGCACCTTTCTTTCCATAATAACCCGCCGGCCACTTTCGGCCGACGCGTAGCAGGCCAGGATCAGCTTCAGAACGTCGCGGCCCTCCCGGGCCGTCGCGATGGGCGGGCGCCGCCCGTGCAGGAAATCGGCGATCGGCGCGGCCAGGCCCGCGATCCGCTCGCCCTGACTCCTTACGTCGGGCAGGTCGCTTACGGTCCACTCACGGTCGCCGTGCACGAACCACTTGAGCTGGATGCCGCCCGGCGGACGCGGAACGGCGCTGGTCGGCGCGTCGCCGAAGTTCAGAACCACGGCGCCGCCGCTGAACGTGAGCTCGGCGCTGTTCTCGCCGGCCGGCGCGACAAAGGAGCAGACGATCTCCCCAAAGGTCCCGTCATGCCAGCGGAACACGATCACGGCGGTGTCGTTCGGGACGCTGGGATTCAGAAGCGTGCCCATTTCGCAGACCACGGATTCCGGCATGCCCAGCATCCAGTACGCGAAGTCCACGGGGTGCGCCGCGTCGTCCGCGAAGATGTCGCGGTTGAGCTCCGGCCTGTTGTGCCAGAGGTTCTCGAAGCCGGCCATGTGCTGCGTGGCCAGGCAGTGTCGCCGCCGCAGGATCAGCAGCCGGCCGAAGCGCGGATCGGAGAGCAGGGCCTTCATCTGAAGATTGTGCCCGTCGACGCGCATCTGCCAGGCCATGGTGAAGGGCACGCCCGCGCTCTCAACCGTTTCCACGATGCGGTCCGCCTGCTCCATGGTCAGCGCGAGGGGCTTCTGCAGGACGATGGCCTTGCCGGCGGCGGCCGCCTGCTCGACGAGGTCGGCGTGCAGGACGGTCTCGGCGGCAATGAGCACGGCGTCGACCCGCGCCAGGACGCCGGCGACGCTCCCGGTGGCCTTGATGCCGAAGTCCTTTTCGGCCCGCGCCGCGCGCGCCGGGTCGTGGTCCCACCCCGCCGCGAGCCGGACGTCGTCCCGCCTGCGCCATTCCGCGCAGTACATGCCGGCGTGGCCGTGCGCGAAGCCGAGTATGCCGAGGCGCACGCTCATCTTGCCCCGCAGGCCTGCAGGCAGGCCTGCATGTGCCCCCGCGCCTCGGCCGCGATGGCCACGCAGCGGGCCGCGTCGTAGTCCTTCGCGCCGATTATTTCGAGGTCCACCGGCCCCGCGTAGCCGGCTTCATGCAGGGTGCGGATGTAGCCCAGCAGGTTGATGTCGCCGCGCCCGTTGGCCTGCATCTCGGGCGCCCCCGGGTTCGCCTGCCGGCCCTTGCAGTCGCGGATGTGCACGTGCCTGATGCGCCGCACCACCGCGGCGACGGCCGCGACCGGGTCTTCGCCCGCGCGGTGAATGTGGCTGGGATCCATGTCCAGGCCGAACGAGGGCGCGTCGATGGCCTCCAGCGCGCGCAGCGTGGTGGGCGTGTTGTAGATCGCGGCGCCCACGTGCGCCTTCACGCAGAGCGTCACGCCGCAGCCGCCGGCCATGTCGGCCAGCGCGCGCAGCGATCTGATCGACTCGTTGAACGAAGCGTCGTCGCCCGACTTTCCGCCCGGACCGCAGTTCACGATCGGGCAGCCGATCGCGACGGCCGCCTGGAACGCGGTTTCCATCTTGCGCGGGTCCTGCGAGGGCTGCTCCATTGCCAGGACGGGCAGGTTGTATTTGCGCGTCAGTTCCCGGATCGCCGGCGCGATCTCGCGCCAGCGGTCCAGCACGAGGTGTTCGCTCATGCCGTCGATGGCGGAGATCTCGATGCCGTCGTAGCCGCAGAGCGCGGCGTACTTGAAGGCGGTTTCCACGTCGTGCCCGCCGAAGAGCACGGAATTGAATCCCAGTTTCATCGTCGCTCCCGTCACTGCGCGCGCGGATCGCGCCTGATACCGGGCAGCGGGTGCGGGCGCACCAGCGCGCCTCCCTGCTCGTACGATTCGATGGCCGCGAACGTGTATTCCAGCGTCGCCAGCGCGTCCCTGCCGCTGGCGCGCAGCCGGTCCTTGGGAACGCGGCCGGCCACGTCTTCGAGGTAGGCGTGGATGCGCGCCGGAAAAGTCGCGCCGAAGTCCTTCACGCCGGTGTCCGTCACGACGGGCGCCGGCTGCGCGCCGAGTCCGAACTGCTCGCCCGCGGCCGGGGCCGGGTAGTACGTGAGCTTCTCCACGCAGTTTTCGATGCAGAACGTGCCGCGCGTGCCGCCCAGCTCGAAGCTCCACCAGCCGCCCAGCCCCATCGTGGCATCGCCGCGCTGGCTGAAGAGGTAGCCCACCGCGCCGCTTTCGAAGCGCACGTGAACGCTGACGACGGAAACCATCAGGTCGCCCGCGCGGCGCCGGAAGCTCGGCCGGTCCAGGAACGCCTGCACGTGCGTGACGTCGCCGCAGAAGTGGCGCATCAGGCTGAAGGGGTGCGCCAGGAAGGCCTTCAGGTGCGCGTACGGGAAGCCGTCGAAGTTGCCGCCTCCGCCGCCGTAGCTGTAGCCGGCTTCGCCGCCGATGAAGCCCATCCGGTGCAGGCAGTAAACCTGCTCGCCGATCTTGCCTTCGTCCATCAGCTTCCGCGCCCGGTCGGCCGGCGCGGTGAAGAAGTGGTTCAGGTTGCAGCCCAGGTAGAGGTCTTTCTCCCGCGCCAGGCGCACCATCTCCCGCGCTTCGCCGATGTCGTTCGAGATCGGCTTCTCCACCAGCACGTTCCGGCCCGCCTCGAGCGCCTGCATCGTCGGTTCGAAGTGCCACCCGCCGTTCTCGGGTCCGCCGGTGGTCACGTCCACGACGTCCAGCTCCTCGTGGCGCAGCATTTCGCCCAGGCCGTGGTAGGCCTTCACGCCGAACTTTGCCGCCGCCTTGTCCGCGCGGTCTTTCACCACGTCGCACACCGCGACCAGCTTCGCGAGCTGATCCCGGCTGTGGGCCTGCGCGTGGGCGTCGCCTATGCCGCGCATTCCGACCACTCCTACTCTAAGCGTCATATGCACCTCCTCGCCGACGGTGTTCAGCCCACGTTGACGACCGCGCCGCTTTCGAGCGATGCGATCGCGGCCTGCAGCACCTTCTGCGCGGCAAGCCCGTCCGCGCCCGAGCCGTCTATTTCGCCCGGGTTCGCGCCTGCCGCGACCTGTTCCAGGAACTTGTGAATGCGATCGCGGAACGTGTCTTCGAAATCGCGGAAGCCGCCGAATACCGGGTTGGTGTACACGGTTTTCTCCGGATTGCCGGCCGGGTACAGCGTGGCTTCGCGCCACATGTCCTCGAGCACGAACCGGCCGCCGGTGCCCGCCACCTCGCAGCGCTCCATGGGGTGGCCGCGCTCGATGTCGTAGCTGCCGGTGAGCCCGCCGACCGCGCCGTTGCGGAACTTCATCGCGAAATGCGCCGTGCTCCAGATGCGGCGGCCCGGCGCCTTCAGGGCGAAGCACTGCACCGCCTCGATGTCGCCGCAGAAATGCCGCATCGTGTCCACCGTGTGCGGGTGCAGGGCCTTGATCTGGAAATAGGGCGAGGACTCGACCGGGTTCCTGATCCACATGCTCATGTTCACGAACAGCAGGTCGCCGAGCCGGCCTTCATCGAGCCACCTCTTGGCCGTGCGCGCGGCGGGCGTGAAGCGGTGGTTGAGGTTGATCCCGTAGCAGAGCCCCCTGTCGCGCGCCAGGGCGACCATCCGTTCGGCCTGGGACACTTCGTTCGAGATCGGCTTCTCGCCCAGCACGTGGCAGCCGGCCTCCAGCGCCTGCATGGTGGGCTCGAAATGCTCGCTGCCGTACTCGTATCCGCCGGTGGCCACGCTCACGACGTCCGGCTCGAGCGCGGCGAGCATCTTCCCGGCGTCGTAGAAGCCCGGCACGGACAGCCTGCCCGCGGCCGCGTCGGCGCGGTCCTTGCGGATATCGCAAACGCCGACCAGTTCCGCCAGCGCATCTTCCCTGAAAATCGCCGCGTGCCGGTTGCCTATGGGACCCATTCCTATGACCGCCGCTCGCAACATGAAGAAATGATGCTACATGCGCGGCTTGCACGGGTCAAGCGGGTTGCGGCCTTGCCGCGGAGGCATTATGCCGCATCCGCATTTGCCGCCGCCGCCGCATTGTGGTTTACTGTGGCTGGAGACCGGCGGAAAGGAATCGCGCGGTGCAATCTTCATACAGGCTGGCGCGGATCATGGGAATACCCATCCGCCTGCACGTGTCCGTCCTGCTGCTGGTTGTCGTATTTGTCTTCTCCCACGGATGGATTGACGGCCTCCTCTTCGGACTGGCCTTTATCGCCAGCATCACCCTGCATGAACTGGGCCATTCGGCCGTGGCCCTCCGTTTCGGGTGCCGCGTGCGGGAGATCACCCTGATGTGCTTCGGCGGCGCCGCGCAGATGGCGCGCATCCCGACCCGTCCCTGGCAGGAGTTCCTCATGGCCCTGGCCGGGCCGGCGGTCAGCGTCGCCATCGGCTTCGCCTGCGTGTGGAGCGGCGCGCGTCTGCGTCTGCCGGTCATGGCCGGCTTTCCTTTGCCGCTCAACCTCGTCCAGTTCATCGGCCTGGCGAATTTCGTGCTGGCCGGCTTCAACCTGCTGCCGGCCTTCCCCATGGACGGCGGGCGTCTTCTGCGCGCCCTGCTGACGCCGCGCCTCGGCCGCCTGCGGGCCACCTTCATCGCGGCGCGGCTGGGCAGGATCATCGCCGTGCTCTTCGGAATCTACGGGTTCGGCGCGGCGCAGTGGTTCCTCGTGCTGATCGCGTTTGTCGTCTTCATCTCCGCGGGCAACGAGTACCGGATGGTGCAGATCGAGGAGGCCAGGCGCCGGGCCGCGTTCGGGTTCGCGGGATGGGAGATCGCGGACGACGACGAGCCGCCCGACACGCGCGCCGACGACGACCAGGTGGTGATCGGCCCGCCGCCTTACGAAGACGGGCGCGGCTCGCGCACGCGCATCCGGCCGGGCTAACCGCCCTGCGTCGAGGGGCCGCGGTTGCGCGGCTCGAACCGGCGGCGTCATTCGGGCGCGCGAGACGGCGCCATGCGCCGGTGCCGCCGCCTCGACGTCCGGGACGCATCCGCAACCGACGGACGATTCGAGCCGCGCAACCGCAACCGCGGCCCTTCCCGGAATGGCCTCCTTTTTCGTTTGCGAAAGGCCTCGTTACGCTGACACAATAGCGGTTCGATGAAAACGATCGTGGCCATTGACGACGAACGCGCCATCCTGGAGTGCTACCAGCAGACCCTGGCCGCGGCCGGATACGAGGTGCACGTCACCAGCGAGGCCGAGACCGGGCTGCGATGGATCCGCGAGAAGCAGCCGGACCTCGTGCTGCTGGACATCCGCATGCCGCAGAAAGACGGGTTCGACGTCTATGCCGAACTGCGCCGCGCGCGCAAGATCCCCGTCCTGTTCATCACGGCCTATCCCAAGTCGTTCACCAGCGATTCGGAGCGCGTGGCCAGCCTGTGGGAAAACGAGTTCGCGGATGGCGACACCGACATCCTCTACAAGCCCTTCAGCCTGGACGCGCTGTATGCCAAGGTCGCCGGCCTTATCGGCGGCGCGGATGAAGCGCCGGAGCGTTGATGAGGACACAGGACGAACTGGATCTTGCGCGCGACGTCCGCCGCATCATGGTCAAGCACTGGATCGACCTGGGCCGCCTCTCGATCCGCTGCCACGGCGGCCGCCTGATGATCTACGGGCTGCTGCAGCGCATCGCGGGCGTCCATGAGCCGCTGACCACGCCGATCGTCGAAGGCATCTTTTACCAGGTCAGGCGCGTCAAGGGCGTCCGCACGGTCAGCGCGCATCTCGAGAACTGGTCGGAAGCGGGCGGCATGTGGCACCCCGCGGAAGGCGTCGCCGGCCGGGAACCGTCCGCCGCGACGACGTCTCCGGGACCCGCCAAAGAGGCCCCGGCACGAAGCTTCACAATGACCGTCAAGGAGCGCGCGGCGTCCCCATGAAGCCCGAGGCCCTGACACGCTGGACCGTCGAAAACGCCTGCGCCCTCTACGGCATCCGCGACTGGGGCTCGGGCTACTTCGACGTCTCGCCGGAAGGGCGCGTGGTCGTGCGCCCCGCCGGGGCCGAAGGCGGCACGTCGCTGGACCTGGTCGCTCTCGTGAACGAAGCCGAACGCCGCGGCCTCAGCCTGCCGGTGCTCTTCCGCTTCGCCGACATCCTCGGCTCGCGGCTCGGCCTGCTCTACGAGAGCTTCGACCGGGCCATCCGCGACGCCGGCTACCAGGGCACCTACCGCGGCGCCTACCCCATCAAGGTCAACCAGAAGCAGCAGATCGTCTGCGACATCATGCGCTTCGGCGGCATTCACGGCCACGGCCTGGAAGCCGGCAGCAAGGCGGAGCTGATTTCGGCCGTGGCCGAGATGCGGGACCACGACACGTTCATCATCTGCAACGGCTACAAGGACGAGGAGTTCGTGGACCTCGCCCTGCACGCCTCGCGCATGGGCATCCGCACCATGCTGGTCATGGAGATGCCCGGCGAGCTGGACCTTGTCCTGGACCGCGCCCGCCGCTCGGGCGTCCGCCCCTGCCTCGGCGTGCGCGCCAAACTGTCCAGCCGCGCCGGCGGGCGCTGGGACGGCTCGGGCGGGGACCGCAGCAAGTTCGGCCTGGACGCCTCGCAGATCATGGCGCTCGTCGACCGCCTGCGCGCGGAAGGCATGCTGGACTGCCTGCAGGTGCTGCACTACCACCTCGGCAGCCAGATCACGGACATCCGCCGCGTGCGCACCGGCCTGGCCGAGGCCTGCCGCTTCTACGTGGACCTCGTCCGCGAAGGGGCGGCCATGGGCACCCTCGACGTCGGCGGCGGACTGGCCGTGGACTACGACGGCTCCCACACCGATTTCGCCAGCAGCTGCAACTACTCCATCCAGGAATACGCCGCCGACATCATCGAGAACGTGATGAACGCCGCCGACGAGGCCGGCATCCCCCACCCCGCCATCGTCAGCGAGTCGGGGCGCGCCACCGTGGCGCACCACTCGGTGCTCGTGTTCAACGTGCTCCACGCGCGCCGCTTCGACGCCCCGCGCGTCCCCGACAGCCTGCCCGAGGAAGAGGACGAGATGCTCCACAACCTCATGCACGTCTCGCGGACGCTCACCCCCCGCAACGCCCAGGAGGCCTACCACGACGCCGTCTACTACCGCGACGAGATCCGCTCGCGCTTCCTGCACGGCAACGTCACGCTGCGCCACCGCGCCCTGGCCGAAGACATCTTCTGGCACGTGATCCGCCGCATCGCCGACCACGTGGAGGGCCGCAAGTATATCCCCGACGAGATGGAAGGCCTGCAGACGGCCATCGCCGACGTGTACTACGGCAACTTCAGCCTGTTCCAGTCCCTGCCCGACTCCTGGGCCATCGACCAGCTCTTCCCCGTGATGCCCATCCACCGCCTGAACGAGCCGCCCACGCGCGAGGCCGTGCTGGCCGATATCAGCTGCGACTCCGACGGCAAGATCGACACGTTCATCGACCTGCGCGACGTGCGCCGCACGCTGCCCGTCCATGAGCTGAACAGCGGGGAGTATTACCTCGGCGTGTTCCTGGTCGGCGCCTACCAGGAGACCCTCGGCGACATGCACAACCTGCTGGGCGACGTGAACACCGTCCACGTAAGCGTGGACGAGAACGGCGCGGCGCGGATCGTGGACGAGACCCCGGGCGACACGGTCCAGAGCGTGCTTTCGCTGGTGGACTACGTGTCCGACGACCTGCAGGCGCAGATCCGCAAGCGGGCGGCGCGCGCCGAGCGCGAAGGCCGCATATCGGCCGAGGACCGCGAAGCAATCCTCGCGGCCTTCGACGTCGGCCTGAAAGGATACACGTATTTCGAGAAGTAAAGCCCCAGCCGGCTGGAGTGTGCGGGTAGACCTGGAGAGGCACACCCCCACGCACCCACACACCCACACACCCACACACATGACCCGCCCCATCCACCGCCACTTCCTCGACATCCCCGCCGCGGCGGCGCGCGACGCGGCGGCGCCTTTCGCCGTGCTTCCCCTTCCCTACGAACGCACCGTATCCTTCGGGACCGGCGCGGCCGGCGGCCCGGCCGCCGTGCTCGACGCCAGCCACGAGGTCGAGGATTTCGACGAGGAACTGCGGCAGCCGCTGGATTTCGCCGTGCAGACCCTGGCCCCGCCCGAGTTGAACGGGCTGGACGACGAGGCGGCCCTGGAACGGATCGCCGCGGCCGCCGGCCGGGTCCTTGGCGGGGGGCGATTCCTGCTTGCGATCGGCGGCGAGCACACCGTGACTTACCCGCTGGTCAAGGCCGCGCGCGACGCGCATCCGGAGCTGTCGGTCCTGCACCTGGACGCGCATCTCGATCTGCGCGACACCTACGAGGGCACGCGATGGTCGCATGCGTGCGTGATGCGCCGCGTGCGCGAACTGGGCGTGGCAACCGTCCACCTCGGCATGCGCAGCTGGTCCGCGGCGGAGCAGGAGCTGGTCGCCGCCGCGAAGCTGCCCGTCTATCCCGCCGCGGCGATTCCGGCCGCGCCGGACGACGCCTGGCTCGACCGGCTGCTGGAGCCGCTTGCCGGCGCGCTGTACGTGAGCGTGGACATCGACGCGCTCGATCCCGCCCTCGCCCCGGGCACGGGCACGCCCGAGCCCGGCGGCCTGGCATGGAGGCAGCTGCTGGCGATCCTGCGCGGCGCGTTCGCGCGCCGGACGGTCGTCGCCGCCGACATCGTCGAGGTCGCTCCCATCCCGGGCGCGCGCGTCACCGAATTCGCCGCCGCCCGCCTCGGCGCGAAGATGCTGGCCTACCGGCGCTTCAGCGCGGACAGACGGAAGAACAGCCGCTGACCCCGTACCCCGTGACTGCCGGCACTGCTCGAAGAGTCACGTGGGGACAGTCGAACGCAGATGTCAGCATGCAGAAGTCGAGATAGAAACGCAGCCATTTCCGGTAGTTCCAGAAGCGGTTCGGTGGAACGCCTGCCTTCTGGAGCACGAGCACAAACGCGGATCGCAGAATGGGCGCCAACGTCTTCATGGGCCGGATCGCGACCTCAAGGTCAACAAGTGAACATACGCGGCATATCTCACTGGCTGGCTGATGGTTAAGATGAACATCGGGCGGAATAGTGAGAAACAGCGACCAGAAACGCAATGCTTTCTGATTTGCGCAGCCGGGGAAAGCCCAGTACACATCCCCTTGCGCAGGGCGGACTTCCGCCCGCATACTCAGAACTTGACGAGAACAGAAGAAAAACTGCTCAATAACTTGTTCTGTGAAGAAGACATGAGTAGAAACGAGACATGTATTGAGGAGATTCAGGCCCGATACGTCAGAGCCTTCGCCTCTGACTCGGACTACATACCGCTTATCGTCTCTCCGCCATGCCCCGACCAGCCCAGCCGCGAAGAATGGCAAGAGCAGCCCGAAATGGCTGTAAGGAAGACCGCAGCAGCGCTTGCTCCAAAGGTCGCCGTTGGATCCGACTGGATTCCCTCGGTGAATATGGGATGGTTTCAGTGTATCGTTGTGCCTAGCTTCTTTGGCGCAAGGCCCGCCTTTCCCATCGGATCAGACCCCATCGTTGAGCCATGCTTCCGCAACACCCATGAAGCCGTTCAGGCGGGACGGCCATCGGCTGGAGGCCCGGTCCTTGAACAAATGCTGAGCGTCCTTGACTCGGCGCTGCGCGGTTTACCGGCAGGCTTCGCCCTTTCCTTTCCCCCCACGGCATCCCCGTTTGACCTTGCTCAACTCTTACTCCCGGCAGACGAGTTCCTCGTCTCGCTTGTGACCGAGCCGCATGAGACTTCGCAATTCCTGTACAATCTCGCCGATCTTTGTACGGAGGTCATCCTTCTGGCACGGTCACGCCTTGCCGGAACGGCAAGCGAGTTGGTAACAAACCGGGGAATCCACTTTCCGGGACTGCGGCTCGCCTGCGACGCCCTGGTGAACTTCTCTCCCGATCTTCTCCGCGGCATTGCTTTGCCCGTCCTGCAACGTTTGGCCAAGCAACACGGAAAACTCTGCATTCACTACTGCTCCAAGCCTGCGCCTTCGAGCCACGTGCTTCCAGTTCTGACTGAGTGTGAGGGTGTAGCCGCCGTCGATACCTGGCAGGGTCCGGATGCGTTCATCGGGAACGATGCGCCGGCGCGAATGCAGGACCGGGTGGGCTTGATCTTCGACGCGGACCTCACTACCGAAGAGAAGATGGTTTCCTTCCTTGGCTGGGAGCCGATTCGTGCTGTGCGTCGCAAGGGGGGCAGACCACTGGTACTGCATACTTCAGCCGCATCCGTCGATGAGGGGCGGAGGATCTTCGACATGTGGCAAGCCAAAATGGCAAATGGCTGAGGCAGGATTCACAGAACCAGTGGCTCCACCAGGACGCGCTAGCGCGCGCCGGTGAGCCACGTCGTTCCTGGAAAGCGAGCCTGACGTGAAAAGCAGAAGACGGGTGCCGCTGCCGTACCTGCTGGGGACGGCAGGGCTGATCCTCGCCGGCCTTGCCGTGGCGGGCGGGCTCGCGTTCCGCCGCGAGATTCAACGAACGCGCGAGGCGGTCAGCCTGTCGTGGAAGGCGCTCAGGACCGGGGACGCACTCGAGGCGTTGTCGCCGACGCTCCGGTACGCCGCCGTGCTGAAGGTGCAGCGCGCCGGACACGGATCGGTGAGGCTCAGCTTCTTCATCCGGAACACGTGCCGGTCGGAATTGCGAGTCATGCTGCCCACGTCCGCGTTACAGGCGAGCCCTGCGGCGGCCCCGACGCCTCACTGCCCGTGGCCAACTCCGGGGAGCCGCCTGTGCTGGAGCGAGAACGAGAATGCCGTGGCCATGGTCGGGCCGGACGGCGTGGCTTTCGTCGTCGATCTGTCGGAAGCGAAGGAATCGCTCACGACCTTCGGACCTTCGTGGACCTTCGGGGTTAGGTCTCTTGGACCTTCGGGGTTAGGTCTCTAATTAGCTAAATAACGGCTTGCGCGCGGGGACGCTTGTTGCTAGGAATGGGGTATGGC
>Ga0194111_10002193_pt1 | contig 23759 bp, 18 predicted proteins | sample TA2KigC300mmetaG_FD_146194 | JGI IMG/M metagenome (GOLD analysis project Ga0194111, IMG submission 146194) | Freshwater microbial communities from Lake Tanganyika, Tanzania - TA2015033 Kigoma Deep Cast 300m | ecosystem: Environmental > Aquatic > Freshwater > Lake | place: Tanzania: Lake... | reverse complement strand
CATTCGCTCACTGAGTAATATCGGCGCTTTTTTTAGAACAGCAGATGCCTTTAATGTCGAGCGTCTTGTTTTGTGTGGCATTACTGCTCAGCCCCCGCATCGCGAGATTCATAAAACGGCATTGGGTGCTACGCAAACAGTGGAGTGGCAGCACTCATCGTCCTTGATTGAAGCATTAGAACAACTCAAGACAGAGGGCTACAAGATTTGTGTGGTTGAGCAGGCAGTCAAAACAACTTTTCTTCAAGACATCCATAGCTTAGAGGGTACTGGTTTTGTGCTGGTTTTTGGAAATGAAGTAGATGGGGTTGCCCAGGAAGCACTCGATATGGCTGATTACATCATTGAAATCCCGCAGTTTGGCACCAAACACAGCCTAAACGTGAGTGTCTGTGCAGGAATTGTTATGTGGGAATTTGCAAAAAGACACTTATAATTACTCCGCAATATATTTGCGGAGTAAAAAACTTCTTTACTGTTAAGCGTTAACTTTCACCAATAGCAGGTCATTTTCTTTAAAGACAGTCAGTAACTGATTTTTAGTCAGTGTTTTAATAGAGGTATCCCATAATTTATTGCTGATCTCGAATTCTGCCCGAAGCTCGCCAAGTAACATTTGTGTGGCTTTTTGCATTCTTTGGTAGATGGCTGTTTCGGTTTCGTTGAGCTGAACTTTAGGGGTCTGCACCTCTGGACGCATTTGCGGGAAAAACAAGACTTCTTGTATAGACGGATTGTTCGTTAAATACATGATGAGCCTATCCATTCCGATACCTAAACCACTCGTTGGCGGCATGCCGTACTCAAGCGCTCTCAAGAAATCTTGGTCGATAAACATGGCTTCATCGTCGCCGCGTTCTTGCAATTTGAGCTGTTCTTCGAATCGTTCGCGCTGATCAATTGGGTCATTGAGTTCGGAGTAAGCATTGGCAACTTCTTTGCCGCAAACCATTAATTCAAAACGCTCCGTAAGGCTTGGGTTTTCGCGGTGTACCTTGCACAGTGGTGACATTTCTTTTGGATAATCTGTGATGAACGTTGGTTGAATGTAGTTCCCTTCACATTTTTCTCCGAAGATTTCGTCGATGAGCTTGCCTTTGCCCATGGTGTCGTCTACTTCGATGCCCATATTGCGTGCAGCCGTTCGTAATTCTTCCTCTGACTTGCCTGAAATGTCAAAACCGGTAAAATCTATAATGGCTTGGCGCATGGTGACGCGCTTGTAAGGGGCTTTGAAGTCGATGGAGTGGTTGCCAAACTGGGCAATTGTGGTGCCATTGACAGCAAGCGCACAATATTCAAGGAGTTGCTCGGTAAAATCCATCATCCAGATGTAGTCTTTGTAGGCTATATAAATTTCCATTAAGGTAAACTCTGGGTTATGGGTACGGTCCATACCTTCGTTGCGGAAGTTTTTGGCAAATTCATAAACACCATCGAAGCCACCAACAATGAGTCTTTTGAGGTAAAGTTCATTGGCGATTCGCATGTAGAGCGGGATGTCAAGTGCGTTGTGGTGCGTGATGAAAGGCCTGGCTGAAGCACCACCTGGTATCGCCTGAAGAATTGGCGTCTCTACTTCCATGTAACCAGCGCGGTTAAAGAAATCACGCATGGCGTTAAACAACTTGGTTCTTTTGATGAAAACGTCTTTCACTTGTCTGTTGACAATCAAATCAACATAGCGTTGGCGGTAACGCAGTTCAGGGTCTGTAAATGCGTCGTGAACCACACCCGCTGCATCTGTTTTTGGCAGCGGCAGTGGTCTTAATGATTTGCTGAGGAGTTGAAATTCAGTGACGTGAACAGAGATTTCTCCGACTTGTGTCTTGAAGACATGCCCTTTGATACCGAGAAAATCACCAAGGTCGAGTAGTTTTTTAAAGACTTCGTTGTATAGTGTTTTATCTTCGCCTGGGCAAAGTTCGTCTCTATTAAAATAGACTTGAATTCGCCCCGACGTATCTTGTATTTCGGCAAAAGAAGCTTTGCCCATGATGCGCTGGGAAAGCATTCGGCCAGCTAAACAGACTTGTTTTCCGTCCTCAAAGTTTTGCTTGATTTCAGCTGCAAAAGCGTCGACAGGGTACAGTGCCGCAGGATAAGGATCTATGCCGAGGTCGCGCAATTTTTGGAGTGATTCGCGGCGCAAAAGTTCTTGTTCGGAAAGTTCGGATTGGCTCATGGGTTATAGACTTGAGGCTACAAAAGATAAGGTTAAAAAAAAATCTAGCCTTATTTGCAACGTATGGCTTCTTTTTTCGTTAGTAAGGTATGATGTGGCGGTGGCGATTATTCAAACGAATTTTATTGGTCTTTTTGGTGTTGTGCACCTCCATTTCACTTGTTTTGTACTTATTTGAGGACAAAATTATTCGCAAAGTAGTAGAACAAGCCAATACCTATTTAAAAGTTCCAGTAAACGTCGATCAGATAAGCGTACATTTTTGGCGCACCTTTCCTCGGGTAAGCGTCGCTTTTGAGCGCGTGCAAATTGCCGATCCGCTTCAAAAGAAAGATACCTTGCTAGCCCTTGATCAAATCAGTCTACGCTTTAATCCATTTGATTTGCTATCTGGAAATTACCATATTGAGCAAATTGCGGCAAGCAATGGCGAGCTATCCATTAGAGAAAATGCTAAAGGAAAAGTGAATTATGACATTTTCAAGTCAACTCAGTCGGGCACCTCTGATTTTGATATCGCACTGAATGCTATTTTTCTAGAACAAATCCAATTGAAATACCGTGGTCCAAAAAACAGTTATTTCTTGCGGGCACTAATCGAATCGAGTACTATTTCTGGACGTTTCTCGGCAACAAAAACGACATTGAAAACAATGGGAAATGTACGCATTCAGCGCATTCAAAAAGATCACATCACCTTATTGCAAAACGACCCGCTCGACTTCGATATTGCCTTACTCGTTGATCAAACCAAAGGCACAGTAGAAATACCTCAAGCACGGATTCAAATTGCAGAACTGCCTTTTCTACTCGATGCGCAATTTGGCCCACAAAATAATTCATTAGACATTCGTTCGCAGCATCTCTCTTTAAAGCAATTTTTACAGAAAGTGAGTCCGTTAAAAGCCCGGTCCCTCAAAAAATTAAAGGTGGACGGACGCGTAGATTTCCAATTGCATTACCAGCAAAACCTTGAAGATGCCGCCCAAATAGCCGCCTATTTTAGCATCAAAGACGGTCAATTGATTGAACCGAAATTTGGCACAAAAGTCAAGCATCTGCAACTTTATGGTACTTATAAAAACTTGCCAATAGACTTACTTCAAATTGAGCGCTTTACGTTTGACTCTCAAGCCGCTCAGTTTAATGGCCAATTGCAGCTTGCAAATTTTGCAGCACCAAAAATGACACTACAGGCCAATGGCAACATTCCTCTGGCAATGATCCAAGCGCTTTATCCGATACCTCATTTGGAGTCCGTCACGGGTCACGCTCAGTTACAGCTCACAACAGAACTTCAGACCAATGGAGCTCAAGAATGGCAAATGAAAAAACTTAGGGGCGCGGCTCAAATACGAGCTAGTCAATTAAAGATGCAAGACTTAAGAAAGTCATTTTCAGCAGTATCAGGGGCGGTTTCATTTACAAATGACGCCATTCAGATCAGCGATTGCAGCGCCCAAATTGGCCGCTCAGATTTTCGGGCTCAATTCTACTTTCCAAACTTCAAAGATTTATTTGAAGTAGGCCCAGTCGAAATGAGTGGCAAACTATGGTCTAATAATTTTGATATCAGTGATTTAGAAAGCAAAGAAGGCTCCGGCGCTACCACTAATTCCAGTCACTCATCCCGGACCTGGATGCTTCCTACTACTATAAAAGGCGATTTACCTTTCACCGTGCAAAACTTGTCGGCCGGTAAAATGCGCTACAAAAATTTGGATGGCCTATTGCGTATTCGCCCACAGCAACTTGCCATTGACCAGCTTCGCATGCAGCATGCCGATGGAAATTGGAAAGGGACTTTACAACTTCAAGAAACAGCCGCCGCATTATTTACTTTGCATACGAGCGGCAATGTCGCACACCTAGATCTGAAAAGATTTTTTACAGAATGGGATAACTTTGATCAAACAGTTTTAAGAAGTGACCAGTTATCGGGCAAGGGTCAACTAGATTTTGACATTTTTACGAAATTTGACTACTACAAAGGTCTTGACGAGGCAAGTTTAATAGCCAAAGTCAATTGTCAAATTGATGAAGGACGCCTTTATCATGCGCCAATTTTACAAGATTTAGCCAATACACTTACAATCGGTGAGGGGCGCGCCATTCTCGGCACCAAGAACCAAGTTGCCTTGAAACAGAAACTACTCGATGTGCGTTTTGAAACCTTGCGAAACACCTTTGTAATATCCGATCGCAAGCTTCGCTTTGATAAAATGCATATTGCTTCAGATGTTTTGGATATCGACTTGGTAGGACAGCATAGTTTTGATCATCTCATCGATTATGCTGTTGCACTGCGCTTACGCGATTTAGTTGTTCAAGAAACCCAAACAGCGTTTGGAGAAATTATTGACGACGGAACTGGGCTGCGTCTATTTGTGCGATGCTCTGGGTCTCTTGATGACCCGAAAGTAACATGGGATCGAAATGGCAAAAAAGAAGCGGCAAAAGCCCGTTTTGAACAAAGCCAGGCGGAGTCCAAAGCAATGCTTAAAACAGCCTTCGGCGCCTATCAAAATGATCCAACGGTTCAACAATATGAACAGAAAACGGCTCCTCATGAAACTATACGTATGAATTTCGATGCTTCGAAGCCAACCAAAACCAGCCCAAAAGAAACAACAGCTCCAAAAAATAGCAAATTGCAACAACGTATTGAAAAATGGAAACAAGAACAGCAGCCAACTAGCGAGGTAAAAGTTAGAATTGGCGGTTGATTTTATTTTGCTTTGGCTAAAATACCTGTAGTGGAATAGCCTTCGACAAAAGGAATAGTAAGTACGTTACCGCCGTAAGATTTGACAAAATCGGCACCTACAATATAATCTTTGGCAGTTGGATCATTTTGTGCGGCGTTGTAGTCTGCGCCTTTGAGCAAGATATCAGGCCGAAGGGTTTCAATGATTTGTAAGGGCGTTTCTTCTTCAAAAAACACAACCGCATCGACAAAACTAAGTGCAGCCAGAACGATTGCCCTAGCATCTTGCGAATGAATAGGCCTGTTTGGGGCTTTATTGAGGGCCCTGACCGAAGCGTCGGTATTGATCGCCACAACAAGGTGCTTGGCCGTATCGGCAGCCTGGGCTAGGTAACTGACATGCCCGAGGTGTAAAATATCAAAACAGCCGTTTGTAAAGGCGACTGACTCACCTTTGAGCGCCCATACATTGCGTAGGCGAAGGGCATCTTCCCAATTTAATATTTTGTGCTGAATGTTTTCAAAGCGCTTGCCCATCTAAAAAGATTACGAGAGCAAGTTAGTTTGTTCGTTCGGGAATACCAAGGATGGCTTAAATTTTTTGGCTTCTTCGAACTCGAGCATGGCGTAACCAATAATGATAATGATGTCATTGATGGCAACTTTTCGCGCTGCTGGCCCATTAAGACAAATCATGCCTGATTGTCGCTCACCTTTGATCACGTAAGTTTCAAAACGCTCGCCATTGTTGATATTGACGATTTGAACGCGCTCACCCTCAATAAGGTTTGCGGCATCAATAAGGTCTTCATCTATGGTAATGCTACCGATGTAGTTGAGATCGGCTTGCGTAACGCGCACCCGATGAATTTTGGATTTGAGGACGTTGATGTACATAATGCTTAGCGCGGCAAAATTACATCAAAGAACCGATTCACACAACATATTATCAATGAGGCGCACATCAGCACAAAAAGCTGCCACGCAACAAACTTGTGACGTTTGCCAGCTAGCACAACTTTCAAGTGTAATTGGATCAACGATATCTAAGTATTCTATCTGCAGCCCAGCATTTTCGATGATATGCACTGCTTCTGCTTTTGCTTGATGCAATTCTTTTTGTTTTACATGTTGTTTGAGATGGCTCAAGGCCCTGTAAATGGCCAAAGCTTTTTGCCGATCACTTGGATTAAGTTTGAGGTTACGGCTGCTCATGGCCAAGCCGTCTGGCTCTCGGATGGTTTGGCAACCAATAATCTCAATACCAAATTTGTAATATCTATTGAGTTGGCGAATAATTGCCAACTGTTGAAAATCTTTTTGACCGAAATAAGCGCTGTGAGGCCTAACGAGGGCAAATAAATGATGAACAACATGAACAACCCCTTCAAAATGTCCTGGGCGGTGAACACCTTCTAATAGTTCACCAATTCGTCCCAACGGCATGGGGTCGAATTCTAAATCTGCAGGATACATTTCTGCTTCATCGGGTGCAAATACATAAACATTTTGGAATGGACACAACAAGTCAATATCTGCGCTTAGCATTCTCGGATAAGACTGTAAATCAGTGGATTGATTGAATTGTTTTGTATTCACAAAGATGGAAACAAGCACCACGTCATTTTCTTGACTCGCATTTTTTACAAGGGAGAGGTGCCCTTGGTGAAGCGCACCCATTGTAGGGACAAAACCAATCTGTTTTTGCTCGGTAGCCATTTGTTGGCGCCATTGAATCATTTCTTTTCGGGTAACAAAGGTCTTCATGGCTTCGTCTAAACTTCAATTTGAATCGGACAAAGCTATTGCTTTTTAGGAAAGTTCATGTTTATTTCGTAATTTTGCTAGCATACATACATAAATGGAAAAGAAGAAAATCCTATTTATTTCTCAAGAAATCTTTCCTTTTTTACCTAAATCTGAAATTTCTGGAAGTGCCCGACGCATCTCACAAGCAGTTCAAGATGCAGGTAAAGAAATTCGTGTTTTCACACCGCGTTTTGGCGCCATAAACGAAAGACGTCATCAACTCCACGAAGTCATTCGTTTGTCTGGCCTCAACATTTCAATTGATGACCACGACCACCCGCTTATCATTAAAGTTGCCTCCATTTCTGCGGCCCGTATGCAGGTTTACTTCATCGACAACGATGACTACTTCAAGCGTAAAACTTGTTTACAAGAAGAAGACGGCACATATCATCCTGATAACGATGAACGCGCCATGTTCTTTTGTCGTGGCGTATTGGAAACGGTAAAAAAACTAGGTTGGCAACCAGATGTGATTCACTGTCATGGCTGGCTCACCGGCATTATGGCTTTGTACATCAAATTCATATTCAACAAGGACCCACATTTCAAGGAAACAAAAGTTGTTTACAGCTTGTACAACGAATCCTTTGATCAACCTTGGGATCCGCGTTTTGCTGAAAAACTAGCTTTCGATGGCTTCCCAGCTGACCTTACAGCAGCCCTCCAAGACACCAGCTGTGAAAACCTCACTAAAGTAATTCTCTCTCATTGTGACGGCGTGAATATCGCCAGCGAATCGCTACCTGCTCCGTTACAAGCGCTTTATGATGAAGCTAATATCCTCAAACAAGGATATGTATCCGAAGAGCATCAAGGTAAAGAACTTTCGCTCTTTTTTGACAAAGTGATCGAGTCTAACGTTCTTGCCTAAGTTCATGAAAATTCTCAGTGCACTTTTGCTCCTGTTGCTGGTAAGCGCGGCTTGCACCAAGAAAAACCCAGGTTTAGGAAAAGAAATCATCGATCCAGAAGTCTTATTAAACGGCATCACGACCGATACTTTTGATCTTTATACCTACTCAATCGTCCAAGACTCAACAGAAACCAAGAATGCATCGAACGTATTGCTCGGTTCTTATGTGGATCCCAAATTTGGAAAAGTGTCAGCCACTATTTTTACGGAGTTTCGCTTACCTGGGCTCAATCCCAATTTCGGAGATCCCGCCCTCATCACCATCGATTCTTTTGTTTTGGCTTTAGAGTATGTTGGCTACTACGGAGAACTTAGTACACAAAATTTTGAGGTCTATTCATTGGCCGATTCCATCCAGAACGCCTCCGATGTCAAATATTATCAATTTTCAAGCATTCCAGCCAATAACACCAACTGGGTTGCTGCCGGACAGGGGACCATCACCCCAGATCCAATTAACGATGCTGTTGTTGCAGGCGCTGAAGTTGATCCACAACTACGTATACACCTCGATACCAATCGTGCTTGGGATTTCATTTATCAATCCAACACCAATCCGAGCACTTTTGCTTCGAATGCCGCATTTCAAGAATACTTCAAGGGTCTTCAAATAACCACCAGCAATCCGACTCAAGCAGTTGGTAAAGGCGCAATTTTATATTTTGATATCAACAATAACGCGGCTTCAAAATTGACTATCTACTTCAAACAAGCCGGTGTTTCTAAGACTTACGACTTTACGATCAATACAAACTGTGCCGATTTTACACACGTTGATCACGACCAATCCAACACACCTGTGGCGGCTTTGTTAGCAGACACAACGCTTGGTCAAAAGACATTTTATGCGCAGGCCAACAAGTTGCGCGCCATGGTAAAAATCCCTGGACTTGACCAACTCCCTGACAACATTGTTATTCATCGTGCCGACCTCAGTTTACCAGTACAGTTTCAAACGGGGTACCGCTATAAACCGGGTTCTCGGGTAACTGCAGCAAGTAAATTGGCTGCTTCAGATATTTATTTCACCTCTTTGGGCATTGCTGGATTGTATTCCGATGCTAACAAACAATACGATTTAGACCTCCGGGCATATGTCCAATCGTTGGTTAATGGCAAATTAGAAAACACAGGAATTGTAGTTTCACCATTGTTCTTCAGAAATTCTGCAGAGCGAATTGTTTTTAATGGCACCCAAACCAACAACAAGAAAAAACCCAAACTCGTCGTCACTTATACTACGTATTAATTATGTGTGGAATCGTAGCTTACATCGGAAAGAACGAAGCTTATCCGGTTGTCGTCAAAGGACTCAAAAGATTAGAATACCGCGGTTACGATAGCGCAGGTGTTGCATTATTAGACAACGGTCAGCTCAAAGTTTACAAAAGAGTTGGTAAGGTAAGCAACTTAGAAGATTTTACTGCCAATCAAAATAAAAGTGGCCATGCTGGTATCGGGCACACACGTTGGGCAACCCACGGCGAGCCTTCTGATGTCAATTCACATCCACACACCTCCATGGATGGCAAAATTGCCCTCATTCATAACGGCATTATTGAGAATTACGACGTGCTCAAAAAAGAGCTCTTAAAAAACGGGTATGTTTTCAAAAGTGAAACAGATACAGAGGTCGTCGTACATTTAGTTGATTACATTCAAAAAAAAGAAAATGTATGGTTTGGAGAAGCCCTGCGTTTGGCGCTCAACCATGTCGTTGGTGCATATGCTATTGTTGCACTCTCTTCAGATTATCCTAACCGTTTAGTCGCTGCCCGCAAGAGTAGTCCCTTGGTAGTTGGTATTGGCTCAGACGGCGCTTACTATTGTGCCTCAGATGCTACGCCAATTGTCGAATACACCAAAAAAGTCGTCTACCTAAACGACGAGGAAGTCGCGGTCATTGACCTAGAAGAAGGCCTTAAGCTTTACGACATTGCTGATCAGCAAAAGACGCCGTTCTTCCAAGAACTGGAACTCGAGCTAGAGGCATTGGAAAAAGGCGGCTACGAGCACTTTATGCTCAAAGAAATCCACGAACAACCGCGTTCCATTCACGATTGTTTCAGAGGACGCCTGAACTCAGAAGAGGCTTGGGTAGCACTCGGCGGAATCCGCGACTACGAACAAAAAATGATTTCTGTCAACCGCCTCATTATAGTGGCATGTGGCACCTCTTGGCATGCCGGTTTGGTGGGTGAATACCTCATCGAAGACCTCGCCAGAATCAATGTGGAAGTTGAATACGCCAGCGAGTTCCGATACCGAAATCCGATACTTAGTGAAAACGACGTCGTGATTGCCATTTCTCAGTCTGGCGAAACTGCCGATACACTAGCAGCACTTGAACTCGCTAAATCTAAAGGCGCCACCATTCTAGGTATTTGCAACGTAGTGGGCTCTTCAATAGCACGCATTACAGACGCGGGTTCCTACACCCACGCTGGTCCAGAAATCGGCGTGGCTTCTACCAAAGCTTTTACCGCACAAGTCACTGTACTTACGCTAATGGCATTGTCTTTGGCTCATAAAAAAGGCACCATTTCTGAATCTAAATTCCGCCAGTTATTGGCCGAACTTGAGGCCATTCCAGACAAAGTCAAACGTGTCCTTGAAACCGACGCTGCCATTGAAAAGATTTCCGCTATTTATAAAGATGCTGCGAATGCGCTTTATCTTGGCCGCGGAAGCTCTTTTCCTGTGGCTTTAGAGGGCGCCCTCAAACTCAAAGAAATTTCCTATATCCACGCCGAAGGCTACCCTGCAGCCGAAATGAAACACGGCCCGATTGCCTTGATCGACGAAAACATGCCAATCATCGTCATCGCAACCCAAGGAACTTCTTACGAAAAAGTAGTTTCGAATATTCAAGAGGTCAAGTCGCGCAAAGGAAAGGTCATTGCTATTGTAACCGAAGGAGACGAACAAGTTCGACACATGGCCGACCACGTGATCGAAATTCCCGAAGTAGACGAATTCTTAGTACCATTATTGGCAACTATTCCTCTCCAATTACTTTCTTACCACATTGCCGTCATGCGTGGCTGCAACGTGGATCAACCCCGCAACTTAGCGAAGTCAGTGACGGTAGAGTAGAAACAATTAGCTTCAAAGCGCGTCTAAAATTTGAGCTAATTTCCAGTCTTTTTCTGTGACTATGTTACCCGCATCGTGAGTACTCAATTCTACTTCTACCTTGTTGTAAATATTGGTCCATTTCGGATGGTGGTTCAATTTTTCAATCTCAATACTGGCCTTTTGTATCCAGTCCATTGCTTTTAGGAAACTCGAAAATTCAAAGGTTTTGTGAAGCGCATTATTGTGTTCGGTCCAGGTGTGCATGGTGTTATTAATAATTAGGAGAAACGAATTTACCAAACTTTTTTGTCCTTCCTTTTGTTACCTTTGTCTATGCAAGCAAAAAAGGGCATTGCCATCTTAGGATCGACAGGTTCAATCGGAACCCAAGCACTTGAGGTGCTGGCCTCTTATCCTAAATATTTTGATTTACAGGTCTTGACCGCTGGCATGAATGCAAATTTGCTCATCGAACAAGCATTAAAATTTCAACCAAATTCAGTTGTTATTACAGATGAAAGCCAGTATCAGAAAGTAAAAGATGCGCTTTGGTCTGAAGATATTCATGTGTATGCTGGTCAGGAAGCATTGTGTCAGGTGGTAGAATCTACCGAAGTACACACGGTGCTAACTGCTTTAGTTGGATATGCTGGTCTAAAACCAACCATTCACGCAATTGAAGCCGGAAAAACCATTGCACTTGCCAATAAAGAAACTTTAGTGGTTGCAGGCGAGCTCATTACTCAATTGGCAAAAGAAAAAGGAGTCAACATTTATCCTGTTGATTCTGAGCATTCTGCCATTTTTCAGTGTTTGGTGGGTGAGTTTCACAATCCAATTGAAAAAATCTACCTCACCGCCTCGGGTGGGCCATTTAGAGGACACACCCATGAGCAACTCAAGTCGGTAACACTCGAACAAGCGCTCAAGCACCCTAATTGGAGCATGGGTGCAAAAATCACCATAGATTCCGCGAGCCTCATGAATAAAGGGCTAGAAGTCATTGAAGCTAAATGGCTTTTTGGCTTGGCGCCCGAACAAATCGATGTCATTGTGCATCCGCAGTCAATTGTGCACAGCTTGGTTCAATTTGAAGACGGAAGTATGAAAGCCCAAATGGGCTTGCCCGATATGAAACTCCCAATTCAGTTTGCTTTGACGTACCCCGCCCGTTTGAAAACAGATTTTCCGCGTTTTAACTTCATGGATTACCCACAATTGACTTTTGAGCAACCCGATCGCAATGTGTTTAAAAATTTAGATTTGGCCTTTCAAGCAATGGCAGCTAAGGGAACGGCTGCTTGTGCGCTGAATGCAGCCAATGAGGAGGCAGTTGCTGCTTTTTTAGATAAACGTATTTCATTTTTGGAAATTGCTGAGCTCAATGCCCAAACCATGCATGCGCTGGCCAATACACCAAATCCTATTTACGAAGATTACGTGCGCGCCGATGCCCAGGCCAGGGCCTATGTTCAGGAAATTTTAAAATGATTATTGTGCTAGAAAAAGGCACGCAACTCCATGCCGCCTGTATGTATTGCTGGTAGGCCCTGCATGAGGCGACCGCTGTAATTGAGGCTCAATTGTAAATTCTTTCCAACAATTTTCTGAAAACTAAGGTTCCAAGTCCAATTGGTGCCGGGTTTGAGGCCGTCGAGCATCTCATAACCTGCAGCAGAAAGCGCTGCCCCTGTAAAGTCAAAATTGACATATTTGATACCGCCACTTATGCTGCCTTTTTCGCTTTGGTTGAATTTCCACGTGGTCTCAAGTGCTTTGGAGCGCGCTTGTTGGCCTCCAAAAACTGCGGCATTATTTTTTTCACCTATGCTGCCATTGAGGCTCAATCTCACTTTTGATCCTTCTTGAAAAATAAGTTGAGGTTTCAATTCACTAAAACCAATCTGAAAGTTACGACCGCTTGTATAGTCAGCCAGTGCGGCGGATTGCCCTGTCTGAATGGTGGTCTCAAAGGCTACTTTTTCGGAGAGGTTTACCCTTATATTTAGCTGCTTTTTAAGCATACTTCGGGCGTCGTAACCATTAGCAAGGAGCGTCTTGTTTTCTTGCTTGAGCCAACTGTATTCGGCACTAAAAATTTTGGCGTTGCGGTTAAAAAAAATGGAATTTGAAAATTGGGCGTTTGCGGATTGGAGTCCGAGTGCCGAGATATTGGCAGCAAAAGGATTAAGCCATTGAGCTGTATTGGCTTCTTGTAGTTTGCGTTGCACCCGAATACGAGTCTGACTCGAAAATCTACTGAGTAATTTTAAAAATCCTTCGCGTTGTCTCCATAGAAGCTCCGGTCTCCATAAAACACTTTGGTTCCATTCGTTGGAAAATACCGATGCATAACTAGCACTGGGCACGAATACTCTAATGTAATCTGCCTGATCGGCGTAAACCGCTTGTTCGAATTCATTCAGGTCTTTTATGCCGTCTGCGTTGTAGTCAATCCAAGTGTAAATCCCTTGGCCATCATTGACCTTGATGTATTGGAAGCGCTTTTTTTGTTCAAGTCCTGAGCCTAATTCATAAAATGTGTTTAGGGTAAGTGCGTTCTTGAAAAAGCGGGCATTGTAATCAAAGCGTGCAACCATACTATTTTCAGCATCTTGATCGATAAGCATCGAATCCAAAATGCGCAATTGGCGGGCACCCAATAAAACATTTAAATTTTGTGTTGAATTTGGTTCCCATTTCAATTCTAGTCCAGTTGTTTTTGCTTTCGCCGCAAGTGCAAGAATGCTGTCTGGACGCCAGTCATAGCGTTCGCGATAGAATAATTTAATATCTAGTTTTTGCTGTGTCTGCAGCGCAATGTAGGTTTGGGCATCGTAGAACTGGTAAGAATTGGCTTGACTGGCGCCTTTGAATAAATTCAATTCGTGATCGTCTATCCAACCCAATTTAAACATACCGAGTTGTTTATTGAGATGCAAGCGGTGCCTGATGAACTGGTTCTCGGCTTGTTGTGTTTTTGCATTGAGGGCAGAGGCATCCCATTTGGCGGTCCAGCCGTTTTCTTTCCAGTTTCCATCAGTATACAAACGCTGTCCTGAAAACAAGGAGTCTATAACCAATAATTGTCCGGAAATATTGATTTGACCTTTCGCACTATTTGTAAAAAGCTGTTTGAGTTCAATTTGCTTTTGAGTGCCGACGTAATTTTGATTGCGGATATTCCAATCTCGGTCAAATTCGACAGCTCTAAATTGTTCTATAGGCACGAATCGATTTCCGACAAAAAGGTATTCTAAGCTACTGGTTTTGTATTTTTTTATGGAATCCTGGATACGCGATTGCTCGAAAAGAAGCCCACCTTTCGAGGCCACGCCAATGTTGTCGTTATCATTGAGCTTGGAGTACAAATTGAGGTCGTTTTCGCTAATGGCATTTTCAGTGTAGAGTTTCCAATTTGGATGAATTTTGTATTCAAAACCGACACTTGCTAATTGATTTCGCTTGGGTGTTTGTACGCGTCGAATGGGGGCATAATTGCCTTGAGAGACACCATTGATTGGCACTACCCACTTGTAATAATTGCCTGCGGCACTTACGCCGCCTAGAATGTAGTCGCCTGCGCCTGGCCCTACTTCTGAAAAAGTTCCACGGTAATTGGCCGCTTGAGGATCTACACTAAAAACAAGTACATCTTGGAACCCTAATGAATCAATTCTTCGGTACATGTTCGCATTTTCCAAATAAGTGGTAGAATCTAAGCCTGAAATAAAAGCTGCATTCAAGGAGTCGCCAATGAGACTTATTGCTTGTTTTTGGGAATCACTAAGTACTTGTTGAAGCGCTTGGTTAGGTAAGTCTTGTTCCCGATATAGTGCCACCCAAGATTTGTAACGCTCGTTTTGAAAACGGGTTTGGTGCTGCAGCAAACTGCGCGCATAGTTTTGATCGGCGTATTGAAATTCAGCAACAATTCGGCTGTCTTTGGTGATGAGGTGTCGGGAGGTAAAAGTGAGTTCAGCACTGGTGTAGTCTATAATGTAATCGAATTCTTGCCCCCGCTGCATGAGTTGTCCGTCGATGTAAATTCGTTCGGTTCCAGCTAAAATAATAATGTATGGTTCGTTATTTGAACCAACTAGGCGGTAAGGTCCTTGGACTGCTTCTAGTCCTTGAATGACTTGCCTTTGAAATTTCCCTTTAGATAAACCCACGCTGCTTTGTGTGAAAATTGTTGCACCTTGTGCATTTTTCCAATTATATTGTCCAGTGAGTCCTTGTGCTCTTTTGCGATAAGTTAAGAATTGACCCTCTGGTTTATCGAGCCAAAAATCGCCTGCACTTAATTTGAGCTGGTCGTTGTGTACCTGAATAAAAACCTGATCAAATTCTTTCAGTTGACTTGTTGTTCCCGAGGCCTGAAATGGAATATTGGCATCAGATAAAGAGGCCGTCAGCATGAGGTTGGATGCGATTTGGCCATTGAGTTGAAGATTTAAAGCGGAATTGAGTCCTAGACTTTGGTTATTGCCAAAGCCTATACCTCGAGCCAAGCTACCGCTTTTATGTAATGCAGCTCCCCCAAATAACTCAGTTGTGCTTTTTGTTATTTGAAATTTTTGGCGTTCTGCTTCGATATCAAGTCCAGGTGTATTTTGAACGATTTTGAAGCTTTGAAATTGTTGTCGTTGTCGAAAAGGAAAAATGTTAAAAGACAAAAAAACGGTGTCTTTTGGTATGTTAACCCATTGAAATAAGTTGTTACTGCTATCAAGAATATAATCAGTGTCTGAAATAAAAAGTGTGTCGGAAAGGTCTTTTTTAGATGAAAATCGCAACGAAGGTGTATAAATGGCGGAACTATCCAATAATACGCTTGAATTGTGCGGGGCCAATGCAATTACTTTTTTTTGTTGGGCGTAAGCAGCAGACCAAAAAACTTGGTAAAGAAAAAACAAGAAGCTAACAGAAACTAAGCTTTTCATGGGCAAAGACTGCTTAATAACGTCGATTTTGCCCAGACATTGCGTTAGTCAATGACAGAAAAACCGGTGTAGGACTGAAGTACCTTTGGAATGTGGATGCCGTTTGCCGTTTGGTGGTTTTCAAGCAAGGAGGCCAAAATTCTTGGCAACGCAAGAGCAGAGCCATTAAGCGTATGACACAAGGTCGTTTTTTTGTCGTCTTTGAAACGCAATTTGAGGCGGTTGGACTGAAAAGTATCGAATCTAGACACGGAGCTCACTTCAAGCCACTTTTCTTGAGCAGCAGAATAAACTTCAAAATCGTAGGTCATAGCCGAGGCAAAACCCATGTCTCCACCACAAAGTCTAAGAATCCGATACGGCAATTCTAGTTTTTCCAATAGGTTTTGAACGTGGGCAATCATTTCTTCGAGTGCTTGAGCGGTATTATTTGGGTGCTCGACCCGGACAATTTCTACTTTGTCAAATTGGTGCAAGCGGTTAAGACCTCGAACATCTTTGCCATATGAGCCCGCTTCTCTTCTAAAGCAAGGCGTGTAGCCACACATTTTAATGGAGAAATTGGCATCTGGAAGAATGACATCGCGGTAAATGTTGGTCAATGGAACTTCTGCGGTTGGGATCAGGTAAAAGTCATCTTCTTGTACGTAATACATTTGACCTTCTTTATCTGGGAGTTGACCTGTGCCGTAGCCACTGGCTTCGTTGACCATGTGCGGAGAAATAAATTCTTCGTAACCGGCTGCAATAGCTTCATCCAAGAAAAATTGGATAAGTGCGCGTTGCAAACGCGCGCCTTTACCTCTGTAAAATGGAAAACCTGCGCCTGTTACTTTTACGCCGAGTTCAAAATCGATGAGTTTGTATTTCTTAGCGAGGCCCCAGTGTGGCTGCGCTTCAAAATCAAATTGAGGAATGACACCTGCTTCGAAAACGTTTTGATTGTCTGCGGCATCTCGGCCTTGAACAACGGCGTCGTTAGGAACATTTGGCAGGGTATATAGTAGTTTTTGCAGCGCGTCTTCTAAAGTATTTACTTGCTCTTTGAGTTCGGCCTCTTGCGTTTTGAGAGCATTTGATTGTTCTTTGAGCGCGCTTGCTTCGGCTTGTTTACCGGACTTAAAAAGTTCGCCAATACTGCGTGCGAGTTGGTTCATTACGGCAGCAATTTGATCCAATTGTGTTTTAGCAGCACGCCAATTTTGATCGGTCTCGAGTATGGCATCTAGGGTAGATGTAGCATCGATATTTCTCTTGGCTAAGCCAGCTATAATTGCTTCTTTTTCTTGACGAATGCGCTGTATTTCTAACATATGAACTCTGTTGTCTTACAAAAGTAAGCAAATACGCTCAAAAAGCCCGATGTTGTCCATAGTAAGCTGTTGATTATTCCTGCAAAACGACGTGTCCTTAGTAAGAGAATTGACTTAATTTTGAAAGATGAGTTTGCAGGAAGTAAAAATAATCAGTAAAAGCCGCCACGAAGCTCCCGCGTATCAGACCGAGGGCTCCTCTGGAATGGATGTGCGCGCACTTCTTGAGGCGCCGCTGGAGCTTGCACCCATGCAACGTGCGCTTGTTCCGACAGGTCTTTTTCTCGAAATGGATCCTTCTTTGGAATGTCAAGTACGACCTCGCAGTGGTTTGGCACTGAAAAAAGGGTTAACAGTGTTGAACACCCCTGGTACTATTGACGCCGATTACCGTGGTGAAATTGGCGTGATTCTTGTCAATCTATCGGATCAAACTGCTGTCGTCACTGACGGTGAGCGTATTGCTCAACTCGTTTTTTGTAAAGTAGAAAAAGTTAATTTGGTTCATTCGACCACCCTCGGCGCCTCGGAAAGAGGGGAAGGCGGTTTTGGAAGTACCGGTTTAAAATAAGCACATGAAAGTAATTGTCCCGATGGCGGGCCGCGGCAGCCGACTCAGACCACACACCCTTACCATTCCAAAACCGCTTGTTCCAGTTGGCGGCAAGCCAATTGTACACCGTTTGGTCGCTGATATCGCACGCGTTTGCGCCGAGCCCATTGAAGAAATTGCATTTGTAGTTGGTGAATTTGGCGACGCGGTAGAAAAAGAGTTGTTGGCTGTAGCCGCAAGTCTGGGTGCCAAAGGAAGTATTCATTATCAGCTAGAGGCTTTGGGAACCGCACATGCCGTATTGTGCGCAGCTAGTGCGCTAGAAGGCCCTGTTGTGGTGGCATTTGCCGATACTTTATTTAAAGCGGATTTCAAAATATCTAAAGAAGACGAAGGTATTCTTTGGGTTAAACAAATAGAAGACCCTAGCGCATTCGGTGTGGTTAAGTTAGATGCAAATGGAAACATCATTGATTTTGTCGAAAAGCCACAAACCTTTGTTTCAGACCTCGCCATGATTGGTATATACTACTTCAAGGATGGCGCGCGGCTTAAAGCAGAACTTCAGTATTTGATTGACAACAATGTTGTAAAAAGCGGCGAATACCAGCTACCAGATGCGCTCCGCAGACTTACCGAAGCCGGTGTTTCATTTAAACCCGGAACGGTCGACGAATGGCTAGATTGCGGCAATAAAGAGGTTACTGTCGAAACCAACCAACGTGTTTTGGAACACGATTTAGCAGCAGGCCGCCTACAACAGCTTTCTACTGACATTACAGATAGCGTCATTATTCAGCCGTGTTTTATTGGTGCCAATGTGCGCATTGAGCGTTCAGTTGTTGGACCCCATGTTTCAATAGGTGCGGGAACGGTCTTGACCGATGTCAATGTCAAAAATTGTATCATTGGCAACCATACCAAATTGGAAAAAACCAATTTAGTTGGTGCCATGATCGGCTCAAATGCCCATTATAGAGGCCGCGCCAAAGATCTTAGCCTTGGTGATTTCAGCTCCGTTCATGAATAAATATGGATTCATATACTTATTGTTGTTACTTACGTCATGTAAGGTTCACGACAATGCTAGTGTGCAGCAAGATCCAGTCTATGTAAGGCAATTTCATAGCGGCGTGCGCAATATGCTTAATGATCAATATGAGTTGGCAATTCAAGATTTTAAATTCTGTTTGCAAAAACAACCTAAAGATGCGGCAGTCCATTATGCACTGTTTCAGACCTACCTGAAACAAGAACGTTACCAAGAGGCAGCCTATCATACAGAGCAAGCAGCTGCACTCGATCCAAAAAACTTGCATTACAAAAGAGAGCTCGCTTTTATGTATCAGCAGCTTGGCAAAGCACAAGAGGCGGCCGAAGTATTTGAAGAACTTATCACAGCAGACTCCAAAAACAGAGATTACTATAGCGGGGCCTTGATGAGCTATGAGCAGCTTCAAAAACCTGCCAAATCATTGGCATTAATTCAAAAGATGGAAACCCAACTGGGCGAAAACCCAAGTACTGTTCTCGAAAAATTCCGCTTGCTTCAGCAACTTGGCAAAACCAAAGAAAGTATTGCGTTATTGGAGGAAGCGCGTTTGCGTTTTCCGTCAGAACCTAGTATTCTCGCCAATTTAGTTGACACCTATTTTAGAGCTCAAAATTATACAGAAGCCTACGGTATTTTAAAAGATTTGGTTGAAGCTGATCCTAGCAACGGTGTAGCACAACTTATGTATGGCGAGATGCTTTATCGTTCAGGTCAACAAGAAAAAGGTAAGTCACACCTCAGTGCGGGAATTTTAGCAGAAGGCCCCAGTTTGGATCAAAAGATGAATATCCTCATCATGATGGTCAATGAAAGCAAAGGAAAAGGCGTCGATGCTTCAATGGAGCCGCTTGTGCTTTATATGACCCAAACTTATCCAAAAGAAGCCAAGGCACATTCTATAGCTGGTGACTACTATTACGTTTGCGGAAAAATTTTGCAAGCCATTGAAAGTTATCGTCAGACCTTACGCTGCGACCCCAATCTTTATCCGGTTTGGAATCAAGTCTTGCTTTTGGAATTTGAACAAAATCGTTGGTCTGATTTGCAACAAGACGCTACCCAGTGTGCCGAACTCTATCCCAATCAAGCACTTCCTTTGTTTTTGAAAGGACTGACCCTCAATCGGATGGGGTCTTACGCTCAGGCCAAAGAAAGTTTGCTTGCCGCTGAGTCCGTTTTGGTCAACGACAACGCCCTACTTTCCGAAATTTATTGTCAGCTTACCGTCGCTTATTTTGGTCTAAAAGACAGTAACAAAGCAACGGCTCAATTCAAAGCCGCTCAGCAATTGAACGAAGGAAATTTAGCACTTGAGCTCCGCTATCTTCAAGAGCTCATTAAATACCAAATTGAACCTGAAAAAACACAAGAAAGGCTAACTCAGCTTTTGCAAAAAAGTGCTGATCCGCGCTGCACACATTTGTATGCTTTATCATTTTTTCAGCAGGGCGAATATACCAAGGCACTTGAATGGCAACTTAAAATAACAGATCAAAAATTTATACAAAACCCGATTTACCAAGAGCAGCTCGGTGATATTTATTTTAAACTAGGACAATTACAAAATGCCCTGCTCTCCTGGAAAAAAGCACAAGAATTAGGCGAAGGCAGCCCGGCACTCTATGAAAAAATAACCCAAAAGAATTATGTTCAAGCCCCTTAATTTACTGGCGCTTTTTTGCTTAACCTTGGGGTTAATTTCCTGTAAATCCACGGAATTAATTGAGGAGCAAATCTCGGCTGAAAAATTGCCTAAAATCAAAGACAAAGAGTTATTGGACCGTATTGACAGTCTCTCATCAATAGAGCCAAAAACTTTTTATAGCAAACTCAATGTGAGCTACCAAGACCTTACTAAAGCTGACGCTGAAAATGAAATCTCCCTCAAAACATCGATTAAAGTTGTCAGTGACAGTGCTGTTTCAGCAATTATTACCTATGCTAAAATACCTGTGGTTACAGCTCTTGTAACCCAAGACACACTTAGCGTTGTAAATAAAAGAGACCGCTGTTATACGATTGCTTCTTTAGATTACCTCAAAGAATTATTCGGTGTTGACTTTACCTATGAAAATTTGGAAGAAATTATTTACGGAAAACCACTCGATTATCAGCTTAACCACAAGTATTTTGTTGATAATGACCCTTTCCATTATAGTATATCGACCCATAAAAAACGAGATCGTAAGAAACCAGATCGAAAACAACGCGACGACCTCATGATCCAATATCACCTCACTGCTGATGCCAAGGCCCTTAACCAAACCCGAATATGGAGTTTAGAAGACAGTACAGAGGTGAGCGTGGTTTATCAAGAAAGACAAGCTATCAATGGTTTAGACTTGCCTTTAAAAGTGGTGATTAATATCATGACGCCTAAAAAAACCCTTTTGTTGACCTTGCTCTACGACCGCATTGAAGTAGATGAGCCCCAAGAATTGATCATCGTTATACCAGATAGCTATGAAAAGTGTGACTAAACTATTATTGTTGTTGCTTTTTGCTTTGCCGTCCTATGCACAGCAAGATCAAAATCAGCTCAAACGAGAACAACAAAAATTAGAGAAGCGCATCTCTAACACTAAAAAGCTGCTCAATAAGGTGAAGAATAATACCCAAGCTTCACTAAATGAAATACGTTTAATTGAAAATCAAATCCGCACCAGAGAAGCCCTGGTCAATTTATTTGACAATCAAGTGCGCAGTGCCGAAATGAAGATTGTTCAAAAGAACATCGAAATCAAACGACTTCGCGCTAAGCTCAAGCAACTTAAGCAACAATACCGCAAGATGTTCCTATATGCCTATAAACACCGGGGCAATTACAATAAAGTGATGTATTTACTCGCTTCTTCGGACTACAATGAAGCTTTGAGGCGCAACCGGTATCTAAAAAAAGTAGCGGCCATTCAACGTAAACAAGCGGCACTGATTAAACAACACCAATTACTCATATACAAAGAGATAGATCAAATAGATGCAGAAAAGCAAATCAAACTGCAAGCTTTAGATGAAAAGAAAAAAGAGCGCGATCAAATCACGAAAGACAAATCAAAAAAAGAGAAGTCGTACCAGAAGTTCAAAAAAGAGGAACAGGCGCTAGTGGCGCAACTCAAAGAAGATGAACGCAAAAAAATTGTACTCAAAAAGCAAATTGATGCAGCTATTCGTGCCGATATAGCCAGAGATCAGGCCAAAGAAGCCGCACGCCTTGCCGCACAAGCAAATGCTGCCCCAAAAACCACTACCACTGCAGAGGCCACTCCAAAAACGACCCCGAGCAGTACGGCAAGCCCCAAAGCGACAACTAGTGCACCTAAGGTAGTAGCCACACCAATTTCTACAGAGGGTGCGGCGATCGGAAAAAGTTTTGAAGCCAATCGTGGGCGCTTACCTTGGCCTGTAGATAACGGCAGTGTAACCGAGCGTTTTGGGCGCAATTATCACCCGACCTTAAGCGGCGTTGAATGGAACAACAACGGTATTGACATCACCTGTAATAGATCGTCACGGGTCAGAGCCGTATTTGAAGGTGAAGTGACTACTGTTTTTTCAGTGCCAGGTGCAGGAAAAGTGGTCATTATTAAGCATGGCGCTTATCGAACGGTTTACGGAAATTTAGCCGAAACTTTTGTGAGTGTCGGCAGTAAAGTGTCAACCAAACAAGCCATTGGTACTTTACTCAATGACGGTGGTGTTTCTGTTTGCCATTTTGAAGTTCATCAGGTTGTTGGCGTTAATCCCGTAACACTCAATCCTTCTTTATGGATTGGCCGCTAATACCGAGTTCTTTTTCGTAGACCAACCAAAGTGCACAAATCCCCCAAATAGGAACCGCTGCTTTGTCGGTATCAAGGTAATTATTTAAAAAGGCGTGAATAAAATAAGTGCTTAGCGCCATAATCGTACTCAGAACAATAATGCGGTCATCTTTATTTTCTTTGGGTAAGCGGTGGTAAAGCGTGAACCCGGTATAAAAAATAGCCGCAACAACTGCAATAAAACTTAGCATACCGATTAAGCCAGTTTCAGCAAGCGCCCCGAGATATTCACTATGGGCGTTGCCCATGTCCCCAAAGTTTGTCGAGATAATTGTGAGGTTTTCGGGTCTTTGAAATGGTGCATACTCAAACGCATAGGTGCCCGGCCCATAACCCATCAGCGGACGTTTTTTAAACATGGCAATTGCACAACTCCAACGGTTGATGCGTTCGAGATTAGAGGCATCTGTTGAAATATTTGCGGCACTTTGTAAGCGTTCATCAAAAGATTCTGTAGTGTGCTCGTATTTATTGCGTTCGAGCTCAATTTGAATTTGATCCCAGCGGATGAGTACAATTACCAAAGCAATTCCGGCAAGTGCTGCAATTGGTTTCCATGAAACCTTGTAGTAAAGAACAAACGCAATACCAATGCTCCCCAACACACTTAGCCAAGCGGCACGGGTATAAGAGAGGACCAGACCCACGAGGATGATTAGAATCAGGCTAATCAAAGTGAGTTGAATAAGTGGGTTATGTTTTTTATATAAATAGAGCCCCACGGCAAGTGGTAAAATGAGTGCCACAATTGCGCCGTAAATGGTATGGTCTTTAAAGAAAGGCGACATCACCCAATGGCCTTCTTTTTCGCCAAAGCCATAGAAAGAATGATGAATAAGGGTGTAGATGATAACAATGACAGTAGCTACAATAAACAACCATAAAAACCAAATACGATTGCTTTTCTTCTGGAAAAAATAGGTTCCAAAATAAAGCATTGGAACGATAAACCACAGACGTGCAAGAATAAACTTAAACGATACAATTGGATGACTACTTGTTAGGGCAGATAGCAGCAGCCATAGTATATAAATTGTAATGGCCCAAAGTAAGGGGCTGCGCCAAATCTCAAGTGGCACAAACGCTTTTTTAATTTGAAATGCGCCTAGTAGTAACATTAAACCAAAAAGTAAGGGTTCTGTGGGCACAAAAAGGCCAAAACTGCTGGTGTATTCTTCTATATTGATGGAAAGAGGCGTCAGAAACGCCAAACTAAGAAACAATTTTTCAGTTTGAAAAATAGCAAAGTAAATCGCTAAAAGCGCAACAGGGATTAAAGAATAAACAAGTGGGTCGTTCATTTGAACTTTAGGCAGCGTTCTGTTGGAGTTCTTTGATGCGTTCGCGGATCAGCAAGAAAAACAAACCAAATAAAAA
>Ga0194111_10002192_pt1 | contig 23760 bp, 26 predicted proteins | sample TA2KigC300mmetaG_FD_146194 | JGI IMG/M metagenome (GOLD analysis project Ga0194111, IMG submission 146194) | Freshwater microbial communities from Lake Tanganyika, Tanzania - TA2015033 Kigoma Deep Cast 300m | ecosystem: Environmental > Aquatic > Freshwater > Lake | place: Tanzania: Lake... | reverse complement strand
TGGGGAGCCTCGACCCGCTTTGGCGCGCGCATCGGGGCCATGAACCGGTAGGGCGCGACCGCTGGGCGCGCCGAACGAGTCAGGTCACCGGGCCCGAGCGGCCGGCCCGGCGGTCCGGCCCTACCTGGCGATTCATGGAGAGAGCCCTCTGCCGGAGTGTTGGAGTGTACTTCCGGCGAACTCACGTGCCCGACGACGAACTCCTCGAGATCCACCACGAGGCCGCGTGCGCGCAGGCTGACCTGGGCGTCGCGCATGGCCGCCAAGCCGCCCTGGGCGAGGATGTCCATTTTCACAAGGCCGATGGCCTCGACGGCGTCCATGTCGAAGTGCGTGGTCGGGTACCCCTTGGGGGCGAGGAAGGTGGGTGTGAGTTCGTGCATGGGTTGGCGCGAGAGCACAACGCCGCACGGGTGCATCTTGGGGTAACGCGGCACGCCCTCGAGGAACTCGGCCAACTCGAGCGCGCTGCGGTACGGCTCTTCCGCCAGCGGCAGATCGCAGCACTCCGGGCTGGCCTGGAGCCGAGCCGCCAATCGGCCGCCGGCAGGACGCGCAACGGGAAGCGCAGCATCGCGGCTGGCGATTGGCGCCATGGGGAACGCGGCGTTTTCAGAGGGCGGCTGGATTTCGCTGCGGCCGCCGAAGCTCCAGGGGAAATGCTCGGTGAACCGTCGGACGTCGCGTTCGGCCACGCCGAAGACTTTCGCCACCTCGGCGAAGGCGCTGCGGGCTTGGAACGTCGAGAAACCGCCCACCACCGCGCAGTGCGCGGGGCCGTACCGGGCGAACAAGAGGTCCACCACGTCGTCCTTGCGGTCGTGGGGGAAGTCGATGTCGATGTCCGGCAGCTTGTTCAGCGCCATGCGTTCCTGGTTGAGGAACCGGCGGAAATAGAGCTCGAACCGGATGGGGCACACCCCGCTGATGCCCAGGCTATAACAGACCAGCGAGTCGGCGGCGCTGCCGCGGGTGATCCAGTCGATGCCGCGCGCCCGACAGGCCTGCAACAGGTCCCATACCACCAGGAAATATTCCTCGTACCCGACCGCGGCGATGATGCGCAATTCCTCATCGACTTGCGCTTCGAGCTTGGGGATTTGGGCCGCCGGATAGCGAGCGCGCAGGCCGCGCAAGACCAGGGCGCGCAGAAACGCCCGTGGCGTCGAGCCGTCCGGCGGTTGAAACGCCGGAAACTGGGGGCGCCCCAGAGCGAAAGCGAACTCGCAGCGGTCGGCGAGTTCCCACAGGTGCGCGCCCAACTCGGGATGCCCGCCGAACAACGCGTCCCACTCGGCCGACGCGCGGAAGTGGAACTGGCCGCGCATGAGCTTGTCCGGATGCGCCTGGTGCAAGAGCGTCAGGGTGCGAATGCTCTGGACCACGTCGAACTTCCAGCGGTCCGCCGGGGTGGCGTAGTGCACCGGCGCCACCGGCACGGCCGGCGGCCCGCCCGTGCGCGGGTTGTACCGGCGCAATTCGGCGCGCGTGGCGATGGCGCGGTAAAAACGCCCTGGAAACAGCGCGGCGAGCGCGGTGTCCGCGGACACGGCCATGAGGCCTTCGGTAAAATCCCGAAGCGCAAGCGTTGAAAGCCGAGAGCGATTCGCGGACCCGAAACTCGCATCGGGCAGCGTGGCAGCCGCGTTGGAGGGCGGAGAGGGGCCGGCTTTCGGCGGTCGAGACAGCAAGCGGCACAGATTGGCGTACCCGACTTGGTTCTGGACGAACAGCCAGAGCGGTTGGCCCTCGAGGCGGATCTCGGCGCCCAGGACCGGTTTGAGGCCGGCGGCCCGCGCGGCCAGCATGAACTCGACTGCGCCATGGAGATTGCCCTGGTCGCAGAGGGTCGCGACGGCAAGGTCGTGGCGTTGGGCCAGTTCGATGATGGCGGGAATGGCGAGGGTCGAGTTGAGGAAGGAATAGTGGCTGCGCACTACCAAGGGGAATGCGGAACGCGGAGGGCGGAGGGCAACCGTACCCCGCCGGCCAGGCGCGTTGTCCTCAGCGCCACCAAGGCGGTCACTGGGCACCGATCCGCCGGGGCGCTCGGGTTTTTTTTTGAGGCGCAGGCGCAGGGCGATCGGCTCGAGGCTGACGGTGCCCGACGGCGTTTCGCCCGCCGCCGGCAGGAGCAGCGTCGGGTTGGGCTCGCCGGTGCGCAGCCGGAAATCGTGCCCGCGCAGGATCGCGTTCTGGCCATGCGCCGCGCGGAGTTGGTCGACGATGTCGGCGAGGCGGCGGCGGGCGTCGTGTTGTTGGGCGGCGCGATCCAGGGCTAGTTCGAGGCGGAAGACGCCGTCGTAGAGGTTGGCGAGTTTGAGCGAGACCAGGCGCAGACTCACGCGGCGGCGCCAGGCGCACCGCAACAGCGCGTCTAACCGCGTGTAGACGTCGGTCTCGAGATCGGTCGGCTCGGCCAGGCTCTCGCTCACTTGGTCTTCGGCCATGTCATTGTAGCGCACCTTGACGGTGAGGGTGCGCACGCTCTTGCCGTCAGTCCGGGCCTTGGCGAAGAGGCGATCCGCCATCCGCCGCAGGGTGGCCCGCAGAAAATCTTCGTCGGTCTGGTCTTGCTGAAAGGTTTCCTGCTGGCTGTAGCTCTTGGCGGGTTCATGGGCGGGCACGACCGGGCGTTCGTCGATGCCGTTGGCGAACTGGCGCAATTGCGGCGCGGCGCGGCCGACCAAGAGGCTGAGCAGGTCGACGGGGGTTTGCGCCACTTGCCGGATGAGGGCCAGGCCGGCGGCGTTGAGGCGCTGGGCCGTTTTGGGGCCGATGCCGGGCAGCCACTGGTTGGGCAACGGATGCAGAAACGGCACCTCGTCACCGGCAGGCACGGACCGGAAGGCGGCGGGTTTGTGGAGTTTGGAGGCGATTTGGCTGACCAGTTTGCTGGTGCCGATGCCTTCGCTGACGCTGATTTTGAGCGCCTGCCGGATGGCGTCGCGGATGGTGGCGGCCACCTCGATCGGCGGCCGGCGCACCCCCGTCAGGTCAAAGTACCCTTCGTCAATCGAACAAATCTCGACGTTCGGCGTGAAATCGTAGGCGTAACTGAACATCCACCGCGAGAAACGCTCGTACTTGTCGAAGTCGCCGGGCAACACGAGCAGGTGCGGACAGAGCTTGCGCGCGCGCGCGGTGGGCATGGGCGTGTAAATGCCAAACCGCCGCGCCTCGTACGATGCGCTGGCCACAATCCCGCGTCGTTCCCCGCCCACCGCCACCGGTTTGCCCCGCAGACGCGGGTCCGCCGCCTGTTCGACGGCCGCGAAGAAGGCGTCCGCATCCAAATGAACCACGGCAGACATGGCTCCTCACGTCTTCATGCGCCGGAGCAGGCCCACCATCACCCCCTGAATCACCAACTCACCCACGGGATGGAGCTGGGGGTATTTCGGGTTCTCCGCGCGCAGGTAGGGCGCCTGGTTCCGCTCCTGCACGAAGGTCTTGAGCGTGCTCTCGTTATCAATGAGCGCAGCCACCACGTCGCCGGGACGCGGGGTCTTCCCGTGCTCGAACACGACATAATCGCCGTCGCAAATGTGGCGGCCGATCATCGAGTCGCCGCGCACCCGCAGCGCAAAGGTCCGCGCGGTGGGCCGAATGCCCAGGCTCTCGATGTCCACCGAAACACAGCCGCTGGTCTCTTGCCCCCGGTCCTCCGCCCGACCCGCGGGAATCGAGCCGAACAGCGGGATATGCGCCATGGGCCGGCGCAGGGCCTGCCAAGGCGAGAGCGGCCGGAGCGCCCGGGCCCGGCGCCGTTCGCCGGCCAACACCCCCTTGCGGCGCAGGGCGGCGACATGATCCACGGCGGCTTTGACGCTGCGGAAGCGGAAGTGACTGGCGATTTCGCGGAAGGTAGGCGGGACACCGAGGCGTTCGATTTGGGCTTGGATGAACCCGAGCACTTGGAGTTGCCGTGGCGTGAGCGTTTTCATAAAGACTAAACATACGTATAGTATCATGGGCCTAGCCCTTGGCAACGACGAAGTTGAGGCGAGTTCTTGATCCACGCTAAGAATTCGGGGCGCCTCGACGCCTCCGACGCCTCCGGTCTGGATGCTTCCTCGTTGCCAGGAAGCGGTTGCGTCCCCAGAATGGCGGGCCATGAATGCTTTCCATTCCGCGTCTTCTGCCGCCTCACGCGCGGTCACCTCCAGCGCCGTTCTGTTGAGCGCTGCCGGTCTCGCTCTCGCCGCCACGGCCGACGCCGCATGGCAGCCGGCCAAAGGCCCGCTGCTCACGCGTTGGGCGAAGGAAGTCACGCCGGCGACGGCGCACCGCGAGTATCCACGGCCGCAGATGGTGCGGCGGGACTGGGCGAACCTGAACGGCCTTTGGGACTACGCCGTGACGCCGAAGGACGCGCCTCGGCCGGCCGAATGGGCCGGACAGATACTCGTGCCGTTCCCGATCGAATCGGCGCTCTCGGGCGTTATGAAGCGGGTGAGCGAAGCGGAGCGGCTCTGGTACCGGCGCGGGTTCAGCGTTTCCGATGCTTGGCGCGGCAAACGCCTGCTTCTGCACTTTGGTGCGGTGGACTGGGAAAGCACGGTCTGGGTGAATGGCAAGGAAGTGGGTTCGCACCGCGGTGGATACGATGCTTTCCATTTCGACATCACGGACGCGCTCCGACCCGGTGGCGAGCAGGAACTCGTCGTGGCGGTTTGGGATCCGACGGACGCGGGTTACCAGCCTCGAGGCAAGCAGGTGCGCAATCCACGCGGGATTTGGTACACGCCCACCACCGGCATTTGGCAAACGGCCTGGCTCGAGCCGGTGGCAGCGGCCCATATCGAGTCGCTCCGGATCGTGCCCGATTTCGATCAGTCGGCCGTCACGCTCGAGATGGCGGTTGCGACGCCGGGTGGTCGTTCTGACGTCCAGGTGGAGGTGCTCGATGGCGAGCGAGTGGTGCAATCCGGCATGATCGGTACGGAAGGCGGGGCCGGGCCGATCCGTCCCCGCATTCAACTCAAGGTGCCGGAGGCCAAGCCGTGGACACCGGACACTCCGTTCCTCTACGGCTTACGGGTGACGCTGAGCCAGGACGGAACGAAAGTGGACGAGCTCGAGAGCTACTTTGGGATGCGGAAGATTTCGTTAGGCAAGGACGCCGATGGGGTTCTCCGCCTTTGCCTCAACAACCAGCCGCTCTTCCAATACGGTCCGCTCGACCAGGGTTTCTGGCCGGACGGCCTTTACACGGCTCCCACTGACGAGGCGCTCCGATACGACATCGAGATGACCAAGGCCCTCGGGATGAACCTGGCTCGCAAGCACGTCAAGATCGAGCCCGCCCGTTGGTATTACTGGTGCGACAAACTCGGGTTGCTGGTCTGGCAGGACATGCCCAGTGGCGACCGGTACATCGGGGGGCGAGACGCGGACATCACCCGGTCGCCGGAGTCGGCGGCGAGTTTCGAGCGTGAGCTGCGCGCGATGGTCGAGGGGTTCTACAACCATCCGTCGATTGTCATGTGGGTGCCGTACAACGAGGGTTGGGGCCAGTGGGACACGCCGCGGATCGTCGAGCTGATTAAGCGTTGGGATCCGACGCGGTTGGTGAACAACGCCAGCGGTTGGACCGACCGCAATGTGGGCGATGTGCTCGACATCCATTCTTACCCGGGGCCGGCCGCGCCGCGGATCGAGCCCAACCGCGCGGGTGTCCTGGGCGAATTTGGCGGACTGGGCTTGCCGGTCAAGGGCCATACCTGGCAGGACGAACGCAACTGGGGCTACCGCAGCTACAAGAACTCCGAGGATCTGACCGAGGCTTACTTGGCGCTGCTGGACAAGCTGCATCCCATGACCGGCGCGCCCGGGCTTGCCGCCGCGGTCTACACTCAGACCACCGACGTCGAGATCGAGGTCAACGGTTTGATGACGTACGACCGCGCGCTGGTGAAGATGGACCGCGAATTGATCGCGGCGGCCGCGAAAAAGCTCTATACGCCGCCCCCCAAACGCGTCTCACAAGGGTCGAAGTTGGTGCCGCCAGCCACGCCCCTGGTGGCCTGCGATCCCTATTTCAGCATTTGGTCGCCGGCCGACAAGTTGACAGACGCCGACACGGTGCATTGGACCGGCCGACCACACCGGCTCACGAGCTTGGTTCGCATCGATGGCCGCACATACCGCGTCATGGGCGTCGAACCGCGGACCGTGCCGGCGCTCGAGCAGCGCGACTTGGTGGTCTGGCCCACGCGGACGGTGTACACCTTCGCCGGGGGCGGTATCGAGTTGACGTTGAGCTTTGTCACGCCGGCGTTGCCGGAGGAGATCGATTTGCTCTCGTGGCCGGTGACCTACGTGACTTGGGACGTCAAAGCCGCCGACGGCCAGAGCCATGATGTGGCGGTCTACTTTGACGCGCACGCCGAGCTCACGGTCAACGATCCGGCGCAGGAAGTGGTATGGTCGAGCGAGCGCATGGGGGATCTACTCGCGCTGAAGATGGGCTCGAAGGACCAGCCCGTTTTGGCGAAGAAAGGGGACGATCTGCGCATCGACTGGGGCTACCTGTATGCCGCCGCGCCGGCCACGCGCGTGGCGCAGCATACCATCGCCGCGGCGCGCTCGTGCCGGACGGCCTTCATCCGGAGCGGGACTCTGCCGGCGAGCCTCGACGAACGCCAGCCGCGCGCGGCGAGCGATGAGTCGCCAGTGGCGGCGATGACCTTCGAGTTGCGCCCGGCTGGGGCGGCGGGCGCGCGGGCGACGTTGGTGTTAGCCTACGACGATCTCTATTCGATCCAGTACATGCGCAAGAACCTGCGCCCGTATTGGCGGCGCAACGGTTGGGAGGCGGCGGACTTGCTGCAGGCGGCCTGGCGGGAGCCGGAGGAGTTGGCCGCGCGCTGCGCTAGGTTCGACCGGGAACTGATGGCCGACCTGGCCCGGGCGGGCGGGGAGAAGTACGCTCAACTCGCGGCGCTGGCCTACCGTCAATGCTTCGCGGCGGGCAAGTTTGTGGCCGACGACCACGGCCAGCCGCTGCAGTTCTCGAAGGAGAACTTCAGCAACGGCTGCATTGGCACGTCGGACGTGTTTTATCCCATGTCGCCGCAGTTCTTATTGTTTGGGGCGTCGCTGGCGAAATCGTTCCTGGTGCCCTTCATGAATTACGCCGCGAGCGAGCGCTGGAAGTTCCCGTTTGCACCGCACGATTTGGGCACTTACCCGCACGCGAATGGGCAGCGCTATGGCGGCGGCGAAAAGTCCGAGGAGAACCAGATGCCGGTCGAGGAATCGGGCAACCTGCTGATCCTGATGGCGGCCGTGGCCCAGATCGAAGGCCACGCCGGTTTCGCTAGTCTCTATTGGCCGCAGCTCGAACGCTGGGCGGAGTATCTCAAGGCCAAGGGGTATGACCCGGAGAACCAACTGTGCACGGATGACTTTGCCGGTCACATGGCTCATAACGTCAATCTGTCCGCCAAGGCCATATTCGGCCTGGCTTCGTTTGCCCGGCTTTGCGAGTTGCGCGGCGAAACGAGTCGCGCCAACGAATACTACGAGTTAGCGCAGAACTTCGGCGAGCGCTGGGCCAACGAAGCCGACGATGGCGATCATTACCGGCTCGCCTTCGACAAACCCGGCACCTGGAGCCAGAAGTACAACGTGGTCTGGGATCGGGTCCTGGGATTCCACTTGGCTCCCGAGGATTTTTGGCATAGCGAGATGGACTTCTACAAGCGCGTGCAGAACAAGTACGGTTTGCCGCTGGACAATCGTTCCGAGTACACCAAGCTCGATTGGGTGGTTTGGACTGCCACGCTGACGCGGGACCGGGCGGACTTCGAGGCGCTGGTCGATCCTGTGTTCCGGTTCCTGAACGAGACGCCTGATCGCGTGCCGATGACCGATTGGTACTGGACGCACGACGGCCGCCGGCGCGGGTTTCAGGCGCGGCCGGTGGTGGGGGGTGTCTTTCTGCCGCTGCTCTACGACCGAGCGATCTGGCAGAAGCACGCGGAGCGGGACCGGACGCGCGCGGCGAACTGGGCCCCGATGCCCAAGCCGCCGGTGCTGCTGAACGTGCTGCCCACGGCGGAGGAGAGCCGGGAGCGTTGGCGCTACACGACCCAAAAACCGGCCGGTGACTGGTTCAAGCCGGATTGTGACGACTCGACTTGGCAGCAGGGCGTGGCGGGCTTCGGCACGCGAGGAACGCCCGGGGCCATCGTGCGCACGGAATGGAACACGCCCAACATTTGGCTGCGCCGGGAGTTCACGATGCCGGAGGGATCTTGGTCGGACCTCCAACTGCGGCTTCACCATGACGAAGACGCCGTCGTGTACCTCAACGGGGTGCTCGCGGTGTCGGTGACCGGCTACACGACCGAGTACGAAGCGGTGCCGATCCTGCCGGCGGCGCAGGCGGCGCTGAAGCCGGGCCGCAACGTGCTGGCCATCCATTGCCGTCAGACCGGCGGCGGTCAGTACATCGACGCCGGCTTTGTCGACGTGGTGCCAGCGGCGGCAGGCAGGCGGTAAGGCGGGAGGGGTTGGCGACCCGAATCCTTAGCCTGCCGGCAACGCCAAAAGCTACCTTCCCGGTCGAGTCTTCCGTTGGGTGAGCTCCCAAAACACCCTTCGATGAGCTTCCCAGACCGTTTTCGCCCACCCAGAGGAAAGTCCAGAGCCTTCCCATGCGGATGCACCGGCGACCTCGATCCACTCGCTAGGGATTCGGGGGAGATGCTCTCTCAAAGAACCTCTTGACTTCTGCCGAGTTTGTGTGTACGGGCGTTTACCATGAAGCTCAATGAAGTCCACCGTTGCGCTCTCCGCCCCAGTCCACCGCTGCGCTCCCTGCGGCGCAGTATCGCCTCGATAGCCCTTCTCCTGTTTCTTCCCTCCCAGGTGCTCGGGGCCGAAGCTCAGGAACCCGCGCCCCGGCCCGAGTACCGGTCTGACCGTATTTTCGTCAAACCGTCTGTCTCGAACCTGACAAGCATACATGCCAGCCTGGGCACGCGCACAGCCCGGAAGTGGCCACGGATTGGCAGCATCGAGGTGATTGCTTTGCCGAAGGGCCTGAGTGTCGAGCAAGCCATTGCTCGGTTCCGTGAAATCGCTCGACCAATCTGGCCAAGGCTACGACGATGACCATATCGAGTGCATCAACTACGCCATCGCCCAGCGCGCCCACATCCTCAACGCCAGTTGGGGAGGCCCCCAATACGGTGAACCGTTGCGTGAAGCGATCGCGGCAGCCCGCAATCACGGAATCCTCTTCATCGCGGCAGCAGGGAACAATCAACTTGAAGGAGGGCCAGGTTGGGACGTGGAACAGATTCCCAACTATCCCGTCTGCTATGACGTTGACAGTATCGTGGGTGTAGTTGCCACAACTCGCAACGATGATCTGGCGTTCTACTCCTGCTACGGCTCAGCCAAGACCCACCTCGCCGCACCGGGAGGCTCTTACCCACCCTCCAGCGATCCGAAAGTCAACGGCGTTTACTCGGCGTCTTACGAAACACAAACTTCGTACGCCTGGAAATACGGCACCTCGATGTCCGCCCCCCATGTCACTGGCGCACTGGCCCTGCTCCGCAGCTATTGGCCGTACGAGTCTGCGGTCGAGCTCATGAACCGGATGCTGCGGTCAACCGACCCATTAGCGAGCCTCAACACCAAGTGCCAGACCGGCGGACGTCTCAACCTCAAGTCGGCCTTAACCGGCTCTTGGCCAGCGCGACCCTATAATGATGGCTTCGCAAACGCCGTTCTTTTGCGCCAGCCAATCCAACCTCCTTATGTACTCACGGCCGTGGGCAACAACGTCAATGCCACGAAAGAACTCGGCGAGCCGAACCACGTGGGGAACCCCGGCGGGCGGTCCGTGTGGTGGACACTGCTACCCATGTACAACTTCCAGGCTGAGCTGACCACCGAGGGAAGCGGCTTCAGCACCCTGCTGGCCGTATACACCGGAAATACTGTGTCCGGCCTCACCCAAGTGGCCGCCCATGCCGGAGCTTGCGGCGCCAGTCAGGTCAACTTCTACGCGCAGAGCGGCGTCGCCTACCGCGTTGCCGTTGATGGTCTCAACGGGGCTGCTGGCACGTTCAAGCTGACCGTCAGATCCGCCTGGCCTCCCACCCCATTGCCCAGCCTTACCTTCAGCCTCGACACCGTGGAAAGAACCGCGGGGCAGTTCCGCGTGCGGATCACGGGCCCCGTCTCGGCACAGGTGATTGTTCAACGCTCTTTGGACCTGCTGGTCTGGCCCGAGGAAGCATATGCGACGGTAACCCTCGGGGGAACCGGGAGCCATGACTACGTGGATGCCAGTGCGACTGCCGCTCTAGGCTTTTACCGTGCCAAGATCCTCAGTCCGGGCCGCCAGAACTCGTGCAACACAGTCGGCTACGTCGATCTGCAGGCGCCGCCGGGCCATTCCTTCATCGCCAACCCCCTCAATGCGACCGATAACCGGGTCATAACCCTGCTACCGGATGTGCCGGAAGGCACGACCCTCTACCACTGGGACGACACCACCGACCAATGGATCATCAACGTCTTCGATCTCGGGGAGTGGTCGCTTCCGGACCTAACCTTGTCGCCGGGCAAAGGCGCGCGGCTACGCAACCCGTTGGCGGGCCCGCTAGCGTTGACGTTTGTCGGTGCCGTGGCGCAGGGTTACGGCGTCAACCCGGTGGACAACGGCTACTGCATCCGCAGCTCGATCATCCCCCAGGCCGGTCGGGTATCTACGGATCTGCTCATGCCCATCCTGCTGATGAACGACGAGCGTCTCTGGCGGTTGATGAACGGGGGCTACGTGGAGTCCAAATTCAGCGACGGAGTCTGGTACACGTTCAGGGATGGGTCCTGGCAGCAGGAGGAACCCACGCTCAATGTGGGCGAATCCTTCTGGAGCTACCGGAACGTCGGCTTGTGGTGGAGTCGCAACTTCCTGGTGTGGCCATGAGGACGCATCGACGTGCTGCCCTGCGGGCTGCGGTGCTGGGCGTAGTGGCGGGGTTCTTTGCGCTCACTGGCGGCCACCTTGGGCGAGCCCAAGAAGCCCCCCGGCCGGTTTACTTCCTCCTGCTGCCCTACACCCATGGGTACCCGCATACGAATCGAGACCAGTCTTGTGTCGTGGCGTTGGTGACACGGGAGCAGGTCGAGCATGCGCGCCGCTTGATCGCCCTGGACGCGGTCAATCGAACCGGGTGGCCTGACGACCCGCGCCCGTCCGGCAGTCTTCTGGCTGGCCGCGTGGCCTCGGGTTCAAACGGCATCAACCGCAACTACTCGGTTCCAGGCTACCCGGCGTGGTCCTGGCACCTGATCGAGAGGGTCGGCTTTGGCGACAGCATCGTGTGGGAGATCATTGCCACACCCTGGTCGGTGGAGAGAGACACCGTCTATTACGTCGAGACAGGTGCCGGATTCATGTTCTTCACCATCGGCAGGGAATTGGGCAGCGTCCCACTCTATCTCGCGGTCGAGCGCCAAGCGGCCCAGTTATGGTTCTATTGGAGCGGGGTAGGGACCAACGCGCTCTATACGCTCGAGAGCGCCGAATCGCCCATCAGCAAGGAATGGACGTTGGTGGTGGGTGGGCTCGCGGAGTCCAAAACCAACCAGTGGTCCATGCCTCTGCCGGAAGGCCCGGCGCGTTTCTATCGTGTCCGGGCGGAAACGCCTCAGTAACTGGTTTGGAATTCCCTTCCCTGGCAGAACGAAAACCGGCAGGCGGCATGCGAGGCGAAGGTCGTCAAACCCGCTGGGCCTACGTGACCGTCCGCGCTGCTTCCTCGCTAAGGATTCGGGGTTGGCGACGACTTCGGGCTTGATTATATCATGGGGAGTCTGCATGAACGGCCTGCATGACTCGGAACCAATCCGTTCGGCTGCGGTCAGGGGCGAGCCGGGCCGCAGATCACCCTTCGGTCAGGACCGGCACGGACACGGGGGTATGTCGGGTTTGTCGTGTGCGGCGCGTGTGCTGGTCGCGTCGGAGGTTTCTGGGATCGCTGGGTGGCGCCTTGGCGGTTGGGGGGGCGGGGTGGGTGTCGGGTTGGGCTGGGCGCGCGGGGGAAAGGCGGCGGGTGCCGGGCGAGCCGTTGCCTTTCGGGGTGCGTTTACGGGTGCAGCCGGTGCTCACTTATCACTTGGACATCCCGCGGGAACGGACCAGTTGGCGGGGGTACGGGGGTCTGCGCAGCGAGGCGGACGTGGTGGCGGAGATCGAACGGTTAGCGTGGTGAACTCGTATTTGGCGTTGCGGGTGTTTGGGGATTTGCTGCGGGAGACTGGAGCAACGAACCTCGAGGTGGCGGAGTGCATGGGGGGCCTGTCGTGACGTGCGTGATCCCGAATCTGAGGATGACGAAGTGGTTTGGCTTTCGCGGGCGGATTGTGGCGGTACCGGCGCTGGACATGTGCCGGTCGCAGATGGACGTGGAGATTCTGGGTGACTGGCGGCGGTTGGCGCGCGAGCTAGAGGGGTTTCACGCGGTGGTCACCTACGGCGATTATTTGCGCGAGGTTGGCTACGCGCTGCGTCGGGTGGGCGGTTTGGAGTGGCGCAACTACAGCGCGGGACCACCCCCGGGGTAGCCGACGCGAGTCGGCGGGTCGGTGCTGGCTCCGGTTGCGGTGCGCCGGTCGGTCAGCGCAGTGGGGCGGGCGCCCCCCCCATGAAATTGGACTGGAGATAGAGGGCGATTTGTTTGTCGATCTCGCTGGCCACGTCGACGTTGCCGCGGCCGCCTTTCCTGCGGGATTGGACCAGGACACGGCTGATGCCGGGCTCCATTTCGTCCACACGCACCCAGACAGTGTTGTTGTCCATCTTGCCGGTGACGGTGCGGGTGACAGTGTTATCGCCGGTGAGGGTGCCGTTGAACTTGACGACTTCGCGGGCGGCGGCGAAGACCTGGTCGGCGGGGAACTCGTAACGGCCTTCGATACGGTCTTTGGAGAATGGCATGCCCGCTTTGGCTCGGCCTTCGACGGTTTGGTAGCAGCCCGCTGCCAGCGCGAGGAGCGTGACGCCGGCCAGCAGCACCGGAAATTTCATGTTCATCGCGTGATGCAAGCAGATCTTCTGCGACCGTCAAGCCTGAAGCGGGCCTGAAGCGGGCGGTGCGGACTCGGCCCGAATCCTTAGCGAGTCAGGAGCGCGCACGGCCATGTCCGCCACGTCCGCCCAGCCGGCTTTGGAAGCCGGCTCTGGAGTTTGGCAAAAGTCGGGCGGATTTGTTTTGAGGAGATAATCCCCCTTTAGCGAACGGGGCCCTTGGAGGCCACGCTTCGCTTCGGCGCAGGCAGGCGCAAACACCTGTGCGCGGGGTCGCTGCACTCAATTGTCCTCTACGGACCCATATAAAGTATAGTTCGTTATTGACAGATACTCTATATCGAGTATTTTGTCCATACTTTTATGGCCGCCAACTCAACCCCACACCCCATCACCCGCGATGAACTCCTTGATATCCTGCAGTTAACTACTCAGGCCCAACTCCGCGCCCTGCGCCTGGCCCGCGGCGGACCGCGAGGCCGCCCAAAGGGCCCAGCCAAGGCCAAGTCTAATATAGATATAGTTACTGATATACTTCAAAAAGCAGATGGACCCCTCCACCTCGACGAAATCATCCGCCGAGCCCTTCAACTCCATCACCGCTGCCTCCGCCGCGAGTCCCTGGTCAGCGCCCTCACCAAGAAGGTCCTCGACCACCACACCTTCCGGCGCACCGCCCCCAACACCTTTGAGCTCCTCAACCGCCCCTCATGAAAACCTCCCTCCTCGACCAACTCCTGGACCTGCTCACCCTGGCCTGCTGGCCCAAGGTGAGCCAAGCTCGGCCCTTGCGCCTGATCCTCATCGGCCCGGCATCGTCATCACGCACAGTTACGGGAAGATTATCTACGACGTAGCGAAACAGATTGATGCAGGACAGAAGAAGGGCAATCGGGACAACAGGCGTCATAGTCAGGTGTCGCCGCCGCGGTTTGTGCGTAATGGGCAACTGGGCGACAATGCTGTCTTGCAAACATGATGTTTGCGAAGCAGTGTTGTGCGCTGATACGCTTTCGGCATGGGCCTGGAATTGAACTTTTCAAATCGGCAACAGGAACTGCGCGAACTGGATGAAGCGGCGGCGCACGGCGGATTGACGGTGTTGTATGGCCGCCGTCGCGTGGGCAAAACGCGTTTGCTCACGGAGTGGCTGGAGCTGCGCCAGGGGCTGTACAGCCAGGCCATCGAAGGCGCTCCGAGCCTGCAACTGGAGCAGGTCTGGAGCGATCTGCGCGGGCCGCTGCACTCCGAGTTGACGCCCAGGTCCTGGAGTGAGTTGTTCGAACTCCTGAATCTCCAGAGGCGGGAACTCGTGCTGTGCCTGGACGAGTTTCCATACCTGGTGGCGTCGGATTCGTCCCTCCCGAGCATCCTGCAACGGTGGCTGGACCATCGCCGCGGGAGCAGACTCACCATGCTGCTGTGCGGGTCGAGCACGCGCATGATGAATGCCTTGTTCCTGAACCGCTCGGCGCCGCTCTTCGGTCGCGCCCGGAAGTTGTTGCACGTCCAGCCGATGAGCTACGGGGCCTTCTGCGCGGCGTGCGGACAGGAGGTGGCGGCAGCGGAGTCCTTTGAGCGGTTTGCGCTGGTTGGCGGGGTGCCGCGTTACTGGGAGTTTGTGAAGCCGAGACAGTCCGTGGTGGAACTGGCGGAAGCGCTCTATTTCGGCTTCGCGCCGTTTCTGGAACAGGAGCCGATGCGGATTCTGCGGGACGAAGGTATCGCGGGAATAAATGCCGTGTCGGTTTTGGAGGCGGTGGGCCGGGGCGCGGAGAAGCCCTCAGCGATGGCCGCCCGGCTGGGCACGGCCCAGTCGAATCTCTCCCGCCTGCTGCAACAACTGCTCGACGCCAACATGCTGGAGCGCGAGTTGCCCTATGGGGAAAGCCTGCGCACGACCAAACGGCTTCGTTACCGCATCGCCGACCCGGCGCTGCGGTTCTGGTTCCGGGTGTACTCGCCGCACCGGAGCCGGTGGCAGCATTATGCCGCCGCCGAGAAGCGGCGTCTGATTCACGAACACGCCGCCACGGTGTTCGAGGATTGCTGGAGGCGGCATTACCCCGAGGCCAGCCGGTTCTGGGAGGCGGACGTGGAGTTGGATCTCGTGCGTACGGAACGGGATGCCGACGGGAAGGAGGAAGTCGTGGTCTCGGAAGTGAAGTGGAAGGCGCTGTCGGCGGCTGAACGCGAACGGATCAAGCGGGAATTGCCGCAGCGATGGGCGCGTTGCGGCGCGAAGGCCAAGTCGCAGCCGGTGCGTTTCGAGGTCATTGACGCCGGGAGTCTGGCGGAGTTGGCCGACCGGGAGTGACGAACCGTGTGTATGAAGAATCCCTCAAACGTGTCTTGTCAGGCGTTGCGGCAGAATCCGGTGACGGCGCTCATTGGTTCCCGGGAATGTGGCGTGACGACGTTGGCCCGCCGGTTGGCCGCCCAGGAGCCGCATGAGTATTTCGAGCTGGAAGCGCCGTCCGACTTGGAACGGCTGACCCATCCGATGACCGCCTTGCCGTCCCCAAGTCCGCGCAGACCTGAATCAACTCCGGCGGTCGGCTGGGCTTTCGCGCCAGAAAGTCCACTTCGTAGCCGCCCGGCGTGCGCACGTAGGTGACCTCCATCCGACGCCGCTCCAGCTCAACAAGCACGACCGTTTCCAGCGCGTGGCCCGGGTTGGCGCGGCCCGTGCGGTCAAACACCGGGATCAGTCCGGGGTCCACCGGGAAGGCCTTGCGCGGATTCACCATGCGCTGCCGCTCCATCACGTCGCGCAGCAGCGCCACGTCCAGGTAATCGCGCAGCAAGGCGTGGCGCGTGTCGGTGTCCAAGTTTTGCACTTCGGGGAAGCCGCCGGTAATAATCCTCCAACAGCGAGTTCAACTGCGCCGCCTGCAAGCCGGCCAGTTGCTCGTCCTCGAAGTTCACATAGACCAGGCGCTCCCGCGCTACGCCTTTGTCCAGCCGCTCTTGGCGAAGTTGATGGAGGAACGTCGTCTTGCCGGAGCGGCGCATCCCGATCACAGCGGTGGCCTTGTTGGGCACGGACACCACGCCATGCACGCGCCGGGGCGTGGCCGTTGGCAGCGGCGCTTGCAGCGTCTCGGCCAGCTTTAGGGCCAGCCGCTTCCGATATGGGGTGGTCGGACTAACGCGTAACAGCGATTGACCGTCTGCGGGCGGTGTCCGTTGCCCGCCCTCGCACCACAGGATCAGGCCCTGAGCCAGCACACGCTGAGAATTCAGTATCCCGGTGCGGCGTAAGGCGCTCGCCCAAGGGCGTGGGCGTCGATCGCACTGGCCATGATTGCCGACACCGGCTTCGTCAGCGATTCGCATCCTGAGTTTGAGCGAGGGCAACATGGACCCGCGCGTCAGTTCCTGGCGCGGCATCGCGCGGCGTCCTTCTCGATCACGGTTACTGATGAGTCACCGAGATGGGCTACAAGTCGTCCGGCTTGAAGACCGTGAGGCCGGGAATCGCATCGAATTGCGGGTCTGCCGTGGCCAGCCGGTTCCCCCCGCTCCGCAGTCCCACCACAAGCCCCGTAGCAGCCGACGTGAGGAGGCTCCATTCTCCAAATCCGAAAACCGCAATCCGCACTCCAGACTTGAGGCGATCGTTGCGACCTTGACATCGGTCCCGGCCGCGGAGCGGAGTTCACACTTTTCGCAAGAGCCGTTGCACGTCGGGCAGATTGAGGAAGGCGCCCGGCGTGACGACGCGCGTGCGACCGTAGGCAGGCTTGTCAAAATGGCCGCGCGCGGTGTTCACGGTGACGAGGTAATCGGCGTCAATGGCCAAGGCGCACTCGACGAAGCGGTTGTCCGGCTCGTGCTTGACGCAGTCGAGTTCGACGAGCGGGTAGCAGACTTGGAATCTGTCCTGGACCAAGGCCAGGAGTTCCGGTTCGTCGGCCAGCACCACCGAGTATTCCTCTTGCATGGCCGGCGAGGCCCAACATTCCAAGAGTCCGTCCCAGCACAACTTGACGATGAGAGCGGTGGGGTTGTGAGGATTGGGCAGGGAGGCCAGCTTCAGGATGCAGGTGTCAAGAACGGCCTTCAAGGTAGGGCTTGGCCCGGCGGAGGGCCAGTCGGCGGCGTTTTGCTTCCACGAAGTCCACGGCCTCCTGGTCGGTCATGGTGCGGCCAGCGTTGCGCTGGTGCGCCTTGGCCAGCGCGGGAGGAAGCACGAACTTCACCACTTTGCCGCCTACGATTGCTGTTGCATACATGGCGGGAAGCTACGGCTGGCGGCGCGGGTGTTCAAGCCGACATTTGCGTCGCGGCGCTCCAAGCTCATTGCTCAAAGAAGTCCGTCTCCAGGCTGGCGCGAAACTGTTCCGGGGTGAGCGCGAAATCCGGCGTGGACAGGAACCGCCTCAGTAGAGGGGTCAGTCCTGAATGGCGCTTAGATAAGGCCTAAAACTCTCTTGGGCAACCTTTTGCGACGACGGGTGTCCTGGACGGTCTGAAAGAGGATTTGGCGCGATACCTTCTCCATTTCGGCCACGGTCTTCCAGAGAGTGCGTAGGTTGTTCACCGCCTGGCGGAAGGCCTGGTACTGTGCCGGACTGAGGGAAACGGTGACCGTTTTCTGGCGGACCTTGCGGGTCCACTGATAGCCGTGGCGCGGGGGGCTGAGGGTCGAGCGGTCCAGCACGGAGCCTTGGCTGATGTGGCCGATGCGGGCCAAGCGCTGCCGGAGGCGCTCATAACGGCGTTGGAGCAACTGTGAGGCAGATCGATTTTCTTGCATGAGCAGCATTTTAACCTGGACGTCAAGCCGTAACAAGTATATATACTTGTTATGCCGATACTTGATTTCCCAGCCTGGCGCGCCCGCTTCGCCGCCTGTGGCCGCCGCCTCCGCGTCGTGCGCCAACAGAGCCTCCTCCACCTCGAAGAACTCTTCGGTAAGTTCATCCCCGCTTGGCTCTTAGCCCAGGCCGACGAGGGCCCCAACAGCCGGGAGCGCATCTATACCCTGCGGCGCACCTTCTGGGCCTTTCTCAACCAAGTCCTCAATCCCGGTTCTCCCTGCCGGGAAGCCGTGCGCCAGATTCAAGCCTTCCTCCACCTCCACGACCTAGGCAACATCGATGAGCAAACCGGCGGCTACTGCCAAGCTCGCCTCCGTCTGCCCCTGGACCTGCTCCAACGCATCCGCTGCGCCATCGCCGCCCACGCCCAGAAACTGTCCGCCCTGAGTGAGCCACGCTGCTTTGGCCTGCGCCCCAAGGTCATCGACGGCACCACCATCACTCTGCCCGATACCCCCAAGAACCAGCGCGCTTACCCACAGTCCCGCGCCCAACAACCAGGCTGCGGCTTCCCCTTGCTCAAACTGGTGGGTGTCTTCTGCCTGGCCACCGGCGCCCTGTTGAGCTACGCCAAAGGCAACAAACACCAGCATGAACTGACCTTGCTGCAGAAGCTCTTGGATCGGTTCAAAGTTGGTGACCTGGCTCTGGCCGACCGGGGCTTCTCCAGTTATGTGCTGATCGCCCTGTTGCTCCAGCGGGGCGTCCAGTGCCTCTTTCGCCTCCACCAGGCCCGCGCCGCCGACTTGCGCAAAGGCCAACGGCTGGCCAAGCAGGACCGGCTCTTCACTTGGCGCAAGCCCTGCCAGAAACCACGCTACTTGCCCAACACCCTCTGGAAGCGCATTCCCGCTGAGCTCTCCGTGCGGGTGCTGCGCTTTGCCCTCCAGGTGCCAGGCTTTCGCGCCCAATCAGTTACGCTGGTGACCACGCTGCTGGATCCCAAAGCCTATCCGGCCAAGGAACTGGCCCTGCTCTATGCCCGACGCTGGCGCATTGAACTGTGGTTTCGCCACATCAAGACGACCCTGGGGATGGAGCGCTTGAGTTGCAGGAGTCCCCAGATGGTTCACAAGGAGCTGGAGATGTTCTTCATCGCCTACAATCTGATCCGCACCTTGGCGGTCGAGGCGGGCGCCCTCTACCAAGTGCCCGTCGAGCGCATCAGTTTCAAAGGAACCATCGATGCCAGTCGCCAGTACAGCCTGGCCATCGCCCAAGCGCGCTCGCAAAAGAAGCAACGACAGTTACTCTCCGAGTTACTTTGTCTGCTCGCCCTTGATGAAGTGCCGCAGCGACCCGGTCGGCGCGAACCGCGGGCGGTCAAACGGCGGCCAAAGCCTCATCCCCTGCTCAACAAACCTCGCCACCGGTTCAGGGACATCTCGCATCGGAGCCGTTACCGAAAAAACAGACCGCAAGAAACAAGGACCTAAACTAAGCGCCATTCGGGTCAGTCCCTAGCCCAGTGGAGTAGGCTTCGCCACTCCACGGGCCAAGGAAAGCGCGGTGCGCCACGCGACCGGAATTGGCGATCGTGGATTGCAGATTGCGGATTGCAGATTTCAGATGGTCCGCGCTCTGCCGAGACGCGGCTACGGGAATTGGGACATTGAACATTGAATGGGCGAGAAACACCCGAGCCGGGTTTGCGATCAACCGCCGCCCAGCCATTCATCGCGGGTCACTCCCGCCTGGCGCAATAGACGGCTTAGAAATCCCGGCCCAATTTCCCCTTCATGCTCGTTGGGAATGATCAACGTGACGTTACCGCGTCGCATCTGGGCGTGCTTACCGCCGGCGATGGGCCCGTCAAAATCCAGTTCCCGCAACCGTTGAATGAACCGGCGGCGTGAAACCGGCGCCAGTTTAGACATGCGCTTCCTGGCCGATGCGATTAAGGTTGAGACCGGCGATTTCGGGAATCTCGAGGCCCAAGCGCAGACGGAGCGCAATCCAATCACTCAGCGCCTCGCGCAACTCGCGCTGGCAGCCGGGCAAGGTCCGATGCCGGGCCCACACGCCCTGACAGGCCGGAATTTCACCCCAATACATGCCCTCACCTTCGATGATTTCGTAGGCCGCGGCTTCCATGGCGGCTTCGATGTAACTGGCTAACATAGGCGGCAAGTATTCATGGTTTTCACTTTTGTTTGCGAGCCTGAATCAAGGGATAAAGGCGCCGAGCCGGGAGCGGGGAGCAGGGTCACGAAAAAGGGGTCAGTCCCGGCTATATGCGTCTTGTGGGCTTTGCGTTCTTTGGTGGCAATACAATTCGCCACATCCGCAGGGCGCGAAAAGCGGTTGAAGCCACCCGCGCTCGGCGCGCCTGTGGCGTCCGCAATCGGTTTGCCGGCCGTCTGCCGGGCGGCTCAACTCGCTGAACTCTTGCCGCCGCGCCGCGCGGGGCGTTTGCGCTCGCTCTTGCGGGTGCCGCCCGCCTTCTCGTATTCGTCGCTGTCCTTGCCGTATCTGGCAGCCACGGCGGCCAGCATGCGCTCGGTGAGGTCCTTGAGTTTCTTCTCCTGAGTTTTGATCTGGTTGCCCAGTTCGTCCACGCTGGACAGGGCGCTGTTGTAGTCTTCGAGCTGGTGGGAAAGGGGTCTGGGAAAGGGGTCAGTCCCGGCTATTGGCAAGCGCGCCTGGCAGGAGGGCGGAATGCGGAATGCAGAATGCAGAATGCCGGGACTACGGGACTACGGGACTACGGGACTACGGGACTACGGGACTACGGGACCAAAGACCAAGGACCAGCAGGCTGGTCAATAATGCGACGGCTTTGGCGAATTTCCCGGATTCCTTCTCGACCGCTTTGATCAAGCCGTGAAGGCAGGCGAAAGTTTGCCTGGTCTGGCCAATCAAATCCCTGCGTTCGCCTTCCAACAAATATCCAAGGCGCTGCGACAGGTGGATAAAGTATTGTGTTTCGGACAAGGAGCCACGCGCAATGTACAGAAAGTGGAGGTAGTCCTTCTTGCTCTGCCGCGAGGATCCCTCCCTCCGGCGCGCAGCCCCAATCCTGCTTATGCTATTTCGTAGCCAACCATTTTTGTCGACTGCCCCTGGATCGCTTGAGACACCTCTCAAGATATCGGGCCTGTTCTCTCGTGCCGAACGCCTGCAATTTGCGCAACGTCCAAGGGCGGTCGTGACGTGTCGGAGAAACGGCTCCCGCATTGTGTAGAGCAAGGCGTTTTTCGAAATCCGCAGTCTGTCCGATGTAAATGCGTCCAGACATTGATTGGATGGCGTAAACATAGAATGTCATGCGCCTACGGGGCGGAGCACGATGTTTGCCGGCACGGAATACGATGCCCGGCGCAATTGACTCGTCAGCCCGTAAATTTCTTCCCGCGGATAAGTTCGCGTGCGCTCATAGACGGCGACGGTCAGATCGTCTGCCAACTTCCACGCCTCAATCTTGGTGTAATCTCTCATGACCTTGTGGTCTCGTGGTCCGGTGGACCGGTGGTCAGCCCGTCAGGCGGGTTGTGGTTCTTGCCGGGCTGTCACCGGCCGCAGCAGGTAGTCCAAGACCTCGGCCTGCATGCGCTCGATTTCGAGGCGATAGCCGCCGGCCAGAGCCTCGAACTCCGATACACGGGCAGTCTGCCGGAATTGCACAAGCCAGTCTTGGAACCGCTCGATGCGTTCCAAGGCGGCCTTGAACTCTTTCTCGCTGCTGATCATATCGTCACGTCCACGATGCCGCGTTTGGTGCCGTCGCGCTTAACCTGCCAGTACGCGATGAATTGTTCAACTGTTTCGGCAATCAGCAGGCCAGGGCGGATCCAAAATATACTCGCCTGAAAGCGCGCTTGGGCCACGGCATGATCAAAGAGGGCGCGGGATTCCATCGGGCAATTCTCCAGGCTGAAGCCGTCGTCCATAATCAGGATGATATCCACGTCGTTTGGCTCGGCCTTGGCCGTCACGTAACTGCCGAAAACCACAAAGCGCTGAAGGTGACCGGTGCGGGTGGCCAATTCGAAAAGGTGAGTCAAACGCCGCGTGCGGCTCTCCCGGATGCCGCCTGCGCCAAAACGCTTCAAGACCTCGCCCAGGGTGGCAAGATGGATTCCCGGAGGCAAATCGCCGGCCGGATTGAAGTCTGGCAGGGGCATATGGTTGAATCATCCGTTTCGTCGTCCATTGTCTTTCAACTCATCGTCAAGAAAGTCGAAAGTCAGAAAGGGGTCAAAGTCAGAAAGGGGTCAGTCCCTAGTATTGACAACTGCCTGACCTCGGCTGGTAAGAATCTCCCAGCGAGATCACGGCCAGGTGGCTGTGCCGCCCTTGCCCCTGACACCTTGCTCCTCCACTTTTCATTTCCGATTTCCGATTTCCGGTTCCGGAATTGCGGACACGAACGGCACCGCATCCCCAACGCAGATTACCCATGGTTCATTTGACTGGCTTTGCGGGCAGGATGGGGTGCGCGGGATTCACGGCAAGCCGTCGCTCGCGGGGAAGCACGACCAAGTCCATGTCTTCCATCGGGATCGCCCCCAGCAGCACTTCGCTTTCCCCGGGCAATACCATGGCATCCACCATGCAGCGCCGGTTCTGGAAACGCACTTCGATGGGACCAATGACTTCGAGCGTATGCTGCGAACCGTCGGCGAGAATGGCAATCTGATCTTCGATCTTGGGCAGGCCCAGTTGCATGCGCACACCCTCGTTCACACAGAGCATGTAAGCGCCGCTGTCCGCGTTCGCCTGCACGGTCATGCGGCGGATTCTGTCCGCCCCGAGCAGCTTCCGCCGGACGAGGACGAGGTCTTCGCCGTTGACGAGTTCGATCTCTGCGTGAACCAATCCCATAACCGCCCAACGCTAATGGAAAGACTGCCCCGGCGCAAGCAACGGGGATGGGGTCAGTCGCCTCGATTCACGACGCTTGAGCATCGTCCACCAAAAGCCTCTGCGCCTCGCGGGACGCATCAGAAAGGGAAAGGAAAGGGGTCAGGTCCTATTATTGGCAACTGTGGAGTGTCACACCCAGGAATCTGACAGAAAGACTGGTGACAAGAAGAGGACTCACGATCCTGGAGGCTGGACACGGGATGCTGGATACCGAATTCGGGATGGCGCCAGGACGAAATCCAGAATCTGAAATCCGTAAGCGAGGTCACCGCGAAACACACGAAAGACGCGAAAGGGAACCCACCGGGTGCGGAGGCCCGGGGCCGAGCGGCAAAGGGGAACACCAAAGCAAGTCGCCCAGAGCATGCTCGCAGCAGAGCCGGCGTCACTCCTCGGGCATGCCCCAGTGGCCAGCGGCTTGGAGGCGACGCTTGGTTTCCGCATCGGTGGGTCTGAACCCGTCGCGCCGGAGCATCCTCTCGATCTCCGCACCAGTCATCCGTTTCCAATTGCGCTCGGGCCGGGGCAGGGCCGGCACTTTAGCGTTTCTCAAAGGCTTCGCAGTAGCGTTCATAGTTCGTTTCCAAATCATTCTTCGCGTAGGTCAAGGCCTGGTCAAAAGGCATTTCCAGCAACCAGTCCTTGCGCACGATTCGCCCATGCCGGTCCAGCAGGTCGCGGTGCGGCAGGCCGTGCGCCGTATCGTAGCGAACCACATTCAACCAGCGACCGCCCATTGCGCGCATCAAACGCACAACAAAGGATACGACTCTTCCCCGCACGGTCAAGAACTCAACCTGCAAGAAGGTCACGTCATCCAGCCAGAGCCTGTAGGCCTTTTCCGCCATCCGCGGGAAAGGGGTCAGAAAGGGGTCAGTCCCGAATGGCGCTTAGATAAGGCCTAAAACTCTCTTGGGCAACCTTTTGCGACGACGGGTGTCCTGGACGGTCTGAAAGAGGATTTGGCGCGATACCTTCTCCATTTCGGCCACGGTCTTCCAGAGAGTG
>Ga0194111_10002187_pt1 | contig 23791 bp, 23 predicted proteins | sample TA2KigC300mmetaG_FD_146194 | JGI IMG/M metagenome (GOLD analysis project Ga0194111, IMG submission 146194) | Freshwater microbial communities from Lake Tanganyika, Tanzania - TA2015033 Kigoma Deep Cast 300m | ecosystem: Environmental > Aquatic > Freshwater > Lake | place: Tanzania: Lake... | reverse complement strand
AATTACCGGATAAATTTAAGGTAACGGCATTAAGCGCGAACGCCAGTGTTGAAATTCTGAGCAGGCAGATAAAGGAATTCAAGCCGCGCTTTGTCTGCGTGGGCGAGGCCGGGGCGGCAAAAAAAATAAAAGGCGCTTTAGGCGCGAAGGTTAAAGTCTTTAGCGGGCCAGGCGGCATTAAGTCCTTAATCGGGGCGGCCAATATAGACAAGCTGGTCCTGGCGATAAGCGGCTCCGCGGCATTATCGCCGCTACTTTGCGCCATAGATGCCGGCATAGATATCGCCCTGGCGAATAAAGAGGCGATAGTGGCGGCCGGCCCGGTTATTACGCGCAAACTAAAAACAAAAAAGGCCAGGATTATTCCCATAGACAGCGAGCAGTCGGCGATCTGGCAGTGCCTGAATAACGAGGACCGCGCTAAAATAAAAAATATTTATTTAACCGCTTCCGGCGGGCCTTTGCGGAAAACTTCCCGGAATGATTTCCAGGGCCTTACTGTAAAACGGGTATTAAGGCATCCCCGCTGGAGAATGGGGGAGAAAATCACGGTGGACTCAGCCACCCTGATGAATAAAGGCCTGGAGGTTTTAGAGACGATGTTCCTGTTCGGCATAGGCCGGGATAAGATAAAGGTCATTATTCATCCCGAAGCGATAATCCATTCCATGGTTGAATTTATAGACGGGGTGGTGCTGGCGCAATTGTCCATTACGGATATGCGCATCCCCATTCAATACGCCCTTTCTTATCCGGAGAGGCTGGCCTGCGGTTCAACCGGCGTGGATTTTTATAAATTAAGGCGGTTTAATTTTGAAAGGCCGGATTGCAAAAAATTCCCTTGCCTGCAGTTAGCCTGGCGCGCGGCGCAAGAAGGCGGGACCTTGCCCTGTGTGCTCAATGCCGCCAATGAAGTCAGCGTTGAGGAATTTTTAAAGGGCAGGTTAAATTTTATTTCCATTCCTTACGTGATTGAAAGGGTAATGGATAGGCACCGTAATGTCAGGCAGCCTGATTTAGGCGATATAGAAGAGGCGGATACCTGGGCCAGGTTCCAGGCCCGTTGGGTTATTGATAAATTAAAATATCAATTGGTTATTGTTTGGTTATTGTATTTTGGAATTTGGTTATTTCATCTGGTTATTATAATATGATTACTTTACTTGTTTTTCTTTTTATCCTGGGTTTGCTAATTATTGCTCATGAATTCGGGCATTTTATTGTGGCCCAAAGAATGGGCGTTAAGGTGGAAAAGTTTTCTCTCGGCTTTGGCCCGGTAATATTAAAGAAGAAAAAGAAAGATACCGAATACAGCCTCAGCGCTATACCACTGGGTGGCTATGTAAAGCTGGCAGGCGATAGCCTGGAAGAATTTAAGGGCAGGAGTTTTGAATATTTTGCCCAGCCTCCGGGCAGGCGTTTCTGGATAATTTTCTTTGGTCCGCTTTTTAACTATGTATTGGGGTTTTTATTTTTCTGGCTGGTATTTTTTGCCGGCTATCCGACATTAACTACCAGGGTAGGCGGCTTAGTTGACGGTTTCGGCGCAAAGGAGGCCGGGGTAAAGGCCGGCGATAAGATTATTGCCGTGGACGCGCAGCCCGTAGAATTCTGGGAAGATTTGCAGGACGTTATCCAGGATAAAAAAGAGGCGCAAAAAGTTGCGCTTTCGGTGTTGCGGGATAACAAGGTATATACGCTGACCGCGAATATCAGGGAGAAAAAGATAGATGATCTGTTGGGCCAAAAACGGAGCGTCGGTTTATTGGGCATCACCGCCTCCGATGAAGTGGTAAAGGTCAGGCACGGTTTTTTTGCCTCTTTTCTTTTGGGGCTGGATAAGACCTGGAATTTGACTGTCTTAACTTACCAGGCGCTCTTTAAGATGGTAACCGGCAAATTATCCATACGCCAGTCAGTAACCGGCCCCCTGGGTATTTTTTATATTACCTCTAAGGCAACCAGCGTCGGCATTATCGCCGTGCTGCAGCTTATTGCCGTCTTGAGCCTGAGCCTGAGCATCTTTAATCTTTTGCCGTTACCGGTGTTAGACGGCGGGCATATTTTGCTGCTGGGCCTGGAGAAGATAAGGGGAAAGACTTTGAGCGCCAAGACCGAGCGCGTGGTTACGCGGGCCGGCCTTAGCCTGATTGCCGCCCTGGCCATACTGGTCAGTTATAACGACATCGTCAGGTTTTTCGGCGATAAGATTGCCCGGGGATTTAAATAGATGGTTATATCAAGGCGTAAAACTAAAACCATAAAAATAGGCAAGGTGCGTATCGGCGCCAGTCATCCGGTTGCCATCCAGTCTATGGCTAAGACGCCGACCGCCAATATAGAAGCGACTGTCAGGCAGATAAACGAATTGGAGCGGGCCGGTTGCGAGATTGTCCGCCTGGCGGTAAAAGACAGCGTGGATGCCAGGGCATTAAAAGAGATTAAGCGGAGCGTGAAATTGCCGGTAGTCGCCGATATACATTTCAGCTGGCAATTAGCCATCCAGGCCATAGAAAGCGGCGTGGATAAAGTCAGGCTTAACCCCGGCAATATTTATAAAAAAGAACAGGTGCGCGAGATTGCCAGCGCGGCAAAGCTAAACCATATACCCATCAGGGTAGGAGTGAATTCGGGCTCATTAAGGAGCGGCGCGCCGCGGCCGGATAATCTTATAAAGAGCGCTTTAGATTATATAAAAATTTTAGAGGGGCGCAAATTTTATGATATTGTGGTTTCACTGAAGGCGTCTTCTGTGCTGGATACCATAGCGGCCTATCGTAAGATATCCCGGCTTTGCGATTACCCATTGCACCTGGGTTTGACCGCGACCGGCCTGCCTTTGCAGGGCGCGATAAAGTCCAGTATTGCCATCGGGGCTTTGCTATTGGAGGGGATTGGTGATACAATAAGGGTATCGCTTACCGATAGCCCAATAGAAGAGGTAAGGCTGGCCAAGGCGATTTTAGAGGCCTTAAGGTTGCGCCGCTTTGGCCCGGAAATAATCAGTTGTCCGACTTGCGGCCGCTGTAGAGTTGACTTAATTGCGATAATAAAGAGATTAGAAAGTTCATTATCCCGTTATCCTGTAGGCCGGTTAGCGGGTTCGCCGGTTCGCCGGTTAAATCGGCACACCGGCACACCGGCACACCGGCACACCGGCAAACATATAAAGGTGGCTATAATGGGCTGTGTAGTTAACGGCCCGGGCGAGGCCGCAGAGGCGGATATCGGCGTTGCCTTCGGCAAAAGAGACGGATTATTATTCCGAAAGGGCAAGGCAATAAAGAGAGTTTCTTTTTCTAATTGTCTAGGCGCGGTTTTAAATCAAATAAGAGAAGGCGATGCTTAAAAAATTAAAAGACAAGATAAAGGAAAAGCTTATCTCCAAATATAGCGGATTGTTGTCCAGAGAGACGATTAATCTGGAAGAGTTAAAAGAAGTAGTTAGGCAGATAATAAATGATACTATTTACCAGGGGCATATTAACTTATCAGAGAAAGATAAGAGCGTAATCCTGGGTGATGTAATTGACGATATTACCGGCTTAGGGCCGCTGGAAAGCTTCATGAAGGATCCCCATGTCACCGAAATAATGATTAACGGTTTAAAGAAAGTGTATATAGAAAAGCAGGGCACAACAGAATTGACTGATGTTGCTTTTGAAGACGAAGGCGAAATCAGATACATTATAAGTAAGATGCTGGCGCCTACCCGCCGCCGGGTTGATGAAAGCTACCCTTACGCGGAGGTTTCCCTGAAGGACGGTTCGCGGGTAAACATTGTTATCCCGCCCATTGCCTTGGGCGGGCCAGCCGTAACCATCAGGCGTTTCCTGAAGGACCTGGGGTCAGCGGAGGATTTAATTAAGTTAGGCACTTTAGACAGGCGCATGGCCGATTTTTTAATTGCCTCAATTAAAGCCAAGGTTAATATAGTTTTTTCCGGAGCTACCGGGGCCGGAAAGACTACTACCTTAAATGTGTTTTCTTCTTACATACCGGCAGGAGAACGGATTATTACCATAGAGGATACTGCGGAATTAAGCTTAAGGCAGGAGCATGTAGTGCGCCTTGAGTCCAGGCAGCCGAGCATTGAGGGCAAGGGGGAGATTACTATTAGAGACCTTTTTAAGAATTCCCTGCGTATGCGGCCAGACAGGATAATCCTGGGCGAGATAAGAGGGGCTGAGGCATTAGACTTGCTGCAGGCGATTTGTTCCGGCCATGGCGGTTCTCTTTCGGTAATCCACGCCGAATCCCCTCAAGAGGTTGTTGACAGGCTGGAAACTATGATTTCGATTTCAAGTACGCCGATTAGAATAGAAACAATCCACCGGCAGATTGCGCGCACCATTAATTTAATAGTGCATCAGGAGCAGTTATTGGATGGTTCCAGAAAAGTTACGCGCCTGAGCCAAGTCTCCGGCCTTAAAGACGGGCAAGTTGTTATAGAGGATATTTTTGTATATCATCTGGAAAGTTTTGACGAGCAGGGTAAGGCTAAGGGAAATTGGAAGGCTACAGGGGTTGTTCCTAATTTCCTTGGGAGATTCAAGAAAACAGGCGTAAATTTATCGGAAGAGATATTCAGAGAGTAACCAGGCGAGACAGAAATGCTTTGGTCAAAGACTTTTATCCCTACCTTAAAGGAAACGCCGCAGGAAGCCGAATCAGTGAGCCATCAGCTGATGCTGCGCGCCGGGATGATCCGGATGCTGATGGCCGGGGTGTATTCCTATCTGCCTTTAGGGTTAAGGGCCTTGAATAATATCCAGGAGATAATCCGCCAGGAATTGGATTCTTGCGGGGCCTCTGAATTACTGCTGCCGGCGTTGCAACCGCAGGAATTATGGCAGAAGACCGGCCGCGACAAGGATATGGGCGAGGTAATGATTAGGTTTGTTGACCGCCGGGGCAGGAATGTCTGCCTGGGGCCCACGCATGAAGAGGTGATTACGGATTTAATGAAGAACCACATCTCCAGCTACAAGCAGCTGCCTTTAGTGCTCTATCAGATACAGACAAAATTCCGCGATGAAATCCGGCCGCGTTTTGGCCTGATCAGGGCCTGCGAATTCGTGATGAAGGACGCTTACAGTTTTGATAAGGATGAGGCGGGATTGGATAAGAATTACCAGGCAATACACGATGCCTATAAAAGGATATTTAAGCGGTGCGGCCTGAATATTTTAACCACCCAGGCTGACCCGGGCGTGATGGGCGGAAAGGTTTCCCATGAATTTATGGTGCCGGCTAAAGACGGGGAGGATTTGGTTTTATGCTGTGTTAGCTGTAACACCAGCCAGGCCTTTAAAGAAGGGGAAAGCCAGGATTGCCCGAAGTGCGGCGCCAGGCGGAATAAGGTAAGCTGCATTGAGGTGGGGCATATTTTTAAATTAGGCGCCAAGTACAGCGAAAGCCTGGGAGCGAATTTCCTGGATGCCCAGGGAAAACGCCAGGCCATTATCATGGGCTGTTATGGTATAGGCGTATCCAGATTAATTCCCGCAATTATTGAGCAAAACCATGATGACGCCGGCATTATCTGGTCGCAAGAAATCAGCCCTTATCAGGTGGTTATTCTGCCTTTGGATGTGACGGATAAGAAGATTCTGGATTTGGCCGCGGAGATTTACCGGGAGCTGGAGGATAGCGGTATCAACGCGCTTTTGGATGACCGCAACGAGCGCGCCGGAGTAAAGTTCAAGGACGCGGATTTGGTGGGCATTCCTTTGCAGGTAATTATCGGCCAGGAATCCCTCAAAGAAAATAATATAGAATTAAAGGCGCGGCGCGGCCAGGAAAAAATTACTAAAACCAAGGCCGCGATCATGGAAGAAATAAAGGAGATTTGCAAAAAGAATGGATAGAGAAGCCGTTAGCGCGGAATTGAGGGGAATCTTCGCCGAATACCTAGAAGGGCGGGGAATAGAGTTAATAGACCTTTTGTGCAGGTATGAAGGCAGGGACCTGTTTTTGCGGGTATTGGTAGATAAGCCCGAGGGCGGCGTCACGCTGGGTGAATGCGCCGAGATTAACCGGGATATGGCCGGGATTCTGGATGAAAAGAATATTTTAACGCAGCGCTATATTTTAGAGGTATCTTCTCCGGGCCTGGACAGGCCGATGAAGACAAAGAATGATTTCCTGCGCTGCCGCAATAGAAAGGCGAAATTTTTTCTTTCAGAGGCGGTCAGCGGAAGGATTGAATGGGACGGGATAATCAGCCGGGTAGATAATGATACGGTATATATTGATACAGGCAGAGAGGTTGTTGAGATACCCTTAACCAAAATTAATAAAGCGAAACAGATTTTAGAATAAGACAGAGACGTGTTAAATGCGAATATCGGAAGACCAGATTATCAGAACGGGATTATCAGAGTATCAGATTATCAGAAAAAAACGCGAAATTTCCTTATTTCTGGTATTCTGATAATCTGATACTCTCGCTCTGATATTCTGATAGTCCGATACTCGCAGTTAAGAAGTCGGGATGAGATTATGAAATACTGTGCAAGGGAGAAATAATATGAGTCAGGAATTATTAGCGATAATAGAACAGATAGAGAGAGAAAGAGGCATAAAGAAGGAAGTTTTGATTGAAGCGGTAGAGGCCGCGCTCTTGAGCGCCGCCAAAAAGGTGATTGACCTTAAGCCTGAAGAAGAAATGAAAGTTGAGATTGACCGCGAAACCGGAAAAATAAGGGCTTTCAAAAATAAAGAGGAGATTGATTCCATAGATTTCGGCCGCATCGCGGCTTCCACCGCCAGGCAGGTCATTATACAGAAGATACGCGAGGCGGAAAAAGAGGTGGTCTTTAGCGAATTCCAGGATAAGGTCGGCGAGATTGTCAGCGGTACGGTATACCGGTTTGACAAGGGCAATATCGTCGTGGACCTTTTAGGCAAAACTGAAGGCGTGATTTTAAGGCGCGAACAGTCCCCCAAGGAGGAGTTTAAGCAGGGGCAGCGCATCCGGGCGTATGTAGTTGAGGTGAAGAAGGATGTCAAGGGGGCCCAGATTATCTTGTCCCGCACCCATCCGAACCTGGTAAAGAAGCTCTTTGAATTGGAAGTGCCGGAGATCTACGAAGGCATAGTGGAGATAAAGTCCATTTCGCGCCTGCCGGGAGAGCGCACTAAAATCTCCGTCTGGAGCAAAAATGAAAAGGTGGATTCTGTGGGCTCCTGCGTGGGTATGCGCGGCAACCGGGTGAGGAATATTGTGAATGAGCTGCAAGGCGAAAAAATTGATATTGTGCGCTATAATGACGATATCCGGGAGTATATCAAGGCCGCGCTTTCGCCCGCGGAGGTTTCAGAGATAAAATTAAATAAGGAGGCCCTCAAGGCCGAAGTGATTGTGGCGGATGACCAGCTTTCCCTGGCAATCGGCAAGCACGGCCAGAATGTGCGCCTGGCCAGCCGCCTCATCGGGTGGGAACTGGATATACGCACCAAGACTACGGCGGCAGGCGCGCAAGAGCCGGCGGCAAAAGAACTCTTAAAGGAAAAGAAAGAGCCGGCGCCGGCAGCGCAGGAATCTTCCCTGGCGCAGTTATCCGGCGTGGGAGAAAAAACCCTAGCCGCTCTTTTAGAGGCGGGATTTAAGGTTTTAGAGGATATTGCCAAGGCAGAAATCCAGGATTTGACTAAAATAAAAGGTATCGGAGAGAAAAAGGCGCAGAAGTTAATTGACGAAGCCAAAAAACTGGCGCGTAAAGCCAAACAATGATTAAAAAAATAAAAAAAGTAAAACCTGTCGCCAAGAAAGAAGCTAAGCCCAAGATTAAGAAGGCGGTCCCGAAGACAGTTAGGATAAAAGCCGTCAAGCCCAAGGCGCATAAAGTTAAAGCGGTTGAGCCTAAGCCGGTTAAAAAAACTTTAGTTAAGAAACCGGCGCCGGTTAAGCCTGTTGTAGAAATGCGTCCGGAGCCGCCGGCCAAAGTAGTCCTGCCGGCCAGAAAAGAAATGCCGCCGCCCAGGAAAGAAATTCCTCCGGCCATAAAAGAAGCTCCTCCGATAAAAAAAGAAATCCCGCCAAGCCCCGCGGCCAGGAAAGAAATTCCTCCGGTAAAAAAAGAAGCGCCTGCCGCAGCAGAGGTTAAACCTGCCGCAGCAGAGGTTAAACCTGCCGCGCCGGCAGCGCCGCTAAAAGAATTAGAATTAAAGCTGCCCATCAGCCTGAAGGATTTAGCCATAAAATTACAGGAGAAGCCCTCTGTCTTAATCAAGATTTTAATGGATATGAATTTGATGGTGGGCATAAACCAGGTTTTGCAGGAAGAGACTGTATTGTTAATCTGCAATAAGTTCGGTTATAAGTTAAAACAGGCGCCGGACGAAGAAAAATTGGCGTTACGCGTGCACCAGGAAGCGGATAAGCCGCAGGATTTAAAGCCGCGTTCGCCCATAGTCACGCTGATGGGGCACGTGGACCATGGTAAGACTTCGTTACTGGACGCCATCAGGAAAAGTAAGGTAGCCGAATCCGAGCACGGCGGGATTACTCAGCATATCGGCGCTTACCGGGTAAGTTTGCCTGACGGCGAGATAACCTTCCTGGATACTCCCGGCCACGAGGCCTTTACGGCCATGCGCGCGCGGGGAGCCAGTATTACCGACATCGTGGTTTTAGTGGTGGCCGCGGATGACGGCGTGATGCCCCAGACGCAGGAAGCCATAGACCATGCCCTTGCCGCCGGAGTACCCATCGTGGTGGCGATGAATAAAATTGATAAGCCGCAGGCCGATGTTGACCGGGTCAAGAAGCAGCTTTCCGGCCTGGGCTTGACCGCGGAAGACTGGGGCGGAAAGACCATTATTGTGCCGGTATCGGCAAAGACCGGAGAGAGGATTGATAATTTACTGGAGATGATTCTGCTGGAAGCCCATATGCTGGAATTAAAGGCAAATCCAGAGCGCCTGGCCCGCGGCGTAGTCATTGAGGCCAAGATGAGCAAGGCCAGAGGCCCGGTATCCACCCTGCTTATTCAAAACGGCAGGCTCCGGCTGAATGATAATATTATTGTCGGCCCATACTACGGTAAGATCAGGGCGATGTTTGACGACCATGGCCGGCCCATCAGCGAAGCCGGCGTATCCTCGCCGGCCGAAGTTTTGGGCATCTCCGGAGTCCCGGCGGCAGGCGAGCCGTTTTTTGTAATTGAAGACGAAAACACCGCCCGGGATTTAGCGCTAAGACGGCAGGAAAAAGAAAAACAGGAGCAGATAAAATCGGCAAAGAGGATAAACCTGGAAGATTTACACGCGCAGATTAAGGAAGGAAAGATCAAAGAGTTAAAGTTAATCCTTAAGTCCGATGTGCAGGGTTCGCTGGAAGCGATAAAACAGACCCTGGACAAACTCAATATCTCAGAAATAAAACTGGGCATAATCCACGCGGCGGTTGGCAATATCAATTCTTCGGATGTCATACTGGCGATAGCGTCGGACGCGCTGATATTGGGTTTTAACGTGGTAGTGGATGAACGTTCCAAGGAATTAATTGCCAAGGAAGGCGTGGATGTGCGGACATACAATATTATTTATGAGCTGGCCAATGATATAAAAGCGGCGATAGAGGGTATGCTGGAGCCGAAATTGAAAAAAGTATTCCTAGGCCGGGCAGAGGTGCGCAAGGTCTTTCAGCTCTCTCGCTCCGGCACTGTGGCCGGCTGTTTTGTCACCAAGGGAAAGATTATCCGCACGGCAGGCACCAGCTTATTAAGAAACGGCGAGCAGATTTTTGAAGGCAAACTTTCTTCCCTGAAGCGCTTTAAGGATGATGTCAAGGAAGTCGCGGAGGGATTTGAATGCGGCATAACCCTGAGCGGGTTTAGCGAGGTCAGGGAGGGCGATATTATTGAGGCGTATGATATAGAGAAAATAGCTAGGAAATTATAGAAAAGAACAGGTCTATTTTAATGTTAAATTCCAAATCACAAATTCCAAATCATAAACAAATCACAAATCCAAATTACCGAATGACCAAAATTCCGAAATCAGGTTTTGGTATTGTGATTTTGAAATTGTATATTGTTTGTGATTTGTGTATTGGAATTTGTGATTTTAACGTATGAATCTATATTTCTAAGGGATAGTAACTATGTCAAAGAAACGTATCTTAAGCGGGATGCGGCCGACGGGCAAGCTGCACCTGGGGCACCTGGTGGGCGCTTTGGATAACTGGGTAAAATTACAAGAGGAATACGAATGTTTTTTTATGGTCGCGGACTGGCACGCGCTGATGAGCGAATATGAAAATACCGCCCACCTATCGGAGCTTATCATTGATAATGTCGCCGATTGGCTCAGCGCCGGCATTGACCCGGAGAAGGCCACTTTATTTGTGCAGTCGCAAATCCCCCAGCATTTGGATTTACATATGATTTTTTCCTGCCTGACGCCGTTGGGATGGCTGGAGCGTTGCCCTACCTATAAGGAGCAGCTGCGCGAGGCTAAAACCCGGGATTTGCATACCTATGGCTTTCTGGGTTATCCGGTGCTGCAGGCAGCGGATATCCTGGTTTATAAGGCGGATAAAATTCCGGTAGGCCAGGACCAGCTTCCGCATTTGGAGCTGACCCGCGAAATAGCCCGGCGCTTTAACGGCCTTTACCCCGTTAGAAAAAATACTTCAGGAGATATGAAATTTTCTAACGGGGTTTATAAAAAAGAAATATTCCCGGCGCCGCAGGCGATATTGACCCAGAACCCCCGGCTCCTGGGCTTGGACGGCAGGAAGATGAGCAAGAGTTATGATAACGCCATTAACCTCTCTGATTCCGAAGAGGTGATTAAGAAAAAAATATCCACCATGTTTACCGACCCGAAGAGAATTAAATTAAGCGACAAAGGGCATCCCGATACCTGTAATGTCTTTTCTTATTATTCCACCTTTATTCCTCAAATGAAGGGCGAGGTTCACGATTGGTGCGCCAACACCAAATTAGGCTGCACGCAATGCAAGGAGAGGATGGCTGCCGGTTTAATTGAAAAACTCGGGCCCTTCTCCAAGAAGCGCCAGGATATACTCAAGGATAAAACAAAGATTAAAAAAATACTCCAGCGCGGCAAAGAAAAGGCGCTTTCAGTGGCGGAAAAGACGCTCGGCGAAGTCAAAGAGGCAATGGGGATATGACTTACAAAGTAAGGCTGGAATTATTTGAAGGCCCGCTGGATTTACTCCTTTACCTGGTAAAGAAAGACCACCTTAATATTTACGACATACCTATAGCCCAGGTCACCGAACAATACCTGCAATACCTTAATTTAATGCAGCTTCTGGATTTGAATATCGTCGGGGAATTCCTGGTGATGGCCTCCACGCTCCTGCAGATTAAATCGCGGATGCTCTTGCCGCCGGAAGAAGGCCAGGCGCAGGAAGAGGAAGAAGACCCCCGGGCCGAGCTGGTAAAGCGGTTATTAGAGTATGAAAAAATAAAAGAGATAACCGAGTCCCTGCGCCAGAAGGAGGCAGAGCAAAAAGAGGTATTTAAGCGGCCCAAGGCGGAAATAGAGCAGCAGCTGGGCGTTGACGGCGAGGTTTATTTTGAGGCCAGCATATTTGACCTGATTACCGCCTTTTCCAAGGCCCTGGAAGAGGTCCCCAAGGAAGTATTCTACGAGGTCGTTAAAGACGAGTTTACTATTGAAGAGAAGGTCCATGAGATTCTGCATCTTTTGCTGGTTACCCCTTCGGTGCGTATCGGCGAGTTATTCGGCAAGGCAAAAAATAAAATAGAAATAATTGTTACTTTCCTGGCGATACTGGAATTAATCCGCCTCAAAGAAATTGCCGCGCGGCAGAAGGATTTATTCGCCGAGATAGAGGTTACCAGGAACAAAGAGAATATCATTCCCTATGAGCGAAGAAACAAGACAGAAACTAATTAAGGCCGCTCCGGTTGCCAAGCTTAAGGAGTCCGAAGAGGATGTAGTTTTAAATATCTCGCTGCGGCCGCACCGCCTCGCGGATTTTACCGGCCAGAAGGATATCGTGGACAATTTGAAGGTCTGCCTGGCGGCGACAAAACAGAGAAAAGAGCCGCTGGAGCATATCCTTTTTTCCGGGCCGCCGGGTTTAGGAAAGACTTCCCTGGCCCATATCGTTGCCCATGAAATGAACTCCAAGATTACCGCTACTTCCGGCCCGGCTATTGAGCGGGCAGGAGACCTTATCGGGATATTGACCAATTTGGAAAAAGGGGACATCCTTTTTATTGACGAGATACACCGGCTTTCCAAGGTGGTGGAAGAGTTCCTCTATCCGGCAATGGAGAGCTTTCAGATTGATTTTGTGATTGATAAGGGCCCGTACGCCAAGACCATTAAATTTAATCTCAAGCCCTTTACGCTGGTAGGCGCTACTACGCGCACCGGCCTTTTGGCCGCACCATTGCGAGGCAGGTTCGGCATATTCTATAACCTGGATTTTTATCAGGTGGAAGATTTGGCGAAAATCATCAGGCACTCCGCGAAACTGCTGGGGATGAATATAGACGAGGCAGCGGCGCTGGAGATTGGCCGGCGCTCGCGCGGCACGCCGCGGATAGCCAACCGGCTATTGCGCCGCATCCGGGATTACGCGCAGGTGGCCCGGCTGGACAGCGTTGACGCCAAGGTTGCCGCCCGGACTTTGGATGAGCTGGGTATTGACAAGGCGGGGCTGGACGATTTAGACCGCAAAGTTTTAAAGTTGGTCCTTGAGGTTTATAACGGCGGGCCGGTGGGGGTAGAGTCTTTGGCTGCCAGCCTGAATGAGGAAGTAGATACCATTGCCGATACTATTGAGCCCTACCTCTTGAAAACCGGCTATATGAAGCGGACCTCGCGGGGCAGGGTCGCCACCAAGCTTACCTTTGAGCACTTCGGGCTCAAATACGAAAAACAAGACGAATTATTTTCGGGATGAAGCTCTTACTCCATACCTGTTGCGCGCCGTGCTTGATTTATCCGGCGCAGCAATTAAAGAAGCAGGGTTTTCAGGTCACCGGATTTTTTTATAATCCCAATATTTACCCGCCAGAGGAATATCAAAAGAGAAGGATGGGGGTTGTTGCTTTAAGCGGCGCGGATAAGATTGAGGTGATTTTCCCCGAATATATCCCTTCTGAATTTTTAAGCGCGGTGGGAGAAGAAAAAACTAGGCCCAAGAGGTGCCTTTTGTGCTGGTCTTTACGCCTGGCCAGGACCGCCCAGTTCGCCAAAGAGAATAAATTTTACGGCTTTTCCACCACTTTACTGGTCAGCCCCTATCAGGACCAGGAGGCGATTAAAAAAATAGGCAGGGAAATTTCAGAAAAAGAAGGCATATTTTTTCATGATGAAGATTTTCGCCCGGGTTTTAAAAAGGCCCATGAGCAGGCCAGGGCAAAAGGCATATATTGCCAGAATTATTGCGGGTGTATGTATTCAATAAGCAGATAACTTACGGAGCTCCGAAAGAGCGACTTAAGTTATAGCGTCTATCATTTATTTGTCTATCAGCGTCTGCAAATTGAACCCAGCACTTATTTTTGTAATTGCACTGGAGTTATGGCTTAAGCGATAGAACGAAGTTATCCCTTGAGTTAACTCAAATGCTTTTTCAAAAATAAGTGCTGGGTCAAATTCAGCCAACAACTTACGTTCACTTGCCGCACAAGAGGCACGCCGGATGTTCAGATACATCCGGGTGTTCGTTCCGTAAGCTGTGGCTTCATTTGATGCTAGAAATCGGCAAAGGCATAATTATCTTTGGGGTTATTTTAATCGGCGTCGGTTTATTATTGACCTTTGCGGGTAAGGCGCCGTTTATTGGAAGGCTGCCCGGGGATATTTATATCCATAAGAAGAACTTCACCTTTTATTTTCCTTTAGCGACTTCCATATTAGTCAGCATTATCCTTTCTTTAATATTTTGGTTATGGTCTCGCCGTTAAAAAAATCCATTACAAGGCTTATTATCCTGGTTGCCGCTTGTTACCTGTTGCCTGTCGCCTGCTATGCGCAGGCGCCGCAATATGTCCGGGTCGCGGTCATACAGGACGCGCCTTTTGTGCGCCTTAAGATAAAAGGCAAGAACTTAAATACCACGGTGACGGCGTATAAATACGGAATTTTAATGGGCGATAGGGCGGTCCGCTCGGATAAGTTGCTTATTAAATCAGACGGCCCGGACGGCATTATCCTTGGTGGCCGCCTGTTCCGGGGCGATATCCAGTTTATTAAAAAGGACGAGCGGCGCCTTTTAGTGGTCAACTATATTGATTTGGAGGATTATGTTAAGGGCATTTTGTATAATGAGGCGTCGCATTACTGGCCGATGGAGGCCTTAAAGGCGCAGGCGATAGTCAGCCGCACCTACGCGGTTTATCAAATGCGGCAAAACAGGCCTAGAGACTATGATGTGACCGCGGATATTTATTCCCAGGTTTATGGCGGGCGCGCCTCTGAGCGCTACCGGACAAATAAGGCGGTGGATGAGACTAGGGGCAAAATACTCGCTTATCAGGACAGGGCCTTGCCCGCCTATTTTCACGCTACCTGCGGCGGGCATACTGAAGATGCGTCTTTACTCTGGAACATCAATATAGCGCCCCTTAAAGGAGTGGTTTGCGGTTTTTGCCGCCAGTCCCCGCATTTTAACTGGCATAGCGTGTTGAGCTTGGAGGAAATCGCGGAGGCGCTAAACAAAGATAAGTACAGGATAAATAATATCAAAGAAATAAAAATTCTCGGCAGGGATAATTCCGGGCGGATTAGCGATTTACGGGTAATTTCGGCGCAGAAGGAATTCAAGATTTCCGCCAAGGACTTGCGCAATATCCTCGGCCCCAATGTTATCAAGAGCGCTAATTTCCAGGTACAGGTTGCCGGCGGGGACGCGGTGTTTGAGGGCTTTGGCTGGGGCCACGGCGCGGGCCTGTGCCAGTGGGGGGCTTATTTTATGGCTAAACAGGGTTACACTACCGGGGAGATATTGAAACATTATTACCCCGGTTCTGATATTAGGACATTTTGAACATAAAATAATCATGTTAAGGTTATCCGATTTCGATTATACCTTACCCAAAGAATTAATCGCGCAGTATCCTTTAGAAGAACGCGACGCGGCCCGGCTTTTGGTTTTGCGCCGCAAAGACGGTTTAATTGAGCACCGTATTTTTAAGGAGATTACCGGTTATCTGCGCCAGGACGACCTTTTGGTCCTGAATAATACCAGAGTGTTGCCTTGCCGGCTTTGCGGCCGGCGCTTGAGCGGCGGCAGGGTGGAAGCCTTGCTGCTTAACCACAACGGCGGAATGGCTTTTACTTCTTTAATTAAGCCCGGCCGGGTCAAGGTCGGCGAAAAGCTCATTTTTAACGGCGGCCATACCGCCGGCACAGTGACCAGCCGTAATGAAATTACCTTTTCTTGCCCGGATATAGACAGCGTTTATAAATTAGGAGTTATGCCGCTTCCGCCATATATCAAAAGAGATCCGGAGGAATTGGACAAAGATTATTATCAGACCGTTTATGCCAGCAAAGAAGGCGCGGTGGCCGCGCCAACCGCGGGCCTGCATTTTACCGAAGGATTACTGAAAAAGATACGGGCGCTAAAGGTGGAAATAGCGGAGCTTACCTTGCATGTCGGCTACGGCACTTTCCGGCCGGTAAAGTGCGAGGACGTCACCGCCCATAAGATGGAAAAGGAATATTTTGAGATTAGCCGGGAGGCCATTAATCTTTTGGCTGAGGCGCGCCAGAAAAAGGGCCGCGTCTTTGCCGTGGGCACCACCAGCTGCCGGGCATTGGAGGCTTATGCCTCAGGAGAAAGCAAGGGGTATACGGATTTATTCATTTATCCGGGATATAAATTCAGGATGGTGGATGGCTTTTTAACCAATTTTCATCTTCCCCGCACCACGCTATTTATGCTGGTATGCGCCTTTGCCGGAGAAAAGCTCATCAAAAAGGCCTACCAGGAAGCAGTGGACAAAAAGTACAGGTTCTATAGTTACGGCGACGCGATGTTGATTATTTAAAGAATAAAATGCCATTTACCCCGTTAGACTCAGAAAACCCCGTCCCGTTACAAAGAAACTTTGTAACGGGACCCGCTTTTCAAAGAAAACCCCAGCCTTTAGGTCGGAGTCTAACGGGGTTTAGTTTAATTCATCAGGATAAAAATAGCCGGGCGCGGTTAGGCAAATTAAGCCTGGCCCGCGGAGAAATTGACACGCCCTGTTTTATGCCGGTAGGCACCCAGGGCACGGTAAAAACCCTTTCGCCGCAGGAACTGGCAGGCAGCGGCGCGCAGATTATTTTGTCTAACGCCTACCATCTTTTTCTGCGGCCGGGTATGGAAGTGATTAAAAAGGCCGGCGGCCTGCATAATTTTATGAGCTGGCAGGGGCCGATCCTGACCGACAGCGGAGGCTACCAGATTTTCAGCCTGGCGCTTTTAAGGAAGGTAACTGATGAAGGCGTGCAATTCCAGTCGCATATTGACGGGATGAAGCATTTTTTCCAGCCGCAGGATGTAATTCAGATACAAGAGGTATTGGCCTCGGACATAATGATGCCGCTGGATGAATGCGTGCATTATCCTTGCGCCAAAGACCGCGCGGAAGTGGCGATGAAAAGGACGCTTGACTGGGCGCGCCGCTCCAAGGCCGCGGCAAGCGGAAAAGGCCAGCTTTTATTCGCAATAGTGCAGGGCGCCACCTATGAAGATTTACGTCAGGCCTGCGCCGAAAGGCTGCTTGAAATCGGCTTTGACGGTTATGCCTTGGGCGGAATTTCTGTTGGCGAGCCCAGGAACTTACGCTATAATATTGTGGATTTTACCGCGGGTTGCCTGCCAAAAGATGCGCCGCGCTACCTTATGGGCGTGGGCATGCCTGAGGATATTGTTGAAGCAGCCGGATGCGGCATTGATATGTTTGACTGCGTTATCCCTACTCGTTACGGCAGAAACGGCACTGCCTTTACCAGCGCCGGGAAATTAACCGTCAGGAACGCGCCCTACATAGAGGATTTCACGCCTTTGGACGCAAGGTGCGGCTGTTATACCTGCAGGAATTTCAGCCGGGCGTACCTGCGCCATTTATTTAATACCGACGAGACATTGGGCCTGCGCCTGGTTTCCCTGCACAACGTCCATTTTTATCTGGAGCTGATGCGCGGCATTAGAGAGGCCATTCTTGAAGATAGGTTTTTAAACTTCAAGAAAGAATTTTTAAATAGCTATAATTTAAACCCGAAACCCGAATGAACCATGCGAAATAACCAAACACCAAATTACAATCCTTCGACTCGCTATCGCTCGCTCAGGATGGTGAGCAAGGCCAGCCAAGGACTGGCTGAGTCGAACCATAACCAAATAACCAATTTACCAATAACCAAACATAAAGGTTTGGTTATTGGTGGCTTGGATATTGGAATTTATTTAGTGATTGGAAATTGATTATTGGTTATTTCGTGTTTCTAGTTTAATTAATATGAGAATTGATATCATTGCCATTTTTCCTGGAATGTTCGCCCCGATATTAAACGAATCCATCGTCAAGCGGGCGCAGAAAAAGGGCAAAGTCAAAATTTATATTCACGACCTGCGGAGCTATTCTTTGGATAAACACAGGAAGGTGGATGACCGGCCTTTTGGCGGCGGTTCAGGCATGTTGATGCGGCCGGAGCCGATATTTGCCGCGGTAGAGGATGTAAAATCAAAAAGCAAAAATCAAAAAGCAAAAGTTATTCTTTTGTGCCCGCAGGGAGAAAAATTAACGCAAAAATTAGCCAAGAAAATCGCCAAATACCAACACTTGATTTTAATCTGCGGCCATTACGAGGGCGTGGATGAACGGGTAAGGCAGCGTTTAGTGGATGAGGAGGTTTCTATCGGCGATTATGTTTTGACCGGAGGAGAGCTGCCGGCTATGGTCCTGGTGGACGCTGTGGCGCGGCTTTTGCCGGGCGTGCTGGGCGATAAAAATTCCTTGAATTTTGAGTCATTTGAAGATAATCTATTAGAACACCCTCACTATACCAGGCCCGCTAACTTCAGGGGTATGGGTGTCCCGTCGGTTCTTTTATCAGGAGACCACAAGAAAATAGAAAGCTGGAGGGAAAAAGAAGCGCTAAAGAGAACGAAGCAAAAGAGACCCGATTTGTTAGGTTAGGGTAAACTTTTAATTGCGAATATCAGAAAATCAGATTATCAGATAATCCGATACTCGTGGTTAATAATAGCATACGAGTGAGCTATAGCATGAAAGTCTATTCACAGCACGAAATAACCAATAATCAAGATACAAGCACCAAACAAATCTCAATGATCAATAATCAATCACCAAACAAAGCGCTTCATAAACCTATTGTTTGGTTATTGGGATTTGGTTATTGGTCATTGTTTGGTTATTGTTTCTTGGTGTTTGGTTATTCCGCTATTTAACAACACATATTATACCAGGAGGATAAGATGGATAAGATGAAGCTGGTGGAAGCGGATTTTGTCAGGAAAGACATGCCTAAATTTAACGTAGGCGATACGGTAAAAGTCTTGGTGAAGATTCCCGAGGCCCCGGACAAGGTGCGGCTGCACCCGTTTGAGGGCGTGGTCATTGCCAAGCAGGGGAGCGGGATAAGGCAGAGTTTTACCGTGCGCAAAGTCTCTTTCGGCGAAGGTATTGAGCGCGTTTTCCCGCTGTATTCGCCGAGTATTGAGCGTATTGAAGTGGTGCGTTCAGGCAAGGTAAAGCGGGCGAAGCTTTATTACCTGAGAGGCAAAGTCGGCAAGCACGCCACCAAGATTGAAAGCGAGAAAGAAAAAGCCTAAGCAGTGCTTTATTACGAGCGCAAGCTTAAGAAAAAAGGGTATAATTTAATCATCGGCGTAGATGAGGCCGGCCGCGGGCCGCTAGCCGGGCCGGTAGTCGCCGCTGCCGTGACCTTGAATACCTACCGCTTTAAAAATCAGATAGACGATTCTAAAAAATTGACTGCCCGGATCAGGGAAAAGGCTTTTGCGGAGATAATCCAAAAAAGCATTTTTGGCGTCGGCGTAGTCAATGAGGGCGTCATTGACCAGGTGAATATCCTGCAGGCGACGCGCCTGGCAATGAAACAGGCGATTGGCGCGCTGGTGAGGAAAATAAAATCTTCCGAATCCGGCCGCATCCATGTCATTGTGGACGGAAATATGACGCTGGATATTGATTTGCCCTGCACCGGCATTATCGGCGGCGATGCCCGCTCCAAAAGCATTGCCTCGGCCTCTATTTTAGCCAAGGTAATCCGGGACCGCATTATGCGCTTCTATGATAAGATGTACCCGCAATACGGCTTTGGCAGGCATAAGGGTTACCCGACTTCGGCGCACCGCGCCGCGGTAAAAAAATTAGGGCCTTCCTTAATTCATAGAAAGAGTTTTTCCTGTGTCTAGTAATAGTATAAAAGATATTTTTGACAGGGATAAATTGACACGGATATACACGGATAAAATAACGGATACACGCGGATAAAAAGCATTGTCCGTGTAAATCCGTAATAACTCCGTGTGAATCTGTGTTTAGAATAGTTTCTAACTAATGTCTAAAGAGAACTTAGCTTTAAGCGCCAGCGGCGAAGAGGCGGCGGTTGATTTTTTAAAAGGCAGCGGCTATAAGATTATCGCCAGAAATTACCGCACCCGCCTGGGCGAAATAGATATTATTGCCTGCGACAAAGATACCTATTGTTTTATTGAAGTAAAGGCGAGGTACTCTGATAAATTTGGTTTGCCCAGCGAGGCAGTAACCAGGTTTAAACAGCGTCAGATTTCCAAGGCAGCTCTGGCGTTTCTTAAAGAAAAACATCTTCTGGATAAAAAAGCCAGGTTTGACGTGGCTGCGGTGACCTACGCGCAAGGTTTGCCCCGCGTGGAATTAATTAAAGACGCCTTTGAATTAAGCGGAAATTTTATTTATTAAGAGGAGAAGATGCTCTCCGATATAGAAATTGCCCAAAAGGCCGGCAAGGAACCCATAGAAAAAATTGCCGGCAAGTTAAAAATAGGCCGGCAATACCTGATTCCTTACGGCAATTATATTGCCAAAATAGATTTAGCTATCCTGGATAAAATTAAAAATAAACGCCAGGGCAAGTATATCCTGGTGACCGCGATTACTCCCACGCCTTTGGGCGAGGGAAAGACGGTTACTGCCATCGGCCTTTCTATGGCCTTGAATAAATTAGGTAAGCCGGCTTCGGTTTGCCTGCGCCAGCCTTCCCTGGGCCCGGTTTTCGGGATTAAAGGGGGCGCGGCCGGAGGCGGATATTCGCAGGTGCTGCCGATGGAGGATTTTAACCTGCATTTTACCGGCGATACGCACGCCGTGGGCCTGGCGCATAACCTGGCCGCGGCTTTTTTAGATAGCGCCTTATTTAAGGGCAATAAGCTGGGGATTAATCCGGAGAAAATCTACTGGCGCAGGGTAATGGATGTTAGCGACCGCGCGCTGAGGAACATTAGAATCGGCCTAGGCGCCAAAGAAGACGGCATCCCGCGCGACAGCGGGTTTGATATCACCGCAGCCTCCGAGATTATGGCGATTTTAGCATTAAGCCGCGATTTAAAAGACCTGCGCCGCAGGCTGGGCCAGGTGGCGCTGGCAGATAACTTTTCCGGCGCGCCAATAACAGCGGAGGATTTAAAAGTTGCCGGCAGTATGGCCGCGCTTTTAAAGGACGCGCTTAAGCCAAACCTGATTCAGACTATTGAAAATACGCCCTGCTTTGTGCATACCGGGCCTTTTGGCAATATCGCCCACGGCAATAATTCCATTTTAGCCGATAGAATTGCCCTGGCTTTTTCAGATTATGCGGTCACCGAGGCGGGTTTTGGCGCGGATTGCGGAGCGGAGAAGTTCTTTGATATTAAATGCCGGATAGGCGGTCTGAAGCCGGACGCGGCAGTAATAGTTTGCTCCATCAGGGCGCTAAAGGCCCACAGCGGGAAGTTTAAAGTTACCGCCGGTATGCCGCCTGATACCTGCATAGACAAGGAAGATATTCCCGCGATAGCAGCGGGGATTTGTAATTTAGAAAAGCAGATTAATAATGTGCGGCAGTTTGGCGTTCCGGTGGTCGTGGCCATCAATAAATTTTCCTGCGACAGCGATAAAGAGCTGGATTTTGTGGCGCAGAAGGCCAGGGAATTCGGCGCGGATGACTGCTGTGTCAGCCAGGTCTGGGAAAAGGGCGGCCGCGGCGGCCTGGAATTAGCCAAAAGCGTTATCCGCGCGGCGCAGGGGTTGAGTAATTTCCAGTTTCTTTACCCGCTGGATATCCCGATAAAAGAAAAAATCAGGATTATCGCCGCTAAAATTTACGGCGCTAAAGACGTAGAGTATGCCGAGCCGGCAGAAAATAAAATCCGGCTTTATACCGAGCGCGGCTGGGATAAGTTGCCTGTTTGTATGGCTAAGACGCATTTGTCCCTGTCGCACGACCCCGGCCTTAAGGGCTGCCCAAAGGATTTTATCCTGCCGGTCAGGGATATCTACGCTTCTGTCGGCGCGGGATTCTTATACCCGCTCTGCGGCACGCTGCGCACTATGCCCGGGCTTCCCAGCCATCCCGCAGGCGAGAATATTGATATTGACCAAGAGGGAAATATTACAGGATTATTTTAAACCGTAAACAAGCGAGGCAGCAGGATGTTAAAAATGAGTATCGGAATATCAGATGACCAGAACGAGATTATCAGAGAAACAGATTATCAGAAAGAACGCGTAATTTCTCCGTTTCTGGTATTCTAATAATCTGATGCTCTCGCTCTGATATTCCGATAATCTGATGTTCGCAATTAACGAGAGATATAGCACATATTATACGGAGGGTTATAAGCGTGAGCTACAAACAGGAAAGCATAAAGAAATACCTGGATGACTTGGCGGCGAAAATGCCCGCGCCGGGCGGCGGTTCAGCCGCGGCGCTGTCCGCGGCAATGGGCGCGTCTTTAATCAGCATGGTGCTTAATTTTACCGTCGGAAAGCCCAAATACGCCCAATACGAAAAGGAATTGCGCGAAATTTTAGAAAAATCCGAGCAGTTAAGGAATGAATTTTTGCGCCTGGTGGATTTGGATGTGACGGCTTATAAATCCAAGAATATCCGGGACGCCCTGGATGTCCCCTTTATGGTGGCGCGCCTGTGTTTTGAGGGAATAAAATTATGCCCGGCCTTGATAAAAAAAGGGAATGTCAATCTTATCAGCGATGTGGCGGTGGCGGCGATTCTCTTGGAGGCGGGTTTTAGCAGCGCCAGGTTTAACGTGGAGATAAACCTGAAGATGCTGAAGGACAAAAAATTGACCCAGTCCATTACTAAAGAATTATCAAGCAAAGAAAAGCTCATTAAAAAGACCAGGCTAAGTATGGAGGTTAAGGTAAATGAAATTATTAGAGGGTAAGCCCATCGCGGAAAAGATCAAAGAAGAAATAAAGCAACGGGTAAGTTCGTTCGCCAATAAGCCGGTCTTGGCCAGTATTATGGTAGGAGAGAATGCCGGCGCAGCCAGTTATGTAAAATCGCAAGGCCGGGCCGCGGACAATTTAGGGATTACTTATCAGCTGCATAGATTAGCCCCGGATATTTCCGAGGCAGAGCTGGTAAAGTTTGTGCAGAAATTAAATTCCGACAAATCCGTCAACGGCATTATTATCCAGATGCCGCTTCCCGCGCAAATTGACTACAAAAAAATCAGCCAGCATATCGCGCCGGAAAAAGACATTGAAGGGATGCACCCTGCTAATATGGGCAAGATTGCCTTTGGCACTTTGACTTCGCTCAGTGCCAATGGTGAGCGTAGTCGAACCATTGGCCAGGCTAAAATTTTGCCCTGCACGCCGGCAGCGGTGATGGAATTATTGAATGCTACGGGCGTAGATTTATACGGTAAGGAAGTGGTGGTGGTCGGCCACAGCGAAATTGTGGGCAAGCCCCTGGCGCTTTTATTACTGGATAAATTCGCCACGGTTACTGTCTGCCATATCGGCACCAGCAAGGCCGGCAAATTAGAAGAGCACGTCCGAAAAGCCGAAGTCTTGATTGTGGCAGTAGGTAAAGCCCGGCTGATTAAAGGCGAGTGGGTTAAAGAGGGAGCGATTGTCATTGATGTGGGCATAAACCGCGTGGCGGATGATATTGTCGGGGATGTGGAGTTTGAGGAGGCGGCAAAGCGCGCCGCGTTTATTACGCCGGTTCCCGGCGGCGTCGGCCCCCTCACCGTCACTATGCTGATGCGTAACCTCGTTGAGGCGGCGAAACTTCAGCAATAATGTTCTTTTAAATTTTTTGCGGGTCCTGCTGGTTTATGCCTCTGTCCAAGGTTTCTCGCTAGTCGATTTTTTTAACGCCAATGTTCTTTCGCAGCCGCCGAGCTGCGAAAGACCTTTTGCGGCCCGAAGGGTAAAATCGAACTAGCGAGAAATCCGACAGGGGCATTAAAGTTGTGAGGAACAAGACACGACAGGATTATCCTGGAGCTGTAGGAGTTTAAATGTATGAATATAAAAGTAAAAAAAATAGATAGCGGGGAAAAAATTCAGCGTGAAATTTTAAGAAAGTTCTCTGGAGAAAAAAGAGTATACCTGGGCGCAGAGTTATATGAAATGGTTAGCCAGTTGATTAAAGACGGCCTGCGTAGCCGTCACTCTGGCGAAGAAAAAGAAATAGAGAGTAAAACTAAAGAAATCCTTGCCCCATGGTCCAAGAAGACGCACTAAAGCCGGTAATTAAATTATTAAATACCCTAAAGATTCCCTATATGTTAGTA
>Ga0194111_10002185_pt1 | contig 23802 bp, 21 predicted proteins | sample TA2KigC300mmetaG_FD_146194 | JGI IMG/M metagenome (GOLD analysis project Ga0194111, IMG submission 146194) | Freshwater microbial communities from Lake Tanganyika, Tanzania - TA2015033 Kigoma Deep Cast 300m | ecosystem: Environmental > Aquatic > Freshwater > Lake | place: Tanzania: Lake... | reverse complement strand
GGTTGCCATTCCTAACCTGCGATTCTTACGAATGAACGGAATTTCCGCAACATCACTTCGGTTGCTCTTGACACAGGTTCTTGTCACGCGCGGCTTCGGCAGCGCGCGTGGCGCGATGGCGCCGAAGGCGCACAACAATCGCCCCGATCCCGCGCCGCGAGTTGCCGCGACCGCCTGTCGCCGCGCGCCGTGCCGACGACGTCCGAACGGCCGGCACCGCCTCGCGCAACGCCCGCACAGGTCCATGATGCCCGTCGGCGACTGAGACCCGACGCCTTCGCACGGCGATCAGTGCGTGTGACATTGACTTGTCGCTGGGCGACGAACAGGCGAATTTCTCGGCGATTTTTGCCCATTGTGGCGCCGCCTCCGCAAGGACAACTCGCCGTATATGTCACTTTATTGTCACGGTTTCGCGAGCGCGCCTGATGCGAGCTTGTTCGCGGGCCGGCGCCGTTGGAGTCCGGATGACAACTCACTGCACTTGATTCCGACGATCGCGCGGCCGTGATTCGCGCGCGCGACGGCCACGGTTGCCAGACAACTCGTTTCATCGCGATTCCGCCTCTGATCACGCCCTGCGCGATGCGAAAAAAAATCAAGAAATTTTTTCGAAGATCGCTTCGCGACACGCGCGCAACAGCGCGCCGAGCCGCGCGCGCGGACGGCGCGCGTCACACGCAACTCAGAAAAACGACAGCCGCGAACCGTCCGACAGGCGGACCGAAGGCTGCCGCCGATGACGCTCCATGCCGAATCGCGTCCACTGCAAGGGCCGCGCGCAACGCAGCGCCAACCAACGACGCAACGATGAGGCGGCGCGCATCCGCACGTGCTCTTCCAACCCTCCACCAAAGAACCGGCTCCAGGCCTCGACGCGATGACGACGCGCAATGTGGATCGGATCCCACCCGTACCACGATCGCTCCGGACGAACCAGCAGCGCGCCCCAGCGACCGGCAAGCTCCACCAGGCGCGCATCCAAGTCGCGCGCCCGCGACATCGCCGTGCCGAGGTCAAGCCGCGAACTGGGGAACAACACCGACCGGAACAGCCCGTACTTCCACCGCGATATCTCGCCGCCGCTCGCCAAGGGAAGCCCCGTGATCACCAAGGGGTCGGCCACGGCAGCCAGTCGCTCCCCACACGTGGCCACCCAGCGCAGAATCACATCCACGTCGCTCCCGTAGAGGATGTCGTTGCCGACATCCGTGAGCAGTGCCGCTGTTGGCAACGCCGCCCGGTTTGCCAGCGCTTCCCAGATTCCGCAGAATGCGATTCCCGGCAGGCCTCGCCCCAGCACCGATGTGCGTGCACCGTACGATCGGCCAAGGCCGATGGCCGCCATGATGTCCAACGGGCGGCCCCACACGCGGCAAGCCGTCTCGACGACAGCCGACAATCCCAACGTGACATTGCTGGCGCCCAGCAACACGACTCGCCGCGTCGGATCGACCATAGGGCCGGGCGGTGTGCGACGCGTGCCTACCACGGACGACCTCCATATCCACCGCCCGTCATCTGTTTGATCGTCATGTAGCTTGACACGGCCAGCGATCCAAAGAACAGCGGCATCAGCACGCTGCCGAGATAGTACCAACCGGCAACTCCCACCGCGGCCCCGGTGATGACGGACAGCCACAAGGAGCGGATCAGGCCGTACCGCGGATCCGACATCTGAAACAGTTCGCGCGCGACCTGCCCGCCGTCAAGCGGGAACACGGGCAGCAAGTTGACGATGCCCCAGAAGATGTTGAAGTACAACAGGAGAGCGACGGTAATCTGCAGCGCGCGACTGGTCTCCGGCGGTAGGTCCCACGCGTAGAACGGGAAGCCCGACGTATCAATCTGAAATTCGCCTCCCATCGCGACGATCAATGCCACGGTGAATCCGGCCAACAGGAATCCGGCCCCGGGCCCCGCCAGGCTAATCAGGATCTGGCTGCTGGGTGTGCGGCGTGACGATCCGCCGAATTGAGAACCGAACGAGTCGGTAATGGCCAGGCCGCCCATCATGTAGAGAACGATCCGCGGCACCTGGCCGAAATACCGAATGAGAACGGAATGGCCCAGTTCATGCACGAGGATCGACACGAACATGACCACGACCCAGACGACCAGTTGCATGGCGGCATCCGGATTGACATCTCCACCTCGTCCCCACGAACCGCTGCCCAAGAGCAAGGCAGCCAACCAGAAGAACGGATGGACGCGAACCGGTATGCCGGCAAAATGGAAATTCAAGTCGTAGGCCGTGCGCGGCGGTTCAAATAACATCGTCCGACAACCCTCCCGTCGCTCAAGGAACACTCCCGAACGATCACTCCCGTCGTTTAGCGGTTCCAGTTTCGCATTTCTCTTGACGGTACCATAGAAGGGGCGAGCCTGGAAGTTCACCCTTCGTTGCGATCTTGCCGCCCCCACGCCAGTCTCGTCAGCTATACGGCCGGCCCGCGCCGCCTCAAGCTGCCGGAGGCTGATTCTCAAGACGTGGAGGTCTCCGTTATACTGGGCACTCGTCCCGAACCAACTCCATCGCGAGCGGACCGAGAGGTATTGTCATGGCATTGATCGATATTGCAGTCTTCGTCGCGTTCGTCGTGTTCGTCATTTCCGTGGGACTGTGGAAGAGCAGGGGTGAGGAGACCCACGGCGAGCGGGGCGCGCAGGACTACTTCCTGGCCGGCCGGAAGCTGACGTGGTGGCTGATCGGTTTCTCCTTGATTGCCGCGAACATCTCCACGGAGCAGTTCGTGGGGATGAGTGGCAAGGCGGCCGACTGGTTGGGGATGGCGATTGCCAGTTACGAGTGGATTGCGGCGATCACGCTGGTCGTGGTGGCATTCGTCTTTCTGCCGACGTTTCTTCGCAGCGGCATTTACACGATTCCCGAGTTTCTGGAATACCGCTACAACCCGGTCGCTCGCCTGTTCATGGCCGTCTGCACGCTGGTGATTCTGGTGGGGGTGCCCACGGCTTCCGTAATCTACTCCGGCGCGAAGGTCATCACGGGCAACTTCCAGGGCGTGCCGATTCCGGGTTTGGAGTTTGACCTGGGCGACATCACGGTCGGCTGCTGGATCATCGGGACGCTGGCGGCCGTGTATGTCTTCGCCGGCGGCCTGAAGGCGTGTGCCTGGGCCGACCTGTTCCAGGGCTCCGCCTTGATCGTCGGGGGCGTGATCATCGCCTTCTTCGCCATGCGAGCGCTGGCGGAGGCCGACCCGAACGAGTTGGTGAAAACTGCGCGCAACCAGCAAGTCACGGCCTCGAGCCTTCAGGACGCGGGCGCCGTGCAACGCTTCTGGGATTTGAACAGCGGTGATCTGCCGGAAGGCAAAGTGCACATGGTCCGGGACATCAAGGACCCGGAAATACCCTGGACGGCCTTGCTGATCGGGCTGTGGATTCCGAATTTCTTCTACTGGGGCCTCAATCAATACATCACGCAGCGGACGCTGGGTTCAAAGTCGCTGGCGGAGGGGCAGAAAGGGATCGTCTTCGCCGCGTTTCTGAAACTGGTCATTCCGTTTGTCGTCGTGATCCCCGGGATCCTGGCATTCAATCTGTTCAACGGCGACCTGAAGAACGACGCCGTGAACCGAAATGCGCAGCTGATGGCCGAGTACAGCCCCACGCTCTACGATAGCCTCTCCGAACAGATCAAGCCGAACGCCACCGATCCGAGCAACAAGACCATCCTCAGGAAAATCGACGACTTCCTGGCAAAACGCGAGGTTGTTGCGGACGCGACTCGCGTCTACGAGTTCAACGCGTTGTTTGCGGAGCAGCACCCGCGGGACGCCGCTGCCATCGCGGCATTCAACCACCAGCAGTTGTCCGGGAAGACCGACGTGGGGAGCCCGCCTGGTGAGGGTGCGAAGCCGGCGGAACTCGTCGCCTACAACGCGGCACTGGTTGCGGAGGCCGGGAAACTGAAGAAGGCGGTGAAGGTCGAGAAACTCGTGGCTCACGATTACGACAACGCCTTCCCGACCCTGATCCGGAAGCTCGTGAACAAAGGCACCGGCGTCAAGGGCTTCGTGCTGGCGGCGATTTTCGGCGCCGTCGTCAGTTCGCTCGCGGCCATGCTCAATTCCGCGTCCACGATCGCCACCATGGACATCTATCGCGCGGTGCACCGGAGTGCGAGCCAGTACACGCTGGTGACCGTGGGCCGGATCTTCGTCGTGTTGTTCGTCTTGACCGCCATGATCATCGCGCCGTCTCTCGGCCACCCCCGGTTCGGCGGGATCTTCACCTACATCCAGGAGTTCCAGGGCTTCATTTCGCCGGGCATCCTGGCGATCTTCCTGTTCGGCCTGCTGGTGCATCGGGCGCCGCGCGTCGTGGGCAGCGTCGGGCTGGTCATGAGCCCCGTCTTGTACGGATCGCTGATGTGGTTGCTCCCAACCTGGTCGTTCCTGGATCGCATGGCCGTCTGCTTCTTCGCCATCGTTGTCGTGTTGACCGCGATCACGGTGATCCGCCCGCTGGCGAAGCCGATCCAGCTGCCGGTCAACCCGCTGATGAGCATGGAAACGTCCAAGGGCGCCAAGGTGTTTGGCGTCATCGTCATCCTGCTGACTCTGACGCTGTACGTCATCTTCTGGTAAACCGACCGGCGATTTGCGATCGCCATCCTGTTGAATCTGTGAATCCTGTCAACCGTCGGCCACGCCATGAGGGTATGACGCGATCGGGACAGCTCGGTTTTCCGACAGGATCAACAGAATTGACAGGATGCGACGCGAGCGCGAGGCGTTTTGGTCTCTTGCCGCACCGGGCCCGGAACGACATTCCGCGCCCCAGAACGGCATGAGCGCTGGTTGACGCCGTGTCGCCCACGGATTGGACCGGGCGATACCGAAGGGCGAATTCACAGATCCTCGATGATCACGGCCGTGCCGTACGCCAGCATTTCCGCGGCGCCGCCCATGACAACGGACGTGGCGAACCGCACGTTCACCACGGCGTTGGCCCCCAGTTCCTGGGCTTCGGCCACCATGCGATCCAGCGCCTGCTCGCGGCTCTCGGCAAGCAGTTTCGAGTACTCGAGAATCTCGCCCCCAACCAGGTTCCGCAGCAGGGCCATGATATCCTTGCCCACATGCCGCGCGCGAATCGTGTTGCCACGCACGAGTCCGAGCGCGCGAACGGTCCGTTTCCCGACGATGTCGGGAGTTGTAACCACCATGACTGTCTTCATATCTCGACATCCTCGTACTTGTCGCTCTTGCGAGCAATGAGCCGCTGACGGAGCACTGAAAGCAACAGAAACGCGAAGCCGAAGACGACACCGGCGATTCCCGTATTGATCAGGGCCGGCACGGCGTCATCCGTGGCGAACTCGTACGCTCCATACCCCACCACGATGATCGAGCCCGCCAGCAGCAGCAGCCAGCCGGCTCCTCGACTGCTCCTCACACCCAGGTCGTTCATGATCGCACTCCACTCTGACGGAGACAACTCATCAAAATCAATCTCCCGCACGCCGTTCCGGAGGCGAACCAGGTCGTCGTATTCCTTCCGGCACGTCGCGCACCCGTCCAGATGCAGCGCGACGCGCTGCCGACTCCCCTGAGTCAACTCCCCGTCGATGTAACCGGAAAGCAACTCGCCGATCTGCTGGCAACTCACCATGTCCCTCACCCGCTAGTGCGCCCCACGCGCCGTCGCAGTTCGGTGCGAGCGCGATGGAGCCGTGACATTACCGTACCCGCCCTTATTCCGAGCACTGTCGCCATTTCCGCGTAACTCAGATCGTGATAGTCGCGCAGCAGGATCACTTCCCGCTGTTCGTCGGGCATGGCCATGAGCACTTCCTTGAGCTGCCGCACATCGTCGCGCGCCTCCGCCTCTTCGCCCGGATTCCGCTCTCGCGAGGCGGCCGTATCCAGCAATTCGCTCGACTCCTCGTTGCGGCGGCGGTGCTTGCGGATCAAGTCCAAGCAACGATTGCGGACGATCTTCAGGAACCAGGCACGCTGGTCGCCGCGGCCAGGATCGTACAGGTGTCGTTTTCGGATCGCGGCGTGCAAGGCATCCTGCACCACATCCGCCGCGTCTTCCCGGTTTCGCACGAGCTGCAGGGCCAAGGCAAAACCACGTCGACCCAATTCTTCGGCACGCGAGATGTCGAATCCCCCGTCCGTTCCGGCGCCTACCATAAAGGATCCCGCCACACATTGTCATTCAGGCCCCGACTCTCCCACTCGCCACATGATACTACGCCACGAACCGCCCGTTTATTCCCCTGATTTTCCGCTTCCCGCCGGCGGTGCTCCTTGGCGTGTCGTTGGACGTGGCGGCATCCACCGTGATCGTGGACGAACTGGACTCGGACAGTGAAACGGTGAACTGCGCGGTCCCCGCGTCCTCGTCTACCTGGATGTCGTTGACGCTGATTTCCACCGTCAGCGTCCGCCGCTGTTCCAGCGGTTCGACCGGACACACGCGTCGCGCGGTTGGCGGCCGCCGTCCCGCACACCGCGCCCTCGACCTGCCCCCCTCCATCTTGACACTCGGGAACCGTCTTGCGCGTTGATGCATCACAGTGTCCTCATGGAATGCCGATGCCGCGCGCGGCCGATTCCGTCGTCGTCCGTTGCGACTCGTGACCGACCCGCTGGTCCAATGCACACGTTACGCGATGAAAGCCTCGCCTCGGAGCGAAACGGATGTCTCGTCCGCGCTCTCGGCGCGAAGAAGAGACCAGGAACCACAGCGGCCACAGGGAACCGATTACGCGAGAAGTCGCGACGATCCAAGAGACAGGCCTGGCGACTGGCCGTCCTGCACGGACGAGAAGCGCAATGGGGCGGTACCCCTGAAGGAAAGCGAACATGCCAGCCCGCCGCACGATGTCAATCAGGCAAGAAAGTCCTCGTTTCCATGTCGCGGGCCCCCCTTCACGCGTGTTCCAGTTCGTCCGCCACCTCACAACCGATGACACACTGTTGGCAAAGGGTGCCCTTCACGGCAGCAGGGACATGCTCCCCTAATCAGACCGGCGGCAGCAGTTTCTGAGTGAGGTTCATCTGGTGCAACCGGTCGCGGCGCGGCGGGCCGCATGCGGCACTGTCGTAGAAGCGTTCGCAATCCCACAGATCCACGAACACGCGCCCTCGCTGCATCCGCAGGCCGGCTTCGAGCACGCGTTCCATGGAGTCGATCGTGGGCGGCGCGAACCACCCGCGAGCAGCCAACAGCTCGAGCATCCCGTTTCCAGCGCGCGTGGGGATGACCACACAACACGCGACGCCCACGTCGAAGGCGAACCGCATCGATCGAATGGCCCATTCCACTCCCTCCTGCTCATCCAGAAACGGCGGGCGAAGGAGAATGAACGCGCGGACTCGCACGCGATGCGCCACCAGGAAACGCACGGCCCGCTCGAAGTCGCTCAAGGTCATCTGTTTGTTCAGCCGCTTCAACACGTCCTCGTGCGCCGTCTCGAGGCCCAGGGCCACCTCGAGATCACCCGCCAACAGATCGCGAAACCGCCGGCAGTCGTCGCCGCACAGGCGCGGGTGGTTTTCCACGATGACCGTTTCAAAGCCCGCCACGATCCGCGCAATGGGCTCGTAATCCTCCGGCGGGACCGCCTGGTGATCGAAGAAACTGCCGCTGTTGTAGAGCTTGATGTGCCTGGCCGGCGGCAATCGCTCCAGGGCATACGCGATCTGACCGGGGATTGCCCCCACGGCCACGCGCGCGTCCGTCGTGTTCTTCCACAGATCGCACATCAGGCAACGGAACGGGCATTCACGATTGGTGAGGAACAGCGTTGCCACGTCTTCGACGCGATCTCGCGCGGTCCGCTCCGGCTCGACCAGAAACGCGTAGGGGCGGGTCGGGTCGACGGCGTTTTTGGCTGTGCGGGCGGAGAGGATGTCGTGGTCCGTGAAGATGGGGAGTGGGATGTTCTGGACTCCGCGTTTGTGAGGGGACTTTCAGGGGCACAGCACGCGTGGGGGGCGGCGCGCGGCGGGCGCCGCCCGTAGCTCACCAGACTTCCGCTCCCACGAGCAAGCTCGTGGGGGGCGGCGCGCGGCGGGCGCCGCCCGTATAGCTCACCAGACTTCCGCTCCCACGAGCAAGCTCGTGGGGGGCGGCGCGCGCCGGGCGATGCCTTAGCTCACCAGACTTCCGCTCCCACGAGCAAGCTCGTGGGGGGCGGCGCGCGGCGGGCGCCGCCCGTAGCTCACCAGACTTCCGCTCCCACGAGCAAGCTCGTGGGGGGCGGCGCGCGGCGGGCGATGCCGCTCAGACGTACAGGGCGGCGAAGGCCTTGCGATACGGCGCTTCGTGACGGGCGAAGAGGGCCTCGAAACCGGCCTGATCGACGGCGCCGTTCTGGAACCGCCGCTTCTCGAACACCGGCATCGTCAGGCCCGTGATCGCCTCCACGCCCCGGCGCACGACTTCGCCCTTCAGCGCATACAGCCGATCGTGTTTCCAATCCGTCAACTCGATGAACGGGATCCCTTCGGCCACGGCAATCACGTTGGGCAACGAGTAGGGACTGAATCCGACGAAACCCAACGACCGCGCCGGCGCGTAGGTGCGGACGTGGCCTCGGCTCTGGCCACCAGAGTAGACCAGCGAGTGCTTGATCGTCTCGACGCCCCAGCCCTCCTGGTACAGCATCGTGTTGTTCAAGACGCTCCGTATCGTCAGTTCCGGATTCTCCTCGATCGGGTAATCCTTCATGTTCTCGTCGCCACCGTCGCCGTCCACAAGGTACTTCCAGTCGGGATAGCGCTGGCGAATGGCACGGCAAAGCGCCAAGTTCATTGTCGCCGCTTCAACATCCAGCTGCTTGTAATCCTCAATGACGCGAATCGCATCCTTGTAGTCGAGGTCCTCGCGCGAGACGTCGATCACTTCCAGCAGCATCGACAGGTCGAGATGATCGAGGAACTTCCGCGCCTGATCCAGGTCGGCCGAACCGCCGTCAACGGCCAACGTGAAGGCCTTCAGTCGCGCGGGCGACTCGCCCCGCTCGAGCAACAAGTGGTGGAGCACCAGCAGCACGCTGCCGCTGTCCACGCCACCGGAAAAACTCACGCCGATCGGCTCCCTCGCCCCAATGCGATCCAGCCAGCGCGAACACTCGGCTGCCAACTGCCCGATATAAGTGCGGCCCAATTCGTCCAGATCCGTGCCGAGGCAATTCCGTTCGGGCGCGAAGAACCGCCGGTACGTGGGGTTCGGATCGGGACATCCGACCAGCGCGATCTCAACCAGGTGGTGCGCCGGGACCATCCGCGTGTACGAAGGGTGGAACTGGTCGTCCAAGCCTTCGCGCTGCAACTGCTCGTGCAGCTGGTCAATCCGTTCGGCCACGATCAGGCACGGCCCGTCCGCTTGCTTGGCCAGGAAATACCGCAACGGCCGGCCAATCGAACGTGCCATCCGCACGAGGTTGCCGCGCTTCTGCACGATCGCGAAATGGCCGTCAATCGCGCGAATCCGCTCCGGATCGCCGGACGCCACGGCGTCCGCCGCCTCCTGAGGCGTCATGTTCAACAAGATGTTCCCGTGCGGATCAGTCAGGTCCACGAGCCGTTCGACATAGGCGGACTTGTGCATCTCAAACCTCGGCGATTGAAGGGGTTCCCTGGGGACAGCGATGGGACGGCACTGCCGGACACCGGCGATTTCCTGTGTGTACGTATCTGGCACCACGGTTGGTTCGGTCACCGCCAGGCGTCTCCGCCGAAAGACAGCCGCCCAGAAAGCACCGGCCCAGAAAGCACCGGCCCGCGGGGAACCGGCGGTTTCCCGCGAGACCACGGAGTGCCGTGCACCGTCACTCACAGCATGCGGCAATCCACAAAAAAACGGTCGGTTCAGCAGAATCGAGCGGTTCACCCGGACGACCGGCCTGGCATCCCCCCCGCCGCCCAGAGGCTTCCCTGCTCTGGTACAATTCCCTCGCCACGGCACCTTTGCGAGCGAGGAACGGCATCGATGCGACCTTATTTGGACCTGCTGCAGTTCGTGCTCGACCACGGAACACCCAAGACAGACCGCACGGGAACGGGCACTCTGAGCGTCTTCGGATACCAGATGCAATTCGATCTGAGTCAAGGGTTCCCGCTGGTAACGACCAAGAAACTGCACGTGAAGTCTATCATTTACGAACTCTTGTGGTTTCTGCGAGGTGACACCAATGTCGGCTACCTGAACGAACAGGGTGTCACGATCTGGGACGAATGGGCCGATGCGAACGGCGAACTGGGCCCGATTTACGGTCGGCAATGGCGGAGCTGGCCTGTTGCCGACGGTTCGGCCGTCGATCAGGTCGGCGAGTTGATCCGCTTGATCCAGACCGATCCCGACTCGCGGCGATTGATCGTCAGCGCATGGAACGTGGGGGACTTGCCCAAGATGGCGCTGGCACCCTGCCACGTGCTGTTTCAGTTTTACGTCGCGCAAGGATGGCTGTCCTGCCAGTTGTACCAGCGCAGCGCGGACGTGTTTCTGGGCGTGCCGTTCAACATCGCCTCGTACGCCCTGTTGACCATGATGGTGGCGCAGGTCACGGGCCTGCAACCGGGCCGTTTCATCCACACGTTCGGTGACGCGCACCTCTACCAGAACCACATCGCTCAGGCGAAATTGCAGCTGTCGCGGGAGCCGCGGCCGAGTCCCGTGTTGGCGCTGAATCCGGCCATCCGGTCCATCCATGATTTCCGATACGAGGATTTCGCGTTGACGAACTATAACCCACACCCGCCCATTCGCGCACCGATTGCCGTATAATGGCCACCTCCGGAACACGGGCGATTCCGGTGGCCGGACCGATCGGGCGCTTCCGGGGCAGGCCCGCGGACCACCGATGGCCGGCCGGCTGGCAGATTGCCGCGGATGCCTCGAATTCACCTCCGCGAGTGCACTGATGCAAGAGTCCATCATTGTCGCCATGACACCCCAGTGCGTGATCGGCCGCGACGGAGGCTTGCCGTGGCATCTCTCGGCCGACTTGCAACGATTCAAACGCTTGACGATGGGCCACCACATCATCATGGGCCGCAAGACGTTTCAATCCATCGGGCGTCTCTTGCCCGGCCGCACCACGATCGTGGTGACGCGTCAGGCGAACCTGACGATCCCCGGCGCGCGCGTCGCGCCCGGCATTCAAGAGGCCGTGGCCTTCGCGTCACCCGGTGAATCCGAGGTGTTCTTTGTCGGCGGCGAACAGATCTACCGTGCGGCGATCGCAAGAGTGAGCCGCATCTACCGGACACTCGTCCACGCGACCTTGGAGGGCGACGTGCATTTTCCGGAACTCACCGCCAACCAATGGGAAGTCGTGGAGGAAGAGCACCACCGGCGCGACGCGCGGAACGAATACGACACGACGTTTCAGACGCTCCGTCGCGTGCCAACACGCTGACGCGATCCGCGGTCGTGAGGGAGTCGGTCCCGCTGGCCGAGTGGATTCAGCCTCCGCGCGGCGCGGGTGGGGCGGGCAAGAGACGTCCGGAAAGGAGCAGCCGTGGCACATCGGCACGAAGAACAGCTCATTCAACTGACGCAGAAGTTGCTCGACTGCATCGCGGCGGGCGACTGGACGACGTACCAGGAACTGTGCGATCCGTCGCTCACGGCATTCGAACCGGAAGCGCGCGGCGTTCTGGTTCACGGGTTGCCGTTTCACAAGTACTATTTCGACCTCGAAAAACAGCCATCGCCGACGCGGACCACCATCGTCGCGCCGCACGTGCGATCGGTCGGGACCGATGCGGCGGTGGTCAGCTTCATTCGACTGGTCCAGCACGTGGCGTCCGACGGCACGCCGGTGACCGCTCGGTTCGAGGAAACGCGTGTCTGGCAGCGCCGTGAGGGGCAGTGGCGACACGTGCATTTCCACCGTTCGTCAAACTCGTAAGCGTCGCGGCAAAGTCGGGCGTGCTTTGGGGAAAGGAGAAACCTGGGCAGCCCCTACGCGTGTTCGATCGGAAACGCCATCACGTCGTCCAGACGGCGGGCACCCACGGCGACCATGACCAGGCGGTCGAAGCCGAGCGCAACGCCGGTGCACGGGGGCAATCCGTACTGCATGGCGGCGAGCAATCGGCTGTCTTCCGGGAGACGGGCCCTGCCGTCCGCCAGGCGCGCCTGATTGGCCAGCACCGTCCGCCGCCGCAGGACGGACGCGTCCGTCAGTTCGTGATAGCCGTTGGCCAGTTCGACGCCGTTGACGTACAGCTCGAAGCGTTCCGCCACCGGCTGCGGCTCGGCACGCACACACGCCAGAGCTGCCTGGCTGGCCGGATAGTCGAAGACGATCGTCGGCCTTTCCGCACCCAGCGTGGGCTCAATACACGTGGCCAGCAGCCAGTCGAGCCACGCGTCTCGGTCGTCCGGATCCCACGAAGCGGATCCGTCAAAACCGTGCTCCCGCGCCGAACGAGCGAGGTCAGCGGTCGAACATCGATGCGGATCGATGCCGAGCCGGCGCCGAAAGGCCTCCGAGTAACTGACCTGTTCGGCACTCCCGCGACAAAGCGTTTCCTGCGCGAGTTCGTCCAGCAGTCGCATGCCGGACCGCATGTCATCGCCGGTCCGGTACCATTCGACCATGGTGAACTCGGGGTTGTGCAACGGACCTCGTTCCCCTCCCCGAAACGCGCGGGTGATTTGATAAATGGCCGTCGCACCGGCCGCCAGAAGTCGTTTCATGCCGAATTCCGGCGAAGTCTGCAACCACAACCACGGTCCGTCGCCGACGTCACTCGGGTCGTGAATCAAGCGCACGGCGAGCGGTTCGAGGTGGTGATCCACCACGGTATCATGGGACAGCAGCGGTGTCTCAACTTCCAGAAAGCCGCGCGCATCGAAGAAACGGCGAATCCGTGCCAGCAACCGGGCTCGCGCGCGCAGGTTCTCCCAACTGGCGGTCGGGGCAAAACCTTGTGCACGATCAGTCATCCGGCACCACCACAGTTGATGCGGCATCAGCTGCGGACCCGCTCCACGTACGCACCGGTTCGCGTATCGATCTTGATGGTGTCGCCCATGTTGATGAAGATCGGCGCCTGGAACTCCGCGCCGGTCTCCACCTTGACCGGCTTGGTTACGTTCGTCGAGGTGTCGCCCTTCGCTCCCGGATCGCAGAACACGATCTTCATTTCCACGTGGTTGGGAGGCGTCATCGAGATCGGCCGGCCGTTGAAGAGCATCATCGAGCACTTCAGGCTCTCGGTGAGGTATTTCCAGCTGTCGTCGACCTGCTCGGCGCTCAGTTCGTACTGTTCGTAACTGGCACTGTCCATGAACACAAAGGTATCGCCTTGCCGGTAGAGGTACTGGACCTCCACCTCTTCCACGTCGGCACTGTCCAGCGTATCGCCACCCTTGTACGTTCGGTCGAGGACCGTGTTGCGGATCAGGTTCCGCAGTCTACACTTATACAGTGCGTTTCCCTTGCCCGGCTTGACGAAATTCATCTCAATCATGAGATACGGTTCGCCGTCTATCTGGATTTTCAATCCTTTGCGAAAATCGCTGGTCTTGTACGTGCTCACGTTCTGGTTCCTCAACACGGGCTCGGCCCATCACCCACACGGGCAGAATCCAAGCAACACCAAGAACCCGGCACCTGTGCTGGGATGAGTGCTTCGAACCGAGCTTGAATGCCAAACTCCAACTTCCCGAACACCAAGTTTCAAATGCCTGACGCGACCCGCGGCCGAAATTCCATCGGGGCCGGCATTTCGAAATCCGAAATCCAAGACGAACTCACAAGCCCCACATCCATCCGGTCCGCCAAAGAATCATGGCAATTGTAGCTTCCTCAACCGAGTCTGTCCCTACGCCGCCCGAACGCTCTTGGCAAGATGCGCTGACGTTGGCCGTGCGGGACCCCGGAGAACTGTGCCGCCTGCTGCAATTGCCGCCCGACATCCACACCGCAGCCATCCGAGCGGCGCACGAATTCCCGCTCTGCGCGCCGCTGGAGTACGTCGCCCGCATGCGGCCCGGTAACCCGCACGATCCGCTCTTGCGACAGGTTCTCCCGATCGAACAGGAACTCGTCGAAGTGCCCGGCTACCGCGTCGACCCGGTCGACGACAAACCCGCCACCGTCTGCCCTGGATTGCTGAAAAAGTACTCCGGTCGAGCATTGATCGTAGCAACCACCTGCTGTGCCGTCCATTGCCGATATTGCTTTCGCCGCCACCTTACCCGGCAGTGCCAACCGCGACCCTCCGCTCTCGGGCACTCAACGCTGACCGCCCTGAGCGGTGACCCGTCGGTCGAGGAAGTCCTGCTCAGCGGCGGCGATCCCCTGACGCTGCCCGACGAGCATCTGACCGAGTTGATCGGCCGGTTGAGTCGCATACCGCACCTGCGACGTATCCGGGTCCATTCCCGGCTGCCCGTCGTCATCCCTCGGCGTGTCACGGAGCAACTGCCCGCCATCTTGCGGTCCACCCGGCTGACACCTATCCTTGTGGTCCACTCCAACCACCCCAATGAACTAGATTCGGACGTCGCGCGGGCGGCAGCCCGCCTGGTGGACGGCGGCATCCCCGTGTTGAACCAGTCGGTGCTGTTACGGGGCGTGAACGATTGCGCTGAAACCCTGATTCAGTTGTGTCAGAGGCTAGTCGACATGCGGATTATGCCTTACTATTTGCACCAGCTTGATCCCGTAGCGTGTGCTGCGCATTTCCAGGTGCCTATCGCGAGGGGACGACGACTGATCGCACAACTGCGCGCCGCACTGCCCGGTTATGCGATACCTCGTTACGTCCAAGAGTTACCGGGCCACACGGGGAAGAAAGTGCTGGCATAGGAGGTCCGGCGTCACTCGATTCTCACGAAACCTCCGGCGTCTCCCATTTTCCGTTTTCGGTGGATTCGCGGGCGGAATGCTATGGAAAACTCCCACGTTTTTGGCGATTATCGGACCCCGGGGGTGCGTTGACTGATGCCGAGGGATTCCGAGGAGCCGTGATGGACGCGGCGAGGGGATGCGTGTCGGCACCGGGGCGCGCCGTGGAGTCCCGGCGGGTGCGGTGCGAAGGCACTGGCGGTTGACAATTTGAGGGAATGGTTTTGCCACGATCTGACATTCCGATGAGCTCATCACGGGCCCGCGGTGTGCTGACCGAGTTTTGAGTCACGTCATGATGCGGGCCGTGCCAGGCGCGACGCCGCGGCGCGTACGTGGAGGGGCGGCAGCAGGACGTTCCGGGTGGCGTGCCTGCAGCGGCTCAGGCGATCACGGCGGGTGTGCTTCTGTGTTCGACCGGGACGGGTTACGGTGGCAAGGGCGTGAAGACCCCGAGATTGGCAGTTCCGTCAAGCGCGTCCGGCATCATTGGAGCGAGGCGAACGAGCGATGGACTTGAATCAGCTATGGGCTGTGTACCGAGCCATGGTGACGGCCCGGCAGATCGACAAGCTGGAGCTTGAGCTGAACAATCGCGGCGAGGCGTTCTTCCACGTGTCGGGCGCCGGGCATGAGGGCACGGCCCTGGTCGCATCGCTGTTGCACGGCGAGGACTGGCTGGCGTGTCATTACCGCGACAAGGCTCTGATGCTGGCTCGCGGCATTTCCATTCGCGCGTTCTTCGACGCTCTTTTCTGCAAACACGATTCGGTGTCGCGCGGCCGCCAGATGTGTGCGCACTCATTCGGCGACCGCGATCTGAAGATCCTCAATCCGGCCGTGCCGGTGGGGAATTCCGCTTTGCACGCCGCGGGTGTGGCGACCGTGATCAGGGACCAGGCCAGCCGTCCCCTTGTGCTCTGTTCCGTCGGGGACGGGACGACGCAGGAGGGCGAGTTTCTGGAGGCGTGTGGCGAGGCGGTCCGGCTCCAGTTGCCGGTCCTGTTTCTCGTGCAGGACAACGGGTGGGCGATCTCGACGAGGACGCGAGGCAAGACGTTCTTTTCGCGTCCTGACGGCGAAGCGGATTCCTTTTACGGAATGCCGATCCGCAAGATCGACGGCCGGCACGTGGTCGCCGCGTGGCACGAAATGCAGGCGGTGGTGGCGGCCATTCGGCAGACGCGCCGTCCTCACGTCGTGTGGTTTGAAGTGGATCGCCTCTGCAGCCACACCAACGCCGACGACGAGACCCTGTACCGGGAGGCCGCCGAGCGGGACCATGCCGTGCGGACTGGCGATCCGATTGTGAATCTGGAGCAGCACCTGCTGTCCCTCGGCCAATCGCAGGCCGCGCTGGAGCAACTCAAACGGGAGGTGGCGGCCGAGGTGGCGGAGGCGGAGGCGGCCGCGTTCGCCGGTCAGGATCCCGTGGCGACCCACACGGCGAAGCTGCCGATTCACGTCGAGTTGACGCATCCGTCGCGCGAGGTGCGGGGAACGGCAACCGGCCCCGGCCTGACGATGAAGGACGCGCTGCGAGAAGTGCTCCGCGCGCACCTGCGGGACAATCCCCAGGTGGTTCTGTTGGGCGAGGACATCGAGGATCCGAAGGGAGACGTGTTTGGCGTCACCCGGGGCTTGAGCACGGAATTCCCGTCGCGCGTGCGCAACTCGGCGCTGTCCGAATCGACGATCATCGGTTCGTGCATCGGGCAGGCGATGGTCGGCAAACAGCCGGTGGCCTTCATCCAGTTCGCCGATTTTCTGCCCCTGGCGTTCAATCAGATCTGTTGCGAGTTGGGCAACCTGTACTGGCGCACGGACGGGGCCTGGCAGGCGCCCGTGATCGTGATGGTCGCCTGCGGCGGATACCGGCCCGGACTGGGACCCTTTCATGCCGCCACTCATGAGTCGCTGGCCGCGCACACGCCGGGGATCGATGTATTCATGCCTTCGACGGCCGGTGACGCCGCCGGATTGCTCAACGCAGCCTTCCGCTCCGGACGCCCCACGTTATTCTTCTACCCCAAGGCGCTCGTCAACGACTCCTCGCAGACAACACCGAGCGACGTGGAGGCCCAGTTCACGCCCATCGGCACGGCGCGGAAGGCTCGTTCGGGTCGGGACATTACGTTCGTGGCGTGGGGGAACACGGTCCGCATCTGTCAGAAGGCCGCCGATGCGTTGGATCAAGTCGGGATCGAAAGCGAAATCCTCGACCTCCGATCGCTCTCCCCCTGGGATGAACGCGCCGTGCTGGCGTCGGCCGAACAGACCGCTCGCCTGATCGTCGTGCACGAGGACAACCAGACGTGCGGCATGGGCGCGGAAATCCTCGCCACCGTCGCGGAGAAGGCGCGCGTTCCCGTGGCCATGCGGCGCGTCACGAGGGCAGACACCTACGTGCCGTGCAATTTCGCGAACCACATCGAAGTGTTGCCCTCGTTCAAACGCGTGTTGACCGTCGCCGCCCAACTGCTCCACCTGGAACTGGACTGGGTCCCCGAACCGCAACTCGACCAGGAATTCGGTTTCATCGAAGCCGTCGGCTCCGGTCCGGCCGACGAAACGGTCGTCGTCGTCGAGCTCTTCCTCAAGGCGGGCCAGAAGGTCGAGCGCGGCGACGTCGTGGCCTCGCTGGAAGCGACCAAGAGCGTCTTTGAACTCACTTCGCCGATTTCGGGCGTCGTCGAGGAACTCTGCGCCCGCGAGGGCGACTCGGTGGCCGTCGGCGCGCCGCTGGCGAAAATCCACCTGCAGGCCGCCGCCAGGCGCCCCAGAGCGATCGTGCAGGAACAGCCCGGCAAGCCCGTGCTCCGCCGCACTCGCCACGACCAGACGCTTCGCCTGCCCCGGTCCGACGGAAAACCGCGAGCCTTCGATGTCGGCATCTCCTCCATCGCGACGATCACCGGAAGCCGTACGGTCACCAATCGCGAGTTGCTCGCGCGCGTGAACGGCATGACGGTCGAGGACATTCTCCGCCGCACCGGTATCGAACAAAGGCACTGGGCCGGCGAAGGGGAGAATGCCATCAACATGGCCGTCAGAGCCTGCTGGAAAGTGCTCGACCAAGAGCACCTCATCGTCGACGACCTGGACCTCGTCATCTGCTCCACCACCAGCCCCACGTCCGTCACGCCCTCCATGGCCTGTCAGGTGCTCAACGGCCTGACCTCCCTCAAACCCGATACCATGCTCCAGGCCTTCGACATCAACGCCGCCTGCTCCGGCTACCTCTACGCCCTCCAGGCCGGCTATGACTTCCTCCAGAGCCGGCCGGACGGCCGCGTGCTGATCGTCACTGCCGAAGTCTTGTCACCGCTGCTGGATTTGAGCGACTTCGACACCGCCATTCTGTTTGCAGACGCCACATCGGCGTCCGTTCTCTACGGTGAAAACCACTTCGACAAAGCCACGGCGCGGTTGGTCCGCCCCGAACTGTCCGCCATGGGCGAGGACGGCAGCACGCTCTCCGTTCCGTTCCGCCATGACGGATTCATCCAGATGAAGGGCAACAAGGTGTTCACCGAGGCCGTTCGCCGCATGGTCGCCAGCCTGAACCGCGTCTGCGAACGCGAAAACCTCACCGTGCAAGACCTCCACCTGGTCGTGCCCCATCAAGCAAACCAGCGCATCATCGACGCCATCCAGCATCGGATCGGCGTGGCCGTCTTCAGCAACATCCGGACGCACGGCAACACGTCCTCGTCCAGCATCCCGCTGTGTCTGGCGGAAATCCTGCCCAGCGCAGTACCCGGCCACCGATTCGGGCTCTGCGCCTTCGGCGGCGGTTTTACCTTCGGCGCCGGAATCCTCGCGGCCATGTGAGTCCCCCCAACACGTCTCGTACTCCTGAAGGTCACCAAGCCCGCGCGGAAACCCCTGAGCGCAATCACGATAATCGAGGCTCTTTTGGGCACGAACAACGAGGGGGCACGTGGTCGCGTGACGGGCGGGGCAAGTGCCGGTGCCTCTTCTCTGTTCCGGGGTTGATCTGGGTGGTTCACCAACGCTTGTTCCGTTCGTTCCGCGGTGCCGCAAGCGGACGGCCGCAAACGTCGATTCAATTGGGTTGGTGGTGCGGATGTGAAGCCGGTGCTCCGCGGGAAATTCATAAAACGCCGGCAGGACTTCACGGTCAGCCCGCGCGCTTTGCAGTCCAGCAGCAACTCCTTCCAGGATTGCTCCGATTCTCGATGGCCGTCGCCAGCATCCGCTGGGCCCCTTCACGCAACAGCTCCGTGAGCACATCCTTCGCGGCAACCGATGGAAACGTAACGCTCGTTGTGGTACGTTCCTGCATGGTGGAGTACTCCTTGGGTTTCGGTTTTTGAATGAACAAATTGACCCAAAGTACGCCGCCTTTTTCAAGCCCTCATCCACAACATTCGGTTATACCTCGATCCGCAGGCCGGCCGCCGCGAAGCCACTTTGGGTTTCCGGTCTTGCGTCCTGCTTTCGCGGTCGGACGACGAGCGCTTCCGCCAACTGGAGGAGGCGGTGGAACAGTGCAAGAAGAGGCTGGCGGACTGTGACGGCGCCATCGACGTCCAAGACGACTTGCGGCCCGGCAAATGGGAATACCAGCTTCGCGTGAAGGAAGACGCCAAGGCGCTGGGCGTCACCGTCGCCGATCTGTCGGAAACCGTGCGGGCCGCCTACTACGGCGACGAGGTGATGCCGTTGCAGCGTGGCCTTCGGCCTGATGGCGTCCACTGCTCTGGTGCTGCTGCTGGTGCCCGTCATGTACGCGCTCTACGCACATTGTGCCGGCGTCCGTTCGGCCTTGGAAACCGCCGAGCGTCCTGTCCCATGACCAGGCGTGGCCTACCCGAGCCGCGCGACGTGTGGTGCGCGGACGCGCACCAAGCAGGTCGGGCCGGACCGCATCCGTCGCCGAGGGTTGACGCGCGGCTGCCGCGCCCTGGTCGTGCTGACGTATGGTCCCGCGCGACGCGCGGTCAACCAGAAACGCGCCGCAGACTCACGCCACGCGGGGTCCGAAAACCAATTGTCAGATGCTCGTCCAGCGGGTATCATGGCGCCTCATCGCGAGAGTGAAGTCCAAATGGACGGTCGGGACGTGCCGTCGCCAAGGCTCTGCCGGCACAAGAGACAACCAGAGAAGAACGCTCCAGCCGATGCCCGTGGAAAACGCTCCAGACATCCCAGTCCTGCTCCTCTACAACATCGATCCATCGTGGACGGTGAGGGAGCGTGAGGGTGCGCATCGCGACACCCGACGTCTGGGACTCGCCATGCGCCGGCAGGGGCATTCCGTGCGTTTTCTGCCGGTGAGTGATTCCGATTTCTCGAAAGCACTGTCCCGCTACGATCCGCCGGAAGTGCTCGTTTTCAACTGGTGTGAAGGCGTGCCGGGGATCGAACGCAGCGAGAGCATGGTCGCGGAGACCCTCGAGAAGCTCGGTTTCACCTATACCGGTGCGACCGCCGACGCCCTGGCACTGAGTTACGAGAAATCGCAAGTCAAACAGGTCCTTCAGTCGCACGGCGTCCCCACGCCTCGGTGGCAGGTCGTCACCTCGCCGCGCGAAAACGGCTGGAACTGCTTCCCGGCGATCGTCAAACCGGCCCGCGAGCATTGCAGCCGCGGCGTGGACTCCGGTGCGGTGGTCACCGGCGCTGCGAGCCTTAGCAAACGCGTGGCCCACGTGCTGGACGTGTTCCAGCAGCCTGCTCTGATCGAGGACTTCATCGACGGTCGCGAATTCCACGTTCCGCTCTGGGGCAACAACCCGGTGGAAATGCTCCCGCCGGCGGAGATGGACTTCTCCGCGTTCGACGACATCCACAACCGGCTCTGCGGCTACGACGCGAAGTTCGAGCCCGCCTCGGAGGCGTACCGCAAGATCAAGAGTTACCTGCCGGCGCGCTTGACGGGGCGGGAATTGGCCGAGCTTGAGGCGACATCCAGAGCCGCCTACGAGGCAATCGGCTGCCGCGACTACGGCCGTATCGACATTCGACTTCGCGACGGCGTGTTCTACGTGCTCGACGTGAATCCAAACGCCGACATCAGCGCGGATGCCAGCCTCGCAATGGCGGCTTCCAAGGCCGGCTACTGTTATGGGGTGATGGGGAGCCGGATCCTCGGGCTCGCGGCACAGCGCCACGCTCAGAATGTGGCCCCCCACCAGTAGCTGCAGAGGATAGCGGTGAGTTGGGCGACCAGAACCACGCGGTCCGCACCGGGGGCAATGCGGATCCCCGTGGAACTCGCCACGGTGGTGTAATCACGATAGAAAGCACGTAGGTCGTTGCGGGTGAATTTGCCGTTGCCCATGGCCCAATGCGTGATGCTGCCCAATATCAGCTCCTCGCTCTCCTCCAGTACCTCGGCCAAGTACGGACCTTCCTCCACCAATTGTTCGCCAGGACTGGCTAGAGCCGCCATCTCCGCAAGGTCTTCGGCCATTGCCTCGGCCGTGTCTCCAGAACCGCGTTCGCACAGCCGCAGCCAGGCTTCGGATACGCGCCATCGCGCCGGCTGGCCATCGCGGCGGCTGAGGAGAATGGCGAAATACTGATGAGGTTCGTACGGCAGCCCCTCGCTCGACACATTCCACGCGGTCCGGAGCAGTCGCGCCTCGGACCAGCGAGAGAAGACCGCGTTCTCTTCCTTCGGGTCCACAATAATGTACTTGCGCTGCCGCGCCAGATGTCCGATCACAGCCACCCAGTGGTCAAAGTCCTTCGTGAGCAGGATCGCTGGATTCGTGCGACGCAGGTGCCTTCGCAGCCGACGGGCAAACTCCTTCCCCTTGCTCCGGTCGTCCAACAAAACAAACTCCGATTTCACGCCGAACGCGCGGGCCGCTCGCCGAAGCCCTCCTTCGTCCACCCCGTGAATGAAAACGCTCACCGGCTTCCCGGCGGCCATGGCCAGCTTTCTCTGCGTGGCCGATATCCCAAGGACAAACAGGCACGCCGACAAACTGCACGGACCACAATGGCTCGGCAACTGCAGTTCGCACAGCGGAGCAAACAACCGTTTTCTTCGTGCTTCCATCCGTCTATTCCAAACGCAACCCCGGCGACCGGGTCGCTGTCTTCTCGCGTCAACCCCGCCCCCTTCGGACGGGTGGGTGTCCGGGGTGATCATTCTATCGTCCGCCCCGGCGCGGCAACAGGTCAGCGGTACATTATACGGTTTAAGACAAGCAGAATGGGCTGGCGGGTCGGTCAGGTCGTGGCTGCCGCATGGCACGTGACATACAGGCGTCAACCAACCTGCTCGGTCGCATCGAAATGCGTTTGCCGTCCGCCAGACAACGCGGATGGCCCCGTGTTGGCACGTCGCCTGGTTTGCCCGCTCTGCCGCAAGGTTGTCCTGGTCACTTTCCTGGCCAGCGCCAAGCGCGCCGCCGGCACGTGGGGGACTCCCGGAACTTGCAGGCCAAATGTTTGTTTAATGTTAGACCCGCGTGCGGCGGAAGCCGCTGGTTTGCGTCAACTTCTCAGGTCGTCGTCCAGAATCCGTGTTGGTTGGGCACCGAGGCACGGCGAACTCCGCTGGCAAGAGCTCGGAAGGTCGAATGATATCTCGCCCGAGGTGTGGGCGCGGTGCCAATCCTCGATCTTCGGCGTTTCTTCCGTCCAGCGTTCGGTTTGTCCCAAAGCTCAGACTTCGGATTCCGGGCCTTCCGCGACGGCAAAGACCGCGTCAGGAAACCCAAGATCATGCGACAATTTGAAGAGGTCTGGAAACAGCTCGAAGCAACCGTCTCAAATGGCCAGAACGTGTCGGCGTTAAGGTTGTGTGCCTACCTGGTCATCGGCGGGTTGCTCGCGATCTACTGTCGTCTCTTGTACCATCGCTTCAGTGCATCGCCGTCCGACAGTGATGCCATCACGAAGATTTTCCCGCTGTTGACCCTGGTGACCACTGCGGTAATCGCAGTGGTGAAGTCGTCGCTGGCGCTGTCTTTGGGGCTGGTCGGTGCCTTGTCGATCGTGCGTTTTCGCGCCGCGATCAAGGAACCGGAGGAACTGGTGTATCTGTTCCTCTGCATTGGCATTGGATTGGCCTTGGGGGCCGAACAGCCGCTCTTGGCGGTCGCCCTCGTGCTGGTCGCCTCGATCTTCATTGTCGGCATGCACTTCTTGGGCCGGTCCGATCGCCGTCAGAACCTCCTGCTGACGATCACCGGTGATTCGCAGCGGCACTTCTCCGATGGCGAGGACAACGTGCTCGCGAAGGTCGAGTCGGTGGTTGGTCGATATACGCTCCAGCGCATGGACGTGGAGGACGGGCGCGGGCAGGTCCGCGTGGCGTTGGGCCGACGTGGTGCGCGTGAATCCGCCAAGATGATGAAGGAGCTGCGTGCGGCGCTTCCGAACTGCGAAATGTCCTACGTGAATACGAACACGCGACTTTGAGAAACGGAACAACATCATGATCTCTGGTGTGCAAGGCCCCGGCTCGCAGGATCCCCAGTTCCGTGTCGTCGACTGGGGATCGACGCGCGGCGACCTCGCCTCGCGCAAGGAAATCAAGTTCGCCTTCGCACACGCCGATGTCGATGTCCTGCGCGGGCTGCTGGAGATGAACTGCCACCGCAGGATCTACAACAAAGAGGTGTCATCCGTTCGCAGCGTCTACTTCGATGACGCGTCACTGTCGGCGTGCCAGGACAACCTCGACGGTTTGGGACTCCGCCGCAAAGTGCGTCTGCGGTGGTATGACAGCCCGCGCCCGGGCACGACGTTTTTCTTCGAGATCAAATGGCGCCGCAGTCGCGTCACGGGCAAACACCGGCTGCAGCTGGAATCCACGGTCCCGCTCGGACACCTCACGTATCGGCAGATCGCCGCCGGGCTTGAACAAGCTGTTCCGCCGGAATTCCTGGGAGGTGTTCTTGCGTGCTCCGAGCCGACCGTGCTGGTTCAGTACCAGCGCGAGCATTTCGCATCCGAGGACG